>Ga0187883_10002167_pt1 | contig 11905 bp, 9 predicted proteins | sample June2016WEW_20_1_2_FD_132966 | JGI IMG/M metagenome (GOLD analysis project Ga0187883, IMG submission 132966) | Peatland microbial communities from SPRUCE experiment site at the Marcell Experimental Forest, Minnesota, USA - June2016WEW_20_10 | ecosystem: Environmental > Terrestrial > Soil >...
CTTGTGGTGCGGACCGGGACGCATGCGACCAAGGTGCTGATCGAGAACGATCGTGCCACCGGCGTCGAATATCACACCGATCAAGGGCGGCTTGTTGCGATGGCGCGGCGGGAAGTGGTGGTTTCCGGCGGCGCTTATGGTTCGCCGCAGTTGCTGCTTCTGTCGGGTATAGGTCCTGGGCAGCATTTACAGGACCTGGGGATTCCGGTGGTGAAGGACATGCCGTCGGTTGGTTCGAACCTGCACGATCATTTCAATACCAATCTGGCCTGGCGTTGCGCCAAAGCCATTACGCTGAACGATCTGGAAAATTCCTGGCCGAAGAAAATCAGTGCGGCCATTCAGTATGCGCTGTTCCGCTCGGGGCCAATGGCGAGCAATGGCATTCACGCAGGTTTGTTTACGCGGTCGGATCAGCGGCTGGAGCGGCCCGATCTGCAAATCAACATCTTCGAATGGAGCACGATGGAACGCAGCGCCGTGCGTGTGAAGCCGCATCCATTTCCCGGGTTTACCTTGATGCCGGTGCACTTGCGCCCCGATGGCCGCGGCACGGTGCGATTGAAGAGCGCCGATCCGTTGGCGCCACCTGCCGTGCTGTTCGATTACCTGCGCACGGAGTACGACGTCCAGGCGCTGCTGGCGGGGATCCGCCTGTGTCGTGTGATCGCGGGGCAGCCGGCGCTGCAACCTTATACGTTGGACGAAATTCTGCCGGGAACCGCGACCCAATCGGATGACGATCTGGTGGCCTATGTGCGCCAGAGCGGCGTATCGAACCAACATCCAACCAGCTCCTGTGCCATGGGACACGGTCCGAATACCGTGGTCGACCCGCGGTTGCGCGTGCACGGAATTGATGGCTTGCGGGTGGCCGATGCCTCGATCATGCCGGTCGTCGTCGGCGGTAATACCAATGCGCCCACCATCATGATTGGCGAGAAATGCGCCGCCATGATGTTGGAGGACGCGGCCTGACCTTGACGTGCCCGCGCTCCCCCGACCTGTCCGGGGGATCGACCTGACCAACTGATCCAGGGGATGACGCATGGCGGATAATGGCGAAATATTTGATTTTATCGTAACGGGTGCTGGTTCCGCAGGTTGTGTGTTGGCCAATCGGCTATCCGCGTCGGGCAAACATCGCGTGTTGTTGCTGGAGGCCGGCGGCAAAGATTCCAGTTTCTGGATCCACGTGCCGATGGGTTACGCAAAAACCTTCATCGATCCGAAGGTGAACTGGATGTTCGAAAGCGAGCCGGAGGCGCGATTGAACAACCGGACGATGTATCAGCCGCGCGGCAAGGTGCTTGGGGGCACCAGCTCGATCAACGGCATGATCTATATGCGAGGCCACGCTGCCGACTACGATCAATGGCGGCAGCTTGGCAACGAAGGTTGGGATTACGAATCGGTCTTGCCGTTTTTCCGCAAAGCCGAAGACAATGAGCGCGGCGCCAGCGAGTTTCACGGTGCCGGCGGGCCGTTGCACGTGTCGAACCAACCGTATGAGTGGGAAATCGGCAAGGCCTTGCTGGAAGCCTGCAAACAGGCCGGCATTCCTGAGACGCCGGACTTCAATGGCGCGCAGCAGGAGGGGTGCGGATATTATCAGACGACAACGAACAATAAGCGGCGGTGGAGCACCGCTGCGGCGTATCTCAATCCGGCGCGCACCAGGCCGAATCTGAAGATCGAAACCAATGCTTATGCCACCAAGGTGCTGATCGAAAACGGCCGCGCTGTGGGCGTCGAATATCAAAGCCCAGGCGGACGCAAAACGGCGCGGGCGCGGGGTGAGGTGGTAGTATCCGGCGGCGCATTCGGCTCACCGCATTTGCTGCAACTTTCCGGCATCGGACAGGGCGAGCATTTGCGCGACAAGGGCATCGAAGTCGTGCACGAACTGCCCGGCGTTGGGTCCAACCTGCAGGATCACTTCAATACGTTTTGCACTTACCGGATTTCCCGTAACCTGTCGTTGAATTCGCTGCAATACAGCTTCAAGGACCGGATGATTGCCGGTGCAAAGTACGTACTGTTCCGCAACGGGCCGATGACCGGCAACGGGCTTTATGTCGGTGCGTTGGTGCGCACCGATCCTCGGTTTGAGCGGCCGGATCTGCAGATGAACATATCATGCTGGAGCACGATCGGGCGGGACCGCAATGGGATCATTTCGCACCCGCATCCCGGGATTTCGATCAGTCCGGTCCATCTGCGCCCCGAAGCACGCGGTACCGTGCGACTTGGTTCTGCCGATCCGTTTGCGCCGCCGCGGATTCATTTCGACTTCATGAAGTCGGATTACGACATGCAGGTGATGCTGTACGGGATCCGGCTCGCCCGGCAGATTGTGCGTCAGCAGGCGATGCAGCAATTGATCGTTGAGGAAACCTCGCCCGGCATAACGGTGCGGACTGACGAGGAAATGATCGCGGATACACGCGAACGGGGTATCTCCAACCTGCATCCGGTGGGAACCTGCGGCATGGGACGCGGGCCGATGGCAGTGGTCGATCCCAGGCTGCGCGTGCATGGTCTGGGTGGACTGCGAGTGGTCGATGCCTCCGTCATGCCGGTCATCATCGCTGGCAACACCAATGCGCCCACCATCATGATCGGAGAAAAGGCGTCCGACATGATCTTGCAGGATGCGCAGACCACGTAACGAAAGGAGCCGATGATGCAACTCGGGATTCATCTGCCGCACATTGGCCGCAAGGCCGGTCCGGATACCATCCGCCGCGCCGCAATGCAGGCTGAGCAACTCGGCCTCGCCGATGTCTGGGTCAGCGAACATATCATTGTTCCGAAAGATGGCGGTTATCCGCCCTCCCCCAACTTCTGGGATCCCGTGCTGACACTGACATGGGCAGCGGCGTGCACCGAGCGGGTGCGGTTGGGAACCTCGGTGCTGGTACTGCCGATGCGGCATCCGTTGCCATTGGCGAAGGAACTGGCGACGTTGCAGAACCTGTCGAAGGGACGGCTGATTTTGGGTGCGGGGGTCGGCTGGTTGGAAGCCGAGTTCGACGCTCTGGGCGTGCCGTTTAAGGAACGTGGAAGGCGCATGGACGAGGGCATCGCCATGATGAAGGCGGTATGGAGTCAGGATCCGGTTAGCTTTCCTGCGCGATACATTCCCGCGGTGATCAACAACATGCGCACGCAGCCGCAGCCGGTGAAGCCGATACCGATCTGGATCGGTGGATCGTCCGATGCAGCGATCAATCGCGCGCTGCGTCTGGACGGTTGGCACGGCAGCCGGGTGCGACCTGAAGCCGCGGCCGAGGTGGTGAAACGGTTCCGCGCGGTACGGCCAGGTGACGACTTCACCATTTCGCTGCGGATCAACGTCAACGAAACCAATGTCGACGATTCACGTGCGGCGCTGGCGGCGTACCAGGCGGCCGGCATTCAGCACGTGATGGCGGCGCCGGAAGATCGCGAAATCGGTCCATATCTGAAGACCGTGGAACGTTTCGTGAAGGCTGGCGAGGGCTTGTAGAAACCCGAAGAAAACTTTGTGTCCTTCGTGCGCTTTACTTCCTTTGTGAAAATGCGAACTGTCGTTACACACGCGGTTGGCACCGGTTCGCAGCCGCCCGGAAGCGTCGACGATTGCGGAACGGCCAAATATTTCACAAAGGAAGTAAAGCGCACCAAGGGCACGACGTTTTCTCACCGCCTTTAGATGACAGCGGCATCCTTCAGCCGTTGCAATTCGGCTTCGTCGATACCCAGCAGGCCGCGATAGATTTCGTCGTTGTGCGCGCCAAGCTCCGGACCCAGCCAGTTTACGTGACCAGGGGTGGCACTGAGTTTGGGCACGAGGTTGGGGATCGCCAGTTGCCCGACCCGCGGATCGTCGACCCGCAAGATGTTCTCGCGGGCTGCGTAATGCGGGTCCTGGAAAATTTCATCGATCGAATATACCGGACCGCACGGCACTTGCGACGCTTCGCAGATTTTCAACAAATCGGCACGATCGAGTTGTGCGGTCCACGCACCGACGGTTTCATCCACGATGGCTCGGTCGCTTTCGCGAGCCGCCAGCGTACTCCAACGCGCCGCCAGGTCTGGTCGCTGCATCGCCTCTGCCAAGCGAGCAAAAATCTTGTCATTCGTGCAGTCGATGGCGATCCAGCGATTGTCCTTGGTGGGATAATGGCTGTGCGGAACGACATTGACCGTGCCTGGCCCCATGCGCTGACGCACATAGCCTTTGTATTGAAACGCCGGCGCCAGTTCATCGAGGATGCGAAAGATCGGTTCGTACAGCCCGATGTCGATCATCTGGCCTTCGTTGGTCTTCTGCCGTGCCTGCAACGCCAAAAGCGTGCCAAGCGCGCCGTAGATGCCGGCCAGGTAGTCCGGGATGGTCGCCGAGCCCGGCGTCACGGGTGCTCGGTCCGGATATCCAGCCAGAAACGACAAACCGCCAAACGCATTGCCGATTCGGCCAAAACCGGGCCGATCGCGATACGGGCCGGTTTGCCCATAGCCGGAAATCCGTACCATGATCAGCCGTGGGTTGACTTCATGCAGCACGTCCCAACCCAGGCCCCAACGCTCCATTGTGCCAGGTTGAAAGTTCTCGATCAATACGTCGGATTGTTCGACCAGCCGCTTGATCAGCACGACCCCGTCGTGCTTGCGTAAGTCCAGCGTTATACACTTTTTGTTGCGCGATTCCGACAGCCACGGCAGCGTGTCGCCGCATTCGGTCATTGTGCCAAAGCGCCGCGTGGCATCGCCAACGCCCGGCAACTCCACCTTTATCACTTCGGCACCGAACTCGGCGAGTTGCGTCGCGGCGAACGGACCCGCCAGAAATGATGCGACATCCAGCACGCGGCAGCCTTGCAGGGCCTGAATATCGAACATCATACGGCTCCCCGCGAATTATCCGGGCGCGCTCCCCGCGAATTATCCGGGCGCGCTCCCCGCGCGACAACCTGGCGCGCTCGTTGGACGATGGGATAATCGATGAACTGACCATCAAGCTGAATCGAGGCGAGGCCTTTGGCTTCGGCTTCCTCAAACGCCGCGACAACGCGGTTCGCCCATGTCAATTGTTGCGCAGACGGCGAGAATGCCGCGTTAGTGACAGCGATCTGATCGGGATGGATGCACATCTTGCCTTGAAATCCCAGAGCGGCAGCGCGCTCAGCGGAACGTGCGAAACCCTCGGCGTCGCGCAGATCAGCCCAGACGGTATCCAATGGCGGCTCGATCGCGGCGGCGCGGGAGGCCATAACGACCGCCGACCGCGCCGGCAGCAATTCCGCCTCGTCACGCGACCAGACCATTCCGAGATCGAGGGTATAATCCCCTGCCCCGAAAGCCAGCCGTTTCGTGCGCGAGCCGGACCCGGCGATCGCACCGATGTTGCTCATGCCGAGTGCGGTTTCGATGATTGGCACGAGGTCGATCCCGCCAACCGGCAGGCCACGCTCACGCTCCAGGTTAGCCAACAGCCAGTCGATGGATTGCAGCTGATCAGCTGTTTCGACTTTCGGCAGGATGATGCCGTCCAGGCCGCATCGGGCGATCGTGACAATGTCGGTATAACACCATTCGGTGGTGTAGGCATTGACCCGGACATAAAGCCGGCCTTGTCTGGGCTGGCCGAACGCCGCCACGACCAGTTCACGGGTCGCCGGTTTTTCACTGATGGCGACGGCGTCTTCCAGATCCAGGATGACGGCATCGGCGGGCAGGGTCAGGGCTTTCTCCACCCGCCGCGCATGATTGCCGGGGGCGAACAGAAAGCTGCGCAGCGCCACTAACTCGCCTCCCCGCTACGCTGCACGCTGAAGATCGAGCCATAGCCGATCTTGCTCCAGTCCGGCGGTACTGGGCACGGCGTTGCATCCAACTGTGCGGTATGGGCTGGTTGGCCGCGCACGATATCCCCGGTATGGCTGGTCGGTGTCGGCGCTGCGGTCCAGGGGAACGCGTCGGCCGAGCTGTAAACGAATAAAGCAACAGGCCGAACCCGATCGGTCAGATTGGCGCGGGAGGCGTGAATGGTTCGGCAGTTGATCGCGATCACCGTGCCGGCGGCGCCGGTCAGATCCTCGGCGCGAGACCGGTCCACGGTCAGCATGTCGCGTTCCCGGATCGATCCGGTCCAGTTTCCGGCATCATTGCGATGAACGAAGATCGGGCCCTGGTGCGACCCGGGAACGCAGGTCAAGGGTCCTTGTTCGCTCGGAACGTCATCAAGATACACGCCCAACGTGACCGGTGAATAATTGGTATGCGGCCACGCCGGAATATCCTGGTGCCAGTCGACGATTTCGCCAGGACCGGGCCATTTGTAGTTCAATTTGGCGCTGTGGAATTTGACGTCGGGACCGACCAGGTCGGCGGCGATATCGGCCAACACCGACTCACTGGCAAAACGCCAGAAATCCGGATGCCGGTCCACCAGCGCCCGTAGCCGCCGCACATGCGGCTGATCTGGGCGATGCCGTGGGCCGAGATCGAACGCCTCGTTCGAAGTCGCGACAGCTTTACCGGCCTCCAGAAACTCGGCCGACAATTCGCGCAGGCGGCGTAACCAAACGTCAGGGATCAGCCGCTCGGCGGCGAGATAGCCGTTACGGAAGTAGCTATCTCGCTGCGCCGCGGTCAGCACTGCAGGCGGATGCCGCAAGATGTCTTCTTGCTTCACGGCACAGCACGTGCACGTCGAGATCCCCGGGACAAGCCCGAAGATGACGATGAAGTGTTCGCGGGCATCGCGTGCTACTCCTGTGGATACCGCCAGGGCCTGGCCGGCTGCGTCGCGGTCTCGTCGATCGTCCATTGCGGCAGCGCCAGACTATCAGCCACATCGGAGAACACCATGCGTACTCTGGTGCCGATACCGACCGTTTTCACCACCTCCGGCGGAGCAAACTCGCCGTTTGCCAGCGTCAAATTGGCGATAACGCGCAAACCGTCATCCTCGGTCGGCTGGCCTTTCTGGGTGTCCAGTTCCACCAGCAAAACCAAATACGGTGTCTTGGCTTTGAACGCCGGCTGAATGGCGTGGTGCACTTCCAGGTAGGAATATACGGCACCCTTTCCCTCCACCGGCGCCCAGGTTGAAGTGGCACAGGAGCAGAACGGGCAGGCAGTGGTGGGCGGATAACGCAGCAGCGAACAATCATCGCATTTCTGCAGATGAAAGTTGTGCTCGGCGCAATGTTTGAAATAGCCGATATTCTCACCGTCGAGATCGTCGATCGACAGCGCCATTCCCATGTAATCGCCTCTGACGGACATGTTCTGGTTCTCCCTTAGAAGCTGCGCCGCATGACCATGGCCGATCCGGTCAACGGATTGGCCCAGCCGAGATTGGCGGTGACTTCGACGTTTTTCACGGCGCGGCAGCCGCCCTCGCGGTAATCATAGGTGTGTTGACACACTCCATTTGCATCAACCGGGCAGGAATCATCGACGGTGCCGCGCAACTGGCGCACATTCTCGATCACCATGTTCATGCCGTGCGTGTAACCTTCACATAAATGACCGCCCGACGTGTTCTGCGGCCGCCTGCCACCCAGCCGCGTGATGCCGGAGGATACGTATTCGCCGCCCTCGCCCTTCTTGCAGAACCCGTAATCCTCCAGTTGCAGCATCGAGGTGAAGGTGAACGCGTCGTAGGCACCAACGGCGTCGATATCTTCGGGCCCGACGCCGGCATTCGGCCACAGAATGTCCTTGGCGTAATAACCGGCGACACGGGAGATCGGCCCGTGCTGGTAGTGCATGTCCATGCGCGGCTTGCTGCAGCGGCCGACGACGCCGCGGATCAGCGGCGACTTGTGCTTCAGATCCTTGGCGCGCTCGGCCCGGGTGACGATGATCGCGGTGCCGTTATCGGTCTCGACACAGCAATCCAGCAGATGCAACGGCTTGCAGATGATGCGGCTGTTCAGCACCTCATCCACGGTGAAGCGCTTCTTATAATAGGCTTTGGGGTTATTCGACGCATGCTCGGAATGCACGACTTTCACCATGGCCACCTGTTCCGGCTTCGTGCCATAGTCGTACATGTGCCGCATGAAGGTCGGCGCGAAACTCTGACCGGCGCTCTGCCAGCCGTACGCCCGATTGTGCAACATGTCGCCGTTGACCGGCGCGGCCGAGCGGGCCCCGGTGCCGCCGATACGCACCTGGGAGAACCCGTTCATGGCGCGGAAGATCGCGACGCATTGGCACAGGCCGGCTTCCATGACGCCTATGGCGATGCCGATCAGCGCCTCGGTCGAGGAGCCGCCACCCATGCAATCCATGTAGAAATTCAGCCTTGCCCCGATATCGCCGGCCATGAACGTCGACGGCGTCGAGTCATTGCCGGAATAAGACAGCATCCCGTCGATATCGGACGGTTTCAGGCCGGCATCCGCGATGGCGTTGCGCAAAGCCCAGGTGCCGAGGGCACGCGTGGTTTTGCCGGAACCGCGGGTGTAGGTGGTCTCGCCAACTCCCACGATGGCATATTTATCGCGTAGATATTTTGGTGTCGAAACATCGGTATCCGCGGGTAGTGGCATGTCCGTTCTCCCCAGCCTTATGTCGGTCGTCCACAGGCTGGCGCGGGCGGCGGCGCCCGTCAATCCACGAAGGTCGGCGCTACCCTGCCAGCAGGGCGCGGCGCAGCCTCGGCAGCTCCGGGCCGCCGAACAGGATCTGCGCGGCGCCGGCTGTGGCGCCGACGACAACGCCGATGTGCCAGGCGAGGTCGTAGGAACCGAACTCATCAAAGATCAGTCCGCCGCCCCAGGCGCCAAGTACTGAGCCCATCTGATGCACGACAAAGGCAATTCCCAGGATGGTTGCCATGTAACGGGTCCCGAACAACTCCGCGACATATCCTGACACCAGCGGAATGACACCCAACCACAGCATGCCCATGGCAGCGGCAAATATGATGGTGGTGGTCGGAGTCGGCGGGATCATGAAAAAGACCGTCAGCACAAAGGACCGGCACAGATACAGCAATCCAAGCAGGATGTATTTCGGATATCGCCCGCCCAGCCAACCGGCGAACCAGGAGCCGAAAATGTTCACGCCGCCGATCGTGGCGAGCGCAGTGGCGCTCAACATCGGATCCTGGCCGCAAATCGCGAGATAATTCGGCAGATGCGTGGTCAGGAAAATCAGTTGCAGGCCGCAGACGAAATAAGCGCAGGACATCACCAGAAAGCGCCGGTTGCGCATGACCTCGCCAAGCACCTCCCGCATCGTCGCACGGCGTTCAACCGGATGCGGCATGCGATCGACGGCACCGGCCATGAATGCGAACGGCAGCATTGCCACTGTCAGCACCAGGAAGAACACCACGCCGACATGCCAGTGCCAGCGCGCCAGCAGGAACTGCAACGACGGCGCCACCACCAGCGTCCCGACTGAGGAGCACGCTCCGACAACGCCCAGGATGACACTGCGCCGCTCTGGCGATACTGCGCGGGCGGCGGCTGTCATCGCCAGCGAAGAGGCTGTGCAGGACAGCGCGATGCCGACCAGGCCGCCCGACACCGCCAACGTGGTCGCGCCGCCGGCCGACAGCATGACCAGCATGCCAACAACATAAATGAGCCCACCGAAGAGCATCACCGGGCGCAGGCCCCATTTGTCGGCAATTGCTCCCACCGGTGCCTGCGACAGGCCCCAGGTAATGTTCTGCACGGCCACGGCAAAGGTGAAGTCGGCGGCGGTAAGCGCGAGGTCATGCGTGATCGGCGCCAGGAAAAGGCCGAGGCTCTGCCGCATGCCCATACCGATACTCATCATGATCGCGGCACCGGTCAGAATCAGGACCGGCTTCGGCAAGCTCGCTGCGGCCATTGTTGGATCGTCTCCTCGTCCGGCGTCAACGTGCCCGGATTGGCGCTCGGGTCAAGGCTGGTAAGTCAGCCTTGTGTCTGACGCACGGCTGCTGCCAGGTGGCGCACCTGGTCCAGCACTGCCGGCACGGCATCCGGCCTGGCGCGACCATGCTCGTCCAAATGATGCGACAGCGTGTCGATCAATGCCGACGCCACCACCGCGGCATCCGCAATTCTCGATGCCTCCCCCGCCTGGACTGGCGTGCGCACGCCAAATCCAATCGCGATCGGCAAATCTGTTGCTTTTCGGATGCGCGGGATTGCCTGCGTCAGATGTTCCGACGTTGCGCTGCGCGTGCCGGTGATGCCTGTAATACTAACGTAATAGACGAAGCCGGAGCTGCCATGCATCACAATCGGCAGCCGCATGTCATCGGTGGTGGGCGCGACCAGCCGAATGAAATCCAGGCCGTTGGCACGAGCGAAGGGTAATAGCATGTCCGATTCCTCGGGCGGCAGATCCACGATGATCAACCCATCCACTCCGGCGGCGGCGGCATCCACGCAAAACTTCTCCGGGCCATAGGACAGGATCGGGTTCAGATAGCCCATCAGGACCACAGGCGTGGCGCTGTCCGCAACGCGAAACTCGCGCACCATGGTCAGCACGTGGCGAACTTTGACGCCGGCTTGCAAACCACGTTTGCCGGCGGCCTGGATGATCGGCCCGTCGGCCATCGGGTCGGTGAACGGCATGCCGATTTCGATCAGATCGGCGCCCGCTTCGGGCATGCCGCGCAGAATGGCCTGAGACGTGGCCTGATCCGGATCCCAAGCCTCCAGGTATGGGATCAGCGCCCCGCGGCCGGCACGTTTCAGTTCGGCGAAACGAGCAGATATTCGTCCCATGGGGCGGCTCACAGCGTCACCCCGAGATGCTCGGCGACGGAAAAGATGTCCTTGTCGCCGCGCCCGCACAAATTCATCAGAATGATCTGATCCCGCCCCATCGTCGGCGCCAGCTTCCGGACATGCGCCAACGCATGCGCCGGTTCCAGCGCCGGAATGATCCCTTCGGTCAGTGTGCAAAGCTGAAATGCATCCAGCGCTTCCCGGTCCGTTGCCGATACGTATTCGACCCGACCGATGTCGTGCAACCACGAGTGCTCCGGCCCAATTCCCGGATAGTCCAGACCAGCACTGATACTATGTGCCTCGATGATCTGACCGTCATCATCTTGCAACAAGTACGTGCGATTGCCATGCAACACGCCAGGCCGGCCGCCGGTCAGGCTGGCGGCATGTTGGCCGGTCTCGATGCCGTGCCCGCCGGCCTCAACGCCGATCAGGCGGACCGAGGCATCGTCCAGGAACGCATGAAACAGCCCCATGGCGTTGGAGCCGCCGCCGATACAGGCGACCGCCGCATCAGGCAGCCGGCCCTCAGCTTCCTGCAGTTGCCGTTTGGCCTCTTCGCCAATCACCGACTGAAAGTCACGCACCATCATCGGGTAAGGGTGCGGACCGGCGACGGTGCCGATCAGGTAATAAGTATCCTCGACATTGGCGACCCAGTCACGCATCGCCTCATTCATGGCGTCCTTCAGCGTGCCTGCACCGGAGGTCACGGGAACCACCTCAGCGCCCAGAAGCTTCATGCGGAACACGTTTGGCTTCTGCCGCTCGACGTCGGTGGCGCCCATGTAGACGACGCATTTCAGACCGAAAAGCGCACACATGGTGGCGGTGGCAACACCATGCTGACCGGCGCCGGTCTCAGCGATGATGCGCTGCCTGCGCATGCGCCGAGCCAGCAAAATCTGGCCCATGCAGTTGTTGGCTTTGTGCGAGCCGGTGTGGTTCAGTTCGTCACGCTTGAAGTAGATCTTTGCCCCACCCAGTCGCTCGGTCAGCCTTCGCGCGAACCACAGCGGACTGGGCCGGCCGACGTAGTGCGTCAGATGATATTGCAGATCGACATGGAACGCCGGGTCGGATTTCGCGGCATTATACGCATGTTCGACTTCCAGGATCAGCGGCATCAGCGTCTCGGCGACAAAACGGCCGCCGTAATC
>Ga0187883_10002168_pt1 | contig 11898 bp, 11 predicted proteins | sample June2016WEW_20_1_2_FD_132966 | JGI IMG/M metagenome (GOLD analysis project Ga0187883, IMG submission 132966) | Peatland microbial communities from SPRUCE experiment site at the Marcell Experimental Forest, Minnesota, USA - June2016WEW_20_10 | ecosystem: Environmental > Terrestrial > Soil >...
GCGAATGCGAATCAAAATGATGAGAAAAACACGAGGATAGAGACGCCGCTCCCCTTGCAGAATATACTGCTACACATGACTTGGAGCCGAGAATTGACGCAGCAAGGAGATTCTCCGTCGCACCAAAAGGTTCTTCGCAGCCTGAAGGAACTCCGAGTGCCGGGGTACGATGTCGTGATTGAGGAAACGAAGAGCAGGCTCGATCTTCCCAACGAGTTCTTCCGAGTGGGACGCAAAGGTGTAGCTCAAAGAAAGCGTAACCTCTGCTACACCGATGCAATCGTCCACAGTGAGCGAGTGCCCAGAGTGCTGATCGAGGTGGTCGATAACAACCCTACTAGTCCTACCGGCATTACGGGTCTGACAGTGAATGTTGATAGGATCGCTGAAATCCATCGAACTATCGATCTCATGTTCATCGTCTTGGCAGAGATGAAGGACTTCTATTGCAGCCGCTGTCGTGCAGGTCATCGATTGTCAAACTTGGGGAAACGAACCTGTCTTGACAGTTGTCTTGGCGGGAATACGGATGAGGAAGCGTACCGGGCGTTGATCCATGAGGGTAAGGCCGCAAATTTCAAAAAGGCGTTGATCGATTATCCGATTAGTAATTACCTTCACAATATTTACCCGCCTTCTGTGGTGTTTTTAAATGCCACTAAAGTCGACACGGGCTGGGCCGAATATCAGGACTATGCACTTCGTTTGATAGAGGGCGAAGTTGCACACATTGTCACCACGGGTGAGCGGAAGGAGACACGATTGATCGGGGTTTGTGAACTCATGCCACAGTTAATCACGGCACAGCCTGCTGGACCCATTCCCTCTCAATCGCTGCCTCCACCCCCCCGGAAGTGAAGTCACTTGGAAATCCGATAATGGGGAGATAGTTGTGATCGTAAAGAACCGTGGACGCTATAACACTCGGGTCAGACTTTCAGATGGACACACAGAAAAAGTGTCGAATGCCCAATTGAGCTGGGTGACCCCCTAAATGGAGCTTACTCTCCCGACGTGCTGACGGCCCGACTCGATGATCTTGTCCAGCAGTGTTTGGGTCACGGGCGATACAGTATCGGCTTCGGTGCGGTTTGAACACCACCGGGCGACTCGATCTTGTAGCGGGCGATGAGCGTCTGGCAAAGGTTCTCTTTGAAGCGATCACAGTCTCGAGGCATCTGCATCAGTGTGTCGTCGAGCTTGAGCAGGTCTTCGTAGTCGCTTAGACCCCTTATACCCCTTTATAGCCCTGGGCGGACGACTTCGTGACAAATGCCTCCAGGCGGATCGCCTGCTCCAATCTTGCACGATGCGGGCGTCATCTCGGTACTATCCCAACGAGAGGAGTTTGAGAGGTTAGCGAACGGTGTCACGGACTCCATCAACCGGAGAATCCACGACTTGACTATCAATAACCGCCTTCGCTTGATCATCGAGGAACAGAAATTTAACACCTGCACTCGTCACGAACAGCACACCGTTTATTCCTTTCAGCAACGTATGCTCCTGTTCTTCTTCCAGTCTGTTCACCAACGCTTGATAGTCCGACTCAGCCAGATAGATCGACTGTGACAGCCAATTCACCACAAGAACCAATATTTGCAAATCGCATTTCAATTCTGCGACGGACGCTGCCAACTGTTTCTTAGCCTTTGCTGTCAGGTCGAACACTTTGTCATAAAGTTGGTCTTCGAGGAACTTGTGCTTGCCGCCTGTGCTCTGTTTCGTAAGAGCTTTGACCTCGAAGCAGATTTTCCTACCATTCTTCTCGCTCAGGAGGTCTGCACCGGAGCCATTCTTGGGCGGTTTTATGAGGCTGATGTCCGTATGTGCCATCAAATTCAGGGCGTTGACAACCCGCAGGGTTGTGATGCCCGCCTCTAGTGTACTGATGTCACCGGAATCGAAGTTAAACTCCGGTTTTGTACGCAGTGTCTCTCTTGTGACTCCTAGAACCTTCAAAGCGTCTACAAGAACGAGTTCGTACCCGTCGAATACAGCTTCACCCCGATCAAACGGGAAGTTGTCGTCATCGGTACATTTTTGCAGGTAGCGGGTCAGGAAAAATGCACATAAGGGATGTCTCTCTGGGTCTGGTAGGGGCATGGCACATCGTATCGCAATGCTGTCGGATATACTGAATTTCAGTGCTCCTCCCGCAGTTCAATCCCGTTGGGTTAGGCCGCTTGGCTGACCCGTTTTCTCACCCGGACTGGCTTTTCGAGATCAAATGGGACGGATTCCGGTCGCTCGCATATGTCCACGAAGGCGGGTGCCGCCTGATTTCTCGGAATGGAAATCAATTCAAATCGTTTCCGCTCCTGAGCGAAGCCATTCCTGCCGAACTCCGTGCCCAGTCAGCGATTCTCGATGGCGAGATCGTATGCCTTGATGAGCAAGGGAAAACCCAGTTTGAAGACCTGCTGTTCCGACGTGGAGAACCCCGCTTCTGCGCTTTCGACCTGCTATGGGTGGACGGCCTGGACTTGCACTACCTGCCTCAAATCGAACGCAAGTGGCGGTTGCGCTCCGTTGTGCCACGTCATGGGAGCCGCCTACTCTACTGCGATCACATCGAGGGCGATGGTCAGGGCTTGTTCCGACTGGCATGCGACAACGACCTCGAAGGTATCGTCGCCAAGCAGAAATACGCACCCTACCTGCCCGAGCAGGAGACAACGTGGTTCAAGATTCGAAACCGCAGCTACAGCCAATGGGTTGGGCGTCAGGAGTTGTTCGAGCGAGAGCGGGGCGGCGATCCTGACGTGCGGATTTGGGATAGCTGCGTCAAGGCGTGTGATGTGGCGGCGGCACAACTCTGAGTTCTTTGAGTTGATCTTCTATATGAACTTGCGTCTGTGTCTCCGAGTGTATGCAGCCTAACCAGAGCATCAGAGAATATTGTGAGACTGCGCTCGCACGATTATCACTCCCAGACCTCATAGGCGTTAGGACTGTTCTTGGCACCATCCTCGAACAGCGATGTGCCAGCACAAATCCTGCTTGCATACTGCTCACTCAACTCGCTCAGAACGAGAACCAATTTCTGAGACTCTGGCAGTCCGACTGTTCTGGCTATTTGCAATTCCTGAGAGATCAAAGGACGTCCGCAAAGAAGGCCGAGGCTGATCTCATGGGACGAGTAAACTCCACCCCTAAGGACTTCGACAGTTATCTCGGTGATTTTGATGCTGAAATGTGTGCGGTCAGAGAATTGGGAAAAATCGGCTACAGTGAATTCGAGCCAGTACTGACCAAACTTGATGAGAAGACGGTGGATTATTGTGCGAAGTTAGAATCCGTTGAAGTCGCCATCGAGGTCAAGAATCTTAGAGCCCCAATCACGATCTTGGACGTGTTCGCTTCCTCTCTTCGGGCGGAATTGGCTGCAAATCCCTCGTTGTATTCGTTCCGCTTAAGTCTGACGTACTACAGTGACAATACGGTAACCCCAGTGCAACGACACGAGATCATTAGTTACGTTCAGAAGATCGCAGGAAGGACTCCACCGTTCGTTGACAAACTTGAATTGAGCGGCAGGGTCGAAGTCACTGTTCGAGTGGAGCAAGGGTTTGGGGAAGCGATGATGTCACGAGGGGAAGGCTTCGACAGATATGGAGAGGTTAGCCTGCCGGGGTTCCTAAACAAAGTGGAATTTCACGCCCGCACGGCGATCTCGCAGTTCGCTACGGAACCAGATATAAAACACGTTCTTGTCCTCAACATCAACAGCCCGTCCGCTGGGATTTGGTTGGATTTTCTCAATGCTGCCGCTGAACGGGTATACACGGTTTCGAATGGCTCTATGCACTGTGAGTTTTTGCTGGGTGGATATCGGATAGCGCCCGACAATATCCAATGAGCTACCTCCACGTGCGGCGCAGATGACCTACTCTTGACCCATCTTCCAAGCGAAAACAATCGACTTCCTGAGGGGGCCAGCCGAGTGTCTGCGATGCGGAAAGCAAATCCGGCACTTCAAAAGCAGGCGTAAAATCTCGAACAGATGTTCATGCCGTCAACAGATTCAGACGCCGTTCGGAAGCTTCGGTAACATCCAAATCGGTATCGGTCTATGGCATTCTAGGGGCAATGACAAACACAACGTGCTCGCTCTCGACCGCCGTCATCGCCGTAGCACTCATGCTGACTGGTTTAGCCAGCGCACAAACCTCAACCGCTGATATTCAAACCTACGTCGCCGCTGTAAAGCAGATTCACTCAACCATGACCGACCCTGACTCCTTCGTCCTTGAAAGTGTTTTCCTCGCCGCCACCACTAAGTATGTTACTAAGAAAGAACCGACCGCCTACAACGTTTGCTATATTTATCGCTCACACAATGCGATGGGCGGATATGGACAGTCACACGTGGCAGAGCAAAGATTTTGGGGCAAGCATCCAGGCACCATCGAAATGTTAGGCACGGTAGAAGAGGCACAGGTTGGTTGGGTGGCAGAGTGCAAGAATAAGAACTTGACGCAAGACATTACAGCAGAAGTAATAGCAGCACTGGAACCACCAGCGCCAGTAGCGCCAGCGCTTTCACCAGAAGACGCAGCCAAGAAAGCACAGTTACACGCTGATTGCCTCAAGTTCGCAATCAATGATCCGAGCTTGGTTTGTAAGTAACCAAGCTCGGGCGCTCGCCGGATAGATTGTTTCCGGCAGCCTGTGGGAAGGCAACTGGCTACCATACTGCTTTCACTTGTTTGCTGACGAGCACGCTTCTGCCCACTCAGAGAACCTGCCATCGTCAAGCTAGGGAGCTAGTGCGGGCGTGCCAACGAACTCACAAAGGCTGCCTAAGCGTCAGTTCCCCGGCCTTCGCTTTTTGCACATCGAGTACTCGAAATAGATTAGCATCAAGCGATTCAATCGACCATAAAACGTAGACCCCCGCTCCCAGCGGCCTCGGTTGCAAAAGTTCGAATCCTGCCAAGTTTGGGTTATCACTCCAACTAAGCAGATTCGTGGAAAGCCCACCCGTCATCAATTCAACGTTCACTGTTTTACAAGGAAGGTCACAGGTAGCCATAAAAGCGGGGGCTTCCATAGAGTGATCAACGCTAAGAAGGATAGATGTAACTGTTACTCCATTTTGAACATTGTGAGAATTCAAGGACCATGTTATTTTCGGTTCTGGTGGTAACAAATTAATAGTTCCTGCTGTTATACCCCCCTGCTGACCGGTGGACATTGCACAGTTCGCCCCCGGTGCGCACTCTTGCGACATTGGCAGTGGTAGAGCTGGGGCCGGAGCGGGAGGATTCGTGGGTTTCGTGGCGGAAACCGCAGGAGGGACAGAACGTCTTGGTTGCTCGGTATAGCCAAGAATTCGTCCTCGAATTGGCATCCCTATCGGCACGCCATGAGTATCAAACAGCATATAGCCTTGACCAAATCTAAGCACGGTGATTGTTCCGCCGTTTACCGCTACATCCTTGGGAAGATCAGCGTCTTGTACCCCAGTCGGGGCAGGTTCTACTTCGATAAATGTCGGAAACACTGATGAGCTTATTCGTTGTTTTTTCTCTCCGCTGGACTGGAAAGAGAACTCGACAGGAGTCTTGGCTCGCCTGACCTCAGTAGCTATGGAATCGGATACGTTGCTATTCTCTGTCGGTCCGGATGGTGGCTGTTTAGGCGCTTGGGCCGCTATCGGTTTGTCTTGTCCAGCGGGGATCGTGACTTTTGCAAATATCCTTCTCTCAATGCCGTTCGCCCCTGCAAACACGGCAACTGCGACAACAAATAGCACACCCGAGGCTGAAACGGTTCGCATTATTCTCTTTGATTTAGTGATCTTGGGGCTGGCATCGGCTGGGCCCTTCGCAAATTCGGTGTCGTAAATAATCCAAACGCTGACGCCCCATGCGATAATAAGGCACATTCCCCGGACCGTTTCCGGTGTAAGGGTCGCTACAATCGTCAAACCAAGCGGCGCAAGCGAAGCCCACCTCGAATGCTTAAACTGATTGAACTTTACATTTAACTTCACGGTAGACCTTCCCATCTAAGGGACAGTATACCAATGCCCAACCCGTTTATATTCATTTTGTTTTCTTATACTTGCCGGAAATCTGCACAAATCTCACAATAGCGAACGAAACACGAATCTTGTACCATGCTCGTCATGGACGAAGGTCGTAAACTAAATTTCCTTCGTCCACACGCTCACCCCACGTCGGTACCATTTCCGCCACGGGCTTCACATCATGGAGAAGATTGACGAGAGGTTCGGGGCTGTTTAGGCCCCTTACACCCGTCATAGCCCCAGGGGGACCCTCCTCCCGGTCTCGAATCGACAGTGATAGAAGCGCCAGCTATGTTCCGGAGCTGAGTGTGATCACGGCGGTGAAAACACCTCCTGCAATGATGCGATGGATGCGAGGGTGGTCATTCTCCGTGTAGGGAAAGAAAACATCGTGCGGTGCATTGGAGTAATGGCCTTTAGGTACCCTCACACCCTGAGGAACCCCGGGGGGACCCTACGCCGAGCCGCAATGTGCACAGATACACTCCCTGCCCAGCTTGTTAGAGCTACGGGCGTAAGTGAAGCGGTGAAAACAAAGGCACAATTTTTGAATTTAGTGATAGGGGGTAGTTTGGCAAGGACCTTGGTTTAGCGAATAGATTGACCAATCTGTGTCACAGCAGTTGGCTATGCATAGGAGTAGAAACATATGTTTATGAGCGCCGATGCTATGGATATGTGGGACCGTTTTTCTGGGTCTATATCGAGGTAGAACGGAGGTAAAGCGGAGGTATTAACCACACGGACATGAAACCCATCATTTCTTGGCGAGACTAACGTCGTCGCCTATTTCAAGTGCTTTATGGTCAACTGCTTCAGAGCGCCTGAAGGGCGCAAGAGTTTTGGGATCCACGCTGTTCTTGGAAGAAGTTCTTTCTCTGTCTTGCCAGTGTAGCCTGAACGCTGACACAGTAAAGGGGCTGCGCTTCGCACTTCGCTACGGTTGGCGCTAGTAGCTACTAGCATTGATGTGACGGCTAGCATCTCGGTCATATTAACGTCCTTGGCATGGTTAAGCGCCGCCCTACGCTACGTTTGCGATGCTCGCTGGCTAAGCCACGCACGCTTGACTTCGTCTGCGCTAAGGACGTGCGCCCTTGACTATGCCAGCTAATGTCCAGAGCCAGAAACTATGGTTCTTTGTAGAGCAACAGATAGGGTGTTTCTAAGCGGCTCTGGCCAATACAGGCTCTTCTGGGTGTCGCCAGATAGGAGTTGGTAAGAATGAAATCAACACTCGTAAAGATGTTGCGCTGGACCAGCAGATGGTCAGCAGTTGCTGCCGATAAGATTGAGAAGTCAACCGCAGTAGAGGGCGGGGAGACTTGGGTGAAGAAGACCTCCGTAAATGCACAGTCTTGGGCGGAAAGACAGCTGGCGAAGGTGTCGAGATGGTTGTCTTCATGGGCCGACCGGTTGGAAACGACGGACGTTCCGAAGTTCATCGCAGATTCAGCCAATAGATTCTGGACTTGGATAAACAAGCGTGCCGACGCAATCGGAGCTGGCTCGCTTGCCATCCTGTGTGGCCTCTACGCACTGATGTTCTTCGTGTCCATATTCTTCAACAGCTTCATCGGCATGCTTATCTGCGGGACAATTGCCGTGATGTTAGGTTCCACGGCAGTCGTTTGCTGGGGCGATGCAGTGAAAGCATGGCAAGCTGGAAATACTGAGGTCTCAGTTGAGCCAGTTGTGGCTGAGAAGAAGCCAGCTGCATCCGTGCGGATGAATCGGAAGCAGCAGCGTAAGGCTGCGGCGAGAGCGGCACATATGACAGCGGTTCCTTCGTCAGCATAAATTCTTTCCTGTCAACGTCGGTCGTTTGACTGACGTGGTGAGAAATGGGCTGGGAGCGTAAAGCTCCTGGCCCATGTTGTTTTGACAACAAATCGGCTCTCCCCACTGGGCTGCTTAATTCAGTTCAAGGAGAGTCGTGATGGATAAACCGGTTAAATGGAAGGTAACCCTGGACCAGATAATGGCAGCAATTGAGGCTGACGATTGTCTTGGGTTCTGTCTCGCCTGCGGCGAGGAAGCCTACAACGTTGAACCCGATGCTCGTCGGTATACCTGTGAATCGTGCGGTAAGGCACAGGTTTACGGAGCAGAGGAACTGCTGTTAATGGGCGTGGGCATATGACTCGAATGAGTCGGGCTCACTTTGTATTGATCGCAACCACAATCAAGCAATTGCCTTCGTTCTCAATCAGAACGTATCAAGGCAAGAAGCTTCCACAGTGTGAAGACGCCGTCAGATTCGACACCATCTGCAGCTGTTTTGCCGATGCATTGTCATCAACGAACCCTCAGTTTAAGAGGGAACGATTTCTCGATGCTTGCAGGGGAAAGCGATGACGCATCCAGATGTGTTAATCAGGAATGAGGGGTCGGTATGGGTATTCAATCCGCTGACGCCAGCTGCCAAGGAATGGTTCGACGAGAACGTTCATACAGAACCGTATCAATGGTTGGGCACATCCCTTGTCGTGGACCATGGACTAGCTGCAGGGCTAGTTCAGGGCATTCTGAATGCAGGACTGGAGGTGGGATAGATATGCTGGCCTGCAAAGGCCAGTGCACAAATGTCCGCTCGTTTGTCGACTCGGAATCAATACTTTTAAGAACTACGTACGCAGCTTTCGCTGCGATTCAAGATCTATGGTGGAGCGTAGCTCGTTTCATTCTGATTGTTAGGGCAAGCTAGGAAGGAGGGGCCTGGGGAGGGAACCGAGAGTAGTGAGTGGCTTGCCGACAGCTGGGTTGCTGAATGTGAAGGGCAGGCGGACTTCCGTTTCACGGAAGTACCGAACGAAAACGTCGACGGCGGCACCAGGCGTGGCCCCGAAGTTACGGGAGGGTTCCCGAATGCACCCCGGATGCGGCGTGGGTTATAGAAGGGCAAAAGCTGGATTACTCTAGTCACCTTGATTCCTGGACCTTAGTGCCTTGTTCAAGCCCACCTCCTAGCTGCAAGCTAATTAAGAATAGCGGGTTCCCGCCGCAGGAGGAATCACAATGAAGAAACCGGCAGTCACTGTGCTGTTCCTGCTGGCCGCAACCGCCACATTCGCTCAAACGGTAACCACAACGACAAACTGCAATATCTACGGGAACTCAGCCTCATGCACGAGCACGGATGATGCCGCACAGCAGAAAGCGCTTGCAGATGCTCGTGCCGCTAACCAGAAGGCGATAGAGGATGCGGGGGCGGCATTGGGAAATGCGGTGGGTAATGCCTTTCTTCGAGCCAGAATCAACAAAGGCATTCGCAAATATTGCGACCAGCATCCGGGTGAGCCGTCTTATTGGCAAGAGAATGGTCAGGTTGTTTGGCGGGGAACTTGTCCGGGAGAAATGAGTCAGGCCCATGCACAGAAGCTGGTAATTGATCATTTCACCGAAAGTTTCAAGAAAAGTGGGGTTGCGGGCTACGCCGAGATTGTTGGAGACCGCCTCACGATACACAGCGAACGAGCGAGTGCGATTCGCTTCAAGATGGTTCTGCACGACCCTGCTAACCAAGGTCTGCTTAAAACGATTGCTCAAGCAGGCGTCGCTACGTACGTCTACACGAATGATGCTGATGTCAATCTCACTTATGATGTGAAGTCCAGTCAGATACTGATTGCACCTACCGAGCCAGCGGCACAGACGGCACAAAAATAATCCTCAATATCCCACTTCGGTACGGACTACATGGTGGAAATAACCTCGGCGGGCGTCCCCACACCGTTGGCGAACACTGCGAATTAGTTAGACAGCCACGCCTTACCTTTGTCAGTAAGGAATAGCTTGCCGTCGATCAATTGTTGCGCTTCTAAGACAGCACGCACGGACTGACCGTTGATAGTACGCTTATTGTTCGGCAGCTTACTGAATGTCACAAAACCAAGTTGAAGCGCATCCTGAAGGTAGGGTTTCAGTTCTGATAAGTCAAGTGGTGGTGGTGCAGGTTCCTGCTTCTGCGGGGTTGGCGTATATTCGCCTTCGACAGGTGAATATCCAGGCCGGATAGTCATGTCACCAGCTAAAGCCCGCTTAATGTTGTCAGGCGTCAGTTGCTGGAATCCCCGCAAGCGTTCAAACACTGCGGGTTGTTCTGCCTTCAACTGCTGGGCCAGAGGTGAATCTAGTGAAAGCGTTGGCGCTAACGCAATAACTGCGGGCTTCAATGCAGGCGGTAAGATTGCTGATTCCCTTCCTACCTTCGGTCTTTCAATGTCCGGACGGTCCTGATCGTCCCAAACGAAGCCACCATGCCGTTGTTCCATATCGTCATCCCCCCTAGCAGCCGCAGCCGCTAACTTCATTTCGTTCCATCTTTCCTTCTTTACAGTACCATCGCTGGTAGTGTTTCCATTCACCAGGTTGCTAGACCTTACGGTTCTTGTCTCGCCCGTCTTGATGTCAATAACAGACACCAGCTTATGTCTGCTGGCGTCACGCCTGGGAAGGATAGCCAGAACCTTCAACTGTCCGTAAGTGTCACCTACTTTTACAGCAGCGACACGGTTAGGACGTGGGGCATAGGTGCGCTTATGCTTAGGCTTCCTGGGTGCTTTCTTCTTAGCCATAGTCTATGATTACCACCGGATATAGCGTCTTACAACCAACGTGATATAGCGTCTTGACAATATATACGTAGTATATATATAGGAAATCTGATGTTCCATTTGCGTCTTAGGAAACGGTGTTCCGTTAGCATCCTAATAAGGAAGTCCAGCCTAGGGGCTGTCCTTCCTTCTATTGGCATCAGAGACAGGTTGCCGTTCAACACCCAACCCTCCATGCTAGCTTTTGCAGTTGACTTGTTGGTCAGTTTGTTCCGCCGCCGCCCATGTCCACGGCCCGGTTACTTGTTCACGAGTTCTAACCACACTCGTGCGTGGCAAAACTCTTCCCGCTGTGGTCCGCTCTGTCGGCACCAGCACAGCAAGTGCTTGCCTCGCAAATCGGTTATCGCTTGTGCTCGGAATGCTGGGTCTGACATTCTCTCTTCAACGTACTTGCGAAAGTCTGCCTCGTTGCGGGCAATGGGGCTTCTGTGGCCTTCAAGTGATGCGTGATCGTTGCCATACGGCGAGCCCTCCCGCACCAGCTTGCCATTAGGCGCAAAGCGACAGCCAACGTATTTAGCCCAGCGTGGATACTTACCCCACCCATCTTTCAGGCTGAATACTCGGGGCTTGACGAGGCATTTCGTATTTACGGAAATCCGCACACCACACGGCTGCTTCTCTTTCAATATGGCGTGGTGGTGCGTGTCATTGAAGGAAGCGGGCAGGATAATCAAACTTCCGTGCTCGGCAACCTGCTCCCACTTCTGGTTATGGTCTTTCTGCAAGCGTAAATGAAACGGTCTTGGCGCACCGGTCGATACAATCAACACAGGCGTGTCAATCCCATTATCTTCGCTGTGCTTATGCCAGTCGATTCCCACAGTCTCATCTGCGTATCGAATGACGGACAGGTAGTTGATTGAACGTCCCAGCCTCGCAGTCAGCTTTTGTTGCAACGCCAGCAATACGGCTGGCGTGTTCTCATCTCTGATCAATGGTAATACGCTGTCGTTGCAGTTTTCGTCCGCTGCTTCCGTTGGCATAGCGCCGTACATTACGCCCGCCGCTTGCTTCACGGGCTGGGTTTGCGTGGCCCACGCTCCACCAGATGCCAGCATTGCGTCAGCCGTGCCCCTGACTTGCGTGTGATCGGGGTCAATGGCGAATGCCACGCCCTTACGCTTCTGGATCAGACCAGACTGCGGTAGTCGGTAATCGCAGTAGTGCCATGTGTTGAAGAAGTTGAAGAATTCATCAGCTTCGGCGGGCGTCAGAAAGTTGGGAGTGTATTCAGCAGGA
>Ga0187883_10002174_pt1 | contig 11862 bp, 7 predicted proteins | sample June2016WEW_20_1_2_FD_132966 | JGI IMG/M metagenome (GOLD analysis project Ga0187883, IMG submission 132966) | Peatland microbial communities from SPRUCE experiment site at the Marcell Experimental Forest, Minnesota, USA - June2016WEW_20_10 | ecosystem: Environmental > Terrestrial > Soil >...
GACAGCCACGGCGGTGGCGGCAGCAGTTCGCTTTTCGGTGATCCACGCGCAATCCATGACCGCCAGGGGCACTCCGGTTTCGGTGCAGTTCAAAATGAGAAGCCCCGTAATGTAAGGTAATCCAAACCGCCGGTTGCCGGGGAAACCGCTCACCCATTTCATGCCTGCCACACCCATCCCCGCAAGATATGCCGGCATGGCGTGGATGAAGGCATCGGGAGAGGGGTGGATTCCAGGCTTGGGCGGCATCTCAACCCGCCCTGCCGCCTTCTCGAGAAATGCCGCTTCAACGGCGTCCCGCACGTCATCCGCCGAGAAGTCTAAAGCTTCGACTTGCGCCTTGGAGAGATAGAGCAATTGACGTCCACGCTCAAGGTTCAACATGACCATACTTTTACAGCAAGCCTGCAAAAGAAGTCAACGTCAGGCCACCTTATCCCTCGTGAGCAAAATCAAGAATGCGACCGGTGACCGAAGTGACGGTGCCCGACAGCCTTGCCGCCGCAAATGCGATTAGGGGTAGGATAGTAACTGGAAGTTCGGCGGCAGACCATGTCGCACAGCCGAAGTCGGTGAGATCACTCACGGGGTCAGATGATGATCAGTGCGCGTCTCGCGGTCGGTACGGGAAGGGTGATAACACGCACGGGCGAGGCGCCAGCTTTCGCGGAGGGCCTGTACGAAATCGCCGAGAATACTTTCGCCTGGATGGTGCCTAACGGAAGCTGGGGGGAAACCAATCTCGGGCTTATCAACTGCGGCCGGCAGACCGTACTGATCGATACTTGCTGGGATCTTCACTTCACGCGTGAGATGCTTCAGCATGCCGAATCGATACTGACGAAGGCGCCGATCACGCGGGTCATTAACACTCACGGAGATGGCGACCATTGTTGGGGCAACCAGCTATTCTCCGATAGGATTATTACCGCCACACGGGCGTGCGTAGATCACATGACGCACCCCTCGCCCAGGCAACTGCGGGCGATTAAAAGGAGTGCGAAACTGCTGCGCTGCCTCCCCTACGCGGGCCTTGACTCCCTGGGAAAGTACATGGGCGGCATGCTGTCTCCCTATGAATTCCAGAAGATCCGCGTGAGACCTGCGCAGGAGACCTTCAGCGGAGAAATGACCATTACAGTCGAGGGTGTAACTCTGCATTTGATCGAGACTGGCCCTGGTCATACCGATGGTGACTGCATGGTCTGGGTGCCTGCGCGTCGGGTGGTCTTTGCCGGAGATATCCTATTCGTCGGTGTCACACCTGTGGCTTGGGTCGGCCCTGTAGAGAATATCCGGCGAGGCCTGAGGAGACTGCTTGAACTCCGTCCAGAAGTGATCGTGCCTGGTCATGGGCCGTTAGCGCTTTATAGCGACGTACAGGATCAAGTTGAGTATTGGGACTGGCTCGAAAATGCCTTGGAGCCCATGGCGCGCAGTGGTCTGAGCCCTTTTGACGCCAGCCGTCAGTGTCTCGAACGGCATGACTTCCGCAGTTCAGCATTCGCCGATTGGCGCTGCCCGGAGAGGATTTATACCTCCGCATGCACGCTTTACCGGCATTGGGGCGTTACGCCACAAACCTCGCCCGGCGCACTTGGAGCGCTGGACCACTTCAGAAAGCAATCTTTGCTGCTACGATAGCATGCAGGCTCGCGCAGCTAACATATCCGGCTCCACTGGACTTTGCATTCAGAGGCGGTCGGATGTATGTTATCGGTGGGGAAGAAACTCGATAATCGAAATCCTGGTTCAGGCTGGAGATGAACATTCGATCAGCTTTCCAACTCAAACCTCGTGCACGCACGCATCGCACATTTCTGCTCCCATCGACGCAACGGGGATTATCACGACTGGGTATTAACTCCGTCAGCATCTAAATTCCCTCTGTAAGACCTATCTACATCGCCGCAGATCTGCTACATTGAGCCGGTATGATGATGTCCCAATCGTGTCCTCGTTGCGGGTCGTCGCGGGTCAACCAATCGCCGAGTGGCCAACACCTCATGTGTCTAGACTGCCAGCGGGTCATTCTTCAGGACCGGACCAAGAAGCCTCGTGGGCGGAGGATTCAGGGCAGACCTCTTCCTCCACCCCCAGAGCCCTGTCCTGAACCAGCAAATTGAAGAACCTCACGCGGGAACAGAAGAAGCGGGACCACGGCCAAGGTAGTCCTGACACTGGCACCGGCTTCGCCCGGTTTTCTGACTCGGGCCGGAAACGCGCCCTATCCGCCCTCACTGCCCCGGGGCACGGTACTGGATGCTCTTCTTCACGGCCTCGTCCACTTCGCCGGGCGTGAGGAGCACCGTGGTCGTGGTGGTGACTGCGCCGCTCGCATTGATGGCCAGCGAGGCCGCCACCAAGCTCACGTTGTCCGGCAGATCGACGAGCACAATCGCGTCGTGCTTCCCAAAGGCAAAATAGAATGCCTCCACTTTCCCGCCCGCCGACTTGATTGCCTTCGCCGCTGCGTCGCGGCGTTTGGTGCCGCCCTCCGAAAGCAACCCCTTCACGCCTTCGGCCGTGTACGTCGCCTGAATCAGGTACTTTGGCATGGTATCTCCCCCCGCGCTGGTTTTGGAAAAGTTGTGTGCTTTCACCCAGGGTTAGACCATAGCACAGCGACCGGGGGAACTCAATCGTGGCCAACAATACCTACTGTCGGCATCGCGACCGGTCCCGAGATCGGTCTTCCGATCCACGAATTCCCCGTAATCGCGCTTTGCAGATCCGCCCCATTTCGCGCCCCAGCCGCCGGTCGGACGACGTCGCCTGCTATAATAATCTTTCCTATGAAAGTGATATTTCTAAACACCTGCAACGGCAATATTCGAGAGGGCATCGCCGCATTCATCAAACAGCAGGCTCCGGATACGGACGTTTTTTGTTTTCAGGAAGTCTATAAGGAAATGCGGACTCTCTCGGGAGAACTGCTTCCGAACTATCGCATGATCAGTGGCTACAAAAAGGTTGCAGAAGACGATGATTTCCCCCAGGCAACGTATGTGCGCAGCGATCTTGAGTTGCTGTCCTCCGAATTCGTGCTCGAAAACCAGCCGGGCGCTGGCCTCGCCATTTATACCCAGATCAACGCGCAGAATACTACGATTCATCTCTGCAACCTCCACGGCACAGCGCGACCGGGCAATAAACTGGACACCCCGCAGCGGATCAATCAATCGCAGGAGCTCTTAGATTTCTTCCAGGAAAAGAAAGGCATGAAGATTATCGGCGGCGATTTCAACCTCCGGCCTGAAACCAAGAGTGCGCAGATGTTTGAGGAAAACGGCTATCGAAATCTTATCAAAGATTTCAGAATCCGAACCACACGCAACCGGCTTATTTGGGAGCTGTACCCGGAGAACAAGCAATATTTCTCTGACTATGTCTTTGTGAGTCCGGAGGTCAACGTCAGAGAGTTCTCAGTCCCCACGAATGAGATCTCGGATCATTTGCCGCTCGTCTTAAAAGTTGAATGAGCTGGCGCCTCCGCGGCCGGGTCATTGCCTTTGTAGCGGCTCATTGGCTGTCCCAAAAATCGAACCCTAGCTCGGTTTGCGTCGTATACCATGCGTCCAGCAGTTTCTGCGCATCGTCCAAGGTGCGATAGGTTCCGGAGGGCGCGTCCTCGGTCTCCAGGGTGAATGATTCTCCCGGTTCGACTTCCAGGTCGGGCGCGTGTCGGAAGTCAACGACGTACTTCAGAAGGCTTCGATCACGACTCAGGTATTTCATTCGGAATCCTCCCTTCGCTTGCGAAGGGCACAAACTTCAAGACAAGCTTTGCATGCGATAGTCCGATCCGGTGGTGTTCCGCATGACATTAGAAGCTCACTTCAGCGGAATATGCTCCCTCTGCCCCGGCCTTAGTACGCATGAAGATTTTGAGGATGCGATTCGATCCAACATGGTGGGCCGACCACGACTCAATCCTGGGACCAACAAATTATGAATTCAATTCGTGATGCTAACAAGAATCGCAGTCACTAGCAATATACAGCAAGCTCGCCCGCATGATTACAGGCTGAAACTCAGCTCGAGACGATGAGCAGCAGCGGGCTGCGCTATGAGAACGTGCCGCTCAGGCGAGCATCCCAACCGCCACCGAGCCGAGCTTCCCATGCCTGTGCATTTCGCGAGCCATACGGTCCCGGCCTGGTGCATCCTCCTCGATTCCATGAAACCCAAAACCCGTCTTGCGCTCCCCCTTATGGAAGAACTAGTCGCAGCTTAAGAGCTGATGTTGAATGCAATTCTCCAGACCCGGAGCGCAGCTGTGAACTAGAGCGAAGTTAGCCCCTTACGATGGGCTAGAAGTAAGTTGGGTGGTTCGTTGGGTAGTTGCAAGACAGCGGGAGTTGTGTTAAGGTCTTTTGAATCGCGGCGTAGGCCCGTAGCTCAGCCCGGTTAGAGCGCTACCTTGACACGGTAGAGGTCTGGGGTTCGAGTCCCCACGGGCCTACCATTGTTTTCAATGATTTAGGCGTACTAAAAGCCCCCCGCCCAACAGGCTGTAGCGGAAAATGTGGCGGGTACCTGTGTTGATTTGCCTTGATTTGTTTGACGGCTTCCTATTTGACAGGAAGAGAAGGCAAAACAGGCAAGTGGTTTAGTATGTTCTCTGCCACTCGTCAATCGCTGGCGTGGTTCCGCAACTACCCGGTGTTGCAGTCCCCCCTTCCAAGTCCTTCTCTCTGGCTTCAGAAAACCCTAGGATTTGCGCACGGCGGGAAAGTAACGCAGTTACATGGGACCCGATCCCGCCGGAAAACGGTGCCCCCGGTGTGGCCAGTGCCCCCAACGTCGTTGACCGCAAGTTGCTGGAGCCGTTTCCCGCCCGAGAACGGCGCCCCCGGTGTCATGCCTCCAGTGGTCACTTAAACCGGCGATGATGGCTTGCTTTTCCTTCGCTCGCGACGTTGGATCTTCGCTGGGACGCGCCTGATCTCAATCATGTTCAGGAAAGCCCTCCCCACAAGTGCGTATGTTTCGACAAAGGGATTCAGCAGCTAATTCGACGGTTAGGGGGGGATTCCGGCCGAGTTCATTCCGCATGGCGAGATTGAGTTATTGCTCTTGTTCCGCGGTCCTGATCACTGTGCGTCAGTGTGGATTAAAATTACGGGTTCTTCTTGAGTTTATTTTTCTTTGCGGATTTGTCACTACCGGAACGGTAGCTGCCTTCCGGCAACGTCATCTTCTCACTCATGGCGAGTATCGGGCCTACAGGGTCCTTGCATTCTTTCTGGAACTGATCGGCCGTGCGTATTCGGTTTAGATCAAAGCCGAGGGGTACCCATCCTGGAAGGTCGAACGTCGCGATCACGATAAGTTTTGAAATCGATGTGAGATAGTCGGCGATCTTCGGCACTATCGTATCCGTCAAGTTTTCGGTTTTCACAACTCCCGTAACCCAACCCGCCACGTTCCTCGCGGAATTCTCCGCCGCAAATATGGTCGGATGCGAGAGTGCGGTCATCATGCTCCAGCGAGTCCCTAGCTGCGATTCGCCGTGCCCGAGCCGCCGTAGAATCTCCTCGCACTTGTTGTGGTCGGCTTTCCATGCGTTATCAGCCTTCCCCGCGAACCAATACCGTATCTTCGCCCTGGTGCCTTCATCGTCAAATCGAAAGTGCATCAGGAGATCCGTGGATTCCTGGAGCGCCCGTGCAAGCACATCCCAACTTTGTACGCGTCCGGTGAACCCATGTTCGGCCCTGCCGTCCTGATAGTCAGGGCTGATACTTCCCGACAAATAAACCTAAGTAACAAGGTACTCGGGCGCACGGATGTTGGTGCGGATTAATGCCGAAAGTGCGGGATGAGCAATGTAAAAGCTGATGCGGAGAATACACGTTACTGGCAGACTCTGTAGTTGATAAGTCATGGTCGGGTCTTTCAACCTTCCACAGTATGCCCACAATACCTTCAACAATGTCGCCTTCGGCCTGCCGGATTTCATTACCACGCAACCCATCTATGGACAGATTCTGAGCGCCGCCAGAAGTCCGCGGATTATGCAGTCTGGTTTTGAATAGTCAGTCAAGGGCTCGTCGCGAGCGTGGGGGTTTGCACCTTATCGGCGACGGGTAAGCTGCGGCAGACCGGGAGTCGCGTGTCGCAGATAAACTTTGCAAACTTTGGGCCGGGCACCGGCGGGCTGAAGAGGTAGCCTTGGACCTCGTCGCAGCCGTGCTCTTTCAGGAAGACGAATTGAGCCTCTGTCTCAACTCCTTCCGCCACGACCCGAGTGCCAAGACTGTGCGCCATGGCGATGATAGCCAGCGTAATCGCCGAGGCGTCCTCGTGCTCCGGAAGATCCTTCACAAACGACTTGTCAATCTTCAAGGCGTCCAGAGGAAAACACCTGAGCTGACTCAACGACGAGTATCCAATCCCAAAATCGTCGATGGCAAGTCGAACTCCCAATTCGTCAACCTCCCGAAGCATAGCCTTAGCTCTTTGCAAATCCGCCATGATGGCACTTTCCGTGAGCTCGAGTTCCAGCCGCTGCGGCTGAAGCCCCGTCTCTTTGAGCAAATTGGAAATCAACTCGCCCAGATCGCACTGCTGTACCTGGCGGGCCGAGACGTTGACAGCCACCGTGATAGGCGGCAATCCAGCATTTTCCCAGTCTCGCATCTGGCTGCAGGCTTCCCTCAGTACCCATTCGCCAATGGGCACTATTAAACCCGTCTCTTCCGCGAGGGGGATGAATCTTCCCGGCGAAACCGAGCCCAGCTGCGGGTTGTTCCATCGCAGCAAAGCCTCGCCCCCGGCAAGACGTCCCGTACGGGCGTCGATCTTAGGTTGGTAGTAGAGCGTTAGTTCCTTTTGCTCGATCGCACGACGCAGGTTCGTTTCCATATTCATCCGCTCAATGGAGACTTGCGTGAGCGATTCTGTGTAGAATTCATAGGTGTTCTTCCCCTTTTGTTTGGCTTGGTTCAAGGCGGAGTCGGCGTTTCTGAGGAGCGTCGGGAGATCGTCGCCGTCGGATGGGCACACGGCAATACCTATGCTTGCTGTGACATAGAGAGTGTGGTTTGCAATCACAAATGGTGCTGCAAGAAAACTCATGATGCGCCGCGCGACCACGGAAGCTTCGTGCTCCTGCGAAAGGCTGGCAAGAAGGACGGCAAACTCATCGCCTCCAAACCGGAAAACCGGCGGGGTCAAACCTTGTCTGCCCGGCCGGGAAATTACGTCGCTTGGTCTGACGCATTGTGACAGCCGGTCAGCAACTTGCCGCAGCAACTCATCTCCGCTCCCGTGGCCCAGGGAGTCGTTGATCGATTTGAAATTGTCGAGATCAAGGAAGAGCAAAGCGAGAGGCCTCCTGCTCCTTCGCGCCCCACGTAAGGCACGGCGAACGTGCTCGGAGAACCTGTGCCGATTCGGAAGGCCGGTCAATCGGTCATAGTAGGCCAGATGGCGCATTTTCGCCTCGGCCTGCCGGTGCTCCGTGAAATCCTGAAGCGTACCCTCCACGTATTCAGGCAGGCCCTGCGCGTTGTACCTAACCTCGGCCTGCTCCACTACGACGCGCGCCGTCCCGTCCGGGCGGGTCACTCTGTACTCAATTTCATACTTATCCTCACCCCGCAACGCCGCTTCAAATAGTTGAATCACGCCGTCGCGATCGTCCGGGTGAATGAGTTTGAGCAGGCCCTCACGGTTCGCAGGGCAGCCTTCTCGAGCTAAGCCCAAAATCCTACAGGCGCCATCAGAGAAGTGCCATCGGTCCTCGCTAACGTTCCAATCCCAGTATCCCAATCGGGCCATCTGCTGGGTCTTAGCCAGCCTGGCCTCGCTGTTTTTCAATGCGCCATACGTCCGGCTGGCGCGTAGCATGTACTGAACACGGTAACCCAGCAGCGGCCAAGTGAACGGCTTGGCCAGGAAATCCGTTGCTCCAACCTCGAAGGCCCGGTGGACAGACTCAACGTCGTTGTGTCCCGTGACCATGAGGACTGGTACGTCCCGCCCGCCAGGTGAGCGACGCAGTGCCTCGCAGGCGGAGAAGCCGTTCATCTTCGGCATTTCCACATCCATGAGAACTATATCCGGCGACGTTTCCGAGAATCTCTCAAGAGCTCTTGATCCGTCCTCAGCCTCGCTAACCAGGAATCCAGATTGCTCGAGCGACTCCCGCATAAGATAACGCAGCGTCATGTCATCATCCACTACCAGAACTAACGGGCGGCGATCAGGGTTTTCAGGACTTTGCATTTGAAACTCCGGTAAGCTCTTCGTGTAATGCCGCTCCGACGCGGGCGTGTTCAGCCACGATCCGGTTTCATACCTCCAGACTGCAGGATTCCAGCCACGGAGTGCTGATTGGCGGCGTTATCATCCGCCACCAAGATCGACAATCACTTTGAGGTGTTCAAGTTGAGAGCACTCCGCTGCCGGGTCGTGCTTGACCACTCCAATCTCCGCCGTGAAGTGGAGACAACTACCTTCCCCGGGCTGGCTCTCCACCCAGATTTGTCCCCCCATCAACTCCACCAAGCGGCTCGAGATCGTCAAGCCCAATCCGGTACCCCCGAACCTGCGGGAGGTGGATGTATCTGCTTGGGCAAACGCCTCGAAGATGGATTTCTGCTTTTCTGACGGAATGCCAATCCCGGTGTCGCGCACGGCGAAGTGCAACGTCGCTCGATCCGCCTGCTGCCCCTGCAGCGCCACCCGCAGCCCCACTTCGCCTTGAGTGGTGAACTTGATGGCATTTCCCAGCAGGTTGGAGAGGATCTGGGCGAGACGATTGGGATCCGTGACAATTTCGTCGGGCACTTCAGGGCGCACATCGCAGATCAACTCCAAACCCTTCTGTTGCGCGTTAACGGCCAAGGGGCCCATGATTTTGGCTAGGCTCTCGCGCAAGACAAAGGGGGTGTGGTAAAGGTCGAGCTTACCAACCTCGATCTTGGAGAAATCCAAGATGTCATCAATCACGACCAGCAGCCTGTCGGCAGAGGCCTTGGCCATCTCGAGGTACTCGCGCTGTTCACTCGTCAGAGTTGTATCGAGCGCTAGTTCCGTCATACCCAATACGCCGTTCATAGGCGTGCGACTCTCGTGGCTCATGTTGGCCAGGAATTCGCTCTTGGCACGGCTGGCGGCCTCAGCAGCTTCTTTGGCTCTCTGCAACTCCAACTCGGTTTGCTTGCGTTGGGTAATGTCCTGGACGGTGGCTTCCACACGCTGCAACTGAGCTTTGTTGTTGTAGGCGACCTCCGCTTTCTCCACCACGACTCGCACAGTTTGATCCGGCAGCAGCAGACTGTACTCCGCTGTGTATTCCTGTTGTCCCTGCAAGATGGCAGCGAACAATTGATTGACTCTTTCACGATCCGCAGGGTGAATCACCTTCGCGAAGTCGTCACGCATCCTGGGGCGGTTCCCCAGATCGAAACCGAAGATCCGGCACACCTCGTCGGAGAAGTACCACCGATCTTCGCGGACATTCCAATCCCAATGTCCTAAATGGGCCATCCTTTGCGCATTGGCCAGCCTCGCCTCGCTTTCCTTTAAAGCCCCATAGGTGCGGCTGGCGCGCAGCATGTAAAGAACACGGTAGCCTAGCAGCGCCCAATTGATCGGCTTGGGCAGGAAATCGGTGGCCCCGGCCTCGAAGGCCCGGTGGACCGACTCCACGTCGTTGTGTCCGGTGACCATTAAGACCGGCGTATCCTTCCCTTGGGGCAGGCGACGCAGCGCTGCACACGCACTGAAGCCATCCATGTGGGGCATTTCCACGTCCATGAGAACGATCTCGGGAGGCGTTTCGGTGAAGCACTCCAGCGCTTTTGAGCCATCCTCGGCCTCTATGACCGCGAATCCAGTTTGTTCGAGCGATTCTCGCGCCAGCAGACGTACGGTTGCATCGTCATCAACCACCAGGACCAGTGAGCGCGGGCTCGAGGGCACAGGATCAGGCATGTGCGACTCCTTCCAGCTCTTCTTGCAACGCCGCTACTACTTGGCCATGCTCGGCCTTGATCTGTTCCAACAGCAGTCCAGCTTTAGGCAGGGAATTGCTTCGACCGGCGTCCTCGAGTTGTTTGCTCAGTGACGCAAGCCGACTGGCGCCAACATTTGCGCTGCTTGACTTCAGGGTGTGGGCTGTTCTGCGAGTCGTCTCAGTGTCTCCTTCCTCCAGAGCGCGCGCCAGCTTCCGCAATAACTCGCCCGAACTTTTCAGGTACATGGAAATTACTTTTGGAAGTATGGGCGGCGAACCTGAGCGCTGAAGCGCCGCGATATTTGCAAGGGCGTGGCGGTCGATTGGCGCGCCAGCCGCGCTACCCTCCTCGGCCGGCAAGGGAGCCAGGGGGTGGTCGCTACTACTGCCATCAGGCAACCACCCGCCAGCACCCTCTCTACCACGGAGGGGATTCCCCGTGTACATAACAATGCCGGGCTGCTCCGATTGTCGTACCGCATCCTGACGGGGTCGCAGCCACTTTTCCAACACACTTCGCAACTCAGCCTGGCTGAATGGCTTGGCAAGGTAATCGTCCATTCCGGCAGCCAGGCACTGTTCACGATCTCCCTTCACGGCATCTGCGGTAAGGGCAACGATGGGGAGCCGCGCGTGGGCCCCGTCGGTGCCTTCATTGCCGCGAATCACTCTTGTAGCTTCAAACCCATCCATCACCGGCATATGACAGTCCATCAGGACGAGGTCGTAAACTCGTTTGTTGACCGCCTGCACGGCCTCTTCGCCGTCCCGCGCAATTTGCGCGCTGCATCCAAACATCTCCAACATTTCCTTGGAGACCTCTTGGTTGACCTCGTTGTCCTCCACAACAAGGACACTACCGCGCAGCGGGACAACGTTGTTTGGCATGGAACTGCCCGCTGATTCGCGCATTGGAGAAGCCAGGATTCGCATCTGCACCGCACCCACACATTCCGCTACACAATTGAAAAGCTGGGAATGTCTTACGGGTCTCATGAGGTAGTGCTCAATTCCGGCTGCGCTAAACTGCTTGGCATCGCAGTTGTCGAGCACGGAGTTCAGCAGGATCAGATGCACTCTCTCGGTGCCCGGACCGGACTTGATCGCCCGCGCGAGTTGCAGCCCGTCCATGTCTGGCATCTGGCGATCGACAATGACAAAGTTGTATGGCGCCATCTGAGCGGAGGCGACGCGCAGCATTTCCAGCCCCTGAGCTGCTTTATCGGCGCTGGACGTCGAGATACCCCAGGCTTCGAGTTCGCGCCGGAGAGTCTCCCGGCTGACGGAATGGTGATCCACGACCAGGGCGCGCAGGCGCATTTCTCGAAATGTATGCCGTCGTATCTGGCCTGCGGTTTCCGGGTTCTTGCGCAGGCGCACGGTAAACCAGAACGTTGAGCCTTGACCCAGCTCGCTTTCAACTCCAATTGCGCCCCCCATGATTTCCGCAAGGTTTTTGCAGATCGCCAGGCCGAGGCCGGTTCCTCCGTGTTTACGCGTCGTTGAGCTGTCAGCTTGGGTAAACGAATCGAATACTCGTTTCTGGTTTTCGGGGGCTATGCCAAGGCCCGTGTCGCGCACTTCGAATCGCAGCAGATCAACGCCTTCGGATTCCTCGGAGATCGCCGCGCTGGCAACCACTTCTCCTTGCTCGGTGAATTTGATAGCGTTTCCAATCAGGTTCGTCAGGATCTGCTGCAGCCGGGCCGGGTCGCCGCGATACCCGGTGCGCAGCCCAGGCGGAATCACACAGGCCAACTCGAGTCCCTTGTTCGCAGCACGCTCCGAGAACAGCATCATTACTTCCTCCAACAGTTCCCGCAGATCAAAGTCCACCGTTTCGAGTTCCAACTTTCCAGCCTCGATCTTCGAAAAGTCCAGAATGTCGTTGA
>Ga0187883_10002177_pt1 | contig 11861 bp, 13 predicted proteins | sample June2016WEW_20_1_2_FD_132966 | JGI IMG/M metagenome (GOLD analysis project Ga0187883, IMG submission 132966) | Peatland microbial communities from SPRUCE experiment site at the Marcell Experimental Forest, Minnesota, USA - June2016WEW_20_10 | ecosystem: Environmental > Terrestrial > Soil >...
GCTCAATTGTTGCCCGGTCTCTGGGTCGTACTCGCCAAGATGTGCCCCCCTGGCGTTATAACGTTCGACCCGGCCATGGCGAGCGTCCCATTCGAGAATATCATTGTTCGCATCTCGCCATCGGGCCCGCCGTCCCGCTGCGAAGCCTGTTCTGGGCGGCACTCTCCTGGCATCCGGAAAACCTGGAAGGTTGCGCGGCGCCTGGACTGGCTCGTGTGCAGGCGGCCGGCCCAATTGGTTCCCTCCACATCTTGTTCGTTTGCCTGAGCGGAGCCTCAATAGCGGTCTCACCGAAATCTATTTCCCGGGAGTCTCGCCATTTAGGTTCCGCGGTTGCGGCTCTCCTGAGATCACCCATACATCGGCTGCTTTCCGCTCGATTGCTAAATAGTTATCCGAACGCTGATGCAACCACAATCGCGACGACTCAACCCGCCTTGGGCGTCCGACGTAGAGTGGCCGCCGTATCTTTCGCCCGCGCCACCACGCCCAGGGCGTGCTCGATGTAACCCGCGTCTTTCGATGCAAACGCCTCCGCCATGAACGTCGCGACTGCAGCGTCCGAGGCCACGTCCTCCTCTGGGTCGTAGGTCGTGAATTTCGCCGTCATGTCAGTCACTCCGTTCTGCGACGAGATGTTTCGCCGTCATGATATCTCTGCTCTGCGAGCCCTCATATCACCGGACCGCTTCAAGCGTGACAACCCGCCGATGACCCGGCATGGTCGAAGCAAGACCAATCGAAGACGGTTCAACAAAACGCCTCCCCGCCGGCAGCCAACATCGGGAAACCCCCATGCCCAGAATCCCCCTGCCCATCGGCCCATCCCTCCACTGCACCGTCGACGACTACCTCTGGCCCTGGGCTTCCCCCACCCCCGTCCTGATGATGCACGGCTTCGCCCGCAACGCGTTGTTCTGGAACCGCTGGGTCCCAGCCATCGCAGAGTCCCATCGCATCTACCGCCCCGACCTGCTCGGCTGTGGCCTCTCCGATCAACCGCCCGCCAACTATAAATACACCCCCGAAACCATCGCAGCCCAGATCCTGACCGTCCTTGACGCCCTGGCCCTGCCCAAAGTCCACTGGGTCGGCGAGTCCTCAGGCGGCCTGATCGGCTTGTTGCTCGCAGCCGCCCATCCGGAGCGGTTCGCCAGCCTCGTGCTGTGCAACACCCCATCCCGCATCCCCGACCGCATCAAACGCATCTACGCGCTGGACCGCGCCGACGCCGGCGAGGCCATGCGCGTCCACGGCGTCGGCGAATGGTGCCGGCAAACCCTCGGCTACCGGCTGGACCTGGAGCACGCGGAGCCGGCCCTGCAGGACTGGGTCATCCGTGAAATGGACCGCACGCCGGCGCCCGTCGCCGCGGCCATGCATGAATGTTTCGAACACGTCGATACTGCGAGCATTCTGCCGTCGATCAAACCGCCCGTGCTGCTGCTCAGCGGCGACAAAAGCCAGATTTCCTCAGCGCAACAACAGCTGTTCGCCGACACGCTGCCCAACGGCCGCGCGGAAATATTCGCCGGTTATGGTCACGGCGTGAACCTGCTGCAACCGGAACGTTGCGCGCGCGCCGCCTTGGAGTTCTGGCAGTCGATACCCTGACCGCCAGAACACCCGAAGCACGTCCGCACCCCGGAGACCCCAGGGCCACGACCTCGGACGTCAGCTTAACTCGCCATCGCCAGCACCGGCCGCCGTGCCGCCTGTTCCTCTTCCCGCATGACCGGCGCCAGCACGGAATGCAACTTTGCCTCGGTTGCCGGTGTGGCCCGGGTCAATGGCAACCGCACCTCATTGGTGCACAGCTTCAGGCTCGCCAGAGCGGCCTTCACCGGGATCGGATTGCTCTCCACGAACAGCGCGTGGTGCAGCGGATCAAGCCGGTCGCGCAACTCGGCAAACCGGGCCACATCGCCGTGATCCCAGGCCGCGTGCAGCAACGCACACAGCGCCGGTGCCACGTTGGCAGTCACCGAGATACAGCCGTGGCCGCCCGTCGCCCGATACCCCGGCGCGGTGGCGTCATCGCCGCTCCACTGCATGAAGCGATCCCCGCACCCTGCCCGCAGCCTGGGCGGCCGCGCCAGATCGGCGGTCGCATCCTTAAGCCCGACAATGAACTGCGCGTCATACAGCCGAGCCACCGTTTCGTCAGCGATCGGCACACCGGCGCGCGACGGTACGTCGTACAGCACGATCGGCAGGTCAGTCGCATGGGCGATCGCGCGGATATGCGCGAATATGCCCTCCTGCGTGGGTTTCACGTACGGCGGCACAGCGCAAAGCAGCGCATCCGCGCCGGCCGTCGCAGCCTCGCAGCCCAAAGCGACAGCGACGGACGTGGAAAGCGCCGTACAGCCGGCGATAATCGGGACGCGGCCGGCGGCGGACTCGACCACCGTGTGCACGGCGCGGGCATATTCCGGTTGGGTCAAACCGGCCGCTTCCCCGGTGCTGCCGCAAACGACCAGCGCGGCGGTGCCGCGAGCAATCTGCCGCTCGGACAGGCGGGACAGCGCGTCCCAGTCGACGCGGGTTTGGCGGAACGGCGTAGCGAGCGCGGTCAACGAGCCGCCAACGCCAGTGATCGGGTTGCGCATTAGGATGTTTCCTTCAGGCGAATTGACGGCGAGGACGTTCCGCGCTGACCACCTGCCCATCGCTGGTGGTTTGCACGTGGATCGTACTCAGGCCGTGCAGCGTCAGCATGCGGCGGATCTGGGTCACGATCCCGGGCTGACCGCCCGCCCGCACCACGATCCGCCCCTTCGTCGTCAACGCGCGGCGGATCGACGGCAACACGGTCGCCAGCCAGTCCAGCGAGTTAACCCGTGGCACAATCACCAGGCTGGCGCTGTCGGCTTCCGGGCGTTCATAAGCGCGAAGATGGGTGACATTGGCGGCGCCGGCGCGAAGCAGGGCGCACATCAGCTCGGGGCCTTGGCCACCGAGCACGAGTATATGGTCCTCGTCCTCGACCGGGCCGAACGCGTCGATCTGGACAGCGCCCGCCTCCGCGGAATGGAGCGAAGCGCCAGGCAGCATGCCTTGCGGCATGGCGGTGGCGTGAGTGGATGACAGCATTCAAGCAACTCCTCGCCGGACGACGTACAACCCGGGATGGGTGGACGTCGTGGCGGGGCGGAATATCGGCGGGGCGATATTCAGTTGCGATTGGGGACGGCGGCGCCAGGCCTAAAGGAACGGTGAAGCGGACCAGCTTATGCGTTCAGGCCGGATTTCAAGATGCAGCACGCCGCGCGGATCGCGCTGCACTGCGTACCTCCGACCGCGCAAGCGATGCGGGGACGTCCGAGGCACTAACATTCAATGCGCGACCAGCGCACAGCGGCCCGCCCGCAGCAGCAAATCGCGGGTCACACCCCCCAGCACCCATTCGCGCACCCGGCTATGGCCATAAGCGCCCGCCACGATCACGCCAGCGTTACGTTCCAGGGCGATCGCATGCAATTGGTGCGCGTCTTCACCGCTTGACGTTCGAGCAACCGGTTCCGCCGTCACACCGTGACAGCCAAGCCACCGCACGACGTCGTCGAGCCGTTCGCGCGCTGTCTCGAGTTCCTGCTCCGCCACAATCTCCACCACCGCCACCTGGGCAGCCTTCTGCAGGAACGGCAGTGCATCGGCGATTGCCCTGCGCGTCTCTCTGGTATCCTTCCAGCCAACCATCACGCTGTCGAAACCGACTCCGGACGCCGCCGCCGGCACGACAAGAATTGGCCGCCCCACGTGCATCACCACGTCGCCGATGTTGACGTGGCGTGAGTGATCGAACATCGAGGCGTTGTGATCCACACCGGTAATGATCAGATCGGCGCTGCGTGCTTCTCGCGCCAGATGATCTGCCAGCGGATCGGGCGTCACAGCGGACCGCCATTCGAGACGACCAACGCGCGCCTGCAGCACATCGCGAAATTCCGCCTCCGCCGTGGCGACTTCCTTGTCGCGCTGCTCGCGATCTTGCACGATGATGTCAGCGGGAACGTAGCCCTCGCTGTAGATGATTTGCATGGGTTGGCACATGGCGATGCCAATCACACCGGCATCAAATCGCTGCGCGAGGTCGCCTGCAATGCCCAGTAGGTTGGCATTGGAGTGTCCGAGTTCCAGATGTGCCATCAAGGTTCTGTAGGTCACGATTTGCCTCCCGGCGGACGTTGTTCGTCCGCGAAACATGAACGGAAATCAGGGCTTCGATCGCCTTAGCTGCATTGACCCTGATCAATCCGCCGCGGCAATGGCGGCAATGTCAATCGTCGCGTTGGCGATTGACCCGCGCGGGAAGGGCCAATTGGCAGCGCCGAGGCCAGCGCATCTTCGGCCAGGCCGTCATCGATCGACCGCCGTACCGCCAGCCCCTCGGCGACACTGAACAGGGCCACGGCGCCCAACTCGAACGGGCGCGGGTCGTGGATGCCCGTAGCCCGGATTGCTGCCCATTCTCGGCGCCGCAACACCACTCTATAATCGCCAGCCGGAAACCTGTGCCCGCGCCTGTGAACGGCAACCGATCGGCGGCGGCGAACCGTGACGCAACCGAGCCCGTGGCCAGCCGCGTTCAAAATGACCAGGTCGGGGAAGTGCGAAAGGGGCGACGAGGGACCGAAGCGCTGGCGGAAAGCGGCGGTTGACGGAAGGAAGAGGCGAGCAATATGAGCGAACTGACCGACACGGTCTTCCTGTTCGATGTGGACAACACGCTGCTGGACAATGACCGGGTACAGGCCGACCTGAGCGTGCATCTCGCCGAGTGTTATGGCGAAGCAACCCGCGATCGGTTCTGGGAAATCTTTGATCGGCTGCGCTCCGAACTCGGCTATTCCGACTATCTCGGGGCGTTGGAACTGTACCGGCTTGAGGCCATGCACCATCCAAAGCTGCTGCGGATGGCAAATTGGCTGGTGGATTATCCGTTCCACGAGCGGCTCTATCCAGGTGCGATCGCGGTTGTGCAAGCGGCGCAGATTGCCGGTCGCGCGGTCATCCTGTCAGATGGCGACGCGGTGTTCCAGCCTCGCAAGGTGGAAAAATCCGGCTTGTGGCCGGTGTTCGGCGACAACGTGCTGATCTATGTCCACAAAGAAATGGAACTGGCCGATGTAGAGCGCCATTTTCCTGCCAGGCACTACGTCATGATCGACGACAAACTGCGCATCCTGGACGCCATCAAGCGCGCCTGGGGCGACCGTGTTACAACGGTGTTCCCCCGCCAGGGCCGCTACGCGACCGACCCTGACATCTTGGCGGCTTTCCCACCGGCCGACATCACGGTGGAACGCATCGGAGACCTGCTGGAGCACGATCTTACGGCTCTGGACGGGCGCTAACGGAACGGGCGATGAAGGAACCTCACCATGCCATCTGACGCACCCAAAACGTTGAACCGGCTCGGCCAGAGCCTGTGGTTGGACAACATCACGCGCGATCTGCTCGATAGCGGCACGCTGCAGCGCTACATTGAGGAGCTTTCGGTTACCGGCCTGACCTCCAACCCGACGATCTTCGACAACGCGATCTCGCGAAGTTCATGGTACGATGCGGAAATCCGCAAGCAGCTGGATGCCGGTGCGTCGGGCGAGGCGCTGTTCTTCAATCTGGCCATTCAGGATCTCAGCCGGGCGGCGGATCTGTTCCTGCCGGTGCATCAACGGACCGGCACGGTGGATGGCTATGTCTCGCTGGAGGTCTCGCCGTTGCTGGCCTACGACACGCAGGCTACGGTCGCCCAGGCCAAGGCACTGCACGCCAAGGCGGCGAGGCCTAACCTGTTCATCAAGATCCCCGGCACCACCGAGGGCCTGCCGGCGATCGAAGAAGCGATCTTCGCCGGCGTCCCGATCAACGTCACGCTGCTGTTTTCCACCGACCAATACAAGGCCGCCGCTGACGCCTATATGAAGGGTCTGGAGCGGCGCGTGGCGGCCGGATTGTCGGCCGACGTACGCTCGGTCGCCTCGCTGTTCGTCAGCCGCTGGGACGTCGCGGTGGCCGGCAACGTCCCGGCGTTATCGCGCAACACGCTCGGGATGGCGGTTGCCCGGCAGGCCTATGCGGCGTATCGCACCATTTTGGCGAGCGAACGGTTCCAGAGGCTGGCGAATGTCGGCGCGCGAGCGCAACGATTGCTGTTTGCCAGCACCGGCACCAAAGACAAGACCGCATCGGACACGCTGTATATCGCCGGTCTCGCGGCGCCGAATACAGTCAATACGATGCCGGAGGAAACCCTGCTGGCGTTCGCCGATCACGGTGCAACCGCCACGGCATTATCGCCCGACGGCGGTGACGCGGAAGCTGTGCTCGCGGCGCACGCCAAGGCGGGCATCGACCTGACCGCGCTCGCAGCCCAATTGCAGGCCGATGGCGCCAAAGGTTTCGTGAAGTCGTGGCACGAGTTGCTTGGCGCGATCGACACCAAGAGCAAGGTGCTGGCCTGACCAGGGAGACTGCTGATGACAGCACTTACCGCCACACCTGCGTGGCAGGCCCTTACGGCGCATCATGCCGTGAGCAAGGATCTGCAGCTTCGCACTCTGTTCGCAGACGATCCTGGTCGGGCCGAGCGGTTCTCGGCCGAGGGTGGCGGGCTGTTCCTCGACTATTCGAAGAACCTGATCACGGATGAAACGATACGGTTGCTGTTGCTGCTGGCGGAAGAGCGCGGCGTGGCACGACGGCGCGACGCGATGTTCGCCGGCGAAATGATCAACACCACGGAACGCCGCGCCGTGCTGCACGTGGCCCTGCGTGCGCCGCGGGACACGCGCATCGAGGTCGATGGCGTCGATGTGATGCCCGAGGTGCATAAAGTGCTCGATGCGATGGCGGATTTCGCTACCCGTCTGCGCAGTGGTGCATTTACCGGCCATACCGGCATGCGTATCCGCAACGTCGTGAACATCGGCATTGGCGGATCCTATCTCGGTCCCGAGATGGCGTATCGCGCACTGCGCTCGTTCAGTGAGCGCTCGATGACATTCCGCTTCGTCGCCAATGTCGACGGCGCGGATTTTCATGAGGCGACGCTGGATCTGGACGCTGCGGAAACGCTGTTCATCATTTCCTCCAAGACCTTCACCACGTTGGAAACGATGACCAACGCCGCGACGGCTCGGCAGTGGATAGTACAGAAACTGGGTTCGGAGGCGGCGGTGGCGAAGCATTTCGCCGCAGTTTCCACCAACATTGAAGGTGTGACGAAATTTGGTATGGACCCGGCCAATACGTTTGGTTTCTGGGACTGGGTTGGTGGCCGCTATTCGATGGACAGTGCGATCGGCCTGTCGACGATGATCGCCGTCGGTCCAGACAATTTCCGCGCGATGCTGGCCGGCTTCCATGCGATGGACGAGCATTTCCGCACCGCGCCCGCCGCCCGCAATCTGCCGCTGCTGCTTGGGCTACTGACGGTTTGGTACAACAACTTCTTCGGCGCACAGACCATTGGAGTAATGCCCTACTCCGCCCATCTCGCGCGATTTCCGGCGTATCTCCAACAATTGCAGATGGAGAGTAACGGCAAACACGTCGACCTGGACGGGCATGTGGTGAACTATCAGACCGGCCCGATCATCTGGGGGGAGCCTGGGACTGACGGTCAACACTCGTTCTATCAGTTGCTGCATCAGGGCACCAAGCTGGTCCCGTGCGATATGATCGGCTTTTGCCGGCCGCTGAGTCCGTTCACCGAACAGCACGATCTGCTGATGGCAAATTTGCTTGCTCAGGCGGAGGCCCTTGGATTTGGCAAGACCGCAGTGGAGTTGAAGGCAGACGGCTCGCCCGACTTCCAAACACCATTTCGGGTAACCGAAGGCAACCGGCCAACCAACATGATCCTGGCTGAGCGCCTCGATCCCGCAACCCTCGGCGCGCTGGTAGCGATGTATGAGCACAGCGTGTTCACGCAAGGCGCTATTTGGGCCATCGACAGCTTCGATCAGTGGGGCGTTGAACTCGGCAAGGTTCTGGCCAGCCGGATCATTCCCGAATTGCATCGCGGCGAGGAACCGAAGCTGGCGCATGACGCGTCAACCAACGCTTTGATCGGACGGTACCGCCGCCTGCGCGGTGCCTGACGTGTTCATGGAATCCTGAGTGTCCGTCCCGGATCATCACGTTGATAAACAACGGCAACTCCAACCGGACAAGCCTTTCCCGGAAACGGTCGCGCGCTCGGGGACTATCGGCGTTCATCGGCGGTTGAAATCTTTCTTTTGCCGCCAGGGCCGCCAAGGAAAATAGAACCGCCGATGAACGCAGATGAACGCAGATCGGTTCGCGAGGCTCGCATCGTTCCGCTTAACAATTGAGTGCCGAGTAATCGATAACCTGTTCATCTCAATTGAATTGTTCACGGCCGGACTCTGAAGAATCTCCAGTAGAAAGCCGCGAACACCAACACAATTCCAATATTTACGGTCAGCCGTTCCCAGAATCGGCTCCTGAAGAACACGAAATCTACACCGACTATGACGACCGCCATCGCTACCACGTAAAGCACGACCGCGGCCCGTCTGCCCATATCAGACAACATTCGCCGGCCGTTCATACCAGACCCGCCCATCCTTTACTGTCAACTGCGTCAACAGTCGGCGCTTCGCAATCACAGTATTCCGATCGCTATCGGTCAATTCAAAATTGCCGTCGCGTAGTTCGAATACCGAAACATCGGCGTTTGCGCCGGGCCGCAGCGTGCCGACCGTGCCCGCATAACCCATGATCTTTGCCGGAGCCACCGTCGATCGGCGCACGATCTCATCCAACGGCATGCCGAAATGCAGCAATTTCGTCATGGTCGTGGGCAGGTCCCAGACCGGGCCGCGTGTCGCACTCGTCACGGTCAGGTCGGTCGAGATCGTGTCCGGCAAAAACCCCTGATCGAGCGCCTTCTCGATCATGCGGAAGCTGAAATGGTTTCGCCCATGCGCGCAATCGAAAATGATCCCAGCGCGCTGCGCCTCGACCACTTCCTTCAACAGCAACTGCTTCTCCTGCCCCATGATGCCATGCGCCCGACCGTGATAGCAGTGGGTGACGATGTCGCCCGGCTTCATGTGCTCGATCAGGTCGGGCAGCGGGATCGGCGAGTCGGTGATATGCATCATCATCGGCACGCCGCCGGCCATGTCCGCGGTCTTGCGCGCCAACTTCACCGGCTCCGTCGAGTATTCCCACACCAATCCTGGGCCGTAACGAAGTTTCACGCCGATCGCCAAATCGGGGTTTTCCGTAATCGTGCGTGCGCAGCCTTCCGGGTCGGCGTAAGGGAAGTGCGACAGTTCGCCGCCGCGTGACGTGCCGGTGATGCCGATCGCCGACAGATTGACGAACGCACGAACCCTCGTGCGCACCTCATGGTCGAGCACATGCCGTAACCCGGCGAAGTTCGACGACCCTGCGCTGCCGGCGTCACACAGCGTGGTAACGCCGCTCGCCCGGCAGAGTTGATCGGTACAGCCGCCCATGTCGTGCGCATTGACAAAGACATGAGCGTGAATGTCGACCAATCCGGGCGTCACCAGCCGGTCTTTGACGCTGATCGCACGCAAGGCCTCATTGGCCGGCAGCGACGGCGCGACCGCAACGATTTTGCCGCCGGCGATCCCGACATCCAGGATGCCGCGCAGGCCGGCCCCGGGGTCCATCACCTCGCCACCGGTCAGCAATAGGTCGTATATCATTGGTTCCTCCCGATGGCTCACAGATTGCGCCAGATGGTCATTCGCCGGCGCGATCCTGGCAACCCCTGGACGCTTACGCCGGTGGCGGCTGAGTCAGCAGCGCCACCTTGGTCATGAAATCCGGCGCCTTGCCGGATGACAGCAACGGCGCCGCATCCGCGATCGCATCCAGGAATGGGATCAGCCAAACCACCTCGTCCTTGGAGAAATCCCCGAGCACGTAGGGCAGCACGCGTTCCTTCGAGCCCGGATGGCCAATGCCCATGCGCACCCGCCAGAATTCCGCAGTGCCAAGCTGCCGATCCAGGCTCCGCAGGCCGTTATGGCCCGCAGTGCCACCGCCAAACTTAACCCGCAGCTTGCCGGGCGCCAGGTCGAGTTCGTCGTGAAACGCGGTGATCGCGTCAGGCGCCAGTTTATAAAACGCCGCCGCCGCCTGCACCGCCTCGCCCGACGCGTTCATGTAGGTCAGCGGTTTCAACGCGAGGATCTTCTCGCCGCCGATACTGCCTTCGGCAGTCAGGCCCTTGAACCGTCGCCGCCACGGGGTAAAGCCGTGGCGGATGGCAATCACGTCCAGCGCCATGAAGCCAATATTGTGCCGGTTCCGCGCCATCCCCGGCTCCGGATTGCCGAGGCCGACCCAGAGCAACATCACACCTTCCCCGTCACAATGCCCTGGGCCGCACGGAAGGATCAGCCGCGCTTCGCGGGCGCTTTCGCCGGAGCCTTGGCTGGTGCGGCGGCTGCAGGAGCCCCGACAGCAGTGGCAGCGGCCGCTTCTTCGACCTTGGTCGGCGCCACAACGGTCGCCACCACGAAGTCCCGATCGATCACCGCCCGCGAATTCTCGGTGCCTCGCAAATCGTGCCAACGCACATTGTCATTGAAGTCGAGTTGGGCGAGATCGGCGGTGAACTGATCCGGAATGTTGTCCGCGTCGCAATACACTTCCACCGCGTGACGGACGACGTTCAACATGCCGCCCCGTTTCAGTCCCGGACTGATGCCGTCGTTCTCAAAGTGCACTGGCACCGCAACCTTGATCCGCTCGCCCGCGATCAGGCGCTGGAAATCGACATGGATCGGATTGTCCGTGACCGGGTGAAACTGCACCCCGCGGATCAGCGCACGTACCGGCTCGCCTCCGGTCTTCAATTCGTAAAGCCGGGACTGCCAGCCGGCGCGATGCAACTCGCGCAGGACCTCGCGTGGGTCCAGTGCGACCAAAGCGGGTTCTTGTTTCCCGCCGTAAACCACCGCGGGCACCTTGCCCGCTCGCCGAGTCGCCCGCGCCGCCCCCTTACCGGCTCGCGCGCGTGTCTCGGCCTCGATCGTGACGACGTTGGCCATGGTCTTTCTCCTGAATGGCAAAGCGCCGGCCTCCAGGGGTGCCGACGCAGGGGCGGCGTTTACAGGAGCGATGCGGCCCCGGCAAGGGCCTCAGCCGAACAGCGCGCGACGGCGGGTCAGACTTTCGGCGGGCCACAACGTTTTCGAGTCATAGTACGCCTCGAACGCCGGCACATCAGGCGGCAAGGCGATCCACGGCAGCTTCGAGCGGGTGTAAATATGCACATCCGGAGGCAAAGCGGCAGGGTCGTCAAGCGTCCCAACGCGGGCGAACGTCAGCTTGTCGATGCCGCCGTAATGGCTCCAGACCGCAGTGCCGCAACGTGGGCAACGCGCAATACGATGCGGCTTGCCGCTGTCGGTCGGCATCTCGGACAGTGCCGTCTGCCCGCTGAGAATCTCCACGCGGTCGGTCTCGATCAGCGCATTCAACACGAAAGCTGAACCAGTCTGGCGCTGGCAATCGTGGCAATGACAGCAATGGACGAACAACGGCGGCGTTCGCAGCCGGTAGCGGACCTGGCCGCAGGCGCAGCCACCTTCATGGAGGTTTTGCATTGACATGTTTCCTTTTTGTTCCATCAGATTAGTCGGGCCTCAGGCCCTTCGCAAGTCCGGTTCGTTGCACGCAAGGTGTCGAAATCGGGACGGCGTGACCCACGCCGGCCGCGCGACCGCCGGCCTGGTGGAAGCTCTCGAAGGCTGCCGAAAGACCCGGCTCTACCGTTTTTCGACACTAAGCCGACCAACTCGGCCGGGCCCGGACGCGTGTGCAGCGAAGCAGCCATCCCC
>Ga0187883_10002179_pt1 | contig 11858 bp, 10 predicted proteins | sample June2016WEW_20_1_2_FD_132966 | JGI IMG/M metagenome (GOLD analysis project Ga0187883, IMG submission 132966) | Peatland microbial communities from SPRUCE experiment site at the Marcell Experimental Forest, Minnesota, USA - June2016WEW_20_10 | ecosystem: Environmental > Terrestrial > Soil >...
CCGGCTAGCGCCTCATCCGGCAGAGCCATGAGGTCGCGGCCGATGAGGTCGCGGCCGCCGGGGTGGGGGCCGCCGGGGTGGGGGCCGCCGGGGTGGGGGCCGCCGGGGTGGGGGCCGCCGAGGTCGCGCCCGTCGGCGCCAGATGTGCCCCGGTCAGCCGCCGGGATCAGCCGTGAACCACGGCTCCGGCGACTCGCCCGAGGTGAACCAGGGCCGGTACGGCTGCTGGCTGCTGGCCAGACCACCCGTGCCAGCAGCCGTCCGGGCGCCAGCGTCGCCTGCTCGGCGGCCCGCGGGGCGCCCGCCGCCGCCCTCGTCCCCGCCCTCGGCCGGTTCGCCGTTGTCCAGTTCGCCGTTGTCCAGTTCGCCGTTGTCCAGTTCGGCGTTCTCCGGTTCGGCGTTCTCCAGCTCGGCGTTCTCCAGCTCTCCGTACTCGGGCGGCTGCCCGGACCCCGGCTCCCCGGATCCTGGCAGCTCTTCGTATTCAGGTGCGGACGGATGGCCGTCCGGCAGCCGGTCAAGCCGCTGCCGCAGGTCGTCACGGGCCCAGCGGGCCCGGTCGGCCGGACCCCGTTCAGCCGAGTCCCCGCGCTCGCTGGCCCAGTCAGGCGGTCGCATAACGGAGATTCTGCCTCCTGGCGGCCGGCTCGGCGAGATGGTGGCCCGGTCTCGCGGACCAATCGACCTCCCGGGCCGATCGGCACGCGGGGCTGCCCGGATCGTACGCTGATCTACATGACCGAGCCGTGGCTCTCCCAGGCAGGCCTGGCCCGTGCTCAACCTTGAGCTTTCCTGGCCCGAAGCCGCCGTGACGGCCGGCGTGCTTGCCACCGCGGCGGTCCCGTTGCGGATGGCACACCGGCCCCGCCTCGCCAAGGCGGCAGTGATCAGCCAGGAGTGCGCACTCGTTCTTGGCCTGTTCGCACTGTGGCAGCTAGCTGGCTCGTTCGCCGTGATGGGGCCCGGAGGCGCGCTGGCCAGGGCCCAGTGGATCTGGCATGCCGAGCGGATCGCGCGGCTTCCCAGCGAGGCAAGTCTGCAGCGGCTGGTGCTGCCGCACCCGCTCCTCGTGGAGTTCTTCAACCTCTACTACGCCGCCCTGCACTTCCCTGTCCTGATCGGCTGCATGATCTGGCTGTTCTTCCGGCACCGCGATCACTACCGGAAACTGCGGACCACGCTGGTCGCCTTCACCGGCGGCGCGCTGCTCATCCAGCTGATCCCGGTAGCGCCGCCGCGGATGCTGCCGTCCAGCGGCATGGTGGACACCGCCGTGCGCTACGGCCAGTCGGTCTACGCCACGCATGCTGGCTTCGATCCTGACCAGCTGTCCGCGATGCCGTCGGTGCACGTCGGCTGGGCGCTGCTGGTCGCGATCGCGGTGATCGGCGCCGCCGGCAGCCGATGGCGCTGGCTTGCCCTGCTCTACCCGGTACTCACGACGCTGGCGGTGGTCGTGACCGCCAATCATTTCTGGCTGGACGGGATCGTCGCGGCGCTGCTTCTTGGCGTGGTGCTCGCCGCCCAGCGGACCGCCAGAGCGCTGCCTGTAAAGGCGCTGCCTGCCAGAGCGCTGTTCTCCGGGGATACGTCCGAACGGGATCGAACACTTGTTTGAGCCTGGCGTATGCTAAGACGATGACGGCTTGTTTCCAGGCTTCGCTCCTCGACGCGTCGCAGGATGTCGGGCTACGCGACCTCGGTCCCGCACTACGGCGGACGACGCTTGCCCACGGCGGGTGGCTTGACGTGCTGCCGGGCTGGGTGACGGGCGCTGACGCGCTTTTCGAGCGGCTCATTGAGATGGTGCCGTGGCGAGCGGAGCGGCGCCAGATGTACGACCGCGTCGTGGACGTCCCCCGGCTGGTCCATTTCTACGGCGCGGGCCAGGCGCTGCCCGACCCGGCGCTTGAGAAGGCCCGTCGCGCGCTGGACGCGCATTACCGTCCTGAACTCGGCGAGCCGCTGTGTACCGCAGGACTATGCCTCTATCGCGACGGCCGCGACAGTGTCGCCTGGCACGGCGACACCTCGGGCCGCCAGACACCCGCGACTATCGTGGCGATCGTCTCCCTGGGCAATCCACGGCCGCTGTTGCTGCGACCTCGGGCCGGCGGTGGCCCCGCCCTGCGCCACGATGTTGGGCACGGTGACTTGCTCGTCATGGGCGGCAGCTGCCAGCGCACCTGGCAGCACGCCGTGCCCAAGACGACGCGGGCGGCCGGGCCGCGGATCAGCGTCCAGTTCCGCCCGCGCGGAATCCACTGAGAGTCTCGTGCCCGGCGAGTCTCGTGCCCGCCAGGGGCCGCCCGGCACAGGTTTCGCCGGAGTTCCGAGCCCGGTTCCTCGGCCCGGTCGCCGTCAGCCTTCGAGGAATCGCTTGACATCGGCGGCATCCGCCTCGAGCGCCGCCGATACCTCGGCATCGAGCGGTGCGAACGGGCGCAGCGCTACCCGGCCGTCCGGCATGCTCCAGGTGGCTACGGCCTTACCGCGCACCAGGGCGAACGGCCGGAATATCCCGTTGACTGTGACAATCCCCTGGTGCGAGCCGAGGATGGCCTCACGCGACGCCCAGCCGTGCAGCACCGGGTCAAAAGAGCCGAGCAGGCGCGGCGGCGGGAGCGCCGTGCTGCCCGGCCGGCCGGCCAGGTCGGTAAGGCCATCGTCGCGCTGATCCAGCTCGGGGGCGACCGCCGCCAGCCCCCTGCGGGCGTCCCGCAGCGCCAGCCCGGCCCACTTGGCAAGGTCGCGATCGGTGGCCGGGCCATGGCCTGCCAGATACCTGCGGGCCAGTTCCGCTAGCGCAGTGTCCCGGTCGGCCAGCACCCGAGCCGCCCGCGGCGGCGTCCCCAGCCAGTCCCTGACCAGCACGTAGCCATGCTCGTTGCCGATCATCGGCCCGCGCACCGCGATGCCGCGGAAGCTCGCCAGGCCGAGCACATGCACGATCGCCTGGCCCTCGGTCCGCACTCCGGTCGCGGCGATCCGCTCGCGCAGCTGCCCCCGGGTCAGCGGGCCTTCGGCCGTCAGCGCGCGATCGACTGCTGCCACCGCGCGCTCCGCGTCCGGCGGCGGCACTCCCTCCTGAGCCAGCCGCCGTGCGTTGCCCGTCAGCAGCTGCGGCGTCGTCAGCTGATGGAGCCACCAGTAGTCTTCGGCGCGGACCAGATGCAGCGTGCCGCGGTTCAGCCAGGTAATCACCAGCGAACGCTCGACAGTCAGCGCACGGTCGATGTCAGCCGCCCGCAGGCCGACCGACCGGGCCCTGATGGCCAGCCGCGCGCCACGCGGGTCCTGGCCCTGGACGGCGAGCAGCCGGTCGACGACATCAGCAACGCTGCCTGCGGGCGGCCCGGACAGCAGTTGCGCCGCCAGGCGGTCCGCGAGCACTTTTGGTAGCACCCCCGCTGGGTTTCCCGGATCCCTGGCTGGTGAAGTCAATCCGGCCATCTCATCGGCGTCCCGCCCGGCTGTCAACCGGGATCGTGACGGCTAGGCACGTCACCGCCCAGGTTCAGCTCAGCAGCGCGACCAGCGCAGGAACCTCGTTAATGGCTGGTCTTCTCGCTGTCCAGCGCGGCCATCTGGGCCGGATCGTAGCGATCGCCCGCCACCTGCTCCGCTGGTACCGCCGCTTCCAGGGCCGCGAGGTCCGCGGGAGTCAGCGCGAGGTCCGCCGCGCCGAGCGCATCGGCCAGCCGGTCGCGGCGCTTGGTCCCCAGCAGCGGCACGATGTCGGAACCGCGCGACATGACCCAGGCGATGGCCAGCTGCGCCGTGGTCACGCCATCGGCCAGGGCGATGTCCTCCAGCGCTTTCAGCAGGTCGAGGTTGCGCTGCAGGTTCTCGCCGCGGAACCTGGGGAACCTGGCACGCGGGTCTCCGGCGCCGATCTCGCGCGCGCTCGCCGTGCTCAGCAGGCCGCGGGACAGGATCCCGTATGCGGTCACGCCGATGCCCAGTTCCCTGATCGCGGGCAGGAGCTGCTTCTCGATGCCGCGGCTCATCAGCGAGTACTCGATCTGCAGCGCCGTGACCTGGTGAACCGCGTGGGCCCGGCGGATGGTGTCGGCGCCCATCTCGGACAGCCCTAGGTACCTGACGAAACCTGCCTCGATCATTTCCGCGATCGCGCCGACGGTGTCCTCAATCGGCACCCGCGGGTCCAGCCTGGCCGGCTGGTACAGGTCGACGTAGTCGGTGCCGAGCCGCTGCAGCGTGTACGCAAGCGAGTTCTTGACGCCGTTCGGGCTGGCGTCGTGCCCGATGAACGCGCCGCGCGGGTCCCGCTGGCCGCCGAACTTCACCTGGATGAAGACGCTACCGCGATCGACTCCGCGCAGGGCATCGCGAAGCAGCAGCTCGTTATGGCCCATGCCGTAGAAGTCACCAGTGTCGAGCAGGGTGATCCCGGCGTCCAGCGCCGCGTGGATCGTCGCGATGCTCTCCGCGTCGTCGGCAGCACCGTAGATGCCGGACATGCCCATCAGGCCAAGACCAAGCCGCGATACCTGCGGGCCGCCGCGGCCCAGCGTCGTCTTCTCCATCTGCTGCTCTCCGCATCGTAGTAACGGCGTCACAAATTGTCAGCCGCGTAGACCCGCGCGCCTTCGACGTAGGTGAGAAGCACCCTGGCGGCCGCGATCTCGGCCGGCGGCCCGGTAAGCGGGTCACGATCGAGCACTATCAGGTCAGCCAGCTTCCCTGGCTCAATGGCGCCGGTCACGTCATCCAGGTGGTTCACGTAGGCCGAGCCGATTGTATAAGCGGCCAGCGCCTCGGCAAGCTCGAGCCGCTGGCCAGGCAGAAACGGCTCCGCTGCCGGGCCCAGGGAACCTGGAAGCGCCCTGTTCACCGCGACATGGCAGGCACGGAGCGGATTTGCGCTGCTCACCGCCCAGTCGCTGCCGGCGGCCAACCGCGCGCCAGACCGCAGCAGATCGCCGAAGAGATAGTGCCTGCTGGTCCGGTCCGGCCCGATGAACGGGATGGTCAGCTCGTCCAGCTGCGGCTCGTGCGCGGCCCACAGGGCTTGCATGTTCGCGGTGACGCCGAGCTGCGCGAAACGCCGGATGTCCGCGGGGTGGATGACCTGGAGGTGCGCGATGTGGTGGCGGTTATCGGTGCGCCCGTTGGCGGCCCGGGCGGCCTCGACCGCGTCCAGCGACTCCCGCACCGCGCGATCGCCGATGGCGTGCAGGTGCACCTGGAAGCCTGCCGCGTCGAGCCTGGCCACCGCGGCCTGGAGCTGCTGCGGATCGACATAGGACAGCCCGCTGTTACCGGTCTGGCAGCCGCCGGAATCCAGGTAGGGCTCGATCATGCCGGCCGTGAAGTTCTCGGCTACCCCGTCCTGCATGATCTTCACGGTATTCGCCCGGAACCGGCCCGCCTGGCCGCGCTCGTGCCTGCCCAGGATCTCGGGAAGCTGCTCCGCACCGCGTTCGCGGTCCCACCAGAGGGCGCCCTCGACCCGCGCGGTCAGCTGGCCAGATGTGGCAGCGGCGAGATAGACCGGCAGCGGATCCTGCGAGCCGAGGTACTCCCCCACGATCGCGTCCTGCCAGGCGGTGACGCCGCGCGCGTGCAGATGACGCTGGGCGAGCAACAGGCCGGCCAGCCTGTCATCGAAGGTCGGCGCCGGCACCAGGCGGCCGACCAGCGTGGCCGCGCCCTCATGCAGGGTTCCCTGGGGCGTGCCGTCGCCGGCCCGCTCGATCCGGCCGTCCGGCGGGTCAGCGGTCCGCGCGTCAATGCCGGCGAGCTCCAGCGCGCGCGTGTTGGCCCAGGCACCGTGAGCATCGCGGTTGACCAGGTAGGCGGGCCGTCCGCCGGCCACCTGGTCGAGCAGTTCCCGGCCCGGGGTGCCGCGGTCGAACCATTCCATCCGCCAGCCGCTGCCGGCTATCCAGTCCTGGCCCGGGTGGCCCTCGGCATAGCTGACGATGCGGTCCAGCGCTTCGGTGAGGGTGCTGGCGCCGATGAGGTTACAGCCGATCATGGTCACGCCCGCGAACGCGGGATGCACGTGCGCGTCCTGGAACCCGGGCAGCAGCGCACCACCTCCGAGCTGCACGACCTCAGTCCCAGGGCCGATCAGGTCGGCGATGCCGCGGTCCGCCGCGTCGCCAACCGCGAGGATCTGGCCAGACCGCACGGCAATGGCGCTGGCCGGCGCGCCGCCGGGCGTGACGGTCACCGGGACGAGCCGGCGCCGCGACTGGTCAGGCGTGTAGCTCGGCCCGCCGGTGAAGACCAGGTCCGCTTGCATGAGTCTCGGGCCCCTCCTGTCAGCGCCAGCGCCCATTATCCCGGCGGGCTCATCCGGCGGGACAGCGCGCTATGGCACAGGGCGGCGACGGAGCCCGCGTCACCGGACCCCGTAGAGGTACTCGAGCGCGAGCTGGTCGAGCCGCTCGAAACCCATCCCCCGGCTGCCAAGGGCCGCGGTGTCCGGGGCGAAGTCCCTGATGTCCCGCCACGTCTCGCCCTCGGCCAGAGTCGGCAGCGACAGGTCGGGCACCAGCGCGGCCGTCGCCGCCGCCGCGACTTCCGGGTCGGCGCGGAACGCGCGGACCTTCTCCCGCAGGATCAGGTAGTTGCGCATGCATGCGGCCGCCGATTGCCAGACACCGTCGTCGTCCTCGGTCCGCGGCGGCTTGAAGTCGAAGTGCAGCGGCCCGGCATATCCACCGGACTCGAGCGCATCGACAACCCAGAATGCGCCGCGTGCGTTGCCCGCGCCGAATCTGAGATCCTGGTCGTAGCGCGGCCCGTGCTGGCCGTTCAGGTCGATGTGGAACAGCTTGCCATGCCAGATCGCCTGAGCTATGGCGTGCGCATAGTTGAGTCCGGCCATCTCCTCGTGCCCGACCTCGGGATTGACCCCGGCGAGTTCGGGATGCTCAAGCTCGCGTATGAAGGCCAGCACATGCCCGGTCGTGGGCAGCAGGATGTCGCCGCGCGGCTCGTTCGGCTTCGGCTCGATCGCGAACTTCAGGTCGTATCCCTGGTCGAGCACGTACTGACTGAGCACGTCGAACGACTCCTTGTACCGGTCAAGCGCCGAGCGCACGTCCTTAGCCGCGCCCGACTCGGCCCCGTCCCTGCCGCCCCAGCACACGTAGATCTTCGCGCCGAGCTGCGCGGCGAGATCGAGGTTGCGCATGACCTTGGCCAGCGCGAACCTGCGCACGTCCCGGTCGTTGGCGGTGAAGCCGCCATCCCGGAACATCGGGTGCGCGAACAGGTTGGTCGTCGCGGTGGTGACGACGAGCCCGGTCTCGTCGAGTGCCTTGCGGAATGCCAGGATCCGCTCGTCCCGCTCGGCATTGGTCGCATCGAAGCCGAACACATCGTTGTCGTGGAAATTGACCCCGTAAGCGCCGATCTCGGCCAGCTTGCGCACCGCGCGCTCCGCGGGCATCGGCGGGCGCACCGCGGTGCCGAATACGTCGGCGCCCTGCCACCCGACGGTCCAGAGGCCGAACGAGAACTGGTCCGCACGCGAAGGGATGTAGGGATCTGCGATCACGGGCCCGTCCTCTCTTCCCAGCCGTCCCAGCGGTAGGTGCCCTCGCGCAACGATGCGTAACGCTGCCGCAGGCCAGGCTGCGGAGTGCCGCAGTATTCCGCAGCGGGACGGCGCCGCCAGTCCGGCGGGGTCCCGGTGCCTGCCAGCGCCCACGCAGCCTGGCGCGCCGCGCCAACCGCTACGTACTCCGCAGGCTCGGGCACGAGGACGTCACAGCCCAGCAGCCCGGGCGCGATCCGGCAGACAGCCTCCGACCGCGCACCGCCGCCGATGAGCAGGACCCGGCTGCGCGCCACGCCGCAGGCGGTCAGCAAGTCCGCGGCCTCGGCGAGCGAGGCCAGCACCGCCTCGACGGCCGACCGGGCGAGATTCTCCCTCGTCATGTTGCGGGTGGTCAGCCCGTGCAACACGCCGCTGGCAGCGGGCCGGTCCGGCGTGCGCTCGCCATCGAGATACGGAAGCAGCGTGATCCCGCCCGCGCCTGGCTGCGCCGCCAGGGCCAGCGCGGACAGGCCGTCCAGGTCGGCGCCGAGCAATGCGGCCGTCGCCGACAGCACGAGGCCTGCGTTGATAGTGCAGACCAGCGGCAGGAAGCGGCCGGTGGCGTCGGCGAACCCGGCGACCGCGCCAGCGGGGTCGGCGGCAGGCACCTCGCTGACCGCGAATACCGTGCCCGATGTCCCGATCGAGACGACGACGTCGCCAGGTTCCAGGCCGAGGCCGAACGCCGCGGCCATGTTGTCGCCGGTGCCTGCCGAGAGCGCCGTGCCCCACCGGGTCTGTCCGATAACCTCGTCGGGGCGGGCGATCCGGGGCAACTGCAGCGGATGGCCGAGCGCTGCGGTGACCAGGTCCGGCAGCCAGCCGCCCGCTGACGGCGAGAAATAGCCGGTGCCCGACGCGTCGCCCCGGTCGGTCGCAGGCACGGCCGCGGCGTCCTGCCCGAGCCGCCAGCTAAGCCAGTCATGTGGCAGCAGCACCGCGGCGGCGCGGGCGGCACTGGCGGGCTCGTGCTCGGCGAGCCAGCGCAGCTTGGTCACCGTAAACGAGGCAGTAGGCACGCTTCCGGCATGCTCCGCCCACCATTTGGCGCCGCCCTGCTCGCGGACCAGGACGGCTGCCGCGGCCGCCGAGCGCAGATCATTCCAGAGCAGCGCCGGCCTGATGACCCGCCCCGCATCGTCCAGGACGATCATTCCGTGCTGCTGGCCGGCCACGCCCACGGCCGCCGCCCGGGTGAGGAGGCCGTCCCCGGCTTGCTGCAGCGCCGTCCACCACGCCTGCGGGTCACACTCGGTACCGGCCGGATGCGGGGCGCTGCCATGGCCGACAACCTGGCCGTCCTCGGCGCGGCAGAGCACGACCTTCGTGGACTGCGTCGAGGAGTCGACACCGGCGACCAGCATCTCGCGCCCCTCCAAGATCTTGGTTCCTAGGTGGGGTGATAGCCCCACTAAACAACCACGATCACCAAATAGCCATCGCGCGCGGCGTGGCCGCTGGGGCGGGAGTGGCCATTGGAACCGTGGTTGCTGCTGGGAGCAGGGTACGGCGGGCCGGACTGGCAGGGCAGGAGTGGCTCAGCCGACCCGGGCGGCGGCAGCCGCCGGTGCGACGTCAAGGAAGCGCGGCGCCGCCCAGCCCCGGCTGGCGTAAGCCGCGCGCACATCGGCCCGGATTTGCCGGGCCTGCCGGACCGGTGCCAGCACGATGACCGAGCCGCCGGACCCGCCGCCCATCATCCGCGCGCCCAGCGCCCCGGCGCTGAGCACCGCCTCAACCGTGATGTCCGCGGCCGGCCAGGACACCTCGAAGTCGTCGCGCAGCGACCGGTGCGAGTCGGTCAGCAGCGCGCCGCAGGCGGCAAGCTCACCAGCCCGCAGCAGCCGGACAGCCTCCTCGACCCGGCAGTTCTCGGTCGCGACATGCCTCGCTCGGCGCCGCAGGACCGGATCGCTGGGCCAGCCGGCCGGCCCCGGACCGTCCGTTAGGCCTCGCAACGAAGCCAAGCCGAGTGCCTGGGCCGCCTGCTCGCACTCGCGGCGCCGGTCGGCATAGCTGCCGTCGGCGAGCACGTGCCGTACCGCGGTATCGATGATCAGGAACGCCGTCCCGGCTGCGGCTGGATCAAGCGGCACGGCGGTCATGGCCCCGGACTGGCAGTCGATCAGCAAGGCGCTGCCCGCCTGGCAGAGCAGCGACGCCGACTGGTCCATGATCCCGCACGGCATGCCGGCGAATTCGTTCTCAGCACGCTGCGCCAGGGTCACAAGCCCGGCCCGCGGCACGCGCAGCCCGGCGAGGTCGGTCAGGGCGAGTGCCACCGCGCACTCAAGCGCCGCCGACGATGACAGGCCGGCTCCCAGCGGGAGATCGGAGTCGATGGCCACCCTGGCCCCCGCGATCTGGTGCCCGGCCGCGCCCAGCGCCCAGGCGATCCCGGCGGGATAGGCCGCCCATCCGGTTACCGAGCCGGGGCGCAGTCCGCTGAGGCGCACCGCTACCGCGGCGTCCGGCGCCTGGCGGGAGCGGAGTTCCAGGATGTCATCGTCCCGGCACGCGGCGGCGGCGAAGGTGCCCAGGCCGATCGCGAACGGCAGGACAAGCCCGTCGTTGTAGTCGGTGTGCTCGCCGATCAGGTTGGCCCGGCCTGGTGCGCGCCAGACGCCATCAGGAGCGGCTCCATAGCACTCGCGAAACCATGCCGCCGCGTCGGCACTGCCCGCTTCCCTCACCCCGCCTCCCGGAGCATTCTCGCGGGCCGGCGTGCCGGGCTGGCGCGGCGGGACCGGCCAGCCCGGCAGCGCCTATGCCCGGTGCGCGCCGGTTACCGGCTCGCCGACCGGCCCCAGGCGCCTGCGCCTGCTCCTTAGCACCAGCACCGTCGCCGCGGCCAGCACCAGCAGGATCAGGACCACGGCCATGACGGGCTTGGCAGGGAACCCGCCGCCCCCGCCACCGATGGCGGTGAAGGCGAGGCTCGCATGCTCGCTGTGCGAGAACACCCCGCTCTGCAGGCTGACCGCCGCCTGCCACGGCCCGGCCGGCAGCTTCGCCGGGAGCACCACGGGGACAGGAAACGACTGGCCGGGCGCGATGACCGTCGGGGTGGCGGCGAAGGGGCCCGCCCGCAGCCCGTCGGATTTGCTGGTCAGGGTGAGCGTCCCGGTGAGGCTCAGCGCGAGGCCGCCGGTGTTGTGCACCTCGACGCTGGCCACCTTGGCACCGTTTCGCGCGATGGTCCCGGACACCGCGCCAAGCGCGAAGCTGGTCGGCGGCCCGCCGCCTGGCCCGACCGCCAGGTAGATCCGGATACCCACCCGGTTGACCAGCGTGACGTTCGCGTGGCGCCCGTGCATGACACTGGACCCCTGGGCCCAGATGACCCCGTACTGCTCCCCCTCGGGCGCCTGCCGCGGCACCCGGACAGTCACCTTGAACTCCTGGCTGTGGTGAGGCTTGAGGCGGACTACCGGATGGTTCACCCGGAACCAGGTGGTCAGCTGGTTCTGCGCGTACTGGCGGTTGGCGGGCAGGAACTGGCCTCCCCTGATGACCGCGGCCGCCGCGTAGATGCGGAGCCTGACCTCCGTCGTCCCGAGATTGCTCACCCCGACCACCCAGTGCCTGACCGCGCCCGGGTGCAGGCTGTCGATGATCTCGGTCCGTGCCCGGGGATTGTTGCGCTCGCTGATCGGCGCCTGTACCAGCCGGATCCCGAAGTTGGCCTGCGGGGGCGGTGACGAAGAGATGGGCGTGGCGTGCTGGGCCGGCCCCGATGCGGCCTGGGTAGCCTCGGCAGCGCCGGTCGCCGCCCGGGCCGTGCCGGTGGCCGCCGCGGCCGGAACCGTGGCGGCCAGCGCCAGCACTGCCAGCAGTCGCTGGAGTACCATCATCGGCCTGGCTCAGGTGCCCGTGACGGAGTGCTCGATCGTGCCGGTGTAGAGCCCTGCCGGAGACCCGTCCAGGGTCACCGTGATGACCGGATCCCATACGACGCTGGTGTCACCGAACAGGGACCCGCCGCTGAACGCGGTAAAGGTACCGGCGCTAGCAGGGAAATCGGTCGCAGACCCCGCGGTGAACGTGCCCGTGCCCGGCCCGCTGGGGATGCAGTCAGTACCGGTGGGTGATGTGCCGACGGCGCAGGAAGTCCCTGGGTTGTAGTTGATGTTGCCGTTGGGGATCGTGGTGGTCCCCGTAGTCCCCGTGCCGCTGATTGTGAAGGGGGACGTTATCGCGACGGTGGTGGTCCAGGAGCCGTCGTCCGGCGCTGTCCCATCCGTCACCGTGACGTCGCCAAGGCTGTTGGACAGCGTCC
>Ga0187883_10002180_pt1 | contig 11855 bp, 8 predicted proteins | sample June2016WEW_20_1_2_FD_132966 | JGI IMG/M metagenome (GOLD analysis project Ga0187883, IMG submission 132966) | Peatland microbial communities from SPRUCE experiment site at the Marcell Experimental Forest, Minnesota, USA - June2016WEW_20_10 | ecosystem: Environmental > Terrestrial > Soil >...
CTGCGCTGGCCGCAAGAATGGCCGTCAAGGGCGTTTTGTACGCTTGCGCCAGCCTATCCAGCACATTAGAGCTGTGCTTGCGCTCCGTGGTAAGAATGGCGGGAAAGTAGTTTTCGTTTATAGCCAACACGGCACCATCCTCTTAGGCAGAGTCAGAGAAGATTGTCGGTCTGCAGATGAAATTCTCGTGGTGCATCCTGTGATTGCCGGCATTTCTAGATTACGGGAAACAGTCTTAGGGCGGCGCCAAGCCCTATCTACAAGATGGACTATATATGAGTCATAAAAGAAATCATCCTAAGAATATCACAATATCTTTATGCTTTCATTACGCATTGACTGGATCTACAGGACTTATAGACATACATAAAAAAGTACTTTCTCTTCCTTCATTTCTTTTTTATGTCTCACTTGCTTTACTTGTCTCAATACACAAGAGTCGGATGGCCTTCAGGAACGAGTCAACCATCCTTCAGGGATTTCCAACGTTTCGACAGTCAGTGCGGTTCTGATGGCTCGAGCCATACGGAGCTGCAGCGGCCAGGGTGGGTTTCTGTCTCAATTTTTCCGAGCTCGCTCTTTGCTAGTCAACAAAAGCCTTTTTGGGAGGACAGTGCCTATGTACTTGTATCCGAATCGCATACTTCAAACGATGGCCGGAGGAATTCTTGCAATGGCCTTGTTGGCCGGCGCACAAGCCCCGGTTCCGCCGGTTCCAGCACCTGCAGCAACCCCCGCTCCAACACCCACCCCGGCCGCTCAGGCTCCCGCAGCCGCCCCTTCTACGCCGCCCGCAGAGACCCCACTTTCCACATTCGTTCTCACTGGTCCGCTGCAATGGCTGCCGCCAGCGACCTTTGACGCCGGGCCGTTGGGTAAGCTGTCGGTCAACGGAATCCTGACCGGTTTCGCGCAGTTCCAGAACAATCCAGTGCCGGGAGACAGCACAGCGCAAGCCACCCTGAGCAACGGACAAATTTTCATTCAAAAAGCGGACGGAAAGCTTCAGTACTTCATTCAGGCGGGCGTCTACACCATGCCAACGCTCAGCGTGCCGTTTATCAACACCCAAAACACCGTGAGCAATTTCTATGGGCCTGTTCCGGTCGCCTATTTGAAGCTGCAGGCGGCCAAGAACACGCAATTCCTTATCGGCTCACTTCCCACGCTGATGGGCGCCGAGTCTACGTTTACTTACCAGAACTTCAACATCGAACGCGGCATCGTTTGGAACCAGGAAAACGCCATCAATCGCGGCATCCAGGTGAATCAAACCATGGGTAAATACCTCAGCGCTGCCTTCAGCTGGAACGACGGGTACTATTCCAACCGCTACTCCTGGCTCTCAGGCTCGGTGACCCTAACCAAGGGGCCTCACAGCCTGGTATACGACGGGATGGGGAACACCGGGCAGACCGTCCATGTGACCGCAGCTACGCCGATCGCGAACAACAGTTACATGCACGCGGTGATCTACACGTACACCAAGGGCCCGTGGATCATCTCTCCGTACTTCCAATACAGCAAACTGCCTACTAATGCGGCGGTGGGTGTTGCCAAGGGCACATCCGTAACCGGCGGTGCTCTCAACGTCAGCTACGCCTTCAAGAGCGGGTTCTCGCTTCCGGCGCGTGTGGAATATCTAACGAGTTCGGGAAACGCCACGGATGGATCGGTCAACCTGTTAGGCTTTGGGGCCGGCAGCGCAGGCACCACATTCACCGTGACGCCCACCTATCAAAAAGGAGGCACCTACCTTCGCAGCGATCTTGCCTGGGTGCATGCAACGAGCTACGTGCCGGGAGATGTCTTTGGCACGACGGGATCGGATGCGAGCCAATTCCGGGCCGTACTTGAATTCGGCTTCATCTTCGGCAAAAACATAATCGCGAAATAGCGGAACCGCCGGAAGCTGACTTCGGCCTCTTCATTTCATCTTTATCGCGATAAAGCTCGCATTCAGCCAATTCATTCAGCTTACCCTCTCGGCCCGGACCGCAGTCGCGATATGGGCGAACCGCACAAAGATCCCGGGGACAGTTGCCGGGAACAGCCAACCGAATTTCACTCTTCAGGAGAATGTTCATGGCAGATCAAAAAACGCCTCAAATGCAAGCCACCCTGGGCCTCACCCAGCTAACTGCAAACGCAATGGCCCTCATCGCGCCCGGCGCCTTCCTGTGGCTTACCTTCTTTATCCAGGCCACCACAGGCGTTGCCGGCCAGCCATCAACTGCGCCAGCTATGTGGCTGGGCATCTTCGTCTCTTTGCTGCTTTGTTTGGCAACGGCCGTTGCCTACGCTGAAATTTCCAAACTCTATCCCGGCACCGGCTCCAGCTATTACTACGCAGAGCAGGCCATGCTCTCAAAAGATAAAGCCTTCAAGTACGCCCGCGTCGCCAAGTTCATCGTCGGCTGGGGTTCGCATCTTTACTACTGGGTTTATCCCGGAGTGATGGTGGCAGTGACCGGCGTCTTCGTCGGCTACGTAGTCGGTTTCCTTTATCCGAATGTCATGAGCGGCTCCAACCCCGGGCCGGTTTTCATGGCGCTGGTCGCGGTGCTCTTCTCCTTCTTCATCGCCTGGATTGCATCGAAGGGCGCAGGCGCATCCTCAGCCGTCAACATCGCCATCAACGTGGTGCAGATTCCGCGCTGGTTCTATTCAGCGTGCTGGCTCTCGGCTATCGTGCAAGCCATCCAGCCGGCTCAACCGGCCCGACCGCCTTCCAATACGACACGCAATCGATGGCCACCTACACCTACCAGTACGCTACGGCCAAGGACGGTACGCCCATCCGCGATGCAAGCGGTATTCCTGCGCCGTTGCTCGATTCCTCAGGCAAGCCGGTTCCCTATGTAGTTACCTACCCGACCGCGGACTCGACAGGCAACTTCCTCACTCACCCAAACGCCGCGTCGGTAATTGGAATTCACAAGATCAGTTTTGTATTCATCCAGGCCACGGTCGCCATTTTGATCCTGGTCGGATTCGAGTCGGTCACCTCGATGGGAGGCGAGGCAAAAAATCCTACAAAGCATATTCCCATTGCCGTCATCGCATCGCTGTTGATACAAGGCCTGTTGTGTTACCTCTTTGAATATTTCGCTGCCAATTACTTTCTCAACTCGGGATATACCATGCAGAGCGCGACGGGCTCTGCCGCTCCCATCGGCGACATGATGATCATCGTCGGCGACGCGCTGCTCGGCCAGGGCCACGGCAGGTACTTCATGCTCGCTGAAGCCATTACCGTCTTCCTGGCGCTCATCGGAACAACGTTGAGCTGCATGAATACCGGCGCCCGCGTCACCTACGCCATGGGCAAGGATGATGAAGTTCCCGAGCACTTCGGCATGCTGCATGAAAAATCGCTGTCGCCGCGCAGGGCCATCTGGACGCTGGCCTGGATCTCCACGGTCATCGGCGTCATCGCCGTAACGCTGGTCTTTGGCGACGCGGGCGCACCCACTGACGCAACCATTGCCGCGCTGCCGCACGGCATCTTCTCCAGCTTTGGCTACCTTCCGCATGACACCCTGGCAGCGCTGCCTAACTCGCTGCTCACCATCACCCTCACCTCCAACTTCGGAACCTTCATTCTCTACGCGCTCAGTTGCTTCCTCTGCATCGTAGCCTTCCACAAGCGTCCCGACTACAACCCGATCCTGCATCTGATCATCCCGGGATTCGGCCTGCTCGCCAATCTGACCTGCATGGCCTTCTACCTGATCGGTCCGATCTTCAGCCTGGGAACTATGAAGGAACCGCTGCTGGCGCTGCTCATCTCCGGTATCTGGGGCCTTTACGGGGCGATTTACTTCATTCGCTCATCGAAAAAAACGGGCAAATCGATTCTGATCGAATCCAGGCAACTCTAACAATCAAGCTGCAATTTCTGAGTGGAATCTTCTCTAATCCTCTTCATCGGGACAGAAAGCAGATTCCACTCAGTGGTTTTTTCGCTGAGTCAATTTTTCAAACTCTCTGCAGGGAACCTTCCCAGCGTCAAGGCGGTTGTTGCATCAGGCGGCGGTACATATGTTAAGTGTTCAGTTCGGCGAGGCAAGCGATTTTGGCAAAGTTCGCACAAATAATGAAGATGCTATGGGCTCGTTCATCGCCGCTTCACGCAATCAGGCCCGAACCCACGGCTACCTGTTTACTGTTGCCGACGGCGTCGGCGGTCTCGATCTGGGCGAGGTAGCTTCGGCCACTGCCGTATCGGTCCTGATTGAGGAGTTCGAAAAAGCGCAGGCCGGCGCCATGCTGATTAGTCTTCTGCCGCGACTCATCCAGGATGCCGACGTCTCGGTTCACAATCGCACTCTAGAGCAGAATTACCGCGGCAAAACAATGGCCACCACTCTCGTTGCATGCGCCCTGCGCCACGATCAAGCCATCGTCTCCCACGTGGGCGACTCACGCTGCTACCTGGTTCGAAGCGGAAAGGCCAAACAGATTACTCAGGACCACACATGGGTCAACGAACAGCGCAAGATAGGCCTGATCTCCACCAACGAAATTGCCGAGTCAGAATCCCGTCATGTTTTGCTCCGCTCTCTGGGCCCGGAGATGTTTGTCTCGCCGGATACCACCGTCGTGACTCTGCAGCCGGATGATGTGCTGGTTCTCTCCACCGATGGTCTGCACGACGAAATGAAAGATGCAGCCATTGCGGAGATTGTCTCTCAAAACAAGAATCTCAACGAAGTTGCCCGCGAACTTGTAGCCCGTGCGGTCGAGATTGACGGCAACGACAACACCACCGCTCAGGTCATCCGCATCCGTTTAGTGGAGCAGGTGGGCATGTACCGCGGGAGGCCATACCGGCTGCCTTGCTGACGCATTCACATCGAATTTCAAAGAACCTGCGGATTATATAAGATCGCTGCGTTCCATAACCCACAGGTTTTGGAACGGCCAGATTTTGGGGAGATCCGTCCATTGATTTGGTTGGGTTTATGAGGCGTGCTTTTTCAAGGCCTTTTGAAACAGCGACGACGCGCTTGTGGAGCTCGTTGAACACGCCGCGCTGCTATTTGAGTTCCTGGTGCAGTTGCTCTTCGCAGTCACTTTTCCCGCTCCGCTTTTCACACCGGAGGCTCCTCCTCTGGTATCTTTGAGTCATGCCGTACCTCACTCTCACCCACGCTGCGTACAGCCTGAACGAGGCGACTATGCGTTCTGTGGGCTTTGTGGGTGAAGTATTTTCTGTAAGTTATTGATTAAACAATGGTTGCGGGAGTAGTTCAGTGGCAGAACGTCAGCTTCCCAAGCTGAATGTCGCCGGTTCGATCCCGGTCTCCCGCTCCATAAAATCAACGCTCACCCGAGTCAGCTTCAATCCGTCCGCACCCTACCGCTGTTTCCCGCCTACAGTTCAATGGCAATCAGTGCATATGCCGACATTTCCGGCACGGTAAACCGGGTGCGAGCGCCTTCGTTGGTGAAGTTGAGTTTGCGTGCGTCCCCCGAGTCTGGGGCATGCAGCGTTATTGTCGATGGACGCTTTCCATCCGGCAATGCGATCCGCACCTGCACATCCTTAATGAGCGGAATGTTGGTTGCGTTGTAATTTACCAGGTGGACGAGATAACGCTGATGGCGCGGCTGGAAGGTGTAGTTTGCCGCCATATATTCAGGGCCTTCGACCGCGAATGGAAGTGGATCGCCGGCCGCCCAATTCACTGCATCGATCATCACCTGCCAGTTCTTCGGGCGCTTCCAGAAACGATTGGTGATGGTAAAGTACGGCTCGGGCGACGGCAACGCTCCGTCAAATACGATCGATGGAAGGTAAGCAACTCTTCCACGGCCAGCGTGCTTGCGTACCGCGGTCGTTGGCGTGCTTAATTCGGATTCCACTCTTTCCTGATAATCCGTTCCGGATATCTGGCCCTCCACCAAGCCGCTCAGTCCCGGTTGCACGCGCGTTCGTCTCCACTCGTCGTAGAGTCCGGACTGCTCGGTCACCACCAAACCTCCACCACTTTCCACATAGCGGCGGATCAGAGCGATCTGCTCGTCGGAAAGGCATTCGGAGTTGGGAAGAATGAGAACCTTGTATGCGGAAAGATTCTGTAGATGCTCGTCGAAGGCGAGAACGAATGGAATGCGCGATTGAATGAGCGCCTGTTCCGTCAAAATCGCGCTCAGTTGCGCATGAGCCCCGTGATAGGTGAGGGAAGCGTAGGAGCGGAACAGCGCGACTGGCGCCACATCTTCGCTTTCCAGATACAAACCCCGGTTCTTGCGGTAAAAGTCGATATACTTCTCGGTCGCCGGCAGAATTTCGTCGAGTCCAATGCTTCCTATGGTCTGGTTGAAGGCCAGCGTTTCACCCAGCGCGACGGGGTGGTTGGCAAGATCGCTCGTCAACACAACATTGTTATAGGCACGCGCCAACTTGTAACTGCGAATCTTTGAAACCAGCCGTCCGTCGGAGTGGAAAGCCTGCGGATTGGCTTCTTCGCTCCAGAAACACTCAGTAAACTTCAAGAGTCTGGAGTGGTCGACGCCCGCCAACCATGCGTGATTTTCGCCGTTTAATCCTCCGGGATTGATCTCCATTGCAACTTCAGGATTGAGAGATTTGGCGTATTCGGAAATCTGTTGCAAGGAATCGGCCATCAACTGGCAACGGAAATCGGCCCACTCCTGGAATGCAGGATCGTAAATAATTTCCATGTTCTCCGGCCGGTTGTTCCGGTTCCATTGCGGCGGATTGACGAACGAAATATTTTCAAAGCCAAAGCGCTCGCGCAATCGCTTTGCACTGTATTTCTTATTCAGGAAGTTTCTGAAGCCTTTAACGCACAAGGAACAATGGCAGGAATCGGGCTCGGCATTGAGGCCGAAGTTATCCAGATGAATGAAGTCTGTCTTCACATCCACGATTGCATAGTGGATAACTCGCTTGAGATAGTCGATATATTCCTGGTGTGAAAAACAAGGATTGTAACGGAAGGATTGCTGGTAGCCATAGGTGAGCAGAATGGGAAGGCCTGCAATGTCGCGCTCAATCCATTGCTCGGCGCGGGGCTCCTCAGCAAAAAAGGTTTCGTACATCAGAGAGCCCCATTGAACGTAAGTATCCGCCTTCATGCCGTAGCGGTGAGCTATGGCCACGGCATCGCGCGTCCGCTCCATCAACTCTTTTTCAGCGGCCATTCCGAAGCCTTTGTAAAGACTGGTATGAAAGACCTCGACTCCCTGCTGATGAAGTTTCTTGATCAGCTCTTCGCTCTGCATGTACCTGCTGGTTTCAAGCGCATCGGTGCGCTGCCCGCCGCGGCGCACGATAAAGATAAGCGGCTCGTGCGTGCCGCCCGCATCGACCATGCCGTTCCGCGTCAGCCATTCGCCTTGCGCGGATGCTGAAGGCACCTGGCCCGCTGCGAGCGATTCTCCCAGTGTTCCCAATGAAGTGGATGCAATCATTGCGCCGATAAAGTCTCTGCGATTCAATGCCATTCCGTCTAGCTCCCGGTGAGATTCTCCTCAGGCCGATGCGTTCCGCAGTTTGCAATTGGCGAGAGATTTTCCTCTTGCTATATTCTCACCTGCGAATCAGGAGCCGGACTGAAGGTGCTCTATATCGATCCTCGGCAGTAGGTTTCTTCGCTGACGGATACGGTGGTGTTGCGCATGTTTGGATTCTCCCCACCCCCCCTCCCCCCCGGTATCTTGCGGGAAATTCCTTATTTTCAATGGGATGCGGAGAGTGATCGGTTGTAAGCCGTTGATTTTGTTGGAGTTGTTTGTAGAATCCTGAGGGCAAAGGGGTTAGAGGGTTGCATGAAGATAGTCGCTTTCAATGCCTTCCGCTGGGCCGCATTCGGTGCGGACTGCACGGGTCTTGAGAGGTGCTATGGAACTATTGTGCACCGGGGGAGGGTAACTATCTGCAAAGCTCCGCTGAAAGAAGCGGCCTAGCGCGGCACGCTGACGGAAATGGTCGCCGACCCATCGCCGTTGGTGATGCTCACGGCCTTGTGGAATTGCTTGTCAATGCCCTTCAGGCAATCGGTATGGAAGCAATCGTTCAGGTTCTCATGATTGTAGTCATGGTCAATCCTGGGCGGCGGCGAGGACTCCATGCGCTGTTGTGCCTCTCGGGGAAGACTTCGATAAGCATGTTCAACCGTGGTTGTGACTTCATTTGTCACATCTCCCGAGGAGTTGGTTTCTTGCACTTCCACGGGCTGCGCGGCCACGGCTGCAATTGGAGCGGGCAACGGCGCGGGAGCGGCAGCAATGGGTTCATCGGGAATGACGGGGATGGGCGCCGATGCAACGAAGAGGCTGGCTGTCGTCATGTTGAACTCATCATTGCTAAGCACGATGGCGGATAGTTGCTCGATTTGCTCTTCTTCCGCCTGAACGCGGCGCAGGTTGGCGAGAGCCGCCTGTTGGGCGTCACGGGCTGGTTTGTCGTGAATATAAACGAATGTTGAGGCAGCGATGAAAATCGCTGTAACTGCCCCCAACATTTGCTTCCATGTGAGCGCCAGCCCTGTGCGGGCTTGTTCGGCGATGTCCAGCACTTTCTTTAATTGCTGTTCGACGAGCCTCTCGGCATCCGCCTTGCTCATGCCTTTTTCCATCAGATGGAAAGTTGCACGTTCCCTGGCTGCATCCGCCGCTTCATTGCTGATGTCTTTGGACCCGTCTCCAGTGACGTTCCTGACGTTCTGCTCATGTTTGGCAGCATCCGCATCGGAATGCTCATGGAGCTGAAGGTCGCAGCCATCCTCAACCAACTTGATAAGTTTTTGCGTGAAGTCGCTTAGCGTTTTTTCTATGGACGCGAAAGTCATAACGCCTGGGGCTTCTTTCTGGATTTGGTTTTCATGGTACCGAGGACGGCACCGATGGGGCTAGCCAGGCTGATTCCGGTGCCGATATTGACCAGGACCGAATCAGTCTCCATCACCGTGCCCGAACGCGGCACAAAAAGATAAGCCGCTATGGCGCCCAACGCAAACGGGATGGCAAACCCCAGGGCGGCGTAACCGAAAGCGGCCCAGCGGCTTTGGCTGTTGTAGATTCCTTTGATTACCAGGTAGAGGCATACCAGTTCGACGATGATGAGGAGAGTGGTCACGCAGAATCGTATCACGGGGAAGGGGAAACGGATACTACTGCCTGAGGGCGGAGTACCCTATTTGGGTTTCGGGAACCCGGTGATCCTCGCTTGGTCTATTGTTCGTTCGCTTTCAAGATCGCGTCGGCCCAATCCTCAGAGGTCTTTTGCACCCATTTCACGGTTTCCTGATCTTTGTACGCGGCATAGACATAGGCAAAGAGCATCCGATTCTTTACTCGAAGCAAGATGAGACCTGTAACCATCTTGGTGGTACCGCCTTTCTTAGAGACCGGCATAATCATGCCGAGGCCGTAAGCATTTGGTTTAGAGAAAAAGCGGCCGAGCATAACGGGCTTATCCAGAGTGATCTTGGTGTCATCCGGGCTGAGCGCCTTGACTTTGCGATTGATCTCCTCTTCACTCTCTTTCACAGTTGAATTCACGACTGTGCCTGTCTGTTGGGCAATGCTGTTGGTTGCGTCGTTAAAGTTCTTCTCGCTAAGATCCATGAACTCAGCACGGCGCAGCACCTCGACTAATGAGTATCTGGAAAGTGGCGTGTCGCCACCATTTTTAAAATGTTGAAATTCCTCTGGGAGTATGAATGCGGCCAGCAAACGGTTTACATCGGGGGCAAATACTTCCGCGAGGACACGGTTGTCATTGCCTAATTCGACCAGATCGTTTTCTGGTGGTGGAATCGCGATTGACACACCTCCGGCTCTGTAGGAGGGAGTTACAGCGGCCGCCGGGGTCACAGATCCCTGATTCTGAGAAGTCAAAGCGGAGGAAGCAAGCAACAAAACAAAACTGACGGCGACGAGGCGATAGATTGGAGAGTGGATAAGACGATGAAAGAAAGAGAACATGATTTTTGGGTTTCTCCTGATTGCCAAGAAGTCTAGCAGAGCTTCATAAGCGAGGGAAAACACGAACGCAGACCTTGCGGTCCGCGTTCGTGTTCTTGATTGGATTTTATGGCTTTATTTGTCCGGGCTGAAGCCCGGACCTACCGCCAGAGTTAGGCCTTGGCCAGCACGCCGCCGGTCAGGCGCTCGGTCAGGAGTTCGTGGGCGTGGGACAGGAACTCTTCCAGTGGGAGCATGCCGGATTCTACTTCGGCTAGCAGGGCTTTCTGGGCGGCGTATTCCTTGTTTACTATTCCTGCTTTCGATTGCAGCAGGCGCCAGGCTTTGCGGCGTTCTACGCAGAACATTACTAACTGGCGGCTCAGGGCGCGGTACTCGGTTTTGCCGTTCTCTTCGATGGTGATGTAGACGCCGAAGTCGGGGATGAAGGCGCGGTGCGCGGGATCGAGATAGCGGCGGTAGACTACGTCCTGCTGCGTGATCCGCACAAGCATGTTGTCCAAAGGAATAAGCGCGGAAGCGCCTTCGGGCTTGACCTTTTTCAGGTGGTTGCGGAAGCGAGCTTCAGTCGTGCACCAGTGGGCTACGGTGTAGCGCTGAGTTTCGCCGGTTACCTTGTTTTTGGTTTCGTACCAATCGAGATCAATGGATGGGTTGCCTTTGAGGTCGAGGGCTTCCTGATAGGTTTCGCCCTTGCGGGGGTCGAAGACGAATTCGGGTGCGCCACGGCTGTCGCGGACGCGCTGGGCCTGGAAGAGAGCCATGTCGTCGGCTACGCCGTGCTCGGGCTGGCAAGTGGTGAAGGCCTGGATGAACGAGGTGCCGCGATATTCGAGGCCGTCGAGGATGGCGCGGTAGAGCTTGGGGGCGTTGGCCATGGAAACCTGGCCGATGAAGGGCGAACCGTGGCCGGCAAGGAAGGTTTCGGCCACGGTCTTCTTCTCAGTGTTTTTGCCCTGGGTGGCTGCGCCGAAGGTGTTCATATCGCCTCCGCCTAGCATGGGCGTCGAATCACTGTTCTGGCCGCCGGTGTTTGAATACACCTGCGTATCGAGCATGAGGACCTTGATGTTGGGACGGTTTTGCAGGATCACCTTGGACATATTCTGGTAGCCGATGTCGCCCATGCCGCCATCGCCGCCTACGACCCATACCTTGGGCAGCTCGATAATTTCCTGGTCGGTCATGAGGGCGTCAGTGAAGTGGGAGAGGTTGTAGTATTCCTGGTCATCGATGACGTCAGAGCTTCCGCCCGAGGATGAGAATCCGTCGGCTGAGGCGCCGGCTTCGCGGGTGAGGAGGATGTCGGCGAGGCGCTCGGGGATGACGGAGCGGCGAGCGTGGTCAACGATGAAGCTCTCGCCCATGAGCCAGCCTACGGTGACGCCGTCCTGGAAGAGGGAGTTCATCCACGGGTAGGGGTGGGGGTTGTTGGGCGCAGTGGAACCGTAGACGGTGTTGCAGCCGGTGTGGGCGGCCATGGCCATGACGGACATGCCGTTGGCGAGGCGGCCGTCGACGGCCTGGAGATTCTTGTGGTTGAAGGCCTCAGTAAGCAGCACGGCGGCGATGGCTTCAACCAACTGCGCGTCGGTGAGAAGGCCGTTGGCGGCTTCATAGGCGGCAATGCGCGCGAGCGTGTCAGGAATGTCTTCGCCGCCGAGGCCGAGGACCAGATGGGCAATGGCCTGACGGAGCAGCGCGTATTCAGCGGGGCTGGTGGCCTGGAGTTTGGCCAGGCGAGCTACGCCGTTGGTTTCAAGGTCAGAGGCTTTGGCGATGAAGCGGTCGCTCTTGGCGTGGTAGACGGGGCGCATGTAGGCTTCGGTTACGGCGGCGATGGAGCGCAGGACGGATTTTTCACCGCAGCCGGCGCAGGCGCCGTCGCCGGC
>Ga0187883_10002187_pt1 | contig 11836 bp, 6 predicted proteins | sample June2016WEW_20_1_2_FD_132966 | JGI IMG/M metagenome (GOLD analysis project Ga0187883, IMG submission 132966) | Peatland microbial communities from SPRUCE experiment site at the Marcell Experimental Forest, Minnesota, USA - June2016WEW_20_10 | ecosystem: Environmental > Terrestrial > Soil >...
GCGATGGCGCCGCTCGCCAACATCGTGAGGTGGGTTGCGAGATTTGATCCCGTCAATCGTACCTCTTACCTTGAACTCCGACACTATATGGCTAACACTCTGCTGCGCGACTCGGACGTCATGAGCATGGCGCATGGTTTGGAGTTGCGCGTACCATTTGTCGACCACAAGCTGACCGAATTTTTGTTCCGAATCCCGGGTGGTTCCAAGCTCAAACGCGGAATGCCCAAGTGGTTGTTGATCGAAGCACTGCAGGGGCTGCTGCCTCAAAAGGTGGTGCAGCGGTCAAAACGAGGCTTCACCTTTCCCTTTGAGCTTTGGTTGAAAAGAGAGATGCGTAAAGACATGGAGGACGTCTTGCTCGACACTAGTAACCTAGTGGCAGGCGTCGATCGAAAATTCGTTGCGATTGTATGGGAAGATTTTTTGGCTGGAAAAACCACATGGTCGCGGCCTTGGTCGCTTTATGTCCTTAAGCAATGGGTAAACATGTTTCTGGAATCCCGGCCTTCGAGTTCGATATTGGACATTCCGGATGTGGGGCACCGGCAAGTCATGGCGCGGAATTGATCAACCTCCAGAAGAAGCAAGCTCTTATCCCCGAATTATTTTCGAACCGAGGAGTGGTTCACTGAAATGTGTGGTATCAGCGGATTAGTTAATTGCGGAGACCGTGAAACACTCGCATGCATGACCGACGTGCAGGCTCATCGCGGGCCCGACGACGCCGGGTTCTGGGAACAGAAATTTCCCGATGGTTCCTACGTCGGCCTTGGAAGCCGCCGCCTTTCCATCATTGACCTTTCCACCAGCGGGCACATGCCCATGTGCAACGAAGACCGAACTGTCTGGATCACCTACAACGGTGAGATCTACAATTTTGCCGAACTGCGCCGCGAGTTGGAGATGAAGGGCCATCGATTTGCGTCGGAGACCGACACGGAAGTCATTGTTCACCTCTACGAGCAGGAAGGCCCAGACTGCGTTAAGCGCTTGAACGGTATGTTTGCATTCGGCATTTGCGACCTGCGCCCCGGCAGGCCCACTCTGTTTGTGGCACGTGATCATTTCGGAATCAAACCTTTCTACTACGTGCAGCAGGGACGCCGTTTTGCCTTTGCCTCCGAAATCAAGGCCCTGCTGCAGGTTCCTGGGGTTGAAGCAGAGATCGACGAAAAAGCCCTGCATCAGTACTTGACCTTCCTTTGGGTTCCCGATCCCAAGACGATGTTCCGCAACGTTGTCAAACTTCCGGCCGGTCATTACGCGGTACTGCGTAATGGCCAGCTCGAAATAACCCAGTACTGGGATCTCAAGTTCCCACGCGACGGCGTTCCATTCTCTCGTTCGGAGGCGGACTTGAAAGACGAGATTCGAGAGCGTTTTCGCCGTTCTGTCAAAGCACAGATGATCAGCGACGTGCCGATCGGTGCTTTTCTCAGCGCCGGACTGGATTCGTCGAGCATTGTGGCCATGATGTCGCGAGCCACTCGCCAGCCGGTGCGCACTTATACGATTACTTTTCCGGACAGCTACCGCGTCGGTGAAACGACGTTGGATGATCCAAATGTGGCGGCGCAGTTGGCGAGCCGTCTCGGGTGTGAGAACCATCGCATTGTGGTGGAACCGGACGTCGCCAATCTTCTGCCTAAACTCGTCTGGCACATGGACGAGCCCACAGCCGATCCGGCGATCATCGCATCGTACCTTGTATGCCGGCAGGCGCGAAAGCACGCGACAGTCTTGCTCTCCGGCGTGGGTGGAGACGAATTATTCGCCGGATATCGGAAGCACTACGCCCATTACTGGGCACAAGGCTATCAGCGGATTCCGTCGGTAGTTCGAGGCTTGATTGATTCGTCACTGCTGAGACTTCCCACGCTTCGGGGAACAGCAATGAAGGGAAGACTTCGCCTGGCGAAAAAGATGGCCCGCAGTTCCTCCTTGCCGCCAGTTGAACGGTTCTTGATGAACTGCACGTATCTGGACCAGGAACAGAAAGCCGCGCTCTACACATCTGTCCTATCTGACAAAATCTCCGGTGAAGATGCTGCGTACCAACATCGAGCTCGATTCGAGCAAGTCAAAGACGCCGACTTTCTCAATCAGATGCTCTACCTCGATACCAAGATTTTCATGCCCAGCTTGAACCTGACCTATAACGACAAGATGAGCATGGCCTCCTCCGTGGAAGTCCGCGTGCCCTTTCTCGATCGCGAACTCGCCGAGTTTGTGGCCTGGAATGTTCCCCCCAGCATGAAGCTGAAAGGGTTCTTCCGGCCAACTACAAAGTACATCTTCCGTAAGGCTATGCAAGACGTTTTACCGCGCGAAGTGTTAGAGCAGCCGAAAGCCGGTTTTGCCGCCCCTATAGACTACTGGCTGGCCCGTGACCTGAAAGAAATGGTCGACGACCTACTTTCCGAATCCCAGATCCTGAAGCGCGGATTGTTCCGACCCGAGGCCGTGCGCGCATTCATTGATGAACACCGTACCGGCGCACAGGATTGGTCCATGCAGATTTGGCAGCTTTTGACACTTGAACTTTGGATGCAGACCTTTCTCGATGGCGGCAGCAAGCACGCGGCGGCAGATTTGATTCCTGGGCAAAGGGCCACGGTATGAAACAGATTCTGCAGCAGCCTCGGACGGGCGAGATCACAGTTTCGGAGGTTCCGTCGCCTCAGCTTGTGCCAGGGTGCGTGCTGGTGCGCATTGCTACCTCCTTAGTGTCTGTCGGAACCGAACGTGCTTCGTCCGATTTCGCCCGCAAGAATCTGCTTCAAAAAGCCCAGGCGCGGCCCGATTTGGTTCGAGAAGTGGTTGGCAAGGTTCGCCGCGACGGCATGCTCTCTGCGGTGCAAGCGGTCCGCAGCCGTTTGGACCAACCGTTGGCGTTGGGATACAGCAGTGCAGGCACGGTGGTCGGTGTCGGCGAAGGCGTTACCGACATTCGGGTGGGCGATCGAGTCGCGTGTGCGGGCGCCGGTTACGCAGTACACGCCGAAGTGGCTTGCGTGCCGCGCTTGCTGATCGCGAAGCTTCCAGAGCCCTCTTCAGTTGCCTTCGAGGAAGCTGCCTTCGCGACTCTCGGCAGCATCGCCTTGCACGGCGTCCGCACCGCGGACGTGAAGCTCGGCGACAGTGTTGCGGTGATCGGTCTTGGCTTACTGGGCCAACTCACGGTGCAAATTCTGAAAGCTGGCGGCTGCCGTGTACTGGGGATGGACGTCGTACCCAACCGCGCTGAACTCGCCTTGCGCTTGGGCGCAGATGCGACTGCTGCTTTATCCTCGGAGTTCCGTGATTTGTGCTATGAGCGTTCTCGCGGTGTCGGAGTCGATGCCGTGCTAATCACAGCCGAAACTCAGAGCAGCGATCCGGTTAATCTCGCCGCAGAAATCGTGCGCGACCGTGGCATCGTGGTCGCGGTGGGTATGGTAGGCATGGACATCGAGCGCAGGCTTTATTACGAAAAGGAACTCGACTTCCGTGTCTCACGGTCGTATGGTCCGGGACGCTACGATGCTGCCTACGAGCAGAAGGGACACGACTATCCCATCGGATATGTGCGCTGGACCGAAACTCGCAATATGGAAGCATTTCTTGGACTCCTTACAGACGGCAAGCTTGATCTGAAATCACTGATCACACACCGTTTCCCGATTGAACGCGCGCATGGCGCTTACGATTTGATCACAGGAAAGACGAGAGAGCAGTTCCTTGGAGTGCTCATTATTTATCCCGAGCAGGCGGATCAGAGCCAGATGCTCGAATTAACTGGACGAGGCAGCAGTAGTAGTCGCGCTCCAAGACCGGTCGCGATTGGGTTGTTAGGCGCTGGTACTTTTGCCATGAGCATTTTATTACCTGCCATCAAGCAAGTGTGTGGAGTGGAATTTGTCGGTGTCTGCAACGCGACGGGAGTTCGGAGCCGCCATGCCGCGGATAAATTTGGATTCCAGTATTGCACAACCGACGAAAAGGAAATTCTTAACGATGCTCGCATCAGCACAGTTGTGATCGCTACACGTCATAACCTACATGCGCGTCAGGCAGTGACAGCTTTGAACGCGGGAAAGAGCGTGTTCTGTGAGAAGCCGCTGTGCTTGAGCGAAAAAGAACTCGCCGACATCGTTCGTTCCTATACTCGATTAATGACAACTCAACAATCCTTTCTCATGGTCGGCTTTAACCGGCGCTTTGCACCCATGGCCTCGAGGATGAGAGCATTTCTAGCAGAGATCCACGAACCCCTGGCGATGCACTATCGGGTGAATGCCGGGTATCTTCCGCCGGACCACTGGGTGCAGGATTCTGAGCAGGGCGGTGGCCGCATTCTGGGTGAGGTTTGCCATTTCGTCGATTTCATGATGTTCTTGGCTGGCTCCTCGCCGGTCAGCGTGCACGCGATCAGCCTGGACAATTCAGGTCGGTACGGCGGAGACAATGTGATCGTCTCGCTGCAGTTCGCCAACGGCTCTCGGGGCACGATTGATTATCTGGCCAACGGTGACAAATCATTTTCAAAAGAACGGGTCGAAGTGTTTGGCGGCGGTGCAGTTGCCGTACTCGAGGATTTCCGCCGACTCGAACTTGTTCGGCATGGAAAGAAGCAAACAATGCGTGCTCGTTGGCGTCAGGACAAAGGTCATCGCGGAGAATGCGAGGCTCTTGCCAGTGCGATTCGGGAAGGTCAAGCTGCGCCAATTCCATTCGACCAGATTGTCGATGCTACGCTTGCTACTTTGCGCATCCAGGATTCAATCGCCTTGGGGAGGTCGATGTCTGTCGATGCTTCCAGCTTTGTTGGCTCCGTCTTAGATTCAACGGCTTCAGACGAATGATCCACCGTCGAAAATGAAGTTGGGAGTCAACAAATTGTAGAATGGCCTAAAGCAAAGAGCTGATGTAGAGGCGCTTCGACGAGTGTGAAGCTTGGTGCGAGTCTCGTCGCATCTACTTCATGCTATAGTGTGACGAACTCACGCAGATCCCATTGAGCATGTCGTTTGCGAACCGCCTTCAGTATTACCGGCGCATCTTCAGCGCTTATCTGGTCCCCGGACAAAGTCAGTTGACCTTCTGGCACGACACGCCACAAGCGAACCCAAACTCAACCACGGACAAGTTGGGCGAATACTACATGGACTTCGAGGCTAAGGCCGATTATTCGGGCCATTACGATTCTCATGGGATTCCCATGCTTGACTACCATGGCCAGATCGGCTTGCGGTACAACCCGATCGCTATTGCGCAGTGGGGACTCGGAAACCACGACCTGTTCTACCGCACTCGTGGCGACGAGCGCAAAGAGAAATTTCTGAAGGCAAGTGAGTGGCTCTGCAATTGCCTGGAGCGCAATTCCCGTGGTGTTTGGGTCTGGAACCATCATTTCGACTGGGAATACCGTGATACTTTGAAGGCGCCCTGGTATTCGGGGCTGGCACAGGGGCAGGGAATCTCGCTCTTAGTTCGGGCGCATCGAGAAACTGGTAATCCGGAATATCTGCGCGCTGCCGAGAGAGCCTTTGCCAGTTTTCTCGTGCCCACTGAGAATGGCGGTGTGACTTTCACCGACGAGCGGGGTAACCTCTGGTTCGAGGAGTACGTTGTGTCGCCGCCAACGCATATCCTTAACGGTTTTATGTGGGCGGCTTGGGGAGTATACGACTACTTTCTGGCGACTGGCGATCCAGGCGCGCAGGGCCTTTTTCACCAGGCAGTGCAGACCCTGCTGGAAAATGTGGAGCACTACGATTTGGGATTCTGGTCTCTTTACGAGCAGTCCGGGACGCGGCTGAAGATGGTGGCCAGCCCCTTCTATCATCAGTTGCACATTGTGCAGTTACGGATCATGCACAGGCTGACCGGGAAAAACCAATTTGCGTGCGTTGCCGATCGTTGGGAAAGTTATGGCCGCAGCCGCGCAAAACGGACTCGAGCTTTGTGCTACAAGAGTGCCTTCAAGCTTTGTTATTACTGAAAGCACATGAAAATCCTCTACGTGTCGCAGTATTTTCCGCCGGAGATGGGAGCTCCAGCCGCGCGGGCGGCTGAGCTTGCCCATTATTGGGTACAAGACGGCCATGAAGTCACAGTGTTGACTGGATTCCCCAACCACCCCACCGGCGTTGTGTCGGCGGAGTATCGCAGCAAATTGCGCCGACTGGTCATGCGCGAAAATGTAAGCGATGTGAACGTTGTGCGGACCTGGTTGTTTCCGTTTCCAAATCGCAAGGCGTATGAGCGAATTCTGAACTACAGTTCCTTCTGCGCTTCAGCCTCTACCACCGGGATGTTCGTCTCTCGTCCGGACGTTCTCATTGCCACCTCACCCCAGCTTTTGGTTGGGCTCTCAGGTTGGTGGCTCGCGCGCGTTAAGCGCGTTCCATTTGTATTCGAAGTACGCGATCTGTGGCCCGAATCCCTTGCAGCGGTTGGAATGAGCAACCCGGATTCCGTGCTGAATCGTTCGTTGGGTTCGGTTGCCGGATTCCTGTATAGACGTTCGGAGCACATCGTGGTCGTCACACCCGCTTTTCAGGAGTACTTGATCCAGAACTGGAGAGTTCCACCCGAAAAGATTTCCATCGTTGAGAACGGGGTGGAGTCGGATCTGTTCAGCCCGAAGGCGAACAATGCAGACCTGACAAGGGAACTCGGTGCGGAAGGGAAGTTTGTAGTCAGCTATATCGGAACGATGGGCATGGCCCACGGCCTCGAAACCCTGGTGCGAGCCGCAACAGAATTGCAAAGAACCGCACCTCACGTCTTGTTTCTGATGGTGGGCGAAGGCTCGGATAAAGAGCGAGTCATCAATCTCGCTCGCTCTCAAGGCTTGTCCAACATGTGTTTCGTCGGCCAGCAGCCCAGAGAGAAGATCCCGGAGTTTATTTCCATCTCCGACGCATGTCTCGTTTTGCTCAAGAAAAGCGAGCTATTCAAGACTGTGATTCCCACCAAGATGCTGGAGTTTATGTCTTGTGCACGCCCGGTCATCCTGGGCGTGGATGGTCAGGCTAGGAAGATAATGGATAAAGCTGGAGCTGGAGTTTATGTAGAGCCGGAGAACGCGGCCGCTCTGGTCCAAGTGATTACACAACTAGCAGCCAACCCTGTCCTCCGGGAAACACTAGGCCGCAACGGACGACGGCACATCATTGAGCACTTCTCACGACAACAGAAGGCTAAAGCTTATATCGGTGTTCTGGAAGGAATTGTCGGCACAGAGGAGGCAGGGATTGCAGCCTGATTTTATAAGCTATCGCCGGCGGACTGCCATAATCGACAGACTAACTGTTGCTTGAACGATGGCTTTAGAATCACGACAAAGCGCCACTTTCCCGTCGCCGTAGGGGACCAAGAGGATAGCCTCTGCCGGCATATCTGGTGCTTTCGCATGCCAAGTCTTCTTTTATGGGACGGCTGCTTCCTGAATGCTTTGCGTTGTTTTCCGGAGTATCTTGGCGCCATTCGAATTCTCACTCCTGATTGTAGGGCAGCATGACATGTCAGTTCACGGTTTCGACGATCAGTTGCCGCACAGTCATGGAATTGGTTGCGCTGGCGACGGAAAAAGCCCCGCTCAACTGCAGGTAGAAGTATGTGGTCGCATCATTCGTGCCTACGGTGGCGGTGTTGGTGTCAAGAAATAAGCTGGATGCCGCGCTTGAGGACGAGGCTAGGTCAATCGCTAACTGCCCAGAGCCCTCGTAGGCCGCCGAAGACCCGCTGGTCTGCATCGTGATGTTCGCCTCGAAAAGAAAAGGATTGTTCGCGGCTTTAATCGAGCCCAAAGCGGCTGACGTTATGCTTACCGGGGTGATGACGATGCCCGACTCGCACCCCCTCACGTGGCAGAATTTTGCCTTCAAGTTGATGCTCGCTGTCGAAGACGCCGGAGTGGAATAGACGCCCTTCAAGCGGATGCGGAGCGTCTTGTTCAACGACAGCCATTGCGTCGGGTATCCGATCAGACAGGACATCAAGGTCTGATCGCGGGTGGTGCTGGCATTCACCGTTACAGGCGTTACATTGGTGCAGTTCCAGAAGCCGCTGAGTGGGGTATTGTTGACGGACAAGGGCAATGCGGTGGTGAGAGGCCTGGTATTTCCAAACTTTTTGGAAACGGTGCCCTGGTCACCAATCGATGTGATGTTTACCCACCCCCCGTCGTAATAGCTTCCATTGGTAGCGTGCCAAATATTTCCCGATCCGTCTTTGATAGGTATCCACCCGCAACTTGGACCCGCGCATCCGACGGCAGTGTTCGTGTAGGTATTGCCCATGGATATTAGGCTGTTGTTGTTTGCTGCGAAGAGCGGACTGATACTAATGAATGGGACAGAGGCAGGCGCGCGCGAATTGCCTAGAAGAGAGTTGGTGATCGTCAGCGCTCCGCCGCCCTCAATTACCACGTCGTCCGTGGGAGCCGTCGATTGAAAAGAGATAGCGTCCAAATGTGTGTTAGCCGCACCCGGCGAGGCCGTGGAGACGAAAAATCTGTAATTGCTCCCTTCTGACTCGGCGCCTTGGATAAAAATCTGTCCGCCATTGTTCACGAAATCAATCGCGGCCAGTTGCGGCGTCGAATCCGGCGTGACCAAGCCACCGATGTACCCGTACACGCTTAGTTGTCCGGAGCTGAACCCGTTCACCCCGTAGCGACACCCATTGAACACAAGATTTTCAAAGATGAAGTCTTTGACATTTCCGCCCTCATCGGCCTCCAGACAGTTGATCGACCCGCCGGCCTGATCTCCCTGTACGAACAGATCGCTGAAGTGAAGGCTGGCCACCTCCTCGGTCGACGTGTCAGAGTGTCCGATTCTTACTCCTGAGGAACCGCTGAGGAGCGTTCCGCCCCTCGAATTTGAGCCTGAGGGAGCGCAAAAGGTCCCTGGCAACCCGGTCGCAGTCAACGTAGTGGAGGAGGGAACGGTGGCCACCTGGTAAGCGCAATTATAGGTGGAATCTGAGCCGCCGCGGGCTACGACAGTATCGCCGAGAAAGACAAAATGCGTCGTCGTCGTGGTAATCGTATAAGAGGGGCCTGATCCGGTGATCGAGTTGATCGTCGAGCTGACCGCTTTATGACCACTCACTTGAACATGAGAAATCTTCAGGTTGTTGCTGGGAGTGCTTTGGTAGTTTGTGACAGTGCCAGTGTTTGCCGTTCCAGATTCGTTTGCGCCTGTCTGCACCCATGAAATGTGGGTATCGTCGTTCGTATAGAGAACCTGAAAAGTGCCATTGAACGATGTCTTCCCGCCGATCATGCCCGCCACCTTCATGATCCGGCCGGGAGTTACTGTGTGCGCCGCCATAGTCCTGACCGTGACGACATTTCCCGACCGTGAGATGGCTGAAACTTTATATGCGGCTTGGGTAACAGTGTTAGAAGCGTCGAACCAGAGGCCGTTCTGTGCATCACCGCCCCCGTTTGCAGACTCGTTCAAGTTGAAATCCACGTCTTCAACGGAACAGCCATTGCAGCCCAGTATCAGCATCATGGTGCCAAAGTTTGGCCCGTACCAATCGAGAGTTGTGCCTTTGCCGTTGAATCCCTTTTGTCCTACGAGCCGTATGCCGAGCGAGTTGTTGCCTTCGTAGACCAACTGATTGGAGATTTTGCAGTGGCCGACAGGAAGCTGCAGTTGCACATTGCTGGCCGCCCCTGCCCCGCCGTTTCCGTAGTAGGTGAGGTAGGCCTGGAGGGCCGCGGTATCGTCGGTGGTTCCGTTGCAAGCCACTCCCGAGCTGCCCGCGGCAGTCGAAGCATCGCGCAGGTCAACCGCCAATTTGGTTTGATACACGCCAGACTGGCTGGCTCCATTCGACACGAGTTGCGAACCCGCAGCTACTCGAGTGGGTACCTCTCCGTTCGCTGCGGAGACCACACCTTTCACCTGATTAGTAACGCCAAGCATTTGAGCCTGCAATAAACCTGAAAGGAACAGTGTCAGAGCTGTGGAGAAGAGGCGTAGAGTCTTCATAGGTATTCTCATTGGTATAAAGCTAGCGCGTCGGTGGCCGCGGGCGCGATAAAGAAGTTACCACACCTAGTAGCTGCTGTCCGCGCCAGCGAGCTAGATCAGACTGTTGCGCATTACCAGAGCTCTCGCCGAAATCGCGACGGCGCGGCGAAATCGGTGATCACGAGCTGTTGCGTGGGGTGATGCTATAGCTGGTCAAGCTGCCTAACGTACGTTTCGCACGGAGGCTCAACTCTCGGAGACTGGAAGACGTGCTCAGAAAAGGTAGGCTTTTCTCTGTGCAATAGAGCACACCCCTGAATAAGTGTCGGAAGGCCCGCTGTCGTGCCGCCGCGGCGCCGATGTGGCCATCCTTTGGAGGGACAGTCTGGGGAGCCCCGCCCAAGATCGCTCGGAAGCGTTTTTTCTCACGAAGCAACCAAGTTCTTTCTTCTGAAAAGACTCGTATCGATCAGACACGGGCCGTCACGGGAGGTTCCCCTCACAAGACGGCAGGCAGGGCCGTAGCGCGGCCGCGTCTCAGTTGCGTTCCGGTCTGGAGTCCATTCTTCAGCGGAATCGCGTATTCCTGGTCAGCACCTCACTTGTCACTAGCGACAAGTGAGGCCCGCCGCAATCATAGGTTAGACGAATCGGAGGTCAGGAATTACATACTTCCGAAAGGAGATTCCGGTTTATGGCGCACGGTGCTGCCGTTATGCAGAATGGTCGCGTGTGCATCAACATTGGGTGTGGATCAAGTCCTACGCCGGGCTGGCTGAACTATGACGGTTCTCCCAGTATCATACTGGCTCGCTGGCGCTGGCTTTGCGCCATCCTGGATCGCGCTGGATTTCTCGCAGAAACGAACCAGCGATTCATCTCTTTCGCGCGGTCAACTTGTATTTATTGGGCGGATGCGACCAAAAATATCCCTCGGAGTGACGCTTCAGTGGACGTGCTTTACAGCTCCCATATGCTTGAACATCTCGATAGGGATGAGGCCAAGTGTTTTCTAGCTGAGGTTTATCGCGTTCTCAAGCCGAACGGAATTATCAGGCTAGCCGTTCCCGATCTTCGATTGATAGTTCAGGAATATTGTCAGCATGGGGATGCAAACAGACTGATCGAGAGAACACTGCTCGCGCAGCCACGTCCAATGGGCATTCGGGCTAAGTTGAAGTGGCTCCTCACCACAGCCAGGGGTAGCCACCGCTGGATGTATGATGTTGTTTCACTATCTCAGCTTTTAGCTGACTCGGGTTTCCGCGAAGTCGGCGCATGGCCTGCTGGCTCGACATCCATCTCAGGCGAAGTTAGTCTTGATCTCAGAGAACGCGAAGACGAGACTCTTTACATTGAAGCTCGCAAATAATCACCAAGTCGCCGTTAACAGTTGGCGCCTTGGCTGGACAGCATTCTGTTGTTTATGATGTTTTTTCGCGAGCAACCCTCCTGCGATCGTTCATCGCGAGGGCGGCAAAGCTCCGCTACAGGCAGGGTGCGTGAGCTAGTTCCACGGCTTCGCTACGCAGAACGATGCGCATTCTTGTGGCAAGCGGCACACAGCGTAATCAAGTTTTGCTCTGAGTCATCTCCGGATTGGCTGCGATGTTGTTGATGATGAACCTCAAGGTTCAACGTTGTGCCGCATCCTTGGCATCGCCAGTTATCGACAAAACTTAACCGAAAACTCTCATTCGGATTGGTACAGTAAACGGGGGCACTTCACACCCGCCCTGCGGGGCGATGAGGAATTTAGGCCCATTGCGAAACGAACCCAATAAGCCCCTTGTCTTCAGGCTGCTGATACACAAGGGGGTTTGGGAGAAGTGAGGCGCGAGATTTGGCCCGATAAC
>Ga0187883_10002194_pt1 | contig 11825 bp, 7 predicted proteins | sample June2016WEW_20_1_2_FD_132966 | JGI IMG/M metagenome (GOLD analysis project Ga0187883, IMG submission 132966) | Peatland microbial communities from SPRUCE experiment site at the Marcell Experimental Forest, Minnesota, USA - June2016WEW_20_10 | ecosystem: Environmental > Terrestrial > Soil >...
ACTCGAAAATTGGCCTTAGCAAGGCATCGCGAGTACCTGCAGCAATCCTTTTCGCTTTCCCCGCCCGTAAACAACGCATTTCTGGCCACCACCAAAACAACCACTTCTACCACGGGCTGCTAGCACTGCATTGCGAAGTCGGTGCAGTTGCGCGTTAGAGCCAGTTACTGGCGGCGTAGACTCGTAATAGGTCGACCACTTAAAGCCTAACCGGTGAAACTCAGCTTCCAGGGTGAGCCATGTCGAACCGTGCCATTCTATGCAGGTCTGAATGAGAGAGATAAACTGCCGACAAACCTGCTCTGGGCTTTCGCTTAACTCTGACGAAGCTGGACCATCTTTCGCCGCGATTTGCCGCTCCCAACGTTCGACTAGCTCTTGCCGCACAATCTGGATTCGAAGCAACGCGCGAACGGCACGGAAATGGGTTGGCTCATTCAGCATCGGACCGCGATTTCCAATCCGTACAGCATCGATTAGTTGGTGACAGGCGGGCTTGGTCAGCCTTGTCACCAATCCAAACGATTTTCCGTTCTCGATGTGGTGAATGATCTCGTCAACGATGGGCAGCAACTCGTGGGGCGGTCTTTGGTCATTAACCTGTGGCCCGTGCGCCATCACCAGCACCTGGCACTCCTGCACTTCCTTCCAAGCCGACCCGATCAATTCGGTCAACGAATTCCAAACTTGCATTGCCTCGTTTCCGTCACGCCCCGCTTGCACTGCTTCCAACTGCCAGGGAGTACAGTTTCGCAAATACTCGATGGCCTTGGTTGCGAGCGCCAACATGCGGTCGAATTCAGCCAAATCTTGAGGACCGCCTGCGCCGTCCCACAACTCTTCGCGGTAACACAGATTTTGCGCTTCCAGCGCGGCAATTTCTTCGATTACCTCATTGAACTCTTTGGGCGTGGGAAGCGTCACCGCATCAGGACGGCCCGCATTCAATTCCCGCTCGTCTTCAAGGCTGACACGGGCGTTTGTTTGGTAAAGGGTCACAATCTCCGCGTGGGACAGCGGCGAGGTTTGTCCCAGATTCACGGGGCTTGGAACCCAGTCGTTCGAACCAACGCCTTGCTTCACTCGCTTCGCAGCGTCAGCCGGGCGAGTTTCGTTCCCACCAAAGACAACTCCGCGAATTTCATCCTGTCGAGCATCAAGCAATCGGATTCTCGTTTCGCGAAGTTCATCAATGACCCGCTTACGTTCTTGCTTCAAACGCCCGGCCTCGCGGTCCAATTCGTGGTCGTCCTGAGACAACCGCACAGCGATTTGTCGAACAGACTGCTCAAGATCGTCCTGACTTTGTTTGTCGTTTTGGAGGACACTGACGCAAAGCGGTTGCAGTGCTTCAACCACCTTTTCCCGCAGGACGCGAAGCGCTTTCGGCGTGTGTGCCGTGACGAGAACGCGTTTGCCTTGGGCGAGCAAATGCCCAAGAAGATTGGCGATCGTGTGAGTCTTACCTGTACCTGGAGGTCCCTGAACCAAGACGCAGTCACGTCGAGCGAGTTGCCGCGCGATTTCTAGCTGCTCCTTGTTGGCAGGTTTGCTGAGGAGAACGTCCTCGTTATCGTTGCCGCAGGACCATGAAGCCGAATCTTCTTGCGGAACGCTTGGAGCACCCCCAGCCAAACCGACGATTTGAAGAAGAGCGGCGGGAAAATCGGTCCGCTTGGCGATGTCCTCCAAAATAAGCTCAAAGACGGCTCCCGGCCCTGACCGACGCTGGCGGATGAAGATCACTGGGTCACGACGGATCGTTGGCCCAGCACCTTTCGGCTCGTTCGCTGGGATCCCTTCTTGGGCTTTCAGTTGCGATAGCCGGAACGCTGCCAATCCTTCGTACACCTTGCCGCCTATCTTCATCTTGGCACCTTCTTTGCGAAGTGCCCTTACATCGCCCCCGCGCCTAGCGATTTCTCTCTCATATTCCAAGGCAGTACTGGTTATGTTCGGAGGGTCGGCGACCGTTTCATCCTCCTGTGGTGGCGCAGTAGGCGCAGCATAGGCCGGCGGCTGCGGTTTGGCAGTGGATTGCCCTGATGCGTGTGTGTTGCCAGAAAGTAGCTGACCTTTAGTTGGAAACAGGCCCTGAATCAGGCGTTGGAAAAATCCATCAGTGTCTTTGCCGCCGAGCGGGGACAGTTCAATCTTCTTCAACTCGTCTGCGCAGAGAGCGATCTGTCGGGGATTCGCCTCCGGCAGCGCCCGAAGGAATTCCAAGTAAAGCTCAGGCATCTGGTCGCGCTTGCGGAAGACAAACTGAGGATGTTTTTTCTCAGGGCGGAACTCCAACTCCAGCTTTTGAAGGAGCACTGGATGGTTGAAACTTCCGCCATCGTCCGGGCAACTCAGCAACCCGTCGCCAGCCAAGATTTCGATTCGCTCGGCCTCGCGTTCATGAATTCCAAACCACTCGTAAACGGTTTGAAATGTTGCTAACGATTGGCGGGCTGGACGCTCATTGGCTTGCCACTCCGCGCGCACTTGCTGCCATCGCTTCAAGAGTGAGGGTCTAGGTAGGGCCTCCTCGAACCGTTCGACACGCGCTCCCCCCTCCGTCACAGGTACATTGCGCGAAGGGTGGACATCGACACTTCCGTCAATGGTTTGCCACCCTGGCTTTAGCCACTCGGCTATGGCCGCGGGAGGGGGTGGGCAATCTGCTAGGTCAGGGCGCGTAATGCGGAGAATGACGTCCGCATCTTCTGATTCGGTGTCCGGTTCGCGATCACCCTCGAAGATCTCCACGGAGGGATGCTGTGGCAACTTGTTCAGCCAGAGAACTCGCAGTTGTTGTCCGATGTCTCGAACCGGTGGATAACGGAGTTCTGTGTACGCTTTGAGGAATTCAAAGACTTTGAGCAACCGTTCTCGCTGAGGCTGAATTATGGCTTGTTCGTTCATCATGCGCGCGGCCTAAGCGGAATCTCCTTCTTAGTCCCACGCCGCCGAGATTATACCCCCAACTATTATCGTTTGCTACCCAACCTGATCCACATGAGTGGTCGCGCGTGGATGAGAGAGACTTGTTGTCGCTGCACATTTTTCTCTTGACAAACGGGACGAGATAGGCTAGAATCGTATTGTGGGGTTGGGCAGGCTGTAGTCCTGCCGGTTAGGTTATGCTAGAAAGCCCTCTTCTGTATTCGTCCGTAGTTCCTGCCTGTGGTTTCTGCCTCCAATTTCAGTCAAGAAGTCGAGGAGTCAAGAAGTCGAGCAGTGGGAGACCCAGAGCCGACCGCGACCGTCGCGCGCGGGCCGCAGGCCGGAAGGTGGGGGAGGGCTTCCCAACGTCTCGACTCCTCAGCTTATCGACAGCAGAATCAGGAGAACAAAGCGAGAATGTCTATGAAAACAAAGGAAAAGTTCAAAATGTCTGGTAGCGCAGACCGCCGGTTCTGCGGTCTGCGGCTTTTCCGTGATCCGCTGGAGCAGGCCGCGGACCGCAAATACGGCGGTCCGCGCTACACCATAATCGGGGGAACAAAGCGAGAATGTCTATGAAAACAAAGAGTCGAGGAGTTGAGGAGTCGAGAAGTCGAGGAGTTGTGGAGCCGAAACGGGAAGTCGAGCGGTAGGATGCCGACTACTTGTCACTCTTCGACTCTCAACTCTCGACTTCTCGACTTGAATTCGAGGGAACAAAGCGAGAATGTCTATGAAAACAAAGGACAAGTACAAAAAGTCGCTGAGTTTGTACAATGCCACGGGTACTAACGGACTTGGAGAGGCCTCTGCCAAGGTATGGCCACGGGTCCTGGGCGTAGCTCGAGGGGAGTTAAACGAAAAGACCTCTGCCGAGAAAGGCAAGGCGCTGGCCCTCGAAGCCTGGGGGAACACGTTGCGATTAGTTGCGGAGACGCTCAGGCGCCACCGCGGGACGGAAACGACCAAAGATCTGGAGGGTTTCCCCGGGGCATTGGCGTAAAGGCGAGGGCATATCCGTCAAGGGCTGCTTGTCGATCTAAGGAAATGGTGGACGCTGTAGCGTGGGCGAATATGAGGTGGGGGTTCGGACCTACAGTCGCGACAATGGCTATTCATGTCCAGTTGTCTCCGGACGTCCCGGGCGTTGCGACGCCACTTATCCGTGCATCCGGTGCTTCGGGCTGTTCACCATTAATGTTCAACGCCTGCTCCGCATCAGGCAAACCCAAGCTCTGGGCGGGTGGGGGCGGTTCGCGCCGAAAGAGCCTGAAACGAGCGACAGGATTTCGAAGTATGGCTCCGCAGCATTTACGATATCTCTTGCGGTCAGTTGTGGCGGGCCTGGGCCCTCGCGATGTTCATCAGCGCTGCCAATCAGACTGAGCCATAGGCTGTCTGTTCCCAAATAGCCATGGACGATTTCAGCAAACCTCCTCCGTTCTTGGTCCGAACCTAACGTATGAAAGCACCCGCGATCAAATGCCAAGCCAAAAGGCGCCCCTTCAATGCGGCTTGTCATGATGTCACTCACTATAAAGTCGCATTTGACGTTGCTTTCTCCGGCTTTCGATTTTGCCTTCTCAATCGCTACCTCCGAAGCATCAATTCCCACTACCTGGAAGTTTTGTTGCGCAAGCCATATGGCGTTATCGCCAGTTCCGCATCCAATTTCCAATGCCTTGCAGGGTTTGATGGGCGTTGCGGCTACGGTCTGAATCAGGTTGAAGTCAGGTTTGCCAATATCCCAAGGCGTGTCGCCTCCAGGGGGATGCCGTCGTAGCCATTCGGTTGATTGGTATCTTTGTTTGAAACGAAGTTCTTCCGACATTGAACCCCCTTTGCGACTCCGGCCCTGCGCGTCCAGAAAGGCTCGCCGGCCCCAAGCCCCGCGCCCGTGACGATCGGGGCGCTCGCTTTCGATGTTCCTGGTATTTTACCTCAGGGAAAGGATTGCTGGTTCGGGTGAACGGAAACAGCGGGTAGCACGGGTGGCGCAGGCGTGCCGTTCTTCGGCATGTCTGCGCCCCTCTGGCGCCAAAGAGGCGCATACATCCGGACAACAAGCGTCGGGACGTGTGCGCCACCCGCGCAAGCTGATTAATCAATGCCACTGTCCGATTGCGAGTAGACATGAACGGGAAGGCATCGTACGCTGGTTTCAGTATGTGAGCAAGCTTAAGACATCACCCAGGAGCTTACGATGGTGTATCTCATAACGGGCGCAACAGGAGATGTAGGAGCGAGGGTCGTCGAACTCTTACTCCGAAGGGGTGAGCGGCCGAGGGTATTCGTGCGCGACCAACACAAGGCAAGATCGCGCTTCGGAGATCGCGTCGACTTGTTTGTGGGCGATCTCGGCTCGTCGGAGTCCCTCGGGGCGGCGCTCGAAGGCGTCGACGGATTCTTTCTGGTTAATACTGGTCCTCAGATTCCCGAGCGAGATGCATTCGCGGCGAGCGCGGCTAGAATGACAGGCGTAAGGCATCTCGTCAAACTCTCATCCATGGACGTGCAGCAAGGGCTCGCCATTGGCGCCTGGCATGAGCGTGGTGAAGCAGCCGTCCGGGCCAGCGGAGTTCCTTTCACCTTCGTGCAGCCGACAGGTTTCATGTCTAACTTGCTTGCCTGGGCGCCTTCCATTAAAGCCGAGGGTGTAGTTCGCGCATCCACAGGTGACGGCCGGAGGGCGTTCATTCACTCCGATGATATTGCTGCCGTCTCAGTTATGGCCTTGACGACCCGCGCCCATGACGGAGAATCGTTGCCGATCACCGGGCCGGAAGCGCTGTCCTTCCCGGAGGTAACGGCGAGGATCGGAGCGGCGATTGGGAGGCCGCTGACCTTTCAACCGATCTCCGACGAGGAGGCACGCCAACGGTATTCACGGATCAGCGGCTCAGCAGAGGAAACGGAAGCTCACGTGGCACTATGGCGTGCCATTCGCGAAGGGCGTGTTGAAACGGTGAATGACAATGTCGAGCGTATTCTCGGCCGGAAACCGATTGCGCTAGATCAGTGGCTCGTGGAGAATGCGGAAGCATTCCGCTGATCCAGCCGTCGATGAGACGCTCGCATAAGCTGCCGTTGTGGGTACACTGCGTGCCGGAAGTTGCGCCCATCAACGTGCTCCTACGCGCGAAACGAATTCGCCGCGCGCGACACTATCTTACAAGTGGCGAAAATGCGGCGAGGAGATTTGAAGCTTGATTCACTGGAACGATCTTAGCTGTGACTCTAAAGGAGATTCGAACCATGCGTTCACGGGTTGCGTTCGCGCACGCCCTGCTGACCCTTGGCTGTTTGTTGTTTCCTGCACGGCCCACTGGGGCGGCAATCAACGCCTACGGACTGGGCGCGAGCTACGACTCCACACAAAGCAACGTCATCTTTCGTGTCTACTCTTCACGCGCCTCCGAGATCGAGGTTGATCTCTACGCTTCTCCGATGGGTTCAGCAGAGGTGCTGCGCCTTACCCTCGAGGCTGACAGCAACACCAACATCTTCTCCGGTACCCTATCGGTTGCGGCGCTCGAGGCGGCCGGCATCACCGGGCCGATATACTACGGCTATCGGGCCTGGGGGCCGAACTGGCCTTTTTCGAGCAGTTGGACCAATGGTTCCAGTGCCGGCTTTATTTCGGACGTGGACGCCCAAGGCAACCGCTTCAACCCCAACAAGCTGCTGATCGACCCCTATGCCCGCGAGATCAGCCAGGACCCGGTGAATGCCACTTGGACGGACGGCACGGTGTACGGTTCAGGGGCCGCCCACCGCAACATCGACACGGGGAATATGGCGCCAAAGAGCATTTTATGGTCGCCGGCGGCCCAGAGCATTGGCGCCAAGCCCACAGGCGCGCAGAAAGACGACGTGATCTATGAGGTGAACGTGCGCGGCCTGACCGAGAACGACAGCAGCGTCCCCGCAGCCGTGCGGGGCACGTACGCCGGCGCTGCCCTTAAGGCGCCCTACCTTGCGAGCTTGGGCGTCACGGCCGTAGAGTTTCAACCCGTCGAGGAAACGCAGAACGACGCCAACGACAACACACCGAACTCCACCGCGGGGCAGAACTACTGGGGATATTCAACCTTGAACTATTTCGCGCCTGATCGCCGCTACTCCTCAAACAAGGCTGCGGGCGGGCCGACCAGTGAATTCCAGGCCATGGTAAAGGCTTTCCACGATCTGGGCCTGAAGGTCTACATCGACGTAGTGTACAACCATACGGCGGAGGGCGGGGCGTGGAACGCAAACGACCCGACCACCTACACGATCATCTCCTGGCGCGGGCTCGACAATCCCACTTATTACGAACTGACGTCCGACATGCAGTACTCGTACGACAACACGGGCACTGGCGGCAACTACAACACCTATAACCAGGTCGCGCAAAATCTCATTGTCGATTCGCTGGCCTACTGGCGCGACACCATGGGCGTGGATGGCTTCCGCTTCGACCTCGCTTCGGTGCTGGGCAACACCTGCACGGCGGGCTGCTTCAATTTCAGCAGCACCGACAGCAACACCGCGCTCTATCGCATCCTGCGCGAGTTACCTCAGCGTCCCGCCGCCGGGGGCAGCGGCATTGACCTTTTCGCGGAGCCCTGGGCCATTGGCGGCAATTCCTACCAGTTGGGCGGTTTCCCCGCCGGCTGGTCAGAGTGGAACGGCAGCTATCGCGATACGCTGCGCCAGGCGCAAAACGACCTGGGCGTGGCGACTATTACCGCTGGCCAATTGGCAACGCGCTTCGCTGGCTCGTCTGACCTTTTTGGTAGTCGTTCGCCGTGGAACTCGATCAACTTCATGGACGTGCACGACGGCTTCACGCTCAAAGACATCTATAGCTGCAACGGCCCCAACAATAACCAGCCTTGGCCCTACGGGCCGTCCGACGGAGGCAGCGCGACGAACTACAGTTGGGACCAAGGCGGCGGCAGTGCGGACGAGCGGGCGGCCTCACGTCTCGGCTTTGCCTTTCTCATGTTGAGCGCCGGCACGCCCTTGATGGCCGGCGGGGACGAATACCTCCGCAGCCTCCAATGCAACAACAATCCTTACGACGTGGACTCGATTGCGAACTGGCTCAACTACACCTGGAACCCTGATCAGTCCAACTTCAACGCCTTTGTGCAAGGCATGATCGCCTTTCGGAAGGCGCACGCGGCTTTGCGCCCACAAAACTTCTATTCAAGTGCGCAGTTGGCGTGGTGGACGCCGGGGGGCACAACGCCGGACGAGGGTTACTGGTCGAGCGGCAGCAATCACGCGATCGCCTACCAGCTAACCGGCAGCGCCCTCGGTGACAGTTCTTCATCCGTCTACGTCGCTTACAACGGTTGGAGCGCCAGCGTGAACTTCACGCTGCCATCGCCTGGCAATGGCGTGAACTGGTATCGGGTCACCGATACCTGCGGCTGGGCGGAAGGCCCCAACCAGGTACGCATCCCCGGGTCAGAGGACGCGATTGGCGGACAGAGTGTTGTGTACGGCCTCTGCGGCCGCGGGCTGGTGTTGTTGATTGCCAAATAGCGTGCAACCACCCGTGCGCTTTCAATTCATCCTGGAAGTACGCGCTCCAGTCCGGGCCTCCGTTGGCGTTCCAGATGTAAGCTGAGATGCGATTGGGGCGGGTGGAGTCCTTACTATAGAATCGGAATCCCCACTCCATCTCGTCCTTTTCGCCCTTCCCCAGCCACATCACGAAAGCACAGATCTTGTCACACACGTTCCCGGCCGCGATGTTATGATGAAGGCCCTTCGCGTCGCTAAAAAACAGGAGCCACATCGGAGGATGCATGAAGATGAATCCCAATACCCTGGCAATCCCATGTGGTTGGATTCCCGTACAGGCCTGTTCAAGAGGGTAACTTCGGTGGCGAGGGGAGGAGAGCATAAACCGACTATGGACCGAAGGAATTTCCTGAAGACCGGTGGGGCGGCTGGTCTCACCTGGATCGCTTGCGGCGGTTTGGCCGAAGTCGTGGCAAGCTCACGAACGCTCGCGGGCCCACAGGCCGGGCACGACGAAAACCCCAATTGGGCAAGCGACGCCTTCAAGCCCAAAGCCCAAGCGTCGTCTTACTTTGCCGATCCTCCCTGGGGATACGTCCCCGAAAATATCTTCAACGATGACGATCGCGCCGGGTGGGAGGCAGGTGAGCAGTTGGGGGGCGCGTGGGTGCAGATCGATTTCGCCGCGCCGCGCACGGTGGGCGAATTGTGGATTTTGGGACGGCCGCGCGCGCGCGATGTGGTAGGTTCCGATCCTTATTTGGCCACCTTCTCGCGGACGCAGTATTATGCTTGCCCACGCAAGGTTCGGTGCACCCTCTCGGATGGGTCCGGGATCGCGGCTGAGTTGCGGGACGCGGATTTCTACCAGATCATTCGGTTCCCCGATGCCGGCACGTCCACGTTCGTTCGTATCCAGATTGAGGACGTTTGGGGGCGTGCCGGAACCCTGGAAACCGGAATCGCGAAAGTGAAGGTCTTTCCCGGGCGCCATCAGCAGTCTTTTGAGGTCGACGTGCACGCGATGTATGACCTCCGTAACGGAAAGGCGGTGCAGACCGCAACTCTCGAAATTACGAATCCCGATGAGGCGGTCGAAGGCGCGCGGCTTGGCGTCTCCGCGAATGGGGATGCGCTAGTCGAGATGCCACTGGCCTCCATTCCCGCTCGCGCCGTGATCCGCCAGCAAGTGTGGATTCCGGCACTTCCGGGCGGCGTCGAGATCAAAGTTAAGATCGTCGCTGGAACTTCGAGCTTCGGGTCCGGTCGCTCCTTGACGATTCCTCCTTTGAAGTCGTATTTCGATGGCGGGACCTTTGCCATTCACTGCACCTGCCACAACGACCTGGGCTGGCTGGACACCCAACAGAAGACGGGAGACTTTCGCTCAGAAAAGATCATTCTGCCGGCGCTTGAGCTGCTCAAACAGTATCCGGAGTTCTGCTACTCGATGGAATCCCCGGTGTACTTGATGGAATTCCTCGAGCGGCATCCGGAAAGGCGCGAGGAGATTGCCAGCTACATGCGGGAAGGCCGATTCGCGTGGGGTGCCAGTTACGTGCAATGCCTGGAAGTCCACGTCGGGCCTGAAAAGCTGGTGCGGCAGTTTTATTTGGGGCGGCGTTGGTTGAGAAAGAACTTTCCTGGTGTGGACACGCACACTTACTTCAAGACCGATCCGCCGGGGCTCAGCATACAAATGCCACAAATTCTGCGCAAGGCCGGCGTCAAGTACCTTCTTCAGGGGCGCATGCCCTTTGGGTTCTATTGGTGGCAGGGCCTCGACGGGTCGGTTATTTTCACCTATGGCCTGACGGCGACACCCCTCAGCGATCCCCTCGACGCGAAAAACAACGAAGGCTGGTTGAAGTTTGCCGAGCAGCGAGAGTATTACTATCAGCCCCGACATCTTCCCCACGACCTGATCTATGACTATTGGTTTGATTATCTCGTGCCGCAGCCCGAACTGCCGCCTTACGTTCGAAATCAAAACGCCGCCATGCAAAAGGTTGCGACGCTCTGGAACGAAACATCCTCCTCTGGCAGCCAGCTTCACCCGCCACGCATGAGTTTCACTTCGGCTGAGAGGTTCTTCGACGAGTTCACCCGGCACGAACTGAACCTCACAACGCTTCGCGGAGATTGGCCGCTCAACTGGGCATATTATGACGAGCCCAGCCATCGCGAGGGGCTGCTTGCGGGAAGGCTTGCGCATAACCGCCTGCTCACGGCGGAACGCATTTACGCTGCGCTGAGCTTGGACACCGGCTTCGACGATTACCCGCAGCAGGGACTCGAGGACGCTTGGCGCGCCAACTGCTGGCCGGACCACGGGTGGGGCGGCAACAAAGGGGTGATTACTGATGCCGTGTTTGTCGCCTCCTACGAGAAATCCAGCGAGCTTGCCGACGGGCTGCTGAGGGGCGCGGGAACAAAACTGGCGGCTACCAGGCGAGGCTGGGAATCGGGCCCTTCGTTCGTTGTTTTTAATCCATTGAACTGGGAGCGAACGGACTTGGCGGAGGTTCGGTTCGAATTGCCCGCGGGCTGGGAGGGGTTCTCTCTACTGGATGAGGCGGGGGAGAACGTACCATTCGAAATCGTGGATCGGAGTCCCGTGATGGGACGCTCTACTGGAGAGCCGCCCGCGCTCAACTTCGTATTCGTAGCCCATGCGGTGCCTTCGCTCGGCTACCGCACGTATACCGTGAGACCCGCTCCACGCGCCGGCGGATTCACTCCCATGTCCGGCGACGTGGCGGAAAACAGCTTCTTCAAGTTGACCTTGGGCGCGGGTGGCATCAAAAGCCTCTATGATAAGCGTGGTGATTGGGAGGTCTTCAAGACCGGCAAGTTCGATGCAGGAGAAGTCATCCAGCTCACAGCGCTGGGCTATGCCTGGGATGACCCGCAAGACATCAGCATGGCCGACTTTGACCAAACCAGCCGCCATCCTTTCCCGGTCAAGACCTTCACCCGCACACCGGTGAGGGTTACAGCCATTCGCGAAGCCGAATTCAAGCATTTTCGCTTGCGGCAGCTTCTGCATCTTTATCATGCGATCGATCGCATCGATCTCGAACTTCAAATTCTGGATTGGGACGGCCAGAAGGAGCGCGAACTCAGAGTGGTTTTCCCCGTCAACCTCGACGCGGCGCGGATCACGTATGAGGTCCCTTTCGGCAAAGTAGAACTGGGGCAGGACGAACTCGATTTTTCGCTGCTGCCTGCGGATCCGTTGAGAACATGGTTCGAGCAGGTTCCCTACGGCGCCAAGCGCGAACTTCGTTACCGCGAGGCGATCAATTGGATCGACGCCTCGGATGAGCATTATCTTGGCCATGGCTGCCTGTCAGCGTCGGACACCACGGTGCATC
>Ga0187883_10002207_pt1 | contig 11792 bp, 15 predicted proteins | sample June2016WEW_20_1_2_FD_132966 | JGI IMG/M metagenome (GOLD analysis project Ga0187883, IMG submission 132966) | Peatland microbial communities from SPRUCE experiment site at the Marcell Experimental Forest, Minnesota, USA - June2016WEW_20_10 | ecosystem: Environmental > Terrestrial > Soil >...
CACACCGTTTACAGCGAAACCACCGCCTGGGCGCACCGCACCGACACCAAACTCACCCAAGCCGCTTGACACCTTCCAGGCGTGGGATGTCTAGACCGCCCGCATGATCACGACGCACGAGCGACGGCGAGGACACCTATCGAGTGAATGCGGCGTGAAGTTCGTAGTACGTGCTGTCAGGTACAACTCCAGGCGGGAGATTCGGCTTCAGGATCTCGTTGAAAAACTTCTGGCTGTCCGCCTCGGACTCCCAGATCTCGATGACGCGCGTCCCGCCGGCGGGACTCGGACCTCCGGCGTGGGACATGAAGCCTTTCGCCGAACGCAGCACCGGCATCAGCTGCTCCACCATCGAGGCATAGGTCCCCCCGTCGAGGTTCGGTTGTTCAAAAATTGCGAGTACAGGCATCGGTCTACATCCTCCCGTATCAGCGCCTCAGTGAGCGCCCCTCGCAGGGTAGACGTGCGGCCGCGGCGCGACTCATCGCCCTCCGCCAAGCAAGGCCAGGCGGTCCTGCGCCCAATGTGCACATCGCATGGGGATCTGAATGCTTACGCCAGGTCCTGGCGGAGCTGGCCGAAGGCGATTATCTCTGCCTCGATCAGGGCGGGCGGATCACGGCCGCCTACCCGTTCTCCGCCACCGCCACACCACACACAGCCCAGATCACCGGGGGCCCCGTGGCCTTTTCCATGTGTGCCATCGATGCCCTGGGCATAGCAGAAATGCTGGGCGCGGGCGTGCTGGTCAAGTCGGCCGATCCTTCAACCGGCGAGCCGATCTCTGTTGCCATTGACGGAAGCAGCGCAATATGGGAACCCGATACTGCCGTGGTGTTCGCCGGGTATACGGCCAGCATGTGCGCGGGCCCCTCTGCGGCGATCTGCTGCGGGTACATGAACTTCTTCACCAGTCACATCACCGCTGCGGCCTGGGCCAGTGCCCACCCCGACATCACCGGGGGCATCCTGAGCCAGGGCCGGGCGCTGGAAGTCGGGCAGCAGATATTCGGGCAGCTTCTCCACTGAGATCACCGCATCCAGCCGCGGACGGTGAATCGCGGGCAGCAGCCAGGCTGGTATAACGAGCGAGGGTCTAACTGGATGCGCGCCATCCGCTGGACCTCTCGTCCCGGCGGATGATCGCGTTAGTTCCATGCGTCAGGCGCCACACGAACTCGAAAACCAGCGCAACAACGAGCAAGCCGAGAAACACTGCCTGTTCACTTCCGCCAATGACGCTGCGTCCTAGCCCTGCCTCGGTGAAGGCCAGGACTGCAAGGATCAGCCATCCGGAGCCATCAATAAGGCAGTGCGCTTGCCGACACCGCCAGAAATTGGCCAGACACCAGCTCCCGGCCGCCAGCGCGGCCAGCCCATCGGCCGCCAGATCAGCCCGGATGGACAGGTGCGGGGCGAGGCTCAGCAGCGCGATCACCGCAACGATGTACAGCGCACAACCGACGCCGGAGCGGGGGAAAATCCGGTCGGCGACGTGCTGCAGCCGAGTGCTTGGCGGTCGTGCAGGCGGCGACCACCCAAAAAGCGCACGTCCGCCATTATCCTCCGCCATGAGTCATCGCCTCACTACGAGGCTACGACTCTCCCGTCACGAGGGACAACCTCGGCATGACGAGGCCGTCGAGCCAGAATGACGCTCCCCGTGGTGATCATCTGCCCTGCTTCGACCTACGCCAAGCACTCCAAGCGATCACCGGCGCCAGCTGACTTGCGTACTAACGTGGCCCAACTCAGGTCATTTGCGGTCCCTCAAGCTCTTTGCGGTGTCACTCGCCGTCAGGTGGCGGTGCGGCCGCCGTCGACGGGGATGGTGATGCCGTGGACGAAGCTGGCATCGTTGCTGGCGAGGAACGCGATCGCGGCGCCCATCTCTTCGGGCTGTGCGACCCGGCCGGCTGGTGCGAGCGCGGCGATCTGGTGCGGTATGTCGCCGAACCCTTCGTTCATCGGGGTGTTGGTCGGGCCGGGGGCGATGGCGTTGACTCGGACGCCGCTGGGGCCGTACTCGGCGGCCCAGGCCTTGGTCAGCAGCTCGAGGGCGGCGCGGCTGGGGCCGTACATGGCCATGCCGGGTTGTCCGAAGCTGGCGACCATCGTCCTGACGTTGACGATGGCGCCCCATCCGCGTTCGGCCATGGCGGGCGCCAGGGTCGCGACGGGGAAGAACGGGACCTTGACGTTGAGCGCGAAGGTCTCGTCGAAGTCTGCTCCGGTCGCTGAGTCGGTCGGCCCGAGCAAGGCGACACCGACGTTGTTGATGAGGATGTCGACGTGGCCATCGCCCGTCTGGGTGGCCCACTCGGCCAGGTCCCTGGCCGAGGCAACATCGGCCAGCGTTATCAGCCGGAATGCTGCGCAGCCACCGCCCTGTTCGATCTGGGCAACAACGTCAGCGGCCCGTTGTTCATTGCGTCCCACTACCAGGATGTGCGCGCCTCGGGCGGCGAGCGCCACGGCCGTGGCCCTGCCGATCCCGCTTGCTGAGCCCGTGACGAGCGCGGTCTTGCCCTTCAGGTCTGTCATGGCCTTGCCTGGTCCTCACTGGTACTCTCAAGCTCTTCCGAGAAGCGGGTATCCGCGGATCTAGGAGAACGCATTGGCGTAGTCGGTCGCGAACTCCTCGAAGGAGCGGGCGGGGCGGCCGAGGAGTGACGGGACATCGTCGGTGACCCAGGCGGCGTCGCCGTCAGCGGTCAGGCTGGCCGCCTGGGCGTTCATCTCGGCGATCTGCTCGGGGACGCCAGCGCGGATCATCGCGTCCTTGTCCTGATCGAAGGTGAGCTCCCGGTAGGTGATGGTCCGGCCGAGCAGTTCCGACAGGACGGCGGCGATGTCGTAGTAAGAGATCAGCGCCGGGCCGGTGAGCCAGTAGGTCTTGCCGGCGTGCGGGGCGGGCGAGGCGGCGATGCTGGCGGCCACCGTCGCGACGTCGCGGGCGTCGATCATGCCGATCCCGCCCTTTCCGGCTGAGGACCCGAAGCCGCTGGTCTTGGCGATAGCTGGCGCCAGCGCCAGGACGTTGTGCATATAGGCGTTCGACCGGAGCAGCGTGTGGGGCACGCCGGAGGCGGCCAGCCCGGCCTCGATCTCGGTCTGCCAGCGGCGCCGGGCGATGGGCGAGCCGGCCGAGGCCTTGCTGGTGGCCTTGACGACGTGCCCGACGCCAGCGCGGGCGGCGCTGGCGACCACGTTCAGCTCCTGGGCGGGCACGGCCGGGCTCACAAGCACCACACTTGTGACGCCCGCCATCGCCTCGTCGATGCTCGCCGGCACCGCAAGGTCACCTACGGCGATCTCGGCACCGGCATCGGCCAGCGCCTTCGCTTTCTCAGGATCCCGCACCAGCACCCGGACGGGGACTTCGCGCTGTGTGAGAAGACATGCTGCCTCGGAGCCGACCTTGCCGGCCGTTGTCACCAGGATCATGGCCCTTCTCTCTTCGCTCGGTTAATTGGGCTAGGCAGCCCAGTCTGCCGGGACAGTGAGTGGGTTGTCAAACCCAGAAAGCTCATTACTATCGAGACATGACCTCCGACACTCGTGAGCGGCCAAGGCTCACCCCGAAGGGCGAGCGGACCCGGGCCAGGATCATCGACGCGGCCGCCGGGCTGATCTACGAGCGCGGCGTCGCGGGCACCACGCTGGAAGACATCAGGGCAAGCGCGGAAGTCAGCGGCTCGCAGCTCCAGCACTACTTCGCCGACAAGGACGAACTCGTCCAGGCAGTCATCGGCCACCAGGCCGACACGATCGTCGGCAACCAGCGACAAGCCGACCTTGGCGACGCCGGAGCGCTCCAAGCATGGCGCGACATGGTGATCACCACGGCAAAGAACGCCGGCGGCCGCGGCGGCTGTCCCCTCGGGTCGCTCGGCGGCCAGCTCGCTGAGAGCGACCCCCAGGCGCGCGTCCTGATCGCCGCCGGATTCGAACAATGGTCAGCCGCCATCAGCGACGGGCTGCGAGCGCTTCACGCCGCCGGACACCTGCGGGCCGACCTGGACCCTGACGACCTCGCCGTCACCCTCCTCGCCGCTGTCCAAGGAGGCCTTCTCCTCGCCCAGGTCCAGCGGGACACCCGTCCCCTCGAAACCGCCGTCGACACCGTCCTCGCTCTTGCTACGAGCAAGGCCTCTCGAAGCGGCGGTTCACGTGCGAGGACATCTTCGTCCCGGACCTACTCGCAACATGACCCCGGCAGAGGTTCCAGCCCGGAATAGAGGCCTCGATTCCCGCCTGGGCAGACGGCCAGTCCGAGATCCAGGCCGGCCCCGCATCGCCACCGACCTTCTGCCCAACGACATCCGGCAAGCCGTCGACCATGCCCACTGCCCATCCAGTGCGCACTAAGTTGGCCCAAGTCGGGTTTGACATCGTGTGGATTGGGCCAGAAGCAGGCGGATCGCTTGAGGCGACGGGCGAGGCGCTTAGCATGATCTTTCCGGGTGGCGACTGGCTGCGCGCGAGTGGTTCGGTTCCCGGTGAGGCCGTGTCTGGCCGTGAGGAGGACGCCGTGCCTGAGGACGGCCCTCCGGCCGCGGCCCATTATTTTTCCGGGCGGACGGCGTGGGCGCGGAATCTGCAGACGCCGCTGCGGGTGTTCCTGCGTACGGAGACCGGGAGCGCCGCCGTCCTGGTGGGCATGACGGTGGCCGCGCTGGCCTGGGTGAACATCGACGCGTCGTCGTATGCGGCCGTCTGGGGTGCGCGGCTGTCGGTCCGGCTCGATGGCGCGAGGGTGTCGCTGGACCTGCGCGAGTGGGTGAACAGCGCGCTGATGACGTTTTTCTTTTTCGTCTTCGGCCTTGTGCGTGCCGAGAATCTCGTCCACGGCTCTGACCAGCAGAGTTGCCCGTTCGGTGTTGCGGGCGTGATGATCAGCGATCATGTGCCTGCGGTTCGTGTTCCTACTGATTACGCGTGTCGCCGCGGGATTGCGGCTGTCGCGGCGTGAGGAGATGTGGAATACCGCGGAGATCTTGATCCTGCGCCACCAGCTCAGCGTGCTGCAGCGTCGGCAGCCGCGGCGGCCGAAAGCTGGATTGGGCGGACCGGGCCCTGCTCGCTGCCCTGCTCGGCGTCATACCGCAAGCGCGGCGCCAGGGGCTGCGGCTGCTGATTACCCCGGACACGATCGTGCGCTGGCACCGCGACATCATCGTCCGCCGCCGCTGGGCCGCCCGGTCCGCGTGCGGCAGGACCGGCCGGCCAGCGACCCGGCGCGGCGCCGCCAGCACCCAGCGCGTGTGAGAGATGGCCGTGCAGATCGGATTTCCAAGGTGGGACAGTATCCGGCGCATTTCCAGCCGGGGAGTACGGGCATCGGCTGCGGCAGGCCGGTGGCTCCGTAGCGTGCCTGGCCGGGTCAAGGACGGCGGTGGGACGGTGAGATGCAGCTGGACTCAGCTGGACTTGATGGGACATGATCCAGAACCTGCGCCGCGCTGACCAGGCACACTCCGGGGCTACGGACGCCACACGGACAGAACACGGTATTCACACGACGGGAAATAGAGAAACAGCAGGTCAGCGGGTATTCCGATGGGCTGGGATCGGCTCACTGTAAAACCGCCGGTTCTGAAGACACGCGCAGGCACGGCTCCTGTAGCAGCTGCTTGGGTGGTTGCTCCGGGTCCTCCACTCACGTTCACACTGTTGAGTTGTCAAGTTCCAGGCAGGTCAAGCTGAGAGCGGCAACCGACATGGACCAACGCACCGTAGAGACTGCCGATCTTGCTAACGCCGCGCTAACAACGGCTGTGGAAACATGGCGATGGACCTGCACGCCACCAGCAGCCAGCGCGGCGTACAGCCCGCTCGGGCGGCCTGTCATGGACTTGCGTGGACCTGCAAAGCCTCCTGAAAAGCGGAAGGTCGGCGGTTCGCCCCCGTCCTAATCGCCATCAGGTGACTGGCCGGGGCAGAAGTCCTACAGCATCCCAATCGACCAAGAACGCCCCTGAAAGCCGCCGCCGCGCAACGACTTGCCACAACGACTATCAACGCCCTCGCCGCCTTGGAGTTCGCGTCGAGGGGATCACCCGTACGTCAGCTTGCTCTCGGCTCGCCTGATTTGATCCCGGAGATCCACCGCGTCCTCGCCGCGGACCACGACCGGTGGACTGATGCGCGGCCGCCGCGCGTACACCAGGCCACACACGCCGCGCCAGACATGCCAATGCGGGAACTCAGCCGCGTAAGGCCACCAGTCCGGAACGTCCTCATGTAAGGACTCCGGCCAGGCAGGCGGTTGTTCGTGGTCCATGGCAGCCCTCCAGCAGTCAAGCCAGAAATCGTCCGGCCATCCCAGGTGAGGATACCAGGAACCATATGGTCCCTGCAGGGGTCCCTGGGAGTAGGAAGGATGCGGGAGGAACCTAATGTGATCATGTGGGAATCGATCATGAATCGTCTACGCCGTTGTATGTGCAGCTCGCGGCGCTGCTGCGCGCTCAGATCGGGGACGGGACGATCGTCAAGCGGCTGCCGAGCGTCAAGACGCTCAGCCAGGAGCATGACGTCTCCCACATCACGGCGGAACGCGCACTGACGACGCTGAAGGACGAGGGGCTCATCACCCCAGTGATCGGCAAGGGTTACTACGTGGCAGGGACGTGAGCCTCCGGTTCAAGCCTGCAAGAGGCTTGATCATGCCCAATACGTGCCCAAAGCGGCCTGAGCAGCGGAACGCCGAACCGCGCTTGTGCAGGTCAGCAGCCCTGACGTGGCCCGCAGGCGGACTGGACTCATAATCCGTCGGTCGTGGGTTCGAGCCCCACCCGCCCCACCGAGACATCGGTACCCCGCCGATCGCCCTCACCTGCTGCGCTGCAGCTTGCCGGGGGTACCGATCGGGCGCCGCTGCAGCAGATGGGCTCGGCCGGCCTGATCCTGATAGCACACTCGGGCGAGCACCACCGCCCAGCATCCGATCGGCTCAGTGCTCGGTGGGCCGGTTTACCTCATATTCGGTCGGCTTCCTGTCCGTACCGTGCAGAATCTGCCTGGCTGGATCCCGGCGCCAGGGCGTTGTTGATCTCGTCGTACGGGATACCCCCGGCACTGGTGTTGTAAGTACCGTCGGAAAGCAACTCGGCTGCCGCGCGAGCCGCGACCGCGTAGGCAGCCTGGGCGATGGCGGAACCTAGGCTGATGCGAACGGCGCCGGCGGACGCAAGCTCCGCCACGGTCGGCGCGCCTGCCCACACCATCACCCCGACCGGCAGTGGGCCGGCTGCCAGCTTGGCGATCGCCGCGAGGTCGGTCAGGCCGGGGACGAACAGGCTGTCCGCACCTGCCGCCGCGTAGGCGGCGGCGCGCTCTAGTACGGCGTCGACCCATTCCGCCTCGGGACCGGTGCCCGCCAGGAACGCGTCGGTCCGGGCGTTAATCCACAGGGGCATGGCCAGGCGGTCTGCGGCGGCGCGAGCTGCGGCGAGCCGCTCGGCTTGTTTGGCTGGCTCGAACAGCGGGGCGCCATCTTGTCCGGATCTATCCTCGAGATTCACGCCGACGGCTCCGGCTCGGATGACCGCCGTGACGGTGGCCGCGACAGCATCCGGGTCAGGGCCGTAACCGGCCTCGATATCCGCTGAGACCGGCACCGGGACGGCGGCGGTGATCCGCTCGATGACCGCGGCGGCTCGATCCGGTCCCAGGTCGGCTGCGTCGCGTACGCCCAGCTACCACGCGACGCCCGCGCTCGTGGTAGCGATCGCCTTCGCTCCCGCGCTGGCGATCATCACCGCCGAGGCAACGTCCCAGGCGTTGGGCAGGAGCAGCGGATCGCCGAGCCGGTGCAGGCTCGCGAATATCTCGGCTCGACGCACCTGCCGGTCGAGGCTGGGGGACTTGCCTGTCCTGGAGAGCTGAGTCATGTCAGGGACGCTACGGACGCGGGGTCCGCGTGGCTGGCCACATCTGGACATGCCGGCCGCGGCGATCCGGCCGTCCCGATGTCGCTAAGGGATACCGGGACGGCCGGAGCGCTCGCGGTCAGAGCGCGACGACCTGCTCGTGATCGATCTCGACGAACTCAACGATCAGATTCGCGAACTGGCCGGCGATCAGGTCGCGGTAGGCCGGCGAACTGGTGTGCGCGTCATAGGCGGCCTGATCGGCGAAGTGCTCGACGAATAGCAGGTAGTCGGGCTTCGCCGGATCGCGGTACACCCGGAAGGACAGCGTGCCGTCCTCGGCGCCAGGGCCCTTGGGCGCGAACTCCCGCACGATCGTCTCGACCTTGTCCTGCGTGCCGTCTTGCAGCTTGATGGGGAATACCTTGACCAGCATGGTGTCTCCTCCAGATTGGGCGCCGCAGCGCGTTACACCGGAAGGATCCGCGCGGCGGTGCGATGAGTCCGGCCAGATCTGGACACGACGAGCAGGTTCTATCGATGACCTCGGCGGAGCCGCGAAGCCCGGAGCGCGGATGAACGTGTCCGGATCTGACCGGCCAGCCGGGCCGGCGGCGGCGTATACCTGAGATTGTGACCACGTACTCCGCTGTCGTCACTACCGGCATCTACTGCCGGCCTGGCTGCGGCGCGAAGCCGCTGGCCGAGAATGTCCTGATCTTCGAGCTGCCCGCAGCCGCGGAGGCGGCGGGTTTCCGTGCATGTCACCGCTGCCGGCCCTACCGGCTGGCTGGTCCGGTAGCAGCCAGCGCGCCCGAGCTGGTCTGCCAGGTGGTGCAGCTCATCATTGACGGGGCGCTGGATGACGGCGGCACGGAGGCCGGGCTCGCGGACCGCGTCGGCATGTCGGCGCGGCACCTGCGTCGGCTGTTCCTGGCGCACCTGGGCGCAACGCCAGATCAGCTGGCCCGGTCCCGGCGCTCGCATTTCGCCCGTCGCCTTCTCGATGACACTGACCTCCCGGTCATCGATGTCGCCTTCGCTTCCGGGTTCGGCAGCCTGAGGCAGTTCAACCGGGCCATGCAGGAGGTGTTCCGCGCGTCGCCGACCGACCTGCGCGGCCGCCGGCACCGCGCAGACCGGCTCGTTGCCGATGGCGGCCTGGCGCTCCGGCTTCCGGTCCTGCCCGGCTATGACTGGGATGCGGTGCGGGCCTTCCTCGCGGCGCGGTGCGTGCCGGGAGTCGAGGCGGTCGATGGTGACACTTACCGTCGCACGATCGTGGTGGGCAGCACGCCCGGGTTGCTGGAGATCTCGCCGGGTGGCGCAGGTTACCTGATGCTGCGCGCTCACCTGCCCTACTGGGAGGGCCTGATCCACGTCGTGGGCCGGGCCGGACGGCTCCTGGGCATCGACATCGATCACACCGCCGGGGCTGCCGCGCTTGCCGCCGATCCGGTGCTGGGCGCCATCGTCCGCGAGCGGCCCGGCCTCGCTGTACCAGGCGCGTGGAGCCCGTTCGAGCTCGGCGTCTGGGCGATCCTGAGCCGTGAGCGCGATCCAGGCTCGGTGGCGCAACTGCTCGAGTCACTCGTCACTAGCCTGGGCACCCCGGTGCCTGGCCTGCCCGGCGATCTAACGCACGTGTTCCCCGACGCCGAAACGGTAACGTCTGCGAGCCTGGCGGCGATCGGATTCCCGGTGGCCGACGCGACCGCTGCCGAATCGCTCGCAGTTGCGCTAGCCAAGGCCGGCGGCGCCGTCGGGCCCGGCACAAGCCTGGACGCGCTAGCGGCGTTGCCCGGCGTCGAGCAGAACGTTCGTGACTACATTGCCTTCCGGCTCGGCCTGCGGGAAGCATTCCCCGTCGGCGACGCCTCGCTCGCCGCGGCGCTTGCGGATCTCGGCCTGACCTCGCCGGGCACCGCGGCGGGCCCGGTGCCGTGGGCGGAACGATGGCGGTCATGGCAAGCGCTGGCCGCGGTCCACCTGATGGCACACGGCGACAGCCTTGCCCGGCAGGCCAGGCCCGTATGAGCCGCGCGGATGCATGTGCCCGCCCGGCCGCCGGGATGCCGCTCGGGAGCGCTTCCGATCTGGTGTCGGCGCGGCTCATCGCGCCTCTTTTGCCATACCTGGCTGGCGCAGACGTACCGGCAGCAGGTCACCTTCGATGAGGACTGCGCGGTTCGCATGCTGGTACGTACGGCCCACCGCACGAGACATCGGTACCTCTGTGAAGGCCGTCACCTGCTGCGTTACTACTTGCCAGGGGTACCGATCGTTCCCAGGGGTGCTGATCGGGCCAAGTCGCTGAGGTGCACCCTGAAGGGAATAAACGAAGGCGGCTAGAGTCCTGTGCGCGGCCCGATCCTGGTTTCAGTCTGCCTTAGCCAGCGCGGCGGCCAGCTCCGGCGCACTCGGGTCTGTCGGGCAGTTCTGTCGAGGCCAGCGCGCCAACATGGTCGTGGCTGCGCACGATGTGGCGGACGGTGGCTGAGGCGCCTACCAAGTCGTACATCCGGCAGTTCGGCTTGACCATTGCACGCTGGTGAGACGATCGGACGGCGGCTACTTTGTAGCAGTCCCCGCGCTCCCGGGATATCTCACGCGGGGCAGCACGGTCGAAGAATGCCGTGAGCGAGCCGTCGAGGCGATCGGAGTTCACATCGCTGGTCTGCGGGTGATGGTGAAGCCATCCCCGAAGAGGTCGGGAGACCGCAACTGCTGGCCGTCACGCTCGCTGCGTGACACCCCTGTGACACCCCATTACCCCCGCCTATAGTCAGGCTTGAGCATCACGGCATCCCCGGTCAACGGCTCGGCGCCCGCCGCGACGTTCGCGGCCAGGCTCGCTGTCGTCCCGGCCGCCAGCCCGGCTACGGTCACCCAGGCTGACCGCGGCGCGCGTGTTCATCGTGCGCTCTTGCCGTACCTGACGTGCGCAGACGTACCGGAAGCAGATCACCTTCGATCAGGACTTCGCGGTTCGTATGCTGGTACGTCCGGCCCACCACTGGAACATCGGTAATCCCTCCGCCACTCTTCACCTGCAGCGTTACGGGTGGCCGGGGATACCGATCGGTGTGCGCCAGGAACTAGACGCTGGCCTGCCATAGCTGTCTTGTCGGTGCTAGCCCGGACAATCGCGGCATGAGGCTGAGGCGGCTACGTGACGACGATGTTCTTGAGAGTGATACCCCGCTCGTGCGCGGCGCGGAACTCGACCCGGACATCCTGTGAGCCGACGCCCAGCGGTACCACGACGTCTACGCGACCTACGGGATCTCGGTTTTCGCTGTGCGCGGCCTCTCGCTGGAGGAGATGGCCCCGCAGGTGCCACTGGTTCGCTTCGGACGCATGACGATCATTATCGCCAGGGAGCTCGCCGGATGCGGGCTCCGCTTAGAGCCGACCGGACGGAATCCGCGTCACTATACGGTCGGCTTTTACGACCTTGAGCGGGGTGTGAAGGCCCTCGCTAGCTGCGCTTGCGAGGTCGTGACCAACCCGTATCACGACGGGTAGCCTGGCATGGAGGAGATGTGATGGAGCCAGAGATTGACTTGATAGCTGACCTCAATGCCGAAGATGACGAGGGACTTGGCTGGTCAACGCTGAAGGACGCTCGCGACACAGCTCAGGTGCGGCCTGGCGTGATGCTGGTAGCGGGCAACCGCCTCGGCAAGGCCGTCGTTCGGGTCGTGGCCGTTGACGAGTTCGGCCCACCCGGACATCGGCATCCTCCGCGAGGCGCTACCGCGACGTCAACGACGCCGGGGCCGGTTCGTTGGGCAAGCCGATGCGGCATCTTGATGCCTCCATTGGGTGGCACTATGATGCCTGTGTGCGCACTACGCTAACGCTGGACCCCGACGTCGCCCAGCTCGTCGACGAGGCCGCCCGCCGCGCGCG
>Ga0187883_10002208_pt1 | contig 11790 bp, 6 predicted proteins | sample June2016WEW_20_1_2_FD_132966 | JGI IMG/M metagenome (GOLD analysis project Ga0187883, IMG submission 132966) | Peatland microbial communities from SPRUCE experiment site at the Marcell Experimental Forest, Minnesota, USA - June2016WEW_20_10 | ecosystem: Environmental > Terrestrial > Soil >...
CTGCCTTTGCAGATTGCTGAGCTCCACATAGTCGCGATCAATAATCCGCAGCGCTCCCACGCCCGCGCGAGCTAGCAATGAAGCCAATGCCGACCCGGTCGCTCCACATCCCACAATTGCAATTCGACCTGCAACCAGCCGCCGCTGACCCTCCGCTCCAATGCCGCGAAACAGAATCTGCCGCGAGTACCGTTCGTCGATCTTTTCTTTCTCCACGCCCTGCCTCAAGGAGGTCACCAGTGATGAACCTCAAAACCTTTATTATAGGGTGATCGCTTTAAGCCGTCAGGATGCGGGACAACGAGGCTCCTTCGCCCTTCATCGAAAAAAGAAACGGCCCAAGGACTTTATCTGCTGAGAACGTACTCATTATTCGTAATATTTATGATGGTTTGGCTCGCTCCGGCTGCCCGTGCCGGTTCGTCCGCATCTGCATCTTCACCCTCCACGCAGGAGCCGCAAACCGCGACATCCTCAACTCTCGCCTCCATGTCCTCCTACGTCGGACGCACCGTCAAATCCATTGACCTTCCCGGCGTTTCCGGCGTCGACCATTTTCTCCAACTGCTTCCACAAAAAGCCGGCCAGCCTTTAGACCGGGACCAGGTTCGCGACAGCATCCGAATCCTTTTCGCCACCGGCCGCTTTGCCGACATCCAGGCGGAAATTACTCCCTCCGGCCCGGATGTGCTGCTAACCTTCACGACTTCGCCCAACTTCTTTGTGGGTTCCGTCGACGTTGAAGGCGCTCCCAGCCATCCCAGCTATAACCAGATCGTCAACGCCTCCAAATTCCAACTCGGCGAACTCCATACCCGCGACAAGCTCGACCGTGCTTTGCAGAACATCCGCCAGCTCATGCAGGAGAACGGCTACTACCGTGCGCGAGTGACGGCGGAAAGCACTTCCAATGCCGCCACCCAGCAGGTGAGCATTCTGTTTCACATTACTCCGGGTGAGCCCGCTCACGTCGGCGAAGTCAGGGTCAGTGGTCATGCGAAATTTTCCCAGAGCCAGGTTCAAGACATCGCCAGGATGCACCCCGGCGAACGGATCAGGGCGAGCCGCATCACCAATTCTCTTCAGCATCTGCGCAAGAAGCTCCAAAAGCAGCAACGGGTCTTGGCCCAGGTTTCCATCGCCGAACAGAAATACCGTCCTGAATCCAACTCCGTCGACTATACCTTCCTGATCGAACCTGGACCCGTCGTCGTGGTATACGCACAGGGTTTTCACATCAGCCGCGGCGTGCTGAAAAGGGAAGTTCCGGTTTACCAGGAGAACGCACTCGACGATGACCTGCTCAACGAAGGTAAACGCAACCTTCTGTCCTACCTCCAGGCTCGTGGTCATTTCGATGCCTCTGTAGATTTTCAGAAGGAAAGCGGTCCTGACAGCGTCCGGGTGATCTACCGTATCGATCCCGGCCCGGTGCACAAGCTCGAACGCATCGAGATCAGTGGGAACAAATATTTTCCCAGGCAAATGCTCCGCCAGCGCCTGCAGATTCAACCCGCCGGCAGTTTCTTTTCTCCAGGACGCTACAGTGAAGCCTTGCTCAAGAACGACGTCTCCGGTTTTCAGGCCCTGTATGTTTCCAACGGATTCCGCCAGGCCAAGATCGAAACCAAGGTCGACGACAATTATCGCGGCGCCGCTAACCATCTCGCGGTTCACATTCAAATCGAAGAAGGCCCGCAGACTCTCGTCGGCGCATTCCACATCGTCGGAGATCAGAAGATTAACGCGAAAGCGTTTCCCGAGTTGAATACTACGACCGGTCAGCCTTATTCCGAACAGAATCTCGCGACCGACCGCGGGGCCATCCTCAACTACTACTTCAATCACGGTTTTCCCAACGCTGTCCTGGATATCACCACGAACCCTTCCCCAGGTACGCCGAATCGCGAGGACGTTACTTACACCATCCAGGAGGGCGAACAATTCTTCGTCGATCGAGTGCTGGTCGCTGGGCTCGACCACACCCGCGACTACGTGGTGCAGCGCGAAGTTCAAGTGGTTGCGGGACAGCCCCTCAGCCAGCAGGATCTTCTGGCTACACAGAGCAAGCTCTATGATCTTGGTATCTTCAGCCAGGTCGACACGGCCGTTCAGAATCCCAGCGGCTCCGACCCTGAGAAGAATGTTCTCGTCCAGGTACAGGAGGCTAAACGCTACACCTTCACCTACGGCGTCGGCTTGGAATTCGCAACGGGCCTGCCTTCCGGTACCAGCTCTCCAGCCGGCTCGACCGGCGTTAGTCCCCGCGTGGGACTTAATGTCACCCGCCTCAACGTTGGCGGCCGCGACCAGACCCTCATCTTCCAGTCCCACGTCGGAAGCCTTCAGCAGCGCGGTCTGGTCAGTTATGAAATCCCCAAAATCTTCAACAGTGACCGCTTCAAGCTCTTTTTCACAATCTTCTACGACAACAGTCTCAACGTCGCCACTTTCACGTCGCAGCGTCTCGAGGGCAAAATCGATCTTCGCCAGCAAATCGGAAAACAGCAAATCAATCACTCTACATCCATCACCTACCGGTTCGATTACCGCCGAGTGAAAGCCACCAACTTCGCGGCGGACTTTTCACCTGCCCAATTTAGTTTGTTTTCCCTGCCTGCCCACGTTGGCGGTCCCGGCTTCACTTTCATCCGCGACAAGCGCGATAACCCCCTCGAAAGCACCAAGGGCCAATACTTTACGCTCGATGGCTTCGGTGCCTCCAGCTATGTCGGCTCTCAGTCAGACTATGGCCGCGCTCTTGCGCAGGATTCCACCTATTACGCCTTCGGCCGTCCCAATCACAAGTACGTCTTCGCTCGCTCCACCACTCTGGGCCTGGAGCAGGTCTATGGTGGCACCAGGATCCTGCCCCCGGGAACCTGTCCCCTGAATCACCTGCAGACTGCCTGTCAGGAAAATATTTCTATCATTCCCCTGCCCGAACTTTTTTTCGCCGGGGGTGGCAACTCCCATCGTGGTTTCGGGTTAAATCAGGCAGGACCTCGCGATCCCGATTCCGGTTTTCCCGTCGGTGGCTCGGCGCTGTTCGTTAACAGTGAGGAACTGCGCTTTCCTTCCGTCAGCCTGCCCTATCTCGGGGAAGGCTTCGGCTTCGCTCTCTTTCACGATATGGGAAACGTTTTCACTGCTGGCCACGACATGCTCAAGGGTGTGCTGCGCTGGCACCAGCCGGATCCCTCACAGTGTTTGCAATCTGGTGGGGTGCCCAACTCCTCCTGTATCACCTCGTTCAACAACAGCGGTTACGACTATACTTCTCACGCCATGGGCGTTGGTTTGCGATATAAAACACCAATTGGCCCCCTGCGCTTTGACTTCGGGTACAATCTGAATCCGACGTCTTATTTCCAGGGCATCGTTAATTCGACCGGACAACTGACGGGAGACTTCGAGACGCAGCGTTTGCGCCACTTCAATGTCTTTTTCAGCATAGGGCAGCCATTTTAATGAAATTTCGTAACCATAGACCGATTACCGCGGCGCTTGCGCTTTTACTCTCTCTCTTGTTTCCCGCCCCTTCGCGTTCCGCCGCTGCTCCCGCTCCTCAGGTCATCGATCGCATTGTCGCTACTGTAAACAGCCGCGTCATTCTGCAATCCGATTGGGATGAAGCCTTGTGTTACGAAGCGCTCCTCAGCAACCGCTCCCTCGCCGCCTTTACAGACGATGATCGCCGCGCCGTTCTCGACCGCCTCGTCGACCTGGAACTGCTGCGCGAGCAAATGAAGTCCGCCGACTTCCGCCATGCCACCAACGCCGAGGTCGCCGCCCGTATCGCCGATGCCCACAAACAATATCCTCGAGCTGCTTCCGATGACGCCTGGCACTCGCTGCTTGCGTCCTATCACCTCACTGAGAAAGATCTTTTCGCCCACGTCCAGCAGCAGATCGATGTGATGCGCCTGGTCGACGCTCGTCTTCGCCCCGCCGTGCAAATCGATTCCAAGTCCATCGAGGCCTACTACCGCGACCAGTTCGTCCCTAAATTGAAACAGGCCGGCGCGTCTGAAGTACCCCTTACCGAGGTTTCCGCCAAGATCCGCGAACTGCTCACCGAAGAGAAAGTGAGCGAGATGCTCGTCTCTTGGCTGCAAACTTTACGCTCTGAAGGTCAGGTGCACATTCCCGGCGTTCCCTCCTCATCCAACGACCCGGGAGTGCAATCGCAGTGACCGAGCCCGCCACCAAGCCCGCCCGCCGCTGGTGGAAATACGTACTGATCCTCGTCGGCGCGGCGTCTCTCATCGCCCTCGCTCTGACCATCTATATCAACACTGAATCCTTCCAGTCGCTGGTTCGCCGCCGCCTCGTCGCCGAGGTCGAGCACATTACCGGAGGCCGCGCCGAAATCGCGAGCTTCCATACCATTCCGTTCCGCTTGCAAGTCGAGGTGCGGAATATCACGGTGCATGGCCGCGAGGACGCCACCGACGTTCCACTGGCTCACGCCGATAACGTCATCGCCCGCTTGAAGATCACCTCTCTTCTTCAGTCCGAACTCGCCTTTCATGAATTGATCCTCGATCGGCCCGTCGTCCACGTGGTTTTTTATCCTGATGGCACCAGCAACTTTCCTAAACGGACGAGCACTTTTTCTACTCAAGCTTCGGTCGAACAACTCTTCGCGCTCTCCATCACTCGCCTAGAAGTTCGTCAGGGGCGGATCCTCTGGGACGACCAGACCATTCCTCTCGATTTCGCTGCTCGCGACACCTCGATTCAGATGGATTACTCCTATCTTCACGCGCGTTACAATGGGCGTCTTCTGCTCGGCTTGGTCGATACTAAGCTGCTGGACTGCCGGCCCTTCGCGTGGATGAGTTCCGCGGAATTCAACCTCGGATCCGATTCTGCTACCTTTTCTTCGCTCAAATGGAATTCCGGGCGCTCCAATCTCTCCGCCAGCGGCGAGATCACTAATTTTCGCCGTCCGCACCTGCAAGCTGCTTACGACGCCCACATCGACCTCACCGAAGCCGCTTCCATCACGCGTCGTCGCGAGCTTCGCGCCGGATTCCTCGAACTCAAGGGAGAAGGAGAATGGTCACTCGACCAGTTCGCCTCCAATGGATTGCTTACCCTGCGCGATCTCGCCTGGCAGGCCGATCAGATTTCTTTCTCCAAAGCATCTCTCAGTACTGGCTACTCGGTCAGCGATCAGCAGCTCAAACTCTCCAAGCTGCAAGGCAAGATCTTCGGCGGAAGCTTCACTGGCGATGCCGAACTGAATCAGTGGCTCGCTCCCGACCAGCACCTCTCGTCCACGGCCAGAAAAAATCTTGAGACCGCCACTATCTCCGCGGCTCCTCCTCTGAATAAATCCCACCAGCCAAGTGCAAGACCCAAGCCGCCCGCCATCCGAAGCGCACTGATCCTTCTTCGCCTGCGCGATATCTCCGCCGGAGATCTCGCCATCGCCCTCAACGCGCCCGCTCACCCCCTGCAGTCTCTGCATCTCGCTGGACTGGCCTCCGGCACCCTCGAAACTCGCTGGAAGGGAACTCGTCGCGACGCCGAAGTCCAGTTCGCTCTCGATGTCAATCCCCCAGCTCGCTCCGCCCCCGGCCAACTACCGCTCACCGCTCACGCTAACGGCGTCTACTATGCGAGCAACGACACACTCGATCTCCCGCAATTCAACCTGACCACTCCGACCAGTCACGTGCAGGCCTCCGGCACGCTTTCTTCCACGTCTGCGCTCCGGCTGTCCGTTTCCACTTCCAGCCTCGCTGATTGGCTTCCTTTCGCTGCCGTTCTGCGCGGCCCCGCGCTCTTTCCCGTGGTGCTGAACGGCCGCGCCACTTTCACTGGCAACATGAGCGGTGCATTCTCCTCTCCGCAACTTGCCGGAAATCTGCTGATCGACGATTTTGAAGTCAACGTGCCCGCCATCGCTAACGCACGTCAACTCAAAACCCGCTGGGATTCTCTTTCCGCCTCGATCCAGCTTTCCTTCCAGTCCGTCGCTCTTCACAGCGCCACTCTGCGCCGAGGCGACACTTCAGCTGAGTTCGATGCCTCCGCCACGCTTCAACACGGCCACGTCACCAGCGACAGCGCTTTTTCCATCCGCGCCAATCTTCACAACACCGACCTTGCCGCGCTGCAGGCGCTCGCCGGATTCAACTATCCCGTCACCGGAACGGCCGATCTTTTCCTGCAAGCCGCGGGTACTGAGTCCGACCCTCACGGCGATGGACAAATCCATCTCAACAATGCCTCCGCTTACGGCGAGCCCGTTCAACAGTTCGATTCCACTTTTCACTTCTCCCACGGCGAACTTGCGCTCGATAACATTCATCTCTTCCACGACGATTCCGTCATCACTGGCAGCGCCGCCTACAACCCAACTACCCGCGCCTTCCTCCTCGACGTAACCGGAAATAATCTCGATCTCGCTCGCGTCCGCCAGATCCGTTCCGATCGCCTCCCCGTCGAAGGTCGCGCCGACTTCAAACTCAAAGCCTCCGGCACACCGGACGCGCCCGCCATCAATGCCGACTTTCACATTCGCAATCTCGCCCTCGACCATGAGCTCGAAGGCGAACTGGACCTGCAAGTAGTTACTCGGGGCAGCGAACTTCATCTCACCGGCAATTCGCGCTTGCCGCGCGGTTCATTACTTGTGAGCGGCAATGTCCAGTTACGTGACGACTATCCCGCCGATCTCTCTTTCCGCATGGATCAGCTTGATCTCGACCCCCTCTGGCACGCCTATCTCGGCGCCCAACTGACCGGACACTCCGTCGTCGCCGGTAATCTCGATCTCCGCGGTCCTCTCCGCTCTCCCTCTCGCTGGGCTGTTAACGGCGATCTCACCGCTCTCTCCCTCGACCTCGAACACGTCAAACTCAACAATCAGGATCCCATTCGCTTCGTCGTCGCCAACCAGTCCGTCAACGTTCAGCAATTCCACATGCTGGGGGAGGGAACTGACCTCACCGCCCACGGCTCCGTGCAACTCTTCGGTAGTCGTGCCCTCGATCTCGCGGCTGAGGGCCGTCTCGACCTCAAACTGCTCTCCGGCTTTTACCCCGACCTCACGGCCTCTGGCCTTGTCACCATCAATATGACCGTCGGCGGAACCCTAGCCGATCCCTTTCCTCAAGGCCGTCTTCAATTTGCCGATGGCTCGCTCTCTTATGCGACCTTGCCGAGTGGCTTGAGCGGAGTCAGCGGCTCTCTGCTCTTCACTCGCGATCGTGTCCACATCGAGACGCTCACCGCCCGTACCGGCGGCGGCACTCTCGCTTTTCAGGGCGACGCCACTTATCTCAATCAGCAACTGAATTTCAATCTTACCGCCTCCGGCAAGGACGTTCGCCTGCGTTATCCGCCTGGAGTCAGTTCCACCGCGGACGCCGAATTGCACTGGGTGGGCACACGTTCCGCTTCATCCGTCTCCGGCGAGATCACCATCAATAAGATCGCCGTCACTCCCGGCTTCGACTTCAGTTCCTACCTCGAGCGCGGCCGCCAAGGCGCGTCCCTCACCGTCTCCAACTCTCCGCTCAACAACATTAAACTCGATATCCACGTCCAGACCTCGCCTGAACTCCAGATGCGCACCACGATCGCTCGGCTCTCCGGTGACGCCGATCTCCGCCTGCGCGGCTCCGTGGCTCGCCCGGCCGTCCTCGGCCGCGTCGACATCCTCGAAGGCCAGGCCACTTTCCACGGGACCCGTTTCACGCTTGAGCGAGGAGACATCAATTTCGCCAATCCGGTGTCCATTGAACCGCAACTCAATCTCCAGGCTTCCACTCACGTCCGCAACTACGATCTCAATATCACTGTCACCGGTACGCCCGATCGCGGCCTCAATATCAACTACCGCTCCGAACCACCGCTTCCTAAATCCGACATCATCGCCCTGCTCGCTCTCGGCCGCACGGGCAATGAATCAGCGCAACTGCAGGAGCAGTCCGGGCAGAGCGTTTTCTCCGATCAGGCTACTGCCCTCATCCTCAGCCAGGCCCTGAACACCACCGTCAGTAGCCGGTTGCAGCGTCTGTTCGGCGCCAGCAATATCAAAATCGATCCTCAGGGACTTACTTCTGAAACCAATCCCATCAGCAACGGCCCCCAGATCACCATCGAGCAGGAATTTGCCAACAACGTGTCCCTTACCTATTCCACCAACGTCTCACAGAGTTCGGAGCAGATCATTCAGGGCGAGTACTATTTCAATCGCAACCTTTCGGTAGTCGGCACCCGCGATCAGAACGGAGTCGTCAGCTTCGACCTGCGCGTTCGCCGCCGTAAGAAATAGAAATAAAGACCGAGTCCGAACCAGTCCAACTGGAGCGCAAAACCCGGAAGCACGAGGCCCAATGACCATCACCGCCCGCCAGTTCATGGTCGACACTCAACTCCGTGCCCGTGGCATCTCCGACCCGCGTGTCCTCGACGCCATGCTGCGCGTTCCCCGTGACGTCTTCGTTTCCGAACCCTACCGTGCCGAAGCTTACGAAGATCACCCTCTGCCCATCGGCGACGACCAAACCATCTCCCAGCCCTATGTTGTCGCCGTCATGCTCGAATCCCTCCAGCTCGCCCCCAAAGATATTGTCCTCGAAGTCGGCACCGGCTCTGGATATGTCACCGCGCTCCTCGCGGAACTTGCCGCACAAGTTTTTTCCATCGAACGTCACCCCGCGCTTGCCGCCAACGCTCGCACCGCAATCGCCGCACTCGGTTACACCAATGTCCAATATTTGCTGGCGACGGCACCCTCGGCCTTCCCGCTCATGCTCCCTTCGACGCAATCCTCGTCTCCGCCGCCGCTTTCAAGCTCCCGCCCGCTCTACTCTCCCAACTCCGCGACGGTGGACGCATGATTGTCCCCGTCGGTCCACCCGACTCCCAGCAGCTCCAACTTATCCGCATGCACAACGGCCAGCCCATCATCTCCCTGCGTGACCCCGTTCGCTTCGTCCCTCTGATCTCAGACCAAACATGAAAGCCCGCAATTCTCATCTTTCCGCACCACTAGCGGTCCACCAACCGTTGCCGAAATCGTTGCATTCTGAGCTGCGTGCATCAAGACCTCACTTTCGGAATGCTGGCTAGTTTCTCACAGAGTGAAGCCCGGGCGGAACCGTAAGGCAAGGCATCCTCCGAAGCCCAATCGTCCTTCCACTCTGCGTTCTGCGGACCCAGAACCGATAACTGCCTTACAATCTTCCTGTGCCCGTCCTCCACAATCTCCGCATCACTCTCGAGATGATCAAGTGGGAGCATTCTATCTTCGCTCTCCCCTTCGCGCTCTGCGGAGCCATGCTCGCCGCCTCCGGCCTTCCCACAGTCCATCAACTTTTCTGGATCGTCATCGCCATGCTCGCTGCCCGTTCCGCCGCCATGGCCTTCAATCGCCTCGTCGATGCCACCATCGACGCTGCCAATCCCCGCACTCGCACCCGTGCTCTTCCCGCCGGCCATCTCTCGCCCACCTTTGTCGCCACTTTTGTCATTGTCTCCTGCGCCCTCTTCATCCTCGCCGCTTCGCAATTAAATCGCTTCTCGCTCTGGCTTTCGCCTGTCGCCCTCGCTGTCCTGTTGCTCTACTCCTACACCAAGCGCTTCACCCGTCTATCCCACCTGGTGCTCGGTCTCGCACTCGGCATCGCCCCTGCCGCCGCGTGGATCGCCGTTCGCGGCTCCCTCGACCCTCGCATACTGCTCCTCACCGCCGCTGTTGCTTTTTGGGTCGCCGGCTTCGATGTCCTCTATGCCTGCCAGGATTTCGAATTTGACCGCGACGCCGGACTCCACTCCATCCCACGCCACATCGGCATCGGCCCCGCTCTCTGGATCGCGCGCGCCTTCCACATCATTATGCTGATCCTTCTCGTCGCCTTGCTTCCGGCCTTCGGGCTTGGCAAACTTGCGCTCTGCGGCGTCATCGCCGTCATGCTGCTCCTGCTCTACGAGCATTCCCTCGTCAAGGCCGACGATCTCTCCCGTCTCAACGACGCTTTCTTCACCATGAACGGTGTAATCTCCGTAGTCTTCGCCCTCTTCGTAGCCGCCGATCTCCTCCTCCGAAAGTAGAGTCAGCATTTGCAAAATCTGCAGCTCTCCAAATCCCCCGCGATTCCGTAGGTGACTACAATCCTTCATCTTCAGGCTGGTAGCATAAAGATTCCTCACTCAACCCGTGCGTTCATTTTTCCAATTCGCCTTCCTCCTCATCGCTCTCCCGCTCCTGGCGCAGAGCAATGCCGGAGAACTCCGCCTCAAAATCACCGACCCTGACGGCCTCGCCGTCAAAGCCGCGGCTGAACTCACAAGCGATGCCATCCAGTTCCACCGCTCCTTCACCGCCGACGATTCCGGCCTTATCTTCGCCCGCAATCTCCTTTTCGGTCGTTATCGCCTCAAGGTGCAGCAACAAGGATTCGCTCCCTATGACGGTCTGATCGAAATACGTTCCGCCCTTCCCACCGAGTACATCGTCAAGCTGAACATCGCGGCCCTCAGCACCGCCGTCCTAGTCAGCGTGCAGAACACGCTTCTCGATCCCGACCGCGCCGGCGCCTCAAATCATATCGGCCAACAGGAAATTGCCGATCGCACCGCGTCGCTGCCCGGTCGCTCGCTCGTCGATCTCATCAACTCCCAGCCCGGCTGGCTTTATGAAGGCAACGCCGTCCTTCATCCCCGCGGCTCGGAATATCAAACTCAATTCGTCCTCGACGGCATCCCTCTCATCGACAATCGCTCGCCCGGTTCCGGCCCCGAAATCGAAGCCGACGATGTCGATTCCCTCACCATCTACACCGCTGGCATTCCCGCCGAATATGGACGCAAAATGGGCGGGGTCATCGAAGTCAACACACTCCACGACGCCCAACCCGGCCTCCACGGACAAGCAGTTCTTTCCGGCGGCAGCTTCGACACTGCGGGCGCCTTCGCACGGCTCCAGGATTCCTTTGGAAAAAACACCATCGGTCTCAGCGCTTCCGGCAACATGACCGCCCACTATCTCAATCCGGTGATTCCGGAGAACTACACCACCCGCGGCACCACCGGCGACTTTTCTCTAAGCTATGAGCGCGACCTCACTCCCAAAGATCGTCTTACCCTCAGCGTCCGCCACGAACTCGCCCGTTACGAGATCCCCAACGAGCAGCCGCAGCAGTTTCCCGACCTTCGCACTCCGCCCACCACCGCGCCCCAACTCCAAACTGCGGACAACTTCGAAACCATGGGCATCGCCTCCTACCAGCACATCTTTTCATCCAACGTTCTCGCGAATATTCGCGGCATGGTTCGCGACAACTCCGACGACCTCAACTCCAACAGCGGTTCCTGGCCCATAGCCGCCTTCCTGCACAACGACTTCAGAGAGGGATATTTCAACGCATCCATCTCCATCCATCACCGCAGTCACGAATGGAAAGCTGGCATTGAATCCGACAATTTCTTCCTCCACGAAAACTTCAGCGACCTCATCACCGCAAATCCCAACGACCCGCTCTATCCCTTCGATCCCGGCACTCCCATATCCTTTGCGTTCACCGGCGCCCGCCCTGATCTCGAACAGTCGGCCTTCATCCAGGATCTCTTCCACCTCGGCAAATGGACGGTCAACGCTGGCCTCCGCTGGGATCATTATCAACTCGTCGTGAACCAAAGCTCCGCCAGTCCGCGCGTCTCGGTTGCGCGTTATTTCCCCGCGACGAATCTGATCTTCCACGCCTCATACGACCGCGTGTTCCAGACCCCATCGTTCGAAAACATTCTTCTCGCTAGTTCGCCCAG
>Ga0187883_10002209_pt1 | contig 11767 bp, 9 predicted proteins | sample June2016WEW_20_1_2_FD_132966 | JGI IMG/M metagenome (GOLD analysis project Ga0187883, IMG submission 132966) | Peatland microbial communities from SPRUCE experiment site at the Marcell Experimental Forest, Minnesota, USA - June2016WEW_20_10 | ecosystem: Environmental > Terrestrial > Soil >...
GCAGCACCGGCCGCTCCCGGGCCCCCACCGCCACCGATTCCTGCTGGCGCCTATATCCGTCGGTCATCTCGACCGTCCTCCTTCTGTCGTTGCCTGCCTGCCGGGGCGGCTCGTCGCCTGGCGGCGGCGTGATCGCCAGGGTGGCCTGGCCCGCGCGCTCATGGCGGCACGGTCAGGTCCGTAACCTGCGCTGGCGGAGCCGGGCCGAGACGACTAAACATTCGTGTCCTCACTGGTGAGGGATCGTCCCGCCGGTCGGACGCCGGGACGGCGCAGGGGTGGTGCCGCCATCAACTACTAACACGCATAGGAGACAAGGGGTGTTCAGGAGCCCCGGTCCGGCAGACAGTCCGCTGGTCCCATCTCGCTGGCGGGGGACCTGGCGGGGGACACAGTCCGGCAGCCGGCCGCAGGCACGGGCGCCGCGCGGCGTACGGGGCCGCCCCTCCGGCCTCCAGGCTGCTATCAACGGCCGCGACCCGCAGGAGGACTACGACGCCCGGCACTCAGCTCCGACCGGGCGGGCAACGCGGCTGGCCGTCGGCAGCTGCGGGTCGATCCGGCACAGTCGCATGCCTCGTTCACCGCGGCGGGCTGCTGCGGGCCCGGGTGCGCTGCGGGTCACCAGGTGGCTCCCCTGTCGATGGTGCACGGGTTTTCGGTGTATTGGCCCGGCTGCCCGGCCGCACCGGCGGTGGCCAGGACAGCCACGGCCAGCAGAACTCCCAGGGCGGCGGTGGCCGTGTCGGGGATGGTGTACGGGCCGTGGAAGCCGGACATGGCCGCCTGCGGGGCCGACGCGGCGCCGATCAGCAACGCGGCCCAGCCTGCCCAGCGCCGGCCGACCTGGCATCCGCGCGCGGTCCGCACGCTCAGCACGGCCACGGCCAGCCCGGCCGCGACCAGCCCCGCGGTCGGCACCGGGTGCCGGGCTGCTGCCAGGACGAGACCGCACCGGGTCAGGTCCAGGACTGCCGCACCGATCAGCATCACGGCGATCAGATGCCGGCCGGGCCTGGGGCCTGGCGGCAGGTGCGGCCGTCTCGCCATCGGCGCCGGCAGCGGTGATGTCCCCGGGCATGCGGTCGAGCATCAGCACGCGATCGCGTCGCGCTCTTCGAGGTGCTGGCGCAGCGCATCCAGCGCGTAATGCAGCCGTGATCTGGCTGTGCCGTGCGGTATGCCGAGCTCGCGGGCGACCGCCGCCATGGTCCCGCCCCGGTAGAAGGTCTCCACGAGCACGCTCTGGTGCGCGGGCGACAGGTGCGCCAGGGCGGCGGAAACGAGCTGCCGGTCCAGGACCTTGTCCAATCCAGAATCGGTCCCGATCTCGGCCGGCGGCGCTGGCGCGCTCACCGGCCGGGCCCGGGCGGCCCGGTTGGCGTCGATCAGCAGGTTGCGCGCGACCGTGTACAGCCAGGGCCGGACGGGCCGGTCGTCGGCGCTCAGCTGGGGCAGGTGACGCCAGGCCCGGATGAAGGTTTCCTGGACGATGTCATCCGCGATCGCCGGGTCGGGGCAGAACTTCTCGACGTAACCATGCAGGGCCTTGGCGTAGTGCGAGTACAGCTGGCGGATCGCGGCATCGGGGTCGCCGGGCAGCTCGCCGCCGGGAGCTTTTGTGTTAGCAGACATATCTACTAACACGGATAGTAAGAAGGTTGCGTTCACCGTGGCCGCCCCGGTTTCGGCGGGGGCGTCTGCGGCACGCGGGCATTCACCGCAGACTTTCCCGGGCCGGCGACGACGCCTCCGTTGAGCAGGCAAGCCTCCGGACGCGATGAACGACCTTCCGGCCAGCCCTGTTTTGCCTGATACGAGCACCAATCGCCAGAACGATCTGCCCGGCGCGCCCGCCGGGCGGCAGGACCATACGACGGACGCCCCGGCCGGACGCCACCGCTGGCGGCCACTCCGCCGCAGGAGCCGTGAGCGGGCCCAGCGCGCCAAACGGCGGCGCCGATGGCGGCCAGACGATGGCGGGCGCCATGCAGCTGACGATCGGGCTTCTCACCGCGAGCCTCGACTCGCCCGAGCTGGAGGCGTGGGCCGCGCAGGCGGAGCCGGTGTCAGCAGGACCGCTCGGGCGCTGTGCCTGTCCGCGGCCTGCGCGCGGGCCTCGGCCGTCCCTGCGTGGTACATCCACTGCCCTGCGCCGATGGCCGCCAGCGGTCCGCCGGTCAGGAATGCGGCGAGCAGTCCGACGCGGATCCAGGTCATGGCCCGGTCGGTGGCCCTTCGCAGGGGTTGCCGTCCAGCCCGAGAGTCCGTGCGAGCCGCGTGGTCCTAGCCCGGCGGGCGGGTATCGCGCTCACCGTGATCACCCTCCTGGTCGGCTGCGCGACGGCCACGGCTAACCGCCCGTCGGCGTACCGCGGTACCTGCGTCGATTGGCCATGCCCGGGCAGAGCCGGCCGTGAGCCAGCTACCCGGACGCCGAGCGTCGACATCCGCCGGCCCGGCATGGGCGCTCTGCGCGGCATCCGCGGCGTCCACCGCCGGCATCGGCTTGGCCAGCGCCGACCCCATCTGCGGGACCGACGCGGCCGGCGGGATACTGCGGCCGCCCGGCCGGGCCTGGTCACCAGCGGGCGGCGCCGCTATCAGGTGTCTAAGCAGCGCGCGGGCCATCCTGAGTGCTCGCATGCTGGATAAGGCGCGGCGCGAGGTGCCGGCCGCAGGGGCGGGCCGACCCCTTCGCCAGGCGTGACTGGTTGCCGGGGGCCTGTCCGAGATGCGATCGAGGATGGACAGGCCGCGGCCATATTCGTGCGGGGAGGCGAGCCATCGGCGGCGCAACGCGGCCCGGTCGGCCGCGACCAGGCCGCCCCAGACGCCGTGCTGGCCGATGGTCCAGTGCCGCAGCGACAGCTCCAGGCACATGCCGCGCACGGGGCAGGCCGTGCAGATAGCGATGGCGTCGGCCGCCTCGCGGCGAGCTGCCTCCGCGTCGGTGCTGACGGGGAACCATTCGTCGGGATCAACAGTGCCATCGGCGCACCGCGCCTTTCTGGAGACCTCGGCGGCTAGCGCCCGATCGGTCAGCTCCGCGGACGGCTCCCGGCCACCCGACGTGCCCATGACGTATCTCACGCCCCTGCCTCCTTAGTCCGTGCCACGTGACACCCCCGGCTTTGGCCGTCCGGGCGGGCCGGACCATGTCTGCGGCGCGCCGGCATCGGATCCTGCAGCCCGCGCCGCGTGCCCGGGGCTGTCGCTGTGGCACTGGCCTGTCGGCCAGCATGGCGCGTAGCATGCGGGGGATCTGCGGCTCGCCGGCGATCGGGACACGGTCACTGCGGCGCCGTGCCATGCTCGGGCGCCGTCGTGATCGCGCTCGGCGTCGGGTCGATCCCGATCCGTTCGCGCTCGCGGCTGCCAGGCGAGCCAGGGCATGCCCGGGCCGGCCCGGGTACCGCGGGCACCGAAATGGCCATGGTCAGGCCGCCGCCAGGAGGCTGCTCCGGGCCCAGCGTGCCGGCCATCGCCTCGGTCAGGCCGCGGGACACCGCGAGCCCGAGCCCGACACCGGTGGTGGTGCCGGTGTCGCCGAGCCGCTCGAAGGGCGCGAACATCCGGCCTGAGCGACGCCCGGCCCGCGGTCGACCACACGCAGCTCAATCCGGTCGCCGCGGGCGCTGGCCGTCAGTAGCGGCGGCGATCCGCGGGGAGAGTACCGCAGCGCGTTGGCGGTCACGTTCGCGATGACCCGTTCCATGATCGGCGGGTCCACCATGACCTGGGGCAGTTCGCCCGGGACGTCTACCATGACCGCCTCTGCCTGCGGCCCGATGCCGTTGAGCGCGCGCGCGATGATCTCCTTCAGGTCGGCCGGCCTGGGAAACACCGGCAACGCCCCGGCCTGCAGCCGGCTCACGTCCAGTAGGCTCGCGACGAGGTTGGTGAGTAGGTCCAGGGACTCCTCGGCGGTGGCCAGCAGTTCGTCCTGGTCCGCCGCCGTCGGCTGGATGTCACCGGAGCGCAGGCAGCTGACCGCCGCCTTCGCCGCGGCCAGCGGGGTGCGCAGGGTCACCGATTCCATGCCGGACGCTTCGCGGGCCTGGTCCAGCAAGGCCGCGAGGGACTCCTGGCCGTACAGGAGGCTGGCCGCCGCAGCGGCCAGCAGCTCGGACTCCGCGATCGCCCGGGCGGCCTGCTCGCCGTGGCGCACGGCATTGCCTACCAGGATGCTGACCATCAGGGCCACGGCGGCGAAGACGCCCAGGGCCGCCGGGTTACTAACCGCGGTGATCGCGGAGTTGTGTACCGGCACAATGAGGCAGAAGCCAAACAGCAGCGACCCGGCGATCGACTCGAGCGCAGACGGCGCCAGGCCGCCTGCCAGCGCGACCGCGATCACCGTCACCAGGAACGTGAGCGCGTCGGTGGTCAGGCTGAGCCGGCCGCGCAGGCCGGCCAGCAGCGTGAGCACCGGTGCCGGCACCGCGGCCAGAGCATATCCGGCCAACCTGCGCCGTGGCGGCAGGCCGGAGTTGGCCGAGGTGATCAGGGACTCCCCGGACGCGCACAGCAGGACGGCCACGCCCGCCAGCGCGCCCGCGGCGGCGGCCGATGCGAAGGCGAACCGCAGGACGATCACCGCGATGAGCAGCCACGCGAGGCTCGTGAGCAGGAAAACCTGCCACGGGCCGGCCGGCTGCCGTAGCACTGCCCGGCTGCTGGATCGCGTGCCCGCGCGCTCGCCCATGGCTCCGGGGTTAGCGTCCATGTCCAGCTTCCTTCGGACCTCGCCCGCCGGCCTCGGCCAGGTGGCTGGGGGTTGCGCCTGGGTCCGGCGCGGCCTGGAGGCCCGGGCGACGGGGTGGCCGCAGGGGGCTAGGCCACCGCATCGTGAGCGGCCAGGGCGTGGCGCAGCGCGCGCAACGCATAGAAGGTGCGTGATTTCACGGTGCCGGGCGGGATCTGCAGGATGCGCGCCGTTTCGGCCACCGACCGGTCGCGGTAATAGACTTCGGTCAGTACCTGGCGCTGGGGACCGGGCAGAGTGGCGATGGCGGCGCGGACGTCGGCTTCCTCGATGCTGGTGTCGGCCCGCTGGCTGTCGGTGAGCGCAACGTGGTCGTTCAGCTCGACCTCATGGGGACGGGCGCGCCGGGCCCGGTGGGCGTCGACAGCCAGGCGGCGGGCGATCGTGGCCAGCCAGGCTCGGGGTTCGCGGAGCTGGATGTCCAGGTTGCCGCGGTGGGTCCAGGTCCGCAGCATGGTTTCCTGAAGCAAGTCCTCGGCGCGGCCGCGATCACCGTTGGTCAGCGCGGTGGCCAGTCGCAGCAAGGCCGGGCCGTGCTCGGCGTACAGGCTGCGGAATGCGGCGTCCGCGTCGTCAGCGGAAACCGCGACAGGCTGATCACCGAGCATGATGCCTTCCCTGCAACACGGGGACCTCCTGGTGCGGGTGGTACGAACGGCTGGGCCACAGCGCTGGTGCCGCGGCTTCGGGCTGGGGCTGCACGCCCCGCCCGCGTGACGTGCAGCGCACGGAGCCGGGCTTTCCCGGGCGACGGTCCGCGGGCTGAATCGGGCCCGCCTGACGGCGGCGGATGGGCGTGGCGTGTGATTTGCGGGACGGCGCGTGCCGGATGCTGTCTGTCATCGCCATCGCCTATACCGGGGTGTCCGGGCCGGCGCGGAAGGCGGCCCCGTGGGCGGGCACGATCCGGCTGGCCACTCCCAGCACCCTGGTCTTGGCCCGGCGCAACGCGCCCGGATCACCGTCCGATAGCTGCCCCGCGCCGTCAGACCGGGACTTCCACAGGTGAGTGACGGCGACGATGCCGCCCGCGGTCGCCACGAGCAGCGTCAGGTCGTCAGGGCGGTGACCTGCGGTCTGGATGAGCCGCGCCGACGGCGAGATCAAGAACCGGTCGGCCGGGCGGCGGACCTTCCGGTCATTTTGATAGACGGCCGTGGCATCGTGCAGCCGTGCGACCGGGAACAGCGCCGCGTTGATGATGTGGGCGGGCCGTGCAGTTAGCAGAACCACGTCGGTGACCGCTGCCGGGCGCACCCCGAGGTGCCGGAGCGGCCGAAGGATGGACTCGATGTCGGCCACCATGCCGGGGTTGACGACGATCAGGGCGGTACCGTCACGCACGAAGGTAACCGTGCTGGCGAACCGTCCCCCGAGATAGCCGGTGGACAGCACCTGAAGGCTGGCGGTGCCTTCGAGGGGCGCGTCGGGTGACACGGCCCCGGGGTACGGCGAGTGCCCGGCGGACGGTGGTTGCGCCTGCGGCGCGGCCGCGCTCATGCGTAGTACCGGTGGTGGGGGCAGCGGCGCGGGCGGAACAGGCCCGTGTCTGAGAGGAGCGGCCGGGTCATCACCGTGGTGATTGGCCGCTGTGCCATGGCCGTTGCCTGGTTTCTATCCACGTGACCAGCATCCAGTCCTAACCACCGGTCGCACATCGGAAGGAGTTCTAACTCTTGAAGGTGCGCACGCCCTACCAGCAGCCCTGGGCCGCCGCGCACGTCCCACGGACATAGGGAGAACTCCTTAGAGCGCCACCGCCGGCGTCTGTCGCGCGAGCAACCCCGTGAGGGATAGTGGAGGGATGAGCGCCCGGGTCTCCAGCCCGGTACTGGTCGGACGGCAACGCGAGCGGGAATACCTGCGCCGCGCGCTTGAGCGTGCCGCGGGCGGCGAGATGCTGCTGGTCACCGTGGGTGGCGACCCAGGCGTGGGCAAGACCCGGCTGGTGCTGGATATGGCCGGCACCGCCGCGGGTCTGGGGTTCCGGGTCCTGGCCGGTGGCTGCCTGGACGTCGGTGACGGCACGCTGCCGTTCGGGCCGATCGTGGAAGCCTTGCGTCCCCTCGGGACCGAGACCGATGAGCAATGGCGCCGCCAGATCCTCGGCGGCAGTCCGGCGCTCGCCACGCTGTTTCCGGGGCTGGGCCTCGTGCCGGACGCGCACGGGGCAACGGGTGAGGGACAGGTGATCGAGGTGGTGCGCGGGATCCTTGATCGCCTGGCAGCCCGCCAGCCTGTCTTGCTGGTGGTCGAAGACGCACACTGGGCGGACGCCTCAACGCGGCACGTTCTGCTGTACCTGGTCCGTAACCTGCGCGCTCCGGTATGCCTGGTCGTCACCTACCGCATGGAGGAGCTCCAGGAACGTTACCCGCTGCGGCTGCTGCTGTCCGAACTGCATCGCAGCAGCCGGTGCGAGAGGATCACCCTGGGCCCTCTGACCCGCACCGAACTCGGCGAGCTGCTCGGAACCATCCTGGGTCATCCTGCAGCACGTGCCATGACCGACGAGATCATGGACCGGGCGGAGGGGAACCCCTTCTACGCCGAGGAGCTGCTGGCAGCCCGCGACAGCGACAGCGCCACGGGTCTTCCGGGCGAGCTTCGCGGCCTCCTTCTGGCGCGGGTGGAACGGCTTCCTCGCGACGCCCGGCCCGTGCTGGGTGCAGTTGCCGCCGGGACGCGGCTCCCGCATGACCTGCTGGCGGCAGTCACCGCATACGACGAGGAACGGCTGAGCGAATGCTTGCTGGCCGCAGTCCAGCATCATGTGCTGGTCGCAGACGCGAACGGGACGTCCTATGGCTTCAGGCACGCGCTGGTGCGGGAGGCGGTGTATGACGACATGCTCCCCGGTGAGCGCCACCGGATGCATGCCAGGCTCGCAACCATGCTGGCGGACTGCGCTCAGACCGCGCCATCGGCCTCTGAGCTCGGCCAGCTGGCGTTCCATTGGTACCGGGCGGGGGACTGGCCGCGCGCCTTGCTGGCCTCTGTGCAGGCGGGGCTGGCCGCCGAGGCGGCTGCGGCACCGAGCAGCGCCGAGCGACACTACGAGCGGGCTCTGGAGCTGTGGGACGATGCTCCCGAAGCTGCTGCGGACAGCCCGCTTGACCGCGGCGCGTTGCTTCGGCGAGCGGCCGAGACCGCGCACCTGTCCGGCGACTATGCCCGCGGGATCGCGCTGATCGGCGAGGCGCTCGCCGGTGTTGACGCGGATGCCGAGCCACTGCGCGCCAGCTCGCTGCTCGAGTTCCTCGGTTACTGCCGCATCGCCGGGGCGGACAACGACGGAGCCGCCAAGGCGTGTGCGGCCGCGGCTCGGGCTGCCTGCGTGGAGCCGGTCAGCCCGGAGCGGGCGCGAGCCCTCGCGGGAATGAGCATGGTGCAGTCGATGCAGGGCCGCTACCAGGACGCGATCGCGACCGCTGAGGAGGGCAGAAGGGCCGCCGTCCAGGTCAGCGCCCCGGCCACCGAGGCCCGTGCGCTCACGGTGCTCGGATGGTCGCTGTGCCATCTTGGGTGCGTGGCGGAGGGACTCGCCCACCTGGAACGTGCCCAGCTCCTCGCCTCGGCGGAAGAGGACATCGCGACCCTGCTGTGGACACGCGGCCAGCGCGCTGGCGGGCTGCTTGCGGCCGGCCGGGCGGCGGCGGCCATCGACGCGGCCTCAGACGTCCTGGATCTGGGCCGGTCGCTGGGGGCGGAGGCGGCGTACGGCCCCTACAGCGTCACCCCCGGGATCGAGGCGATGATCCTGCTCGGTGACTGGGCAGCCGCGCAACAGCTGATCGGCCGGCTCCTCAACCTGGAGCCGCCGGGCGGCGTGGCCGCGTTTCCGCGGCTGGCCTTGGGGCGGCTGCGTCTGTGGCAGGGCGACGCGGCGGCGGCCCGCGCCGACCTGGCCCAGGCGCTGCACGACAGCCAGCAGGCGATGGTGCCGGAGGTGGCCTCGGTCGGTCATGCCCGGCTGGCCCGTGTCGCGGCAGCGGAGCAGCGGTTCGACGAAGCGCGCGAGCTGGTGCGGGCCGGGCTGAGGTTGTGCGCCGGATCCGATGGTGCGGCCCACCTCATCCGTCTCGCGGCAGCCGGCGTGCACGCCGAGGCGGAGCGCGCGCAGGCCGCGGCTGTCCGGCACCGCGGGAAGGAGGTCGCGTCCGCCGTCGCGACCGCGAGCGACCTGATCAGCCGGGCACGCAGCGCCGCCCGGGCGGGGATCGGCGAGCTGGCGGTCACGAGCGCTGAGATCGCCACCGCCGAAGCGGACTGGGCCTGGCTGCGGCCCGGCGAGTCCGATGAGGTCGCCCGCTGGCGCGAGGCCGTCGGCCGCTGGGACGCACTGTGCTTCCCCTACCCGGCGGCACACGCCCGATGCCGCCTGTCCCACGCACTGCTGAGCCGGTCCGGATCGTCCGCCGAAGCCAGCCAAGAACTACGATCGGCGCTGGCTGCGGCCGACGCGCTCGGCGCGAGGGCCCTGGCCCGGCAGATCCGCGAGCTGGGTGCCCGGGCCCGGGTCGATCTCGAACCCGCGCTCAGCGACGAACCCCCTGGCGCGCGCGAGCCAGCCACGGCCGGGACATCGACCGGCCTCACCGCGCGCGAGCGCCAGGTGCTCGAACTCCTGGCCATGGGCCTCACCAACCGGCGGATCGCCCAGACCCTGTTCATCACCGAGAAGACGGTGAGCGTCCACGTGACGCACATCCTTGAAAAGCTCCAGGTGACCAACCGCAGCCAAGCCGGCGCGATAGCCCGCAGCCACGGCAAAGCCCCCGCTGAGGGGGAGGTAACCCCGGCCAATGACCCTTCAGGACGCGGCAAGATTGACTAGTGCTCTGGCTGTCCATGTCCGCCCTGCCGGCAAGACGCCGATCGAGGTCCCTGGTAGTTGGGTGATCATCGGTTCACCCTGGCGGGCAGGCCGCGTGCGGGTGCGTACGCAGGCGGCCCCACCTGGCCGGCCGGCCGTCATCACCGGCTGCTGGCCGTGCCGCGGATCGGCCGCGAGGTGCTCCCGTTCCTGCCGCTGACGCGGGACGCCGAACAGCAGGTAGCCCGGCCGTCGGTGATGAACAACCTCCCGGCCGGCCTCGTGTTGCCGGATATGAGGATCCATCACCAGAACGGCCCGTCCGGCGCGCCTGCCAGGCGGCAGGACAACATGACGGACGCCCAGGCCGGACGGCTCCGCTGGCGGCCGCGCCGCCGCCGGGACCGCGGGAACGCCCGGTGCGCGCCGGGATCAGGCGCCGCCGGTGACCAGACTGCGTCCGGTGACCAGACTGCGGCCGTGCGGGCCGCGCCCGGCGAGATCGTGGCCGCTGCCATGCAGCTGGCGATCGCGGTGCTCACCGCGGGCCTGGCCTCACCCGAGCTGGAAGCGTGGGCGGCGGACGCGCTCACTCCGGTCGACGCGGACGGTCTGGGTGACTTCATGGCCGGCTTGCACGTGGTCTCCGTGCTAGCGCCGCTGCCTTACCATCGCCGGCTGCCGGGTACCCGGCAGCCGGCGATGGTAAGTAAACAGCCATCAGCGCTTCGTATTCAGCCGCCGCACCGGCGTGGCATGCCCAGCGGCCTCGTCGCACGTGTCGGATTGTCAGCCGCCGACGGTGAACCACGGTCACCTTCGGTGAGCGGGCTGTGGCCGTGCAGGCCGCGGCCCGGGTGCGGCGCATCCATGATCATGTCCGCGGTACCGACCCGGTTACCGGCCGTCCGTACGCGGCGGGCAATCCCGCGCTCGAGCAGCGCCAGCTGCTGCGCGAGGATCTGGCGCTGCCGAGACGATCTACCGCTTCGTCTTCCGCAGCCTGTACGAGGTGCGCGCCTTCAACGGCGACCCGCACCCGGGCAACTACCCGTTCCACCGCGGCGGCAAGGTCACCTTCCTGGACTTCGGGCTGGTCGAGCACTTCACCCCCTCCGAACTGCAGCCGCTCATGCAGATGGCCCGCACCATCTGCGTCGAGCACGACCCGGAGGCGTTCCGCCGCAGCCTGGAGAACGCCGGATTCCTGCGCCCTGGCACGCCGCTCAGCACTCAGGCGATCGTCGAGCACCTGGCCGTGTTCTCCGCCAACTGGCGGGCCATCTCCGAGGAAATCCGGCCCTTCACCCAGGGCCCGGCCACCACCCCGATAGGACAAGCCGAGGCCGCATGGCGGGCGCAGCACCAGGCGATCGCGGCGTGACTGGCCTGAGCCGGGACCCTGGATCCTCCGCGCACCTGACAACTTTCGCGGCTGGACCAATCCCAGCCTACTACCCGTATTAGCAAAGAACAGAACCGTAGGAGCCGGCCGGGCCCGCGGGCAGTACGCCAGGCCGCGGAGCCGTCGGCTGGCTCACTCGCCAAGCGAAGGAGACGCCCGTGACCACGACGACGCCCGGCGTTCAGCCCAGACCCGGCGGCCAACCGCGACTGGCTGCTGGCAGCTGGCGGCTCGATCCGGCATAGTCGCATGCGTCGTTTACTGCATGGTTCGCGGGCCGACCCGGGCGAGGACGCCTTCCCCTGACCGGCGGGATCTCCAGGTCGGCGACCCGCGGCCTGGCGACTAGCCGGGGGTCGTGATCACCAGCAGCTGGGTCATCGACTCCAGGTGGGTAACCAGCCAGCAGATCCCGCACTTAGCCGCCGCATCGTGATGACGTGCTCATCTTCCCTCGAACCGGACATGTGACCGGCTGGGCGTCATAATTGGCCCGCACCGTGCGGGCCGTAGCCTGCGACCGCCGCCCGGCGGGTTCGGACGGATGCGCTGCTCCGTGCCCATAAGCCTGGATCCGGCCCCGCTGCGTCGCGGTGCCCGCAGCAGCGGCCGGACGACGAGCCCGCGCTGGCCGCGATCTTTCGCGGCGCTGCCGGCTAGCCAATGCCGCAGCCGGTGAATATCACGATGAGCTGCGCGGTCAGGCTCGGACTCGCGACGTGTTCTCGGGTGCCGGGTTACGCCAGCCGCCTCGAGGTCAGTGTGATCCAGGTCGCAC
>Ga0187883_10002212_pt1 | contig 11763 bp, 13 predicted proteins | sample June2016WEW_20_1_2_FD_132966 | JGI IMG/M metagenome (GOLD analysis project Ga0187883, IMG submission 132966) | Peatland microbial communities from SPRUCE experiment site at the Marcell Experimental Forest, Minnesota, USA - June2016WEW_20_10 | ecosystem: Environmental > Terrestrial > Soil >...
CCGATTCGCGCCGAACATGGCCGGCGTCGATCATCCTGTCCACGAGGTAGGTGATCGCGGCGGGGGAGACATCCATCCGCTGCCGTAGCTGAGCCATCGTCAGCGGCGTCCCGGCAGTTTCGGCGACCATGACGTGCAGCAACGCGTGAAAGTCGTTGCCGCTCACGTCGTGCTGGCGCGCGAAGTAGCGACCGATCCGATCGGACTGTGCTGTAACCGCCCGCATATCGGCCGACATCAGCTTTTCAAGCTCTGGCCTGCTGGGAGGTGAACTGTTCGTGCCCCGCTTAGTCACCTGACCGCATCCTTATTCGCTATTGTTGCAAGAGTATCCGAAACCTGACGGATCAGCGACGATCCGCCGGCCTATGCCAAATGTGTCGCAACCTCGCTGCGGCATCGCCGCACGGTATATCCTCGCCGCCGGATCAGAGTAGCGGCCCGCATTAGATGTCACGACGACCCGTCCTCATCGCAGAAGTGGGGCTTGGCGGTCGACAGGTTACAGTCGGCGCGCAGCCAACCCAGCTTTCTGAGTGTCCCTATTGCGCAACGGGATCGATGCTCAGCGCGGGTACTTCGTAAGCAGCGGACGATCGCTGGTGACGACCCGTTGGGCTATGTGCGCAATCGGTGTGTTGGATTCTTGAGACATCTGCTTGAGCAAATCGAAGGCTTCAGCAGCGTCGATGTCGAAACGTTCCATCAGCCTGCCTTTCGCCTGGCCGATGATGTCGCGGGACACAAGCGCACTGCGGAACTGCTGGTCGCGACGCATCATGTTCCACACCAGCGCGGTGTGGGTGGCGAAAATCAGCCCCAAATTCAGTGATCCGTCATCGAAGGCGTTGGGCGGTTCGGCGTAGAAGTTCAGCGCGGCCGTGGTGCCGCCTTCTCTGAACATCCCGAACGACAAGATCGATCGAATCGGCGTCTGCTTGAGCGCCTCTTCCCGGTAGAGCGGCCATCGGTCATCGGCGTCGAGATCATCGATGCGGACGCTGTCTTGACGTGCGGCGGCCGTCAAGCACGGTCCCTGCTGGTAGCGACTCTGGATTTCGTCCAGCATGACCGGGTATCGATGGGTTGCCGCTGCGCTTTGGCTGCGTCGGCGCCTCTCGGTCACCGTGATTCCCGCGTATTCGGCGCCGGGCACCGACTCGGCGGCACCCGCAATCAGCTGGCGCAACAGTGCCGGTGTGTCGAATGACGCGCGTTGGTGGAGGTCCGCCACCAGTTGCGCCGCTTGCAAGAACATCGCGCTTTGCGAATTCACTGGAAGGTTTCCCCGGTCATTAATTTGTCGGGTCGCAAGGTGTCGTCGGTGATTTTCTCCTCCAGCGTTACCTTCACGCTCTGACCGTGGCTTTTCCATTCGACTTTGTCGCCCTTGGTGACGTTCTGCTCTCCCACGAGGTTCCCCTCCCGGCTATAATAAATTGAACCATAATCTTAACTATTAATCTTGTGAAGTACACGGCCGGATGGGATGGTCGCCGTTCGGCTCAATGACATCTCCGGGCCAACAGAGGAGTAAGCGATGCGCTGCGTCGTCTTCGGTGCCACGGGCTACCTGGGAGCCCGGCTGGTTCCCGAGCTGCTGTCGGACGGTCACCAGGTTCGGGTGATGGCCCGAACGCCCGCCAAGCTCGATGACGTGCCGTGGCGCGCGCGCGTCGAGGTGGTTGAGGGCGACGTCACCGACGTCGAACAGGTGCGCACAGCGCTGGAAGGTCAGCAGGTTCTCTACTATCTGGTGCACTCGATGCTGGGCGCGAATTTCGTCGACGTCGACGCGCGCGGGGCATCGATCGTCGCCTCCGCCGCCGCCGAAGCAGGGCTTTCGCGCATCGTGTATGTCGGCGGCATCATCCCCGATGCGCAGCAGCTCTCCGAGCACTTGGCATCACGGGCCGAAGTGGGCCGGTTGCTCCACGAGTCAGGCGTTCCGACCGTGGAGTTGCGCGCGGCGGCCATCATCGGAGCGGGGTCAGCCAGCTTCGAAATGCTGCGATACCTGACTGAACGACTCCCGTTGATGGTCACCCCGCGTTGGCTGCGCACGCGGGTTCAGCCCATCGCGGTGCGTGACGTGCTGTATTACCTGACGAGCGCGGCGGAGTTGCCCGACGACGTGAGTCGCGCCTTCGATATCGGCGGCCCCGACACATTCACCTACACCGAGATGATCCGCAGATACGCGGCGATCGCGGGCCTGAAGCGACGTTTCGCCATCCCGGTACCGGTGCTGACTCCGCGGCTCTCGTCGCACTGGGTGAACCTGATCACCCCGCTGCCACGGTCGTTGGCGTCGTCGCTGATGGATTCGTTGGAAAACGATGTGGTCTGCAGTGAGCACGACATCGCCGCGCATATTCCGGACCCCGAGGATGGCTTGACGCACTACGAAGACGCCGTCGAATTCGCGTTGGCCCGGGTGCGCGACGGCGCGCTGCAGACCCGTTGGTCGCGCCTCGGCGCCGACGACTGCCCAGCGCAGCCACTGCCCACCGACCCGGACTGGGCCGGTGGATCACTGCACGAGCAGATTATTGAACGCCGAGTAGAGGCCGATGCCGAAACGCTGTGGCAGGTCTTCGAGTCGATCGGCGCCAAGCACAGGTGGCGGGTCGAGCACATGGATCGCCCCCACCTGCTGCGGTTGCGCGCGGATGTTCCGCTACCCGGCCGGCTGTGGCTTGAGCTATCGGTGCACGAGGACGGGGGCGGTGGGGCGCGTTTTCGCCAACGCGCGCTGTTCCAGCCGTATGGCCTTGCCGGAGAAGCGTTTTGGATAGCGTCCACACCGTTTCGTCACGCGGTCCTCGGTGGTATCGCCCGTGACATCAGCTCGAACGCGCGCCGCGCTGACGTTTCCACGCGAACATAACCCAGGAGACAGCGGCAGCAGAGAACGCCAACGCCTGCGCGGCGCATGTCCGGTCGGCCGGGTAAAAGACCCCATCAACGTAACGGTCGATAAAGCCAGACTCCGGCAGCCGATCCATACCGGCGCGGGCACGCGCCCGTTGTTCGAGTTCGGTCAGCGGACAGGGCAATCCGAAAACGACGACGGCGACACCCCAGATCACCACCGGCACGTGCAGCGCCATGCTGCGCGGCCAGCGCAGCGCCAGAAATCCGCCGCTGGGCAGATAGACCAGGTAGGCCAGGTGCCCACCGACAGTGAGAACGACGGCGGCGACCCGCATCAGGTCCTACTGGCGCGCAACTGGTAGCGGCGTTCGGCGTAGGCGAGGTCGTCTTTCCACAGCCGCGACGCGGCAACGCGCATGAGCCCGCTCACCAACGGGGCGGCGTGGCGCGCCCGCTTGAATCCGGTCCGGTCGGAGTGGGCGACGACGGCTTCGATCACCGCCGTTCGCGGCCGATTGTCCGGGCCCAAACCGATTGGCGTGGCATGAGTCTCGACCACACTGCCCGCTCCCTCACCGTCCACGATGCGCATCACGATGGTGCGGGGCTCAGGGCTGGTGAACTCCGCGACGGTAGGTACACCGACGCGGCCGATACGGAATGTCACCGCGACCAGGAATCGGTCCGCCTCGTCGGTGGGAGGGGCCAGCACCTCGAGCCGGGTGAACGAGTACGGGTGGTACCACGCGCCATGCCACGGATCGAGGCGGTTGGCGATGATGTCGGAGGGTTCGCAAGTACCGACCAGTCGGGTGACGGCGTGCAGCGTCTCGCCGGTTGGCCTGCCCGCAATCACCGGCTGATCGAGCGGCGCTTCGCCACCGACACCGTCCAGACGCACCCACGCAAGCACGCCGTCGTCGTGGCTGGGCAGTGGCCGCCACCCGAATTCGTCGGTGCTGCCGTCGAGGCAGAGCCCGTGCCACCGGCAGATCAGGGCGCCGCGATGTACGGCGGCGGTAGCAAGGTCGGCGCCCAGATGCGGACAACTGCGCGGGCCGACGCGCAGCAGAGATTGCTGATCGCGCCAGGCGACCAGTTCGACGCCGGCGACACGCGTGCCGAACGGTCGACCGGCCCGGACATCGCGGCTCGCGGCGAACGCATACCAGTTGCCGCTCGGTCGGCGTTGCGATCGGTCCAACGCGGCGTTGATGATCGCCGGCGAGGCCTCGCGGTAGGTCGGACGCTGGGCGGCCCAGGCCACCGGTGGGATCGCCTGCAGCGGCCAATTCTTGGGCCAGCGGCTCCGCACGTTGTCGCCGATGTTCATCGTCGCGAAAACCTTTCTCGACCGGCAAGATAGCGCAGCAGCGCCGAGCGACCTTGGGTCGGAACCGTCCACAGGGCATGGCCGGCAAGTCCCCACTGCGAGAGTATCTGGTTGGCGGCCGCCCAGCCGGTGGTAGCCGCACGCTCCATCAGCGCCACCGGCAAGTCGATGCGCACCCCGTCACCGGCCAGCAGTAGCCCGGGCAGCGGTGTGACGACGCCGGGCCGATGAGCATGGGTGCCGGGCGCGAACAGCGGACAATCGCGGTGATGCAGCATTCGTTCGTAAACGACTCGCGCGCCGGCGGTTTCCGGATACAACTCATGCAACTGACTCAGCATGGCGTTTTGCGGCCGCGCGGATTGCACTGCATACGAGTGTAATTCGACAACAGAGCCGCCGTTTTGCCGCGCCCAATCGGCGGCTTGGCGTTCGTAGCGGTCAAGGACGCTGATGTTGTCGAGCGGTTCGTGGCCGGCGGTGCCCAGGAACGCCGCCCGATCACCGGCAACGGGGCGGTCGAGCCACAGGCGATGCACCATGAACGGCGGGGCGGTACGCAGCTTCTTGATCCGTGCCTGCCAAATGTCGTCGCAAAGCCCAGGGGAGGCCGCCACAATCCGCTGCAGGCCGGCCACATCGGTGGCCAGCACGACGGCGTCCGCGTCCAGATCCTCGTCGGTGTCGGTGTGGACGCGAAATGTCTGTGCGTGGCCGCGGCCGATACTTGTGACGGCGCTGCCTTGATGGAACCGCACGCCGAGGTCGGTCAAATATTGCTGCAGCGGCTGCCACAGCGCGGTGTCGTAGTTGGCGTTGACGACGTCGAAGATCAGACCCTCGCTGGAGCCGAGGAAGTAGATGTGGAACATCGTGGCCAGTTCCGCGGCGGACAGCTGAGTGGGACTGGCGAAGAAGCTGCGAGAGAACACCTCGAAGGCGAGGTGGCGTGCCGCCTCGGGGAAGTTGAGGCTCTTCAGGAAGGTTTCGGCGTCGATGTGGTCGAGGCGATGAAAGATGTCGGGCAGCGACACCGCGGCAAGCGGCGCGGCAGCACGCGCATTGATCCGGGCCAGGTCAGCGAGTCGAAAGGTCGGGCTGCGCAACGCAAATGCCAACGCGTTCCACGGCGGTGTGCGGGGTAGACCACGGAAGCTGTCGCGCCGGCCGGCGCCGTCGATGAGCGGGTAATCGTCGACCGGGGTCAGCATGGACAGCGTGGGGTCGACGCGGCGCAGCAGGGCCCGCAAGTTGTAATACTGGCGGAAGAAGGCGTGGAAGCCCCGGTTCATGGCGACCTCGACGCCGTCGTATTGCTCGGTCCAGGCGCCGACCCGCCCGCCCAGGTAGTGCTCGCGTTCCACGACGTCGACGCTGATACCGCGTTCGGCCAGACCCGTCGCAGCGGCCAGGCCCGCGATCCCGGCACCGACGACAACGGCTCGCGGCTGTGACGACAGCGCCTTGGCGCTGGGCAGGCCCTGCGGAGCCGGAAACGTCCGGCGACGCCGATCGGTCATCGCGGCGCGTCCCCGAGGAAGGTGTGCACGATATTGGTCTCCCATCCCGGCATGGTTTCGCTGTGCACTGAGGTGAAGCCCGCGTCACCCAACCGTTGCCGGAATTGCCGTGCGCCGTCAAACGTCAGCACGCTGCGCCACAGATGCCGGTACAGCGTCGCGTCGCGGGTCTGTCGCCAGCCGGAGGGAATGATGACGCCCCAGCACACCGCGTGCCATATCCAGGTGGCGGCGTGGGAGTCGCGCACGGAGTAATCGTGCACCGCCAGCGTGGCGCCGGGAGCCAGCAGGTTGCGCAGCGCCCGCAACGACGTGTCGGGATCGGACAGATTGCGGATCAGATACGCGGCCAGGATCCCGTCGAACGGGCCGACGACGCCGTTGTCGGCAAGCGCTTCGGTGGCTTCGATGGGAGCATGCACGAACCGGACCGACGCGGGCCACGACTTGGCCCGCGCCTCGTCGAGCATTCCCCTCGAGGCGTCGACGGCGACGATGTCGGCCTCCGGAGCGACGGTCAGCAGAGCAGCCGTCGATGCGCCGGTGCCGCAGCCGGCGTCGAGCAACCGCAGCCCCCGGCCGCGGCCGGGCAGTCGCAGCCGGCGGGCCGAGAGTCGAAGGTGGGCATGGTATCCCGGGCTCGCACCGACGAGCCGATCGTAGGCGTGAGCGCCGACGTCGAAAGCGGCCGGCACGTCAGCGCGGGGCAGACCGGTGTCACCGACGCTCACGTTGTCGCTCCCATAGCAGCAGGACGGCGGTTACCAACGCGAAGCCGAACAGGAAATCTTCGACCGGGATGTCGAACGGAAACCGGACACCGATGGTTTGCCGATCGTCGTACACCACGACTGGGGCGCTGAGCTTGGTCAGCCAGCCGTCGACCAGGATTTGAAATCCGACCACGATCAGCATGGACATCCAGTAGGCCGGCCGCCGAAAAAGACCGGTGCGCAAGGCCGTCAGCTCGAGCGCACCGACAGCCAGCACTGCGAGCACGGCCGGGACTGTGTAGCCGAGGCCGCTCATCGGCTGCTGAACCGCTCGAGAATGGCACTCACCGCGTTATAAGTCAGCAAGGCGCACAACGGAATTACGAGAAAGAACAGAACCTCCTCTATCGGCATCTGAAACGGGACGGTCACACCGGTGATGTACGCCCGGCTGTATCTCCACACGTGTGCGCAGATCGCCACCTCATCCCAGAGCACGAACACGGCGGCGACGGGTAGCACGGCGCGCGTCGCCCGCCACGCTTGACGGTAGACGCCGGGGCGAAAGATCTCCAACGGCAAGGTGATCGCCAGGCACGCCCCGAGAATGATCAGGTATTGCCAGTGATCCATTACGGATTCCCCAGCCGGGCCCGCCATGATCGCAGCAGGCCGACGCCGGCGACGCGCAGTCGTCGCCCGGTCCCCACGGTCGCGCGCTGGCTGAACACCGCGAAGTCGCTGTCTTCGATGCGGTCGAGAATATCCGAGTACAGCGTCAGCGCGGTGGCTACGCACGGCCGTGACCGCGGCGCCAACAGGGCCACCCCGCCGGCGGCATAACGGTAGACCTGCCGGGCAATGTCATGCTGTTCGGCCAGTGCGTCGCGGACCCGAGGATCGGTCCGGCGGTTGTCGTGGCACCACATCAGCAGGTCGCGATCGACGTCGTAGGCGGCCAGTTCGTCTGCGGGCAGGTAAACGCGTTGACGCAGCAGGTCTTCGTCGATGTCCCGCAAGAAGTTCGTGAGCTGAAAGGCTCTGCCCAGCGCCGCCGCGTGCGGCGCGGCCTCTTCGGCGGGTCCCGTGGTACCCAAGATCGGAAGCACTTGCAGGCCAATCGCTTCCGCGGAGCCCTTCATGTATTCATTGAGTGCGGCACGGTCGGGATAGTCGGTGATGGTCAGGTCCATCCGCATGGACGCCAGAAAGTCGTCGAACAGCTGGTCGCTGATGCCGTAGCGCCGTGCGGTGTGCCGCACAGCGGCGAGGACTGGATTGCTCGGGTGCTCGTCGGGGGAGAAGAGCTGGTCGCACAACTGCTGCAGCCGCGCAGCCCGGGTCGCGGTGTCCAAGGCCGGATCGAAATCATCGAGGATGTCGTCGGCGTAACGGGCGAAGCCGTACAGCGCGTGGACCGGTGGACGTTGATCTGGGGCGAGCAGCCTGGTGGCCAGAAAGAAGGTGCGGCCGTGGGCGGCGTTGAGAGTGCGGCAGCGCCTATACGCGCCACGCAGGTCCGGATCGTCGATTCCGGCGGCGGTCAGCTCGGTGCGGATCATGTCAGGCCGGCTTTCGCCACGACGCTTCGCTTTGACCGTTCGACGTTGCCGGTGACGCGGTCGGCGGCCAGCCGTCCGGAGATCATGGCGGTGGGCACTCCGACGCCGGGCACGGTCGACGATCCGGCCAGCACCGCGTTGTCGATGCCCCGCACAGTGTTGGCCGGACGGAACGGTCCGGTCTGAGCGAAGGTGTGGGCCAGCGCGAACGGCGTGCCGGCGATCATCCCCTGGCGGGCCCAGTCGGCGGGGTTGACGACATGCAGCACGTCGGCGCCGTCGCGCAGGCCCGGAACCAGCCGGTTGCCAACGATCTCCATGAGCTGGTCGGTGTAGCTGTCTCCGACGCGCGACCAGTCGACGACACCGCGAGTGAGGTTGGGGGCCGGGGCGAGAACGTAGAACAGATCGTGGCCGGGTGGGGCCAGGCTTGGGTCGCTGGCCGTGGGCCTGGTGACGAGCAGCGACGGATCCTGCATCAGCCGGCCGTCTCGGATGATGTCGGTGAACGTCTGCTCCCATTCGGCGCCGAAGACGATGTTGTGATGTGCCAGTGCGTCGTCGGCCGACGGCGCCCGCCGGCAGCCGACGTGGACGACGACCGCCGACGGCGCCGGCCGCAGGCGACCGATGCGGCGCGGCTCGCGGCCCAGCAGGGTGTAGGTCGTTGGCAGTTCAGTGGTCAACACCACCGCGTCGCAGGCGATGCGCTGATCCTGGTCGGTGTGCACCGCCGCCACGCGGTCGCCGGCGCGTTCCAGGCCGGTGACCGTCGCGTCATAGACGAAGCGCACTCCGGCATCGGTCGCGGCGGCGGCCAGCGCGTCGGGCAGCGCCCGCATGCCTCCGCGCGGAAAGAAAACTCCGGCGACGGTATCCATGTAGGCGATAACCGCATACACCGCCAAGGCCTGCCGCGGCGCCACTCCGGCGTACAGCGACTGGAAGGTGAAGACTCGCTGGAGCCGCGGGTCGGTGATGTGGCGATTGACCATGGTGTCCCATTTGCGGAATCCACCAATCGCCGCCAGTCGTGCCAGCTGCGGATTGACCAGCGACAGTGGGGAATCGAAGTTCCTGCCGATGAATCCATCGAACTCGGTGGCGTATAACCGGGTCAGCCAGTCACGCAGCTTCCGATACCCCGCCGCCTGTTTGGCGCCGGCGAATTCCCGGATAGCGCTCGCCATGCGATCCGCGTCGCTGTGCACATCGAGGCTGCTGCCGTCGGCGAACTGTGCACGATAGGCCGGATCCACGGTCATCAAATCCAGTCGGGCCGAACGGGTTTCACCGACGGCGGCGAAAGCATCGTCGATGATCTCGGGCATCGTCAGTACGGTGGGCCCGGTGTCAAGCCGATAGCCGTTCACGTCGAGACGCCCTGCGCGTCCGCCCGGCCAGCTCTCGCGTTCGACCACGGTGACCTCACGGCCACGACCCGCCAAATGCAGTGCCGCGGAAAGGCCCGCCAGGCCGGCGCCGACCACGACCACTCGACTGCTTGGGCCTCGCACGGTCCGCATCAGCAGACGTCTCCTCTGGGTGACGGCCTCATTCGGTTCGCTCCGTGCACACGACGGCCATGTTGGTCAGCGCGACCTGTACCTGGTCGTCAATCCGAAGCTCGTCGAGTGCTTCGAGCGCCGACGCGACCCCGTCTCCGATCTTGTCTTCGATCCACTGTACGGCGCCGGTCTTGACGATCAAGGTTCGCCAACGGTCGATGTCGCTGTCGTCGAGGTCGCCGGCATTCATCAAATCTGTGAGCTGCCTGCGGCTGGACGGGTCAGCCAGCTGGTGTGCGGCGATCACCACACTGGTGGCCTTGCGCTCGATGAGGTCTTGGCCGTCGGGCTTGCCGGTCACCGTCTCGGCGCCGAATACTCCCAGCACGTCGTCGCGCAGCTGAAACGCTTCGCCCACAGCCTCACCGTAGCGGCCGAGGCCGGAGATGGTGCGATCGCTGCAGCCGCTCATCGCTGCACCGATCTCCAACGGACGTCGGACCGTGTAGTTGCCCGATTTGCGCCGCGCCACCTCCAGCACCGTTGCCATCGACGGTAGGTCGCGGACATCGTTTGCCAGATCGGCAAATTGGCCCAGCGCCAGCTCGGTGCGCATGGCGTCGTAACGGGGCCATGCCTGCTGCAGACGGCGATACTCGATGCCGCTCTCGCGCAGCATCTGCTCGGCCCAGATCAGGCAGAGATCGCCTAACAGGATCGCCGCCGATTCGCCGAATCGGTCCGCCGGCCCGGATAACTGTCGCTTTCGATGCCATTGGGTGAATTGGACGTGCGCGGCAGGACGGCCGCGTCGAAACGACGACGCGTCCATGACATCGTCTTGCAGCAGGGCGAAGGCGTGCAACAACTCCAAGCTGGCCGAGGCGAAGAGCGCCTCATCGCTGTCCGCGGCGCCGGCCAGCCAGCCCAGGTACATGAAGGTCGAGCGCAGACATTTGCCGCCGGTCACGAAATTCACCAGGATGTCGCCGGCGACCTCCACGCCGGATTCATCCAACTCGGCGGCGCATCGCCCGGCCACGAATTCCGCGACGTGGGTCAGCGCTCTGCGGCGCAAACCGATTCGCCATACGTCGAACTGTGCGCGACCTGACCATTGCCGATCCAGTTCAGCAGGCTGCGCGGACGGTGCCGACGACAATGCACGCACCTCACCCACTGAAGCCCCTCTCGAAGGATCGTCTCCCCACCGACCCGCACGGCTCAGACTCACGCGCATACCTCCCTGATGACGAAGACAAACACGCCGGCCCGGTCGCACCCGGTTAACTTCACAAGTTGAAAGTTTAACTTACTGAAATTCTATCTCGCTCGCCAGCGAGATATCTCGCTAGTGTGAGGCCATGACCGCAGCCCAGCGTGAACGAAGCGCACTCGTGGACACCCTGCGTGCCGTCGGCCCCGACGCGCCGACCCTCTGCGACGGCTGGAAGACCCGCGATTTGGCCGCTCACCTGGTCGTTCGCGAACGGCGTTTGGATGCGACGCCCGGAATCATGGTGCCCTTCCTGTCCGGCTACACGGCAAAGGTGCAAGACAAGGTTGTGCAGTCGACCAGCTGGGATGACCTGGTCGACAAGGTGGCGTCCGGCCCGCCCATCTACTCGCCATTCAAGCTGCTCGACCCGTTAGCCAACGTCGGCGAGATGTTCATCCACCATGAAGACGTTCGCCGCGCGGTCGCCGGCTGGGAGCCGCGAGTCCTCGACGAGTCGGTCGTCTCGGTGCTGCGTCGCCAGCTCGGGCTGATGAGCCGGGTGACGCTGGCGAAAGTGCCGACGCAGGTCGTGCTGCGGACGCCGTCGGGCCGGCAGATTGCCCGCGTCGGTCGCGGCGATGCCGTCACCGTGACCGGCGAACCGCCGGAGTTGCTGCTGTTCGCCACGGGCCGAGATGCGGCGCGCGTCGACTTCGACGGCGACCCGCAGTCCGTCGCTGCGGTCCGCTCGGCGCCACGCGGCCTGTAACCCCGGCCGCGACGTCGGCGTTATACCGGGGCGTGGCCGAGCAGATGCCGCAGCGTCTGCTCCAGGTCGGGGCGGCGGAACCGATGATCGGCTTGTTGCAGTCGGGCCGGCAGCACACGTTGACTGGCGCAGGCGAGCTCGCGCGCACCCTGCTCGCCGAGTAGCAGCCGCGGGCCAAACGGCGGTACCGGCAATAGCGCCGGCCGTCGCAGCACGTGGGCCAGCGTTCGGGTGTAGTCGACGTTGCGGACCGGGTCGGCGG
>Ga0187883_10002218_pt1 | contig 11743 bp, 8 predicted proteins | sample June2016WEW_20_1_2_FD_132966 | JGI IMG/M metagenome (GOLD analysis project Ga0187883, IMG submission 132966) | Peatland microbial communities from SPRUCE experiment site at the Marcell Experimental Forest, Minnesota, USA - June2016WEW_20_10 | ecosystem: Environmental > Terrestrial > Soil >...
AAAAGCCGATCGCGTTCGAGAGAAGGTTGAAGAGGATCTGCCGGATACGTTTGCCGTCAGCGATAAAGGACCCGAGCCCCTCCATCGCCGCGACGCGAAGGGTTAGCGAGGATTCGTCGAGCCGGTCCTGAAGACCTTCCGCCGCGGCCCGCATGGTTTGCACGATATCGACATCCTCAAGCGACAATTCCATCGCATCCGCGTCGATCGAGGCAAGATCGAGAATATCGTTGATGATGGCGAGCAGAGCCGACGAGGATTTCATGACGTAGCCCGCGTACTCACGCTGTTTGTCGTTGAGCGGGCCGATCGCTGGATCGTCGAGCAGCTGAATAAAGCCGATGATATTGGTCAGTGGCGAACGCAGCTCGTAAGAGACATGGTGGACGAAGTCATTACGCAGCCTTTCGGCATCGCGCAGCGCCTGATTGCGGTCGCTCAGCGCCTGATTGCGCTCCGTCAATGCACGTTCGACACTCACGCTTGCGGTCGTGTCGATGAAGGTGAGTAGGGTCGCACCATCCGGGAGTGGTGCTGCGGCGCAATCGAGCACGGACCCATCGCGGCGCGCGAGACGGCGTTCGAGCCCCACGCGTTGATCTGGCAATCCTGCGACGGCAGCACGCAGCGCCCCCCATCCTTCTTCGTCGGAAAAGAGCGGCGCGCAAAGCAGAGCGACGCGATCAATATGCGGCCGGTTGTCGAGCTCGCTTGGTTCAAGCGCCCACATATTGGCAAAGGCCGGGTTGAACAATTTAAGGCGACCGTCGCTGCCGAACACGGCGACGCCCTCCTTCAAGGCATCAAGCGTTTCGCTCTGCACGCGAATCGAGGCATTATACTGGGAAACGAGATGGTAGCGTTCAGTGACATCGTCGAAAAGATAAGTAACGCCGCCTTGGGGATTGGGGCTAATGACGGCCCGCAACGTCCGCCCGTCAGGCAAAAACCAGACCTGTTCGTCGGTATCAAGCGATTGGTAGGCGGCGAGCAGGCCTGCCTTCCAGGCCCGGAAATCGGCTTGCTCGGGTAATAGCCGCGCCGCCCGCAGGCGGTCGAGAATCTCGGAATCGGTTGGCCTCTGATCAAGCCAAGCTTGATCGAGCGCCCAAAGCTGGCGATAGGCCGCATTGTGGAAAACGAGCTGCTTTCCCCCATTGAAAATGGCAACCGCCGTCGAAAGCTGGTCGAGCGTGCGCGCATGGGCCTTCGTTTGCTGGTCAAGAGCGGCTCGCATGGATTCGATTTCCGACACATCCGCAGCCATTCCGGCCGAACCGCAGCCCGCTGGCGCATCGACGATTTCGAGCATCCGGCGCGCGCCGGCAACAACCGCCGGTGCGCGCCCATGCCAAACCTCGCCAGCACTGCGTGATGCCGCGCCGGCCTCGCGCGCCTGACTTTCGATAAGCTCGATGCCGCGCGAGACGGCGGCTTCTTGATCCCTTGCTTCGACCGCGTGGGCATAGGCGGCATTGACCCAGCTCAATTTGCCGCCGCCATCGCGGAGCCAAGCGGGGTAGGGGGTCGCGTTGAGAAGGGCCCGCAGCGCCTCGACTTGCTTGATCGTACCGGCCTGCAATTCTTGGAGAAGGACGGCCTCGCGGCGATCGCCGGAGACATCCCTGATCCGCAAGACGGCAATGCCGGCGAACGGGCGTCCCTCGATTTCGAGATGGTGCCCGTCCAAGCTCATGACTGTGAAACGGAAAGATTCGCCCCGAGCCCGCAGCCGGGCGACCGAATTTTCGATGGTTTGCGCCATCCCGGGTGGCAGCCAGGAACCGAAGGTAAGCACGCGGCGGGCATTTGGCCGGTCCCCCGCAAGCTCGAGATCGCCTTCAATCTCGGGATCCTCGCCCGGCCCTGCCCAGGCGACAATGATTTGGGTTTCGGCGCCAAGAAAAAGCTCGGCGCGGTCGAGCTTCGCGCGCAACGCCATAAGCTCAAGATGATGGGCCGCCTCCCGTTCCATGCTGCGCCGCCGCTGGGAGAGATAGAGGATCGCGGCGAGCCCCGAAAAAACGGTGAGACCGGCAATCAACGTCAATTCCGCCGCGTCGGCATAGCCGCGCAAACCAGCTGCCACGCCCGTTTGACCGGCCGCCTCGCCCAGCACTGGCGATGCCGCCAGGAAGCTCGGAAACCCAAGTCCGGTGCTTAGCCAGGCATGCCGCACAATTTTCAATTTTCGCTGGCGCCAGCACCAACCCATCCACCCCTCCCGGCATGGCCGAATCGAAGCTCTTACCGCGCGAATCAGCCAACTTTATGGGAATCTTACCATTATTATGAAACCGGTCGGCATTTGGGCCGTGCCTTGAACATATCCAGAAAAAGTTGCTCGACTTTTTCGATTAGGACGTGCCCAAACTCATTGATTTTGAGCTGCGTTCTTATCGATCAAATAAGTCCATTTGATTGGGACCCGCTCTAGCAGGTCAAGCAATGCGATAGATATTGTTCGCCTTGCCATGCGACCATGATCTTAAAAAAAGTTGCAGCGTTTTAGAATAAGATCGTGCGAGAAACCAAATAGTTAGAGACCATGGCGCTCGAACGTGGAGCGATCATTGTCTTGCGATCGCGCGCCGCACTTCGATCGTGACATGCGAGAGCGTGCGGAACCGGCTGAGCCGGGACCGGTAGAATTCCGCGTCGCGCGGCGCATCCGTCAAGACCGAGATGATCACCCCGAGGTGGCCGGGACCGAGGCGCCAGACGTGGAGATCCGCCAAGCGGTCGCCGCCGCTCTCGATCGCGCGCCGCAGCTCTTCGGTCACGTCTTTGTCGGGGTTCATGTCCAAAAGCACGCTACCAGTGTCGCGCATCAGGCCATAGGCCCAATTGGCGATGACCAAAGCGCCAATGAGTCCCATGACTGGGTCCATGAACACCCAGCCGAAAAAGCGCCCGAGGAGCAGACCACCGATCGCGAGCACCGAGACCCCTGCATCCGCCGCCACATGGACGAACGCCGCGCGCATGTTGTTGTCGCGTTCGGCAGCGGAGGCGGCGGAAGTGCCGGCGTGTGCGTGCTCGACGAAATCGAGCTCAAAAACATCCTCTCGATCAAGTCCCGCGAGGTGCAGGCGGGCCTTGAACGCATGCGGCTCGGGAATTTCCTCGACTGATTCGAGAAATGCTCCGCGATCGACGAAGCGAAAGGTCTGCCGGGCGCCGCCGGGACGTTCGGTTTCGATCGTGGCGCCACTCTCGCCTAGCACCGACGCAAGTTCAAGTTTGTTTTCGTGACGTAGCCGGAAACGCGGCGGCACGCCGTCCTCGAATAGCTCCAAAAGAAGAACGTCCCGGCCGGTATCGATGCGGCGAGCTTCGTCATGCGCATGCGCGGCGTGCCCCGCGAGATCTCCATGCGAATGTCCATGCGTATGAGCATGATGATCGCCGCCGCCGCCAAGGAGCCAGGCCGTGACAACATTCACGATAAGACCAGCAGTGGCGATCAGGATCGCCTCGTCGAAATGGATCGTCACCGGCGCGAAGAGACGCATGGCCGCCTCGTAGCCGATGATCAAGGCGATCATCGCAAGGATAATGGCGCTCGCAAATCCGGCGAGATCGCCGAACTTTCCGGTGCCGAAGACAAAGCGGAGATCGTTGGCATGCCGTCGCGCATACGTATAGGCCAAGGCCGCGATCAAGAGCGCCAACGCGTGGGTTGCCATATGAAAGCCGTCGGCGACCACGGCGAGCGATCCAAACAGCGTGCCGCCGGCGATTTCCGCGACCATCATGACTAAAGTGAGCGAAATTGCCGCCCAAGTCCGGCGCTCGTTTTGCGCATGGCCGGCGCCAAGGAAAATATGGCTATGATCGGCTAAGGGCGCTTTGGCATGGTGATCTTCCATGATCCTTCCTCTGCTGTCCGGTCGTCATCTAAAACAGTTGTGAACAACTTTGATGAGTTGCAGCGCCGCCTCGGCTTTGAGCAGCGTAAGGACGTAAGCTATATGCGGCATGAAAGGTCAATATGATAGGTTTTGCCGTAAAAATATCCGCTGGAAGAGAGGCAGGCTTCCTTTCGTCTTTTGCCTAGACTTGGGTTTGCTCCGACACATGCGGAAGACCGTAAAACACGCATTCATCCCCGCGGCCTTGGCGTTGGTCTTTTGCGGGCCGGTGCCATTCGGCCCTGCGCTCACCCAAGCTGTGCTCGCCCAGGCTAACGAAGCGGCGGCCACGCCGCCACCTTTCGTAAGCTTTCAAGCATTTTTGCAAAGCCTCTGGCCGCTTGCGCAACAAGCGGGGGTCACGCGCGCCACATTCGATGCGGCTCTCGCTAATCTTGAGCCTGATCCCGCTTTGCCCGCCGTGTCAAACCAACAGGCGGAATTCGACAAGCCTCTCAAATCCTATCTGAGCGAAGCGGTCTCAGTCCGCCGCATCGCGCGCGGCCGGGAGTGCCTGCAGGCTTGGCGCGCCGAACTTTCAACTATCGAACAGCGCTTTGGTGTACCGGCTACAATTATCCTCGCGGCCTACGGCATGGAGACGGACTTTGGGAAAGCGAAAGGCGAAAATGACGTTATCCGCTCGCTTGCGACCCTTGCTTATTTGCGCGGGGACCGGCCGGTTTTCCGCGACGAATTGATCGGCGCGCTTGTCATGCTCGACAAAAGCGGCATTGCTCGCGCGGCAATGAAAGGCTCCTGGGCTGGCGCCATGGGCGGCCCGCAGTTCCTGCCATCGGCGTTTCTCAAATATGCGGTCAGCTTTGCGGGGCGCGGCGCTCCCGATATCTGGAACAACCCTCTCGATAGCCTCGCCTCGATTGCAAATTTTTTACGCCAATCCGGCTGGCAGGCGGGTCTGCCGTGGGGAATGGAAGTGATCCTGCCCGAACATTTCGGCTTTGCTTCCTTGCATCAAAGTTTTAGCGCCTTTGCCACGGATGGAGTCAAAGGCGCCGGCGCGGCTGCGTTTCCGCAAGGCGAGGCAACCTTGTTCCTTCCTTCCGGTGCGGCGGGTCCAGCCTTCCTCTTGTCTGCGAATTACTGGGTGCTCAAGGAGTATAACAATTCGGATTCCTACGCGCTTTCGCTTGCGCTGCTGGCCGATCGAATCAAAGGGGAACCCGCTCTGCGCGGCCATTGGCCAGAGCGAGAAATCTTTTTAAGCCGGAAGCAAAAGGCGGAGATACAACGCTTGCTGGAAAAACTCGGGCTTTATCATGGGGAAATCGATGGCCGCTTTGGGCAGGCTTCGCGCGATGCGATCCATGATTTTCAACTACGTATCAAAGCGGCTCCAGCCGATGGCTTTGCGACCCCGGAACTGTCGCGCCAGCTTGCAGAGGAAGTCCGCCGCAGGGCCGGCCAGTAATTCGGATCAGGGTATGCCTTTGGCTTCGCCGCTGTGCCAGGCGGCCTTTGCCGCATCACAGAATTCATCGAAGCATCCGTCCGCGATGGCGCGGCGCATGTCCTCCATAAAATCCTGGTAATAGGCGAGGTTGATTTCGGTCAGCAGCATCATGCCGAGAATCTCTCCCGATTTGACGAGATGATGCAAATAGGCGCGGGAATAGGTTCGCGCCGCCGCGCAAGATGAGAGCGGATCAACCGGCGACGGATCGGCGGCATGGCGCGCATTGCGCAAATTGAGCCGTCCGGCCCTTGTATAGGCAAGGCCGTGGCGCCCAGCTCGCGTCGGCAGGACGCAATCGAACATGTCGATTCCCCGCCGCACGGCCTCGAGAAGATCATCCGGCGTCCCGACGCCCATGAGGTAGCGGGGCTTTTCGTCAGGCAGCCATGGACGCACACAATTGATCATGGCCAGCATGATCACTTGCGGCTCGCCTACGGCAAGCCCGCCCAGCGCGTAACCGTCAAAGCCCATGTCAATGAGTGCCTTGGTGCTTTCCACCCGCAAGGATTCGACGGCACCGCCTTGGACGATGCCAAAGACGGCGCGGCGATGCTCGGCGGCAAATGCTGCCTTAGAACGCTCCGCCCATCGCAGCGACAAAAGCATGGCGCGGCGCGCTTCTGGTTCGGGGCAGGGGAGTTTGACGCATTCATCGAACTGCATCGCGATGTCGGACCCGAGCAGATCCTGAATCTCCATCGCCCGCTCGGGGGTCAACCGATGCAGCGCGCCGTCGATATGAGATTGAAACGTCACGCCATTCTCATCGAGCTTTCTGAGTTTGGCGAGCGACATGACCTGAAACCCGCCGGAATCGGTTAGGATCGGCCAAGGCCAATTCATGAATTGATGGAGGCCGCCCAACGCCGCTATCCGCTCCGCGCCTGGCCGCAACATGAGATGATAAGTGTTGGCGAGCACGATATCGGCGCCGAGTGCTCTCACCCTTTCGGGATGCATCGCCTTGACGGTTGCAGCCGTGCCGACCGGCATGAAGGCGGGTGTGCGGATCGCTCCCCTCGGCGTCGTGATGAGTCCCGCCCGCGCATCTTGATCCCGGTTTGTGACCTCGAAGCGGAAAACCTCCGTCACGCGCCCTCCTCCGTGATAGCCGGGAACAGCAAACAGGCATCACCATAGCTATAGAACCGGTAATTTTCCGTGATCGCATGGGCATAGGCTGCCTGCATGGTCTTCAGCCCGGAAAATGCGGCGGCAAGCATGAACAGCGTCGAACGCGGCAGATGGAAATTGGTCAACAGCACGTCAACCGCCTTGAACCGATATCCCGGTGTGATGAAGATCGATGTTTCACCGGCAAAAGCCTGGATACTTCCATCTTGTGCCGCCGCGGATTCGAGAATTCGAAGACTCGTCGTTCCCGCTGCGACGATGCGTCCGCTGGAAAAGCGCGCGCGGTTCAAGGCATCCGCGGCGGCTTGTGTGATCTCACCCCATTCGGCGTGCATTTTGTGGCCTTCGGTGTCGCTGGCCTTGACCGGCAAGAACGTGCCCACGCCCACATGGAGCGTCACTTTTTGAATGGAGACACCCCGCGCGGCCAGCGCGGCAACGAGCCTTGGCGTGAAATGCAGGCTCGCGGTCGGCGCCGCGACGGCGCCGGGCTTTTGCGCAAACAGAGTCTGATAGTCTTGGTCATCCCTCCGATCGGCCGACCGCCGGCCGGAGATATAGGGCGGCAAAGGCATTTGCCCGATTCGATCGAGCGCCTTGTCGAGAGCTTCGCCTGAGAGCGCGAACTTCAACAAAACTTCTCCCTCTTCGCCTTTTGAAGCCACCTCTGCATCGAGACTTTCTGGGGTGTTTACCGTGCTCTCCATGGCGGCGAAGCGGATGACTTCACCTTGCTTCAGTTTCTTGCCAGGCCGCGCGAAAGCGCGCCACAGGGCTTCTCCTTCGCGCTGGATCAAGGTCGCTTCAATCCGGGCCGAGGCGTTGGCCCGGACGCGAGACCCCTGCAGCCGCGCCGGAATGACGCGCGTATCATTGACGACGAGGACATCGCCGGGGACCAATTGACCGGGCAGGTCGAGGATCGTGCGGTCCTCGAGCGGTGGCGCGCCATGCGGCCGCACGATGAGGAGCCGCGCCGCGTCGCGCGGCTCAGCGGGGCGCAGCGCAATACGTCCGGGAGGGAGATCAAAATCGAAGAGATTTACACGCATGCCGGCCAAATAGTGCACGCGAGCGGGATGCATATGCAGCCGGCGGCGGACAGCCACGGCAAAACAATAGTGGTGTGCCCAAACTTGCCAGTGAACGCGCTGGTGGCGTCAATCGATCGTCGCGGAAACGATTTTATCGGGATCGCGGACGGGTTCGCCGCGTTTGATCTTGTCGACATTCTCCATCCCCGACGTGACCTTCCCCCAGACGGTATATTGCTTGTCGAGAAAGCGCGCGTCGCCAAAGCAGATGAAGAACTGAGAGTTGGCGGAATTTGGGTCCTGCGCACGGGCCATGGAGCAGGTGCCGCGCACATGCGGCTCGGCGTTGAACTCGGCCTTGAGATTGGGATATTTCGAGCCGCCGGTCCCGGTCCCGTGCGGACAGCCGGTTTGGGCCATGAACCCCTCGATCACGCGATGAAAGGCGACGCCGTCGTAGAACTTTTCTCCCACGAGTTTTTTGATGTGCGCGACATGGGCTGGCGCGAGATCAGGCCGCAGTTCTATGACGACTGGCCCCTGCGTGGTGTCTAATGTCAGTGCGTTGCCAGCCTCGGCCATGCTTTGCTCCTCATTGGGTTTTCTGAGGCCCTGCCATAGACGATGCGGCGCCTGAGGTAAACCACGCGGGACGGATGACCGGTAAAGCCGCCAGGGCCTTGCGGGGTCGGGCCGAGGGCGGCACCTGGCAGGAAAAACAAGCGCAGCTAAAGGCTAATTCGGGATGGGGAAAGCGGGAATCGGTTTCTGCCTGGATCTCGCCCGAAACTCCAAGAATCGATCACCATGAATTTGGATTGATTCAATCCAAATTCATGGTGATCCAATATAAGAATTCCCGCGCGTCTGCTGGCGGACGCGCGGGAACGGGACTAAAGGTTTGGTCAAAATCAATTGTATTTAGGGCATATTCGCCAGCACCCGAACGCTCTCCGCTTCTGCGGTGATCAGGAGATTGGCAGGCCGCTTCGCGCCTCGGCAACTGGCTCGCCACCCTGATCGTGGGATAATAATGCCGTCGCGGGTACCGCCATGCATCCCCCAAGTGGGAGTAGACAATAGTTTTCAATCGGCCGGGAAAAGGCGCGCTTTGCCGGAAAGTCGCGCGAATCCAACCACAAATTTGGCGATGCCCAAGCCGCTATCCGACTGAACGACGCCTTTCACGTTTTGTTACAAACCGTATAGTTTTGTGATCTCGCGGCCTAAAACCGCGGGGCGCTTTCCGGCGTAGCACTGCGGACTGGTTATTTCTTGGTGAGGGCAGCATCGGCGGCGATCTGCATCTTGACGATCTTATCCGGGCCGGTCACCGCGCCATTGTCTTCCTTGGCGCCTTTCTTGATCTTGTCGACGACATCCATGCCGGAGACGACCTGGCCCACGACCGTGTATTTGTGGTTCAAAAACGATGCGTCGGCGAAGCAGATGAAAAACTGCGAATTGGCCGAATCCAGGTCTTGCGAGCGGGCCATGCCAATGGTGCCGCGCTTGAATGGCTCGGCGGAAAATTCGGCCGGAATATTGGGAAGGTCGGATTTGCCCGTCCCGGTGCCGGTGGGATCGCCCGTCTGCGCCATGAAACCGTCGATCACCCGATGGAAGACGAGGCCATTGTAGAAGCCGCGCTTCGTCAGGGCCTCGATCTGGGCCACGTGTTTGGGGGCGAGATCGGGCCGCAGCAAAATCGTGATCCGGCCGTCCTTGGTGTCAAGATAGATCGTGTTTTGGAGGTCTTGCACCGGCGCAGCGGGTGCCGCACGCGAAATCGAGGCGCTACCAAAGGCCAAACCCAAAGCAAGACCCAATGTCAAACCAGAGCAGATCATCATCCGGTAAAGCGTCATTCGGTTCAATCCTTTGAATCAATTAAGAGCGCTCATCCCGGGGCGCGCCGTTTGGCGAGCGCTTGCGCGACCGCAGCGGGCACGAAGGCCGATACATCGCCGCCGAGACCTGCGATCTGCCGCACCAATGTCGCGCTAATGTGACGGACCGAGGGCGAAGCGGCCAAAAACACCGTTTTGATCTCCGGCGCCATCGCGGCGTTCATCGCCGCCATGCGCATCTCGTCGTCAAGGTCAGTTCCATCGCGAAGGCCGCGCAGGATGAGGCTCGCTCCAGCGGCGCGCGCGGCCTCCACCGCGAGGCCAGAAAACGTGCGCACCGAAAGCTTGCCGGCGGGGGCCACGAGGAGGTCTTCGAAAACGGTCTCAAGAAGGGAGGCGCGTTCCGCGGTGCTGAACATCGGCATCTTACCCGGATGCACGCCGATCGCGACGACAAGCTCATCGCACAAAGCCCTGGCGCTTTCGATGATATCGACATGACCATTGGTCAGGGGATCGAAGGAACCCGCATAGAGCGCGACGCGATGCATGGTCCCTCTCTTGCCGGCGCGGCCCGCCAGGGCGGTTTCAGTGCACGCCAAGCTTTTTCTGCAGGCTGGAGGAGGATGTCGTGTATTGGAACGTCAGCCTCTTGCCGGGGTACACATAGTGGTACACTTTTTGCGCCGCCAACGCGCCCTCGTGAAAGCCGCAGAGAATGAGTTTCAGCTTGCCCGGGTAATGATTGATATCGCCGATCGCGAAAACGCCGGGCACATTGGTCTCGAAGGTAGCGGTATCGACGGGAACAAGATTTTCGTGGAGATTCAAACCCCACTCGGCGACCGGGCCGAGCTTCATTGTGAGGCCGAAAAAAGGGATGAGACTTTGGCAAGGAATTTCGGTCGACTCTCCCTTTGCGTCCTTAAGGGTCACAGAAAAAAGTTCGCCCGCTTCGCCGGTAAGTGAGGAAATCTGGCCAAGGCGTAAGTCCATGCGCCCGGCGCCGACGAGTTCCCGCATGGCCTTGACCGAATGGGGTGCGCCGCGAAACTCGTCGCGCCGGTGGACCAAGGTCAAATGCTTGGCGACAGGCTGCAGATTGAGAGTCCAATCGAGCGCCGAATCCCCGCCGCCGACGATCACCACATGTTTTCCGCGAAAATCCTCGATTTTGCGCACGGCGTAGTGGACGGATTTTCCCTCATAGGCGTCGATGCCTGGGACCGGTGGTTTCTTTGGCTGGAACGAACCGCCTCCCGCGGCCACAATAACGGCCTTGCATTCAAAGCTTTGGCCGTTGCTCGTGCCGACGCGGAACGACGGCGCCTCGGCGTTCCCCAGAACCTCCAAGGTCTCGACCATTTCCCCATAATGGAAGGTTGGGTGAAAGGGCTCGATTTGCTGGAGCAAGGCATCGACCAATCCCTGCCCGGACACTTGCGAAAAGCCCGGGACGTCATAGATCGGTTTTTCGGGATAAAGCTCCGCGCATTGGCCGCCCGGCTTCGGTAAAATATCGATCAGATGGGCTTTGATATCAAGGAGGCCAAGCTCGAACACAGCAAAGAGCCCGGCCGGCCCAGCGCCGACAATAACGACGTCGGTTTTTATACTTTCGCTCATTCCTTGCTCCGGACTTTCATCGAAAAGAAGCGGTTTCATTGTGGCGCTGGCGCGGGAACCAATTTGGATATGAAGACGAACACAATGGCGTTGACGATCAAATAGAGGCCGGCGAAAACTCCCGCTAGCCAAATTAAGACCGTTTTCATGGCAGCGGCTGCGTGGTTGAGCGCCACATCCGCTGGAACGCTCACGATTTGCGCGCCCGCTACGTCACCGAGCCGCCAGCCAAATCCATTGGCAGATCCATAGAGCTTCACGATCTCCGGCGGCGCCTTGTCGGCGGGGCCGTGACAGCTGAGGCAAGTTTCGCTGTCAACACGAATCGGCGTGCTCAGATAGAGAGAACTTCCCGAGGGAGTATCACGGCGCCCGACGAACTCCGTCTTCGACGGATTCTCACGAAAATAGCTCACGATATCAGCCTCCCAGTCAGCGGTGCGATCGCGCAGATTGGTTGGATTTAAGGCCGCCTCCTTGTACATGAAATCGGGAAATTTCCCCCGGAAATAGTTGAATGCTTCCGTCGCCGCGTAGAACGGAATTGATTGGGGAAAGAATTGCGGTTCGGGCCCGTCATTTTGTTGCGGATGCACGCTGTTGGCAAGCTGCTGACGCGTGGTTTGCAAAATCCGTTGTTCCTTGGCCGCAGGGAGCCGCGGCATAGCTTTTTGCAGAGCCGCCGGCATTTGGACGCCCAGGACT
>Ga0187883_10002222_pt1 | contig 11718 bp, 9 predicted proteins | sample June2016WEW_20_1_2_FD_132966 | JGI IMG/M metagenome (GOLD analysis project Ga0187883, IMG submission 132966) | Peatland microbial communities from SPRUCE experiment site at the Marcell Experimental Forest, Minnesota, USA - June2016WEW_20_10 | ecosystem: Environmental > Terrestrial > Soil >...
CCCCGGATGCGTCATCGTCATGCCCCGGACGTGGCCCTCGTAAATGACTGTGCGGTTCCAGGGAGTTCGCGGCGCGCGGTCGTCCCCCCACGTGAACGCCTGGTCGACCAGCACCGACTTCGGCATCCACCTCGCCGAGTCCCGCGGGTCGGGCATGTGGTCGTCGTCCACGTTGGCGGGACTGTGCCCGAAGATCTCGTCGCTCCAGCGGATGGGCCCGCTCACCGCCTTGGCGTAGGGGTCGATGAGGAGTTTGGCGCGGTTGAAGCGGTGCCCCATCGCAGGGTCCCAGGGCCCGTCGACCCGGTAGCCGTAGAAGGTGCCGGGCCGGGCGTCGGGCAGATAGCAGCACCAGACCCAGTCGGTGGCCGGCGGCATCATGACGGTGAACGTGGGGATGACGTCTTCGGCGTGCTCGAAGATGCAGAGCTGCACGTCGGTCGCATGCCGCGAGAACAGGGCGAAGTTGACTCCCTCGCCGTCCCAGTTGGCACCAAGCGGGTGCGGCGTCCCGGGCCAGACGCGCATCGTCACGATGCGCCTGCAGTCTCGCGCCGGAGGAAAACCACCGCCAACGGTGGCGCGGTCACACTCAGGCAGTGGGGCTTGCCGTGGCAGGGAACGGGGACGGACTCAACGCCGTCCGGGTTCCCGATGCCGCTCCCCCCGTAGGCCCCGGCGTCGCTATTGAGGATCTCCCGCCACAGTCCGGCGTCGCGAACCCCGACCATCAGGTGATGACGCGGCACCGGGGTGAAGTTGCAAACCGCAAGGATTGACTCCTCGCCGGCGGAGTGCCGCAGGAAGCCCAACGTCGACTGGCCCGCGTGGCCCACCTCGACCCATTCGAAGCCTGATGGGTCGCAGTCGAGCTCGTGGAGGGCAGGCTCTTCCCGGTACCGATGGTTCAGGTCGGTGACCCAGCGCAGGAGCCCGGAATGACGTGCATGGTCGAGGAGGTGCCATTCGAGACAACGCTCGTGGCTCCACTCCTGCCACTGGCCGAGCTCATCGCCCATGAAAAGCAGCTTCTTGCCGGGCTGGGCGTACTGATAGCCGTACAGGAGCCGTAGGTTGGCGAACTTCTGCCAGTCGTCGCCGGGCATGGCGCCGAGCAGGGAACCCTTGCCGTGGACGACCTCGTCATGGGAGAGCGGCAGGATGTAGTTCTCCGTGAAGGCGTACAAGCCGCGAAAGGTGATCTGGTCGTGGTGATAGCGGCGGTGGACGGGGTCGCGCCGCAGGTACTCCAAGGTGTCGTGCATCCACCCCATGTCCCACTTGTAGCCGAAGCCCAGCCCACCGACGTCGGTGGGCCGGGAAACCCCGGGCCAGGCCGTCGACTCCTCGGCAACGGTCTGGACGTCGGGATGGGCGCCATAGACCCCGACGTTCAGCTGGCGCAGGAACTCGATGGCATCGAGGTTTTCCCGACCCCCGTGCCGGTTGGGAACCCACTCCCCCGGCCCACGTGAGTAGTCGAGGTAGAGCATCGATGCCACCGCATCGACCCGGAGCCCGTCGGCGTGGTAGGTCGACAGCCAGTGCTCGGCCGACGAGAGGAGGAAGCTTCGGACCTCGTTGCGACCGTAATTGAAGATGTAGCTGGTCCAGTCGGGATGGAAGCCCTGCCGGGGATCAGCGTGCTCGTACAGGTGGGTTCCGTCGAACTTGCCCAGGGCGAAGGCGTCGGTGGGGAAATGAGAGGGCACCCAGTCGAGGAGGATCCCGATACCGGCCTGGTGGAGCTGGTCGATCAGCGCCATGAGGCCCTGGGGGGTCCCGTAGCGGGCGGTGGGCGCGAAGTAGCCGGTGGTCTGGTAGCCCCAGCTCCCGTAGAAGGGGTGCTCCATCACGGGGAGGAACTCCACGTGGGTGAAACCGGTCCGGAGTACGTGATCGATGATGAGGGGGGCCAGCTCCTCGTAGCTCAGGAACGCGGTGGGGTCGTCGGACGGCCGCCGCCACGAACCGAGATGGACCTCGTAGATGGAGACGGGAGCATCGCGCGCCCCCCGTCGGTCCCGGGTAGCCATCCACTCCCCGTCGCCCCAGTCGTAACCCAGGTCCCAGACGACCGATCCGGTCCGAGGGGGGCACTCGGCGGCGAAAGCGTACGGATCGGCCTTCTCGAGGACAGCTCCGCCGGGGGTGGTGACGGCGTACTTGTAGACGTGGCCCGGGGTGGCGTCCGGAATCACGCCCGCCCAGATGCCCGACGAGGCCAAGGGGTCGAGGGGGTGTGCGGCACGATCCCATCGGTTGAAGTCCCCGACGACGCCGACGGAGCGGGCGCTCGGGGCCCACACCGCGAACGCGGTCCCTGCCGAACCCAGGAAGTGGGCGCCGAGTTTGTCGGCGAGCCCCCGATGGGTCCCCTCGCTGAAGAGATAGATGTCGGTGTCGGATAGCTCCCACGCTGCGCCGGCGGCCGGTTGGGGTGCGGGTTGCCGCTGCGTAGGAGTCACCCGCCGACTTCCGTCCATGGCGCCATCATGCACTCCGGGGGCCGGGTGCTGATCCGGTGCCCTCGCCGCGGATGTCCACGCCCTGCCGGCGGGCGGCCTCCACGAGCCGGAGCATGGTGGCGGCCCACTGATTCGGGACGGCGATGTCCCCGGGCCAGTGCCGGCGCCAGCGCCGCCGGAAATTTCCCTCTGCCGCCCCGCTGCCGGGGCGATTCTGCGGCTCGCGCTCCAGCCAGAGATCTTCGAGGTCGACCAGCACGAGCTGGGCCGGGCCGCGGGCAAGGTGCAGCAGCAGCGCCCGCAGGGCTGCGCGGGTCGACACCGGGCGGCCAACTGTCGCCGTGACGGCGGCCCGCAGGGAGGTCCGCTCTGCCCTCTGGACGTTGGCGGCCCGAGGGTCGAGCGCCCCCCGGCGCAGCCGGTCATCGACGTCGAGACCGGCCCACCACGACGCGAAGGAGGGGAGATCGTGGGTGGCGATCGACGCCAGCGAGTCCGGCGGCGGGTCGGGGAAGGGTTCCTCGGGGGTGGCGGTGAACTCATGGACGTGGGAACGGAGCATCCCGTCGCGCCGCATGGCAGCTCGGACGGACGCGCCGACCGTGCCGAGGTCCTCTCCCACCACGGCCACGCCGGCCCGGGCGGCCTCGAGCACGGAGAGGGCCCGCAGTTCGTCCGACCGGTAGCGGACGTAGGCACCGTCGGCGGGTGCCATGCCTGCGGGGACCCACCACAGCCGGTGCAGTCCCATCACGTGGTCGATGCGGACGGCGGCGGCGTGCCTGAGCGCGTGGCGGAGGATGGCGATCGGGTAGCGGTAACCGTCCTGGCGGATCCGCTCGGGGTGGAGCGGGTTGATGCCCCACTCCTGGCCGGCAGGTTGGAAGTCGTCAGGGGGTGCTCCGACGGTGGCGCCCGTGGCGAACTCCCCGGGATAGAACCAGGGGTCGAAGCCCTCGGGATGTACCCCTACAGGGAGGTCCAGATAGAGCCCGCCTCGGGCGGCCGCCTCGGCCAACTGGCTGGCGGCGGCCCACTGGGCGTAGCGGTGGTACCGCACCCTGCGCTCATCGAGCGAACCGGCCGGAATCCGTCCCGGCCGAGCCCCCCTCCACTGGGTCCACGGTCGACCGAGGGTCTCGGTGGCGGCGCGGAAGCGGGCGTACGCCTCCACCTCGGGCCGCTCGGCCAGGAATTCCTCCAGGGCGCCGCGGCGGGTGGACGAGGATGCGGCCAGGGCGTCGGCGAGCAGCTCGAGGACCTCTCGCTTCGCCGCCAGCGTGGCGGGGGGATCGGACAGGGGGGCGGCCCGCAGGCGGGCCAATCGTTGGCGGAAGCCGGTCGAGGCGAGCAACCGACGTGCCTCGGGGCACAGCTCGAGCTCGGGGAGACGCTCGACCTCGACGTAGAGCTCGTTCCATGCCAGCCGGCTGGCCGGCCGGTAGGGGCTGGGCTCCACCACCGGCCCGTCGAGGAAGGAGGCGAAGAGGGGCAGCGTGCCGACGAAGCTGCCCCCGAGCCCGCCGACCCAACCCGCGAGCTCCGCCAGCTCCGAGTAGCTCGCCACCCCCCAGTCGGACTCTGTCCGCACGGCGTAGAGGGGGGCGAAGACGCCCCAGCCCCGGTCGGGACTCGGGCAGCGGCGCGGGGCGGAGATCACCAGTGCCGACGCGGTGAGGCCTGGGCCCTCCACCTCCAGACGGTGGTAGCCCGGGGAGGCGGCGAGCGGGGCGGCGAGTCGGAATCGATGCCGGAGGACCGAGGTCCCGTCGATCCGCCGGGCGGCGGCCGGGCCTGTCAGGAGGGACCGCAGGGGACGGTGTTCGACTGGGCCGTCCTCGTGGCAGACGGTGACCCGGACCCGGCCCGGGTCGACGGCCGCCGGGAGGGTGAGCACGTGCACGTTGGCCGCGCCCTGACGGCGCACCAGGACCGGTTCGAGCACGCGGTACTTGGCCGCGTCGGCGGCCAGCAGTTCGGGCGCCTGCTGGAGACCGCCGATGGGGACGCCGAGGGCGGCAAGCACGCCGACGAGGGACTCGTCGCCGATCACCGCCCGTCGCCGATCCTGGGTCTCGAACACAGCCTGCACCCCGTGCTGTCGAGCCAGCGCGCGCAAGGCCCGGCGCGCCCGGCGCGCCCGGCGCAAGGAGTCTGGCTCGGGTGGCATGCGGTCAACCCGCAAGCCGCTCGAGATGGAAGATGTGAGCCGGCATGGTCGCCGGGTCGAGCCGGATGTAATTGGCCTGCCCGGTCCACTGGTGGCGGTTCCCGCTGAGGAGGTCGTGGAGGGAGAAGGGCTCGGCCGGATCGAGTCCGAGCGCCGCCAAGTCGATGAAGACGGTACCGGCCTGCATGGACCCCGGATCGAGGTTGACGGCGACCAGCACGGCATCGTCCCAATCCTCCGCGTCGGAGGTGGAGCAGGCCGTCTTGGAGTAGACGATGAGGCGGTCGTTGTCGACTCCGTGGAACTGCAGCGTGCGGTCCTGTTGGAGGGCGGGGTGGCCCGTGCGGATGGAATTCACCCGCGCCACGAAGTCGGCCAGGCTGTCGGGCCTGTCGAGGTCCCAGTATCGGACCTCGTACTTCTCCGAGTCGAGGTACTCCTCCGAGCCCGGCTCCCGGGCCTCGCGCACCATCAGCTCGAACGCAGGCCCGTAAATCCCGTAGCTCGCCGCCAGTGTCGCCGCGAGCACCAGCCGTGCCATGAAGGTCGGGCGGCCGCCCCGCTGGAGCTCCTCGTGGAGGATGTCGGGGGTGTTGGGCCAGAAGTTGGGCCGGAGGAAGTCGGCCACCGGGGTACGGGTCAGCTCGGTCAGGTAGTCCTCGAGCTCCCGCGCCGTGTTCCGCCACGTGAAGTACGTGTAGGACTGCGAGAAGCCCACCTTGGCCAGGTGCTCCATCACCCGGGGCCGGGTGAAGGCCTCGGCGAGCATGATGACGTCGGGGTGATCGGCCCGCACGACGGCGATGAGCCACTCCCAGAAGCGCATCGGCTTGGTGTGGGGGTTGTCGACGCGGAAGATCCGGACGCCGTGGCCGATCCAGAATTCGACCACCTCGCGCAGTGCCTCCCAGAGCTGCCGCCAGTCGGCTGTCTCGAAGTCGAGCGGGTAGACGTCCTCGTAGCGCTTCGGAGGGTTCTCGGCCGTCCGGACGCTGCCGTCGGGGAGCCGGCGGAACCAGTCGGGATGCTCGGCCACCCATGGATGGTCAGGTGAGCACTGGAAGGTCAGGTCGAGCGCGATCTCAATGCCCGCGGCGCCCGCGGCGGCCACCAGCCGGTCGAAGTCCGCCATCGTGCCCAGGTCGGGATGGACTGCGGTGTGACCCCCGGCTGCCCTGCCGATCGACCACGGGCTGCCCGGGTCGTCCGGGCCCGCCACGCGGGCACCGTTCGGCCCCTTGCGCGCAGTCATGCCGATCGGGTGGATGGGAGGAAGGTAGAGGACGTCGAAACCGAGCCGGCTGATGTACGGCATTCGCGCCTGCACGTCGGCCAGGGTGCCGGCGCGGGTCGGATCGGGGGAGGCCGAACGGGGGAAGAGCTCGTACCACGTGCTGAAGCGGGCCCGGGCCCGTTCCACCTCGACGTCGTAGGTCTCCGAGGCGGCAGTCGGGTCCGGGTCCGGGTAGTGGGACATCAGCTCGGCCAGCTCCGCGCCGATCGCCAGCTCGAAGCCGTCAGCCCGCTCGAGCTGGTCGGCCAACACGCCGAGCCGTCGATAGTGGGCGCCCTCGGCTCGTGCCGCAGCCCGACGGACCAATTCAGCGCCGACGAGGAGCTCGAGGGAGAGCGACGGGCCCGAGTCCGCTCTAGCCACGAGGTTCCTACGCCAGCTGGTGAAGGCGTCGACCGTGGCCACGATGCGGAAGCAGTAGCAGCCGGGCCGCGGCACCGGAAACTCGCCCCGCCAATGGTCGTTGTCGACCGACTCCAGGGGAGCGGTCTGCCACTCGGTCTCGTCCTCGTGGCGGAAGCGAACGTCGGCTCGCAGGTCATCGGGCCCGTCGGCGAAGATGTCAGCCTCGACGGCGACCGGCTGGCCGACAGACGCCTTGGCGGGGTAGCGGCCGCAGTCGACCACGGGCCGCACCGAAGTGATGACGGGGCGCGCCCGGCCAAAGGCCTCGGGGAGGGATTCAGCAGGCTTATTCATCGGGGACATGGGTGAGCTGGTACGCACGGCCGCTGTACTCGCCCACCATGCGCTGCGTGGTGAAGAACGAGCCGTTCAAGGCCATGGAGTAGCGGCAGACGGCGGCGAACGCATCCGGGCGCCGGTAGTACAGCGGTGCCACCACATCGGCCAGCACGCGGTGGAGCTCGGTCGCGTCGGCCCCGTCGGTCTCGGGGTCGCCAATGGGCAGGTCCCCCCCGGCACCGAGATCGGCGCCGACGGCCCAGCCGGTCACGCCCTCGACGTGCCCCTCGATCCACCAACCGTCGAGGATGCTGATGCTGGGGACCCCGTTGAGCGCGGCCTTCATCCCGCTCGTGCCCGACGCCTCGTGGGGAGCCACCGGGTTGTTCACCCAGACATCCACCCCGGCCACGAGGAGGGCGGCCAGGCTCATCCCGTAGTCCTCGAGGTAGACGACGGTGACGTCCCCGGCGAGCCCCTTCGCGGCGGCGTTGACGCTCTCGATTAGGGCCTTGCCGAGCAGGTCGCGGGGGTGGGCCTTACCGCTGTAGACGACCTGGAGCGGGCCGACACGATCGACGATCGCGCGCAGGGCGTCGGGTCGGGAGAGCAGCAGATCGTTGCGCTTGTAGGGCGTGGCCCTCCTGGCCACGCCTAAGGTGAGCGCGGCCGGGTCGAGCCTCACCGATCGGCGGCGGGTCACTTCCTCGAAGAGCGCCTGCTTCGCCTCGGTGTGCGCAGCCTGCACCTCCCCCACCGGGATGCCCTTCGCGTAGCGGAGCATGGTGTTGTCCTCGCGCCAGCGGGGCAGGTGCCGGTCGAAGAGGAGCGCCGTACTGGGGGCCACCCAGGTGGGCACGTGCACCCCATTGGTGATGGCCTCGATCCGATAGCGCGGGAACATGGCCCGGGCAACCTCTCCGTGGCGTTGCGCCACCGCGTTGATGAAGCGCGAGAAGAACATCCCGAGGACGGTCATGTTGAGGGTTCCGTCCTCGAGCGATCCGATGGCGCGCAACCCCTCGGCCAGCTCCGACCCCAGGATCGCCGCCACGACCTCGGGGCTGAACCGGTCATGGCCGGCCGGCACCGGCGTGTGCGTGGTGAACACGCACCGCTCACGGACCGCAGCGACGTCGTCAGCTGACGCGTCGGCCACCGTCCCCACCCGGTCGGAGAGGAGGGCGACGGGCACCAGGGAGGCATGGCCCTCGTTGAGATGGTACGTCCCGATCTCCTCGTACCCGAGCCGGGCGAGCATGCGGGGTCCGGCCAGGCCGAGAACCGCCTCCTGAGAGAGACGTACCGGCGGGTCTCCCGCATAGAGCTGGTCGGTGATGGCCCGGTCGGCGGGGTCGTTCTCCTCGAGCCTGGTGTCAAGGAAGTAGACGGGCACGCTGGACCCGCCCCCGCCCCCGCCACGGACCACCCGTCGCCACACCGCGACCAGGACGGTCCGGCCCCCGATGACGACCTCGACGCGTGCGTCGAGTTGTTCGAGGTGATCGGCGGGCCTCCAGTGCACGGCGTGCTCGACCTGCCGGCCGGCCTCGTCGATCTGTTGGCGGAAGAAGCCGAGGTGGTACAGCAGGGTGACACCGACGGCGGGAATTCCCGCGTCGGCGGCAGCCCGCAGATGGTCACCCGCCAACACGCCAAGGCCGCCACTGAACGTGGGAACGTCGTCGCCCAGGGCGATCTCCATGGAGAAGTACGCGACCGTCGAGGTGGACACCAATCCGAGTCTGACGCATTCGCGACCGAAGTCGCACCCCGGGGATGTCGGTCCCCCGCTCACCGAGGGCTGCGTCAGCGAACGGCCCGCTCCGCGTCCGGATCCGGTGGGCGGGTCAGCTCCCCGATCGCCTGTTGGTAGACGAGCACCGCGGTCACCCGGCGGTCGACCCGCTTGGAGTCCGGCACGCGGAGCTTGCGGAAGATGCCGGTGACGTGCTTCTCGACTCCTTTCTCCGACACGGACAGGTGCCGGGCGATCTGGTTGTTGGCATACCCGTTCGCCATCTCGGCCAGCACGTTGAACTCCCGTGACGAGAGCTCGTCCAGCGCCGAGGGTGCCCGCCGTCGCACCAACGCGTTGACGATGAAGGGATCGAGCACCGTCTCGCCCGCATGGGCGCCGCGGATGGCGGTGACCACCGTCTCGAGGTCACCGATACGATCGTCGAGCAGGTACCCGGTGTGAGCGGCCCCGCAGCGCAGGAGCTCGAGCGCGTAGCCGTCGCCGGCTTCGGCAATCACCACGACCCCGATGTCAGGGTGCTCGGCACGCAGTCTCTTGGCGGCGGACAAGGACGCCTCGGCGGCGACCCTGGGGGTGCGGATGCCGACGATGAGCACGTCGGCGCGGTACTGGCGGATTGCGTCGATGGTCTCGGGATGGCTGTTCACCCGGGCAACCACCTCGATGCTCTCGACTCCTCGGAGCAGACAGGCCAGCCCCTCTCGAGTCAGGAAGTTGTCGCTGGCCACGACGGTTCGTAGCACGGCGGGGGTGTCGGGCATTCCAGGCCTCCGGGGTCGGTCGGCAGGACACGGTGCTCTCCCGACGGCCGACATCATGGTGCATGCGACCGGACCGGGCTCAGCACCCCCATTCTCTCAGCCCGGAGGGCGCCGGGCTGATCGCTGGCTGGGGCGCACCCTCGGGATCTGAGGGTGCGCCCCATTTAGCGCGTCGCGCAGCGGAAATATGCTCCGATTGTGTGTTGGAACGTCGGGCCATGGAGAAACCGAGAAATGTCGGCCAAGCGAGCCGTGAAGGCCAAGACCGTCGACGTTGCGTTCAGCCTGCCCGCTGATGTCCAAGCCGACACGGTGGCGCTGTGCGGGGAGTTCAACGAATGGTCACCGGAGGCGGTGAGGCTCGAGCGCGGCGGCGGCAGCTCGTGGCGGGCCACTGTGGCCCTCGAGCCCGGGCGCTCATATCGCTACCGATACCTTCTCGACGGCAAAGACTGGGAGAATGGGTGGGAGGCCGAGTGTTACGTCCCCAACCCATACGGCAGTGACGACTCCGTGGTCGTGGTGTGAGCTGCCCGCTCTGCTCGATACGTGCGGACTGAGCACCTTGTGAGCCGACGCACCCGACTCGGGTCGCGGTGAAGGTCGCCCTGCTGAGCAGGGAGTACCCACCTGACATCTATGGAGGTGCCGGAGTACACGTCGAGCGCCTGGCCGGTCACCTGGCCCACCTGATCGACCTCGAGGTCCATTGCTTCGGAAATGATCGTCTGGCGCCGCCCGAGTACAAGGTCGTCGCACACCAACCGTGGGACCAGCTCCAGGGTGAGGATCGCCGCCTCACGGTGCTGCGGACGATGTCCACCGACCTGGCCATGACGGCCGGGCTGCGCGGCGTTGACGTCGTCCACAGCCACACTTGGTACACCAACCTGGCGGGCCATCTGACCAAGCTGCTCCACGATGCGCCGCACGTGATGACCGTCCACAGCCTCGAGCCCAAGCGGCCCTGGAAGGCGCAACAGCTCGGGAACGGCTACCGCCTTTCGAGCTTCTGCGAGAAAACGGGCATCGAATCGGCCGATGCGATCATCGCCGCCTCGAGCGCCAGCGCCAGGGACATCACCTCCTGCTACCCCGACGTCGATCCATCCCGCATCACCGTGCTCCACCACGCCGTCGACACCGATGACTGGCGGCACGATTCCCGCACCGACGTGCTCGAGTCCTATGGCATCGATCACGACCGGCCCATCGTGCTGTTCGTCGGGCGCATCACGCACCAGAAGGGCATCACCCACCTGCTCCGTGCCGCCCGCCACCTCGACCCGGCGGTCCAGCTCGTGTTGCGGGCTGGTCCGGCAGACACACCCGAGTTGGGGCGCCAGGTGGGTGGGCAGATCAGGGAGCTGGCGACCGAGAGAACCGGGGTCTGCTGGATCCAAGAGGCCCTCGACCACCGGCAGCTGAGCCAGCTGTTGAGCCACTCGACCGTCAGCTGCTGTCCGTCCGTGTACGAACCCTTCGGATTGGTCAACCTGGAAGCCATGGCGTGCGAGACCCCGGTGGTCGCATCCGCGGTGGGCGGCATACCGGAGATCGTCGAGGACGGCGTCACCGGCACCCTGGTGCCCTTCGAGCCCGTGAGCCCGACCGAGAGCGACCCGGCCGACCCGGAGCGGTTCGCCCGCGACCTGGCCGGCGCCATCACCGCGCTCGTCGACGAACCTCAGCGGGCGCGCCAGATGGGGAAAGCCGGGCGGCGCCGCGTCGTCGAGCACTTCAGCTGGCCGGTGACGGCCCGCCGAGTCGTCGAGATCTATCGCCGGCTAGCGTCGACGCCGAGCTGACTGCAGCCTGCGGTGGCGGCGCTCGCGACGGGGCGGTCTCGCTAGCCCGAGATGATGCTGATGTGCTTGCGCCCGCGGCGCTCGCCGAACTTCACCGTGCCGTCGGCCGTGGCGAACAGTGTGTCGTCGCCGCCGCGGCCCACGTTGGCGCCGGGGTAGAACTTGGTGCCCCGCTGGCGCACCAGGATGGAGCCGGCGGTTACCGTGGTGCCGTCGAACTCCTTGACCCCCAGGCGCTGCGCCGCCGAGTCGCGGCCGTTGCGGGTGGACCCGCCACCCTTGGTCTTCGACATGTCGGACTCCTCGGACTCCCCCGGCCTCAGCCGGCCGCCGTGATGGCGGTGATCTCCAGCGTGGCGTAGTGCTGGCGGTGGCCCCACCGGCGGCGCTGGTTGGACTTGGACTTGTAGGTCATGGCGTTGATCTTGGGGCCCAGCTCCGAGCCCACGACCTTGGCCGTGACGGAGGCACCCGCCAGCTGCTCGGGCGTGGCCAGCACGGTCCCGCCGTCGACCACCAGGACGGGCTCCAGGGACACCTCGGCGCCGATCGGCTGGCCGAGCAGTTCCACCCGGACGCGCTGGCCCTCGGCGACCCGCTCCTGTTTTCCTCCGGACCTGATGACGGCATACATAAGAGGGAGATCCTAGCGCAGGACGGAATCGTCGAGGGTCACGCCCCTGCCCCCGCAGACGGCGCACTCGGTCGAAAGGGTCTCCAGCAGGCCCTCCGAGACCCGCTTGCGGGTCATCTCGACCAGTCCCAGCTCGG
>Ga0187883_10002224_pt1 | contig 11717 bp, 7 predicted proteins | sample June2016WEW_20_1_2_FD_132966 | JGI IMG/M metagenome (GOLD analysis project Ga0187883, IMG submission 132966) | Peatland microbial communities from SPRUCE experiment site at the Marcell Experimental Forest, Minnesota, USA - June2016WEW_20_10 | ecosystem: Environmental > Terrestrial > Soil >...
ACAACGCCAAGGCGGACTGGTACGTCTGGAACGACGACGACCAGAAGTGGCCCGACGCCCGCGTCGTCTTCACCGATGTCGAGCGGTCCAACTGGACCTGGGACGACACCCGCCAGCAGTACTACTGGCACCGCTTCTACCATCACCAGCCCGACCTCAACTACGAGAACCCCGAAGTGGCCGACACCATGATCGACCTCGTCCGCTTCTGGCTCGATCTCGGTTTCGACGGCTTCCGGCTCGATGCCGTGCCGTATCTGTACCAGCGCGACGGGACGTCCGGCGAGCACCTTCCCGAGACGCATGCATTCATCAGACGCGTCCGCAAGCAGCTGGAGGCGGACTACCCCGGGCGCATCCTCCTGGCCGAGGCGAACGGCTGGCCGAGCGACGTGGCGGACTACTTCGGCGAGGGCGACGAGTGCCACCTGTGCTTCCACTTCCCGCTGATGCCGCGCCTGTTCATGGCGGTCCGCCGGGAGCAGCGCTACCCGATCACCGAGATCCTCGCCCAGACGCCCGAGATCGACAGCTCCTGCCAGTGGGCCATCTTCCTGCGCAACCACGACGAGCTCACGTTGGAGCAGGTGAGCGACGAGGAGCGGGACTACCTCATTGCGGAGTACGCCAAGGACCCGAGGATGAAGCGACACATGGGCATCGGGCGCCGGTTGGCCCCGCTGCTGGACAACGACCGGCGGACCGCCGAGCTCCTGTACGCCCTGCTCCTCTCCCTGCCCGGCAGCCCCGTCATCTACTACGGCGACGAGCTGCTGATGGGTGACAACATCTACCTCGGTGACCGGGACTCCGTGCGCACGCCGATGCAGTGGTCGCCCGACCGCAACGGCGGCTTCTCGAAGGCCGACTTCGCCCAGCTCTACCTGCCACCGCTCATGGACCCCGTCTACGGCTTCAGCGCGCTCAACGTCGAGGCCCAGCTGCGGAACCAGGGATCGTTCCTGCACTGGCTGCGGCGCATGCTGACCGAGCGGCGCGCGCTTCCCGTGATGGGCGTGGGCGCCATGGAGGTGCTGCCCTGTGCCAACCCCTCCGTGCTGGCCTACATGCGCTCGGGGGAGGTGGCCGACATCCTCACCGGGTCCACCTCGACCGGGCCCTCGGTGAGCCCGGCGGTGGACGGCGCGCTCGACTGGGGCCGCTCCACCGTGCTCGCCCGGACGGTCCCGGCCGGGAACGAGAGCGAGAGCGACGAGGTGGTGCGCCGGCACCAGGCCGTACTGTGCGTGCACAACCTGAGCCGCTTCGCCCAGCCGGCCGAGCTCTCGCTGGCCAAGTGGGCCGGTTCGACGCCCTACGAGGTGCTGGGGCGGGTCCCGTTCCCGGTCATCACCGACGAGCCGTACACGATCACCCTGCCGCCCTACGGGTTCCTGTGGTTCGACCTCGCACCCGAGGAGAGGCCGGTCCAGGAATGACGGCCGAGCGCGACCAGGCGCTGCGCGCGCTGACCGAGGCGTGGCTGGGGCTGCGCAGGGTCGTGCCGGCGGGTGAGATCACCGTCCTCCGTTCGGAGGTGCTGCGGGCGGGCCGGCCCGGCCTGGTCGACATCGTCGCCCAGGTGGGGGAGCGACGGGCCCATTTCGTGGCGGGCCTGCGCGGGGTGACCGACGAGCCGCACTTCCTACGTTCGGGGGAGGAGGCCGCACTCGGCCTGCTCGACGACGACCGCGGCCTGGCGGTCTGCACCGACGCGCTGCGCGACGCGCAGCTGGCGCCGCTGTTGCTCGCCACGGTCCGCGGGGTCGAGACGCGGCCCGGACCGGTGGCCGTCCTGCGGGACGACGACGACGCCACCGTGCTCGACTGCGGCGACCGCGGTGACCTCATGGTCTTCCCATGGCTGGCCGCCGAGGCGCGGCCCGACGTCGACCTCATGGTTGCGCTGGACGAGGCCGGCTTCAACCACGTGGCGGCTCCGCTGGTGCGCTGGGTGTGGGAGGGGCACGACCTCGGTGTGGTGCAGGAGCCGCTGGCGGACCGCTCCGGCGGATGGGCCCTGGCCCTCACGTCGCTGCGGGACTTCTACGCCTCGGGGGGTGCACCCGAGGCCGCCGGCGGGGACTTCGGTGCCGAGGCGCGGGCGCTGGGCACCATGACGGCCCGCATGCACCTCGCCCTCGACCGTGCCTTCCTGCGCCATCACGAGCCCGTCGTTGACTGGGTCGACGAGGCGGAGGCGGCCATCGCCGCGGCGGACGCATCGCTGCTCGACGCGCCTGGCGTGGCCGAGCTCGTCAAGTGGATCAGCGAGTCCGACGGGCGGCTCCCCGTGATCCGCACCCACGGCGACTTCCACCTCGGGCGGACGGCCCGGACCGACCAGGGATGGGTGGTCAGCGACTGCGCGCCGGGCGGCGTCCTGGCCGGCGCGTCCACACCGGGGCGGCGCACCCCCCTGGCGGACGTGGCGGACCTGCTCTGGTCCATGCACCAGGCGAGCACCGTGGCTGCGGCAGAGCGGGACCCGGCGGGCAGGCTCGGGCTCGCTGCGCTCGGACAGGCCTGGGAGGCCAGGAACCGGCGAGCATTCGTGAGCGGCTACCTGGGCACCCCCGGGATCGGGGGCCTGGTCGGGCCCGACCGCGACCTCGTCCGGCGCCTGGTGTCGTTCCTCGAGCTGGCCCGCTCCGTCCGGGAGGCGTAGGCCTCAGACGGCTAGCGCCGAGACCTTGAGGGCGTCGGCGGCCTCCTCGGGCGAGATCACGTTGATCGCCACGCCGGTGCCCAACTCGAAGCCCGCCGTCGTGGTCGCCTTGGGCCAGATGTGCGCGTGCCAGTGGTACGGCTCACCGACCCGGTAGGGAGCGGAGTGGAAGACGATGTTGTAGGCCACGTCGCCGACGGCCTCAGCCAGTTGCTGGAGCGTGCGACGGATCGCCTCGCCGACAGCGACGAGATCCTCGGTCGGGCTCCGGTGCAGATGGGGGTTGTGCTCCCGCGGCATCACGAGCATCTCGTAGGGGACGGCGCTCCAGAACGGGCAGACCACCACGACGCGGTCGTTGGCGTAGATCACCCGCTCGGTGGAGTCCTCCTCCGCCTCGATGGTCGTGCACAAGAGGCACGACCCGACGAAGCGGGCGAAGCGGGCCTGCTCCTCGGCGAGCTCGCGGGGAATGAACGACATGCCGAGGAGCTGGCCGTGCGGGTGCTCGAGGGAGGCGCCGGCCTCACGCCCCGAGTTCACGATGGCCTGCGTGTAACGGAGGTTGGGCTGCGAGGCGTGCTCCTCCAGGCGGTCACGCAGGGCGGCCATCACGAGCTCGACCTGTTCCTGGCTCAGCATGCCCAGGGTGGCGTCGTGCTCGGGGGAGAAGATCAAGATCTCGTGGATGCCACCCGCGGAGGCCTGCGTGAACACCGGGCCGCGGTTGGCGACGACGAAGGGCTCGTCGCCCTCGAAGGCTGGATAGAGGTTGGGCACCACCCGGACGAGCCAGCGGCCGGTCGGGCCGTAGGTCTCGAGGGCGGGGGGCGTGTCCTCCTCGTTGCCGGGGCAGAACGGGCAGGGGCGGCCCAGTGTGTCGAGCACCCACGGGGAGCGGGTGACGAAGGAGTAGGGCCGCTCGGAGCGGCCAGGGCTCACGACGACCCAGCGGCCGGACAACGGATCGAGGCGTAACTGGTTCATGTGTGCACTCTCTCGGGCGCTGCCTGACCCGCCCACATCGCAATCGGCCTCATCGTCTTCACTCCACCTCTACGGTACAGGTTTCACTGACCGTGCAGGCACCACCGTCGCGGGGCTGTCACCAGGGATCGGCGCCCATGGGAGAACATGTCGGCCATGCATCACCAGCCGGACGGAGCGGCCTTCGACATCGTGCTGCTGCTCCACGTGGGCTGCGTGGTGGTCGGGCTCGTCACCACGACAACGGCCGCCACCACGGCCACCCGGTTGCGCCGCCTCGTGCGGGCGTCGGCCCCCGTGCCCGAGCCCTTGCGGCGCTACTTCCGCCCCGGGGTCAACTGGGCGGGCCGGACCATCTACGGCATCCCCGCCTTCGGGTTCGCGCTCCTCGCCATGAGCCAGGGGGCGTACGCGCTCGGGGACGGCTGGGTGCTGGGGGGCCTGGCCCTTTTCGTTGCCGTCGCCCTGCTGGCCGAGGGGGTCATGTGGCCGGCGGAGCGGCGTCTCCAGGCGGCCGTGAGCTCGGCGGGGACGACGGCCGGCCCACTGCCCGGCGCTGACGCCATGGAGAGCGACGCCACCTCCATGGGGCGGGCCGCGGTCGCCGCGCTCGTCCTGCTCGTCGTGACAGTGGTCATCATGATCGCCCAGCCCTGACTCCGTGCCGGGGACGGGAACCCCCGCCGGGGTCACGTCCATGTGTGCCGTCCGGTCGGCTCAGAGAACGCCGAGCCGGCAGGGTGTCAGCCGCAGCCCTCGCCGCAGCCGCCGACCGGGGGCCTGCAGCCGCCACCGCAGCCGCCGCCACCCTGGCTGCCGCCGCACGGACCGCCGCCACCACCGCTCCCGCCGCCGCCACCTTGGCATCCGATCGTCTCCGAAGAGGATGCGGAGGAGGAAAGGTAGTAGCTGCTGCCGCTGTAGGAGGCCGTGACCGCCACCGAGCCCGGGACCTGGTTCACGGTGATGGTGCAGGAGGCCACGCCGGACGAGTTGGTGGTGCCGGTGCAGCTCTGGACCGTCTTACCGGACCCCAGGGTCATGACGACCGGCTGCCCGGAAATCGGCGTGCCGCCGGCGGTGGTGAGCACCGAGGTCAGGGTAAGCGTCTGCCCGGACGAGACGCTCGCCGGGCCGGTGTAGGTCAGCGTGGTGGGCTCCGTGGTGACCACGAAGCAGTTGTGGCCGCTGCTGGGCAGCAGGGTGGTCGTGCTCGTGCTCCCACCGAAGGACCCGGAGATCGTGTAGGTGGACGCAGGCTCATTCGGCGTGATGCTGCAGGACGCCTTGCCGCTCGAGTTGGTGACAGCGGTGCACGTCTGCGTGCCGTTCAGGGTGAGCGTGACCGTCTGCCCGCTGATCGGAGCGCCCGTCACCGCGTTGGTCAGCGTGCCCGTGACCGTCGTGGGCTGGCCGTAGGAACCGGTGACCGCACTCACCGAGAGGTTGGTCGGTGTGTCGATCACGACGCTCCCCGTGGCGGTGGCCGGGACGTAATAGGCGTCGCCGGCGAACTTCGCGGTGACCGGCAGCGGGCTGGTCGTCTGGTTCACCTTGGCGATCACGCAGGAGGCGGCGCCCGACGAGTTGGTCGTGCCGCTGCAGCTCTGCGCGGAGGTCCCGGAGCCCAGGGTGAAGGTCACCGTCCGACCGCTGATGGGCGTGCCGTGCGCCGGGTCGTCGGTCGTCAGGACGCCCGAGAGGGTGGCGGAGGACCCGTTGGTCGCGCTGGTCGCCCCCGTGTAGGTGAGGGTCGCCTCCTCGTGGGTGACCACGAAGGTACTCGACCCCGTGCTGGCCAGGAGATGGGGCAGCACGGTGGCGTCACCGGCGAACGACGCGGACAGCGAGTACGTCCCGGCGGGCTCGTTCGGGGTGATGGAGCAGGTCACCACGCCGCTGGCGTTCGTCGTGCCGGTGCACGACTGCGTCCCGTTCAGCGTGATCGTCACCGGCTCGTTGGCCGCGCCCGCCGAGGTGTAGTTGTCGATCAGGGTCGCCGACACGTTGGTGGCGTCGGAGTAGTCGCCCGTGGCGGGGCTCACGGTCAGGGTCGTCCCCGTCTGCACCGGGCCGACGTTCACCGTGCCCGAAGCATTGGCCGACTGGTAGTAGCCGTCGCTGGTGAAGGTCACGGTCACCGGCACTGGGCCGACGGTCTGGTTCACGTTGTTGATGGTGCAACTCCCGGTCCCGCTCGAGTTCGTGGGGGCGGCGGTGGTGCAGGTCTGCGCCGTCGAGCCGCCGCCGAGGACGAAGGTGAGCGTCCGGCCGACGACCGGCGTGGCGCCCGAGTCCGAGGTCAGGGTGCCCGAGACCGTCAGGTTCTGAGAGTTGTAGATCGACGTCGGACCGGTGTAGGTCACGCCGGTCTCCTCCAGGGTGACGACGAAGTTCGCCGAGTTCTTGGCCGGCAGCAGCTGGAGCGGCTGTGTGGTGTCGCCCGCGAAGCTCCCGGTCAGGGTGTACGTCGCCGCCGGCTCGCCGGGGGTGATGGGGCACGAGGCCACACCGATGGAGTTCGTCGTCCCCGTGCACGTCTCGGTGCCGTTCAGGGTGAAGGTGACGGGCTCGCCCGCGATGGGGGCGTTGGTGTTGCCGTCGGTCAGCACGCCGGAGACGGTGGTGGCGTCGGAGTAGTCGCTGGTGGCCGAGTTGACCGTCAGGCTGGTGGGCTCGGTCACACTGAGCGTATTGGTCGCGGTGGCGGCCGTGTCGTAGCTGTCCGCGCCGAAGCTGGTGGTGATCGGCTCCGAGCTGGCCGGCTGGTCGACCGACGCGATGGTGCAGCTGACGTTCCCGTTGGAGTCCGTGGTGGCGTTGCAGGACTGCTGGGTGGTGGGGTTCGTGCCGATGGTGAAGGTGACGACCTTGGTGGGCAGTGGGCTCGACGTCGAGGTGTCGCTGAGAGTACCCGTCAGCGTGATGGGCTGCCCGTTGACCGCCGTCGTGGGCCCGGTGTAGGTCACTGTGCTCGAGTCGGGGTTGACGGTGAATGTGCTTGAGGAGCTGTCCGAGCCGATCGGTGTCGATGTCGACGTATCGCCCCCGAACGATGCAGTCAGGGTGTAGCTCTGCGAGGGCTCACCCGGTGTGATGACACAGGTGGCGGTCCCGGTGTTGTCGGTCGTCCCGGTGCACTGTTCGGAGCCGTTCAGCGTGAAGGTGACCGGCTCGTTGACGATGGGCTGGCCGCTCGAGTTCGTCAGGACCGCCGAGACCGGTGTGGGCGACGAGAAGTTGCCGGAGACCGGCTGCACGGCGAGCGTCGATGGCGTCGTGTTCGCAACGGGTGTCGGTGCCGCCACCTCAATCTGGTCGTCGACCGAGAGGCCGTAGAGGGCGCCCGAGTGGGTGTCGATCTGCTGTTGCACGTAGCCGTCGTTGGCGCCGCCCAGGGCGACCTGCCAGATGTCACCTGAGGTCGAGTCCCCGGTCCAGAACGAGGTCCCATTGGGGTCGAGGCTGATGGCAAAGAGCGAGCCCTGGCAACCCGGGAGGGACGCGCAGGTGTAGGTGTGCAGGACGTTCCCGTTGGGGTCCAACAAGATGTCGGCGTTCGAGTCGGCTACGAGCACGTCGCCACCGGGGACGACCTGGAGCTCGAAGGCCTGGACGGGCAGCCCCGTCGAAGAGTCGAACGAGGGGAAGGACTGGAGGTTGAAGTTGGGCTCCTGCGTGTTGGTGCAGATGTTGTAGTGCAGGATGTCGCTGCCTTCGGTGGTGTAGTAGACGTTGCACTGGTCGGCCAGCGCGATCCAGTCGTCACCCGCCAGCTCGGTGGTCAGCGGACCGATGTTCCGCACGAGCTGCCCCGTGCTGTTGAACTCGGCGATGTACGGGGTGGACTGCTGTCCGACGTAGAGGTTGCCGTTGTTGTCGAAAGCCAGGGACAACGGGTTCTGCAGCCCGCTCGCGAAGACGCCGTCGAGTGTGCCGTTGGGCGAGTACTCGCTGACGTCGCCGCTGTAGTCGTCGGCGACGTAGAGGTTGCCGTGCGCGTCGAACGCGCTCCCGGCGGTGTAGGACTCGTTGAGCCCGTCGTTCAGGGTCGTGTCGAGGGAGGGGGTCGACGGAGCGTTCGGGGGCGCGCTCGGCGTCGCCTGGCTGTACACGCTGACCGCGGAGTTGCCCACCGAGGCGAAGACCTGACCCGATGCGAACTGCGTGCCGGGAGTGCCGGCGGCGGCCGGCTTGGCGGGGAAGAAGAGGAGCCCGACGCAGCCCAGGACGAGGACGACTGCCAGTGCGAGCGCCGTCTGGCGCACTGCAGTGCCGTAGATCCCGGATCTGGTGCCGTCCCAGTCCGCCGTGTCGCTCGTGGTGTGACCACCCGCTGACACTCGACCAATCGACAGTCTCATTACGCCCCCTCGTGGCTGCACGGTTCCCAGGTCCCGCGTCGTCTGTTGCGCACCTCTGGCTGGAAGTGGTCGAGGTGCGCGCTGTGTGAGTTCGAAATATGAGCCGAAGCTGGGAGCGACGACAGGTACAAAAGGACCAGATCGCCGACATCCGCGGCCGCAATTGGGTGGGCGTTGACAGCCTCGATTAGGTGTTAACACCCTGGTCGAGGTGTTAACACCTTCTGCCAGCGGCGATCTAGGGCTCGAGCGTGCGCTTCCGCTCTGTGAGATCAGCTATCAGGTCGGAGCCGAGAGGCCTGACAGGGCCAGAGGATCATCACTCGGTGGCGGCAGTCACAATCGCACGTGCGTGATCCACGTCCCCGGACCGCACCAGCTCGGGCAGCGGGCCGTCGAGCAGGCCGGCCCAGTCGACCGAGTCGCTGCGCACGCCCGCATCGCGGAGGCGTTCGCGACCCTCGCCGAGAAGCTGTGCCAGGGTTCCGAGACCCTCCCCGCACTTGGCCGCCAGTTGGTCCCGGAGCCACGACGCGAGCGCCGGGCTCAGCCCGCCCGTCGACACGGACACGGTCACGGCGCCGTCGCGGTGGACCGCCGGGAGGATGAAGGAGCAGTGGGCGGGGTCGTCGGCACTGTTCACCCATACGCCGGCCGCCTCGCCGTCGGCGAACACGGCGCCGTCGACGTCGGGCATGCCGGTGGCGGTCACGACGAGCCGATAGGCCACCGCGTCACCCTCGCGGTAGGGCCGCCGCTCCACGGCGTGCAGCAGTGGCATCAGCGCCTCCATGTCGCCGCTCAGCGACGGCGCGATCACGGTCACGGAGGCACCGCATTCGAGCAACCCACGGGCCTTGCGCGCCGCCACGGGACCCCCGCCGACCACCAAGCAAGGGCGCTCCGACACCTCCAGCAGCACTGGGTAATAGGACCTGTGGTCCGTCTCGGGCTCAGTCATGGAGCCGCGGAGGACCGACCATGCCCGCCGCGATCGTGGCGAAGGTGAGCTCGTCGATCAGCACGAAGCTCCCAGTGATGCGATCGGCTTCGTAGGGATCGACCGCCAGGGGCGTCGCCGTCCGCAGCTTCACGATGCCGATGTCGTTCTCGCGGAGCTCATTCGCCTCGGCGATCCGGAGCTCGTTGACGTCGAAGGTGCCGGTGACGCCCTCCACCACGACCGGCGTGACCCGTGTGGTGTGCTTGAGCCGGAGACGGTCGCCCGCAGTGAGCGGGCTGTCCTTGAACCAGCAGACGGTCGCCTCGAACGTGTCGGTCACCTCAGGGGCATCCTCGGCGGCGGCGATGAGGTCCCCCCGGGAGACATCGAGATGGTCCGCCAGGCGGAGCGACACCGACAGGCCGACCTCGGCGCGCTGGAGCGGCCCGTCTGCCGTCTCAATGGCCCGGACCGAGGTGTGCGCACCCTGGGGCAGCACCACCACCGGGTCGCCGACGCGGAACGGCCCGCCGTTCACCATGCCGGCGTAGCTGCGCCCGCCGCCGGGCTGGCGCAGCACCCACTGGACTGGGAGACGCGCTCCGCTGCCTCGGTTGACGCCGTGCTGGGCGGCCCACCCGCCGGCCTGCGCCGACTCGAGGGCATCGAGCACGGTCGGGCCGTCATACCAAGGGGCGGCGTCCGAGCGTGCCACCACGTTGTCGCCGTTGAGGGCCGAGATGGGGATGATCGTGCAGGAGGAGATCCCGAGTCGGTGTGCCAACGCCTCCATCTCGTCCGCGATCCGCTGGTAGGCGGATCGGTCCCAGCCGACGAGGTCCATCTTGTTGGCGCAGACGACGAGCTGGTCGACACCGAGCAGCGCCGCGATGCAGATGTGGCGCCGTGACTGCTCACGGAGTCCCGAGGTCGCGTCGACGAGCACGAGCGCGAGGTCGGCTGTCGAGGCCCCCGTGGCCATGTTGCGTGTGTACTGGATGTGCCCGGGGCAGTCGGCGATGACGAACTTTCGGTGGGGTGTCGCCGCGTAACGGTAGGCGACGTCGATTGTGATGCCCTGCTCCCGCTCGGCGCGTAGGCCGTCGGTGACGAAGGAGAGGTCGACCTCACCGAGGCCGCGGCGTTCCGACGCCGTCTCTATTGCAGTGAGCTGATCGTCGAAGAGCTGTCGCGTATCGAAGAGCAGCCGGCCGATGAGAGTGCTCTTGCCGTCGTCGACCGATCCGATCGTGGCGAACCTGAGCAGGTCCATGGTGTCCACGCCGAGCTCGGGGCCGCCGGCCGGCGGCGAGCCGGGCAACGTGGTCATGGGTCTAGAAGTACCCCTCGCGCTTGCGGTCCTCCATCGCGGTCTCGGAGAAGCGGTCGTCGGCCCGGGTCGCCCCCCGTTCGGAGACTCGCGACGCCGACACCTCCCGGATGATCTCCTCCACCGTGTCGGCATCGGAGCGCACCGCGCCGGTGCAGGTGGCGTCGCCGACGGTGCGGAAGCGCACGGTCTCCTTGTGGACCTCCTCGCCGGGCTTCGCGGTGATCCACTCGCTGAGCGCCAAAAGCATGCCGTCGCGCTCGACGATCTCGCGCTGGTGGGCGTAATAGATGGATGGGAGCTCGATCCTCTCCCGGCGGATGTATTGCCAGATGTCCAGCTCGGTCCAGTCCGACAGCGGGAACGCGCGCAGGTGCTCGCCCGGGCGCACACTGCCCTGGTACAGCTGCCAGAGCTCGGGTCGCTGGCGCTTCGGGTCCCACTGCCCGAAGGAGTCGCGGAACGACAGGACGCGCTCCTTGGCCCGGGCCTTGTCCTCGTCCCGGCGCGCCCCGCCGAACGCTGCGTCGAACCCGTTGGCGTTGATGGCATCGAGCAGCGTCGTGGTCTGCAGACGGTTGCGCGATGCCACCGGCCCGGGGTCCGGCACCCGGCCCTGGTCGATGGAGTCCTGCACCTTGGCGACGAGGAGCCTGGCTCCTTCGGCCTCGACCTGTGCATCCCGGTAGGCCAGCACCTCAGGGAAATTGTGGCCGGTGTCGACGTGGAGGACGGGGAAGGGGATCCGCCCCGGCTTGAAGGCCTTGGAGGCGAGGTGGAGCAGGACGGCCGAGTCCTTGCCTCCGCTGAAGAGGAGGACCGGGCGCTCCGACTCGGCGGCCACCTCGCGGATGATGAAGATGGCGAGGGATTCGAGAAGGTCGAGATGGCCGAGGGGATGCTCGACAGGTCTGACCAGGGCAGTGACCGACGCGCCGGCGCGATCCGCGACGGGGCGGTTCTGCGGGGAGCGGAGGGCGGCAGTGTCCATGGGACCTCTCAAATCATGACCATTTTGGTCATGTATACTAAAGCCTGCATTCGGACGGGCGTCAAGCGGCGGGGGCGGGCCCCCGGAACGGGCCATCGGCTCGGGGAGAAGGTGAGGATCGGTGGCCGAGACCTATGTGAACGACCAGCCGGTGGACGAGGAGGACCTCGTGGCCATCAGCGAACGCTTCGAGGCCGCTCCGGCCAGCGCCGTCATCCGCTGGGCCGTCGAGACATTCGGCGACTCCATCGCCCTGGCCGCCTCTTTCGAGGACATCGTGCTCATTGACCTGGCCACCAAGGTCGCGCCCGGCATCGAGGTCGTCTTCCTCGACACCGAGGCGCACTTCCCCGAGACACTGTCCTTCGTCGAGGAGGTACGGGCGCGCTACGGGCTGAACCTCACGGTCACCAAGCCCGGCCCCGACGCGGCCG
>Ga0187883_10002234_pt1 | contig 11692 bp, 13 predicted proteins | sample June2016WEW_20_1_2_FD_132966 | JGI IMG/M metagenome (GOLD analysis project Ga0187883, IMG submission 132966) | Peatland microbial communities from SPRUCE experiment site at the Marcell Experimental Forest, Minnesota, USA - June2016WEW_20_10 | ecosystem: Environmental > Terrestrial > Soil >...
AGCGCTGTGCCAGGTAGCGGTCACCTTGACCTATACCACCGGCCGCGGGCATGCGCTGATCGGCCGGGCGTTGTACCTGCCCGAAGCCTGCGCTGCTGATGAGGAACACCGCGAGCTGGCCGGCGTCCCGGAGGAGGTCATGTTCGCCAGCAAGCCGCAACTGGCTGGCAGCCTGATCGAACGCGCGCACTCTCGCGGGATCCGCGCCGCCTTCGTGGCCGGCGACGAAGTGTACGGTGGCCGCCAGCTGCGCCGTGACATCCGGCAGCGCGGGATGGGCTATGTGATGGCGGTCCGCGCCGGCCACGTTGTCACCACCGGCTCGGGCCGTGCCGTGACCGCGGCCGCCGCGGCGCGCATGATCCCGCGCCCGGCCTGGCACCGGATGCGCGCCGGGTCAGGGACCAAGGGCACCCAGCACTACGACTGGGCGATGCTGGAGGTGGCCAGCGACGACACTCCCGGCGGGCAGCCTGATGGGCACGGCATGCTGCTGGCCCGGTGGCACCGCTACACCGGCACGCTGTCGTACTACCGGTGCTGGGCACCCCGCCCGGTCCCGCTGTCCCGGCTGATCGCCATCGCCGTCGCCCGCTGGCGGATCGAGGAAGATCACCAGCTCGCCAAGCAGAGCACCGGCCTGGACGCAGGGCAGGTCATCCGCTGGAAATCCTGGCACCGCTGGACCGTCATCTGCCTGCTGGCCTATATCTACCTCGCCATTGCCGTGGCAGTGCAACGCCAGCAAGAGGCCGGCTCCGACTGGACGCCGGGCTGATCCCGATCACCGTGCCGGAGCTGCTGCGGCTTCTGCGTGACACCGTCATCCCCCCGCCCCGGCGAGACCAGCCTCACCGGCTGCACTGGTCCACAATGGCGACCCCGCCACCAGCACCGCGCCCGCCAAGCCCACCAGCGCTGGAATGCCTGCGCGGGGACAACACCATGATCACAGCGAACCGCAGCTGCCTACCAGGCAGGACATCAAGAGGCGTCGGCTCGCGGTTTGACCAGCTGTGCGCCCGGGGCACGTCAGAACCTGAACCGGTCGCAGAAAGGAATCGTTGTGCAAGCTATAACCGTGCGAGACCGAGCCGCCGGCGCCGCCGGGCTCACGCTATCCGACATCCCGCACCCCCACGCGGCCGAAAACGACGTGATCGTGCGCGTCTACGCGGCCGGGTTCACCCCGGGAGAGCTGGACTGGCCGGGCACGTGGACCGATCGCGCCGGCCGTGACCGAACCCCGAGCGTGCCTGGACACGAGCTGTCGGGTGTTGTCAGCGAGCTGGGCTACGGCACCACCGGCTTGACCATGGGCCAGCGGGTGTTCGGGCTGGCCGACTGGACCCGCGACGGGGCGCTGGCTGAGTACACGGCGGTGGAGGCCCGCAACCTCGCCCCGCTCCCGGCGGGCATCGACTACACCGTGGCCGCCGCCGTGCCCATCTCCGGGCTGACCGCCTGGCAGGGCCTCTTCGACCACGCAGGACTAAAGACGGGCCAGACCATCCTGATCCACGGCGCCGCGGGCGGCGTCGGGTCCATGGCGGTGCAACTCGCGCACGAGCTGGGGTCCCGCGTAATCGGCACCGGTCGCGCCGCGGACCGGGAGGCTGCACTTGGACTGGGCGCGGACGTATTCGTAGACCTGCAGGCCGACCGGCTGGAGGAGGTCGGCGAGGTCGACGTGGTGTTCGATGTCATCGGGGGCGAGGTCGTCGAACGCTCGGCCCCGCTGGTGCGCGCCGGCGGAACGCTGGTCACGACCATCGGCCTGCCGCAGGTGCGGCCCGCTGACGGCCGGGCGATCTTCTTTGTCGTCGAGCCGGACCGGCTCCGGCTGGCGGACCTCGCCGAGCGGGTGCGGTCCGGGCGGCTGCAGCCGATCATCGGGGCCGTACGGCCGCTGGCCGAGGCACCATCCGCGTTCACGCCCGACCGACGGATGCCCGGCAAGACGATCATCCGCGTCACCGAAGGCGAATAACGGAAGGCGGCTATCTGATCGGTGGGCGGACCGGTCCCGGGCGACCTGCTCTGACAGGTAAAGCCCGAGGAGGCCGGCCCCATCAGCTGCACTGGCCCACCTGACGACGCCCCCACCAGCACCGCGCCCGCCAAGCCCACCAGCGCTGGAATGCCTACGCCGAGACAACACCATGATCACAACGAACTACAGCTGCCGTATCAGAGGGGGTTATGGTCGGCTGCGAGAGCCTTGGCAACAAATACTGGGGGCGTAGTCGATGGGTCGGCCGCAACGCAGGGGACAGGTCCCCGGCACCATCGCAGAGTGCAACTTCTTCGCTGGGACGCTTGGCAACCACGATGCCTCATAGCTGCCCGCCGTCCTCAAGCTCCGCGCTGTGGAGTGTTCCCGCTTTTGTGGATTCCGAATTAGGCGGTTAATTGACTTAGTTGCCCATGTTCTAGTATTCCTCGCCTGAAATCTAGACTCTAAGTCGCTATGATTTCTTTGTGCCGTCTCTGGGTCGTCCCGCTGCCAAGCTCGTGCTCGCCGATACCGAGCGCGAGGAGCTGGAGCGCTGGTCGTGCGGCCCGGCGCCGACGCTGGCGCTGCGGGCGCGGATCGTGCTGGCCTTCGCTGGCGGCGGCTCGGGCCGGAAGGTCGCGGCGGATCTCGGGGTGACCGAGATGACGGCCGGCAAGTGGCGCGGGCGGTTCGCGGAACGGCGGCTGGCGGGCCTGGCCGACGGCGAGCGCGCGGGCCGGCCTAAGGCGGACCTGGTCCTGACCGCCGCCGAGGAGGCGCAGCTCACGCGGTGGGCGCGGCGGGCGACGTCGGCGCAGAGCCTGGCCATGCGGTCGGAGATCGTGCTCGCCTGCGCCCGTGGCGCGTCGAACAAGCAGGTCGCGGCGGACCTGCGGGTGACGGCGGGCACGGTGAACCGGTGGCGCGCCCGGTTTGTCCGGGACCGCCTGGACGGCCTGACCGACGAGGAACGGCCGGGCCGGCCGCCCTCGATCCTGCTGGACAAGGTCGAGGACGTCATCGTCGCGACGCTGGAGCAGACCCCGAAGGACGCCACCCACTGGTCACGCGCGTCGATGGCCAGGCGCAGCGGCCTGTCACCATCGACGATCGGCCGGATCTGGCGGAAGTTCGACCTGAAGCCGCACCTGACCGACGGGTTCAAGCTCTCCTCCGACCCGCTGTTCGTGGAGAAGGTCATCGACGTCGCCGGGCTCTACCACAACCCGCCCGAGAAGGCGGTCGTGCTGTGCGTCGACGAAAAGTCGCAGATACAGGCCCTGGACCGGTCCCGGGCGGTGCTGCCGATGATGCCGGGAATGCCCGAGCGGCGCACCCACGACTACGGCCGGCACGGGATCACCAGCCTGTTCGCCGCGTTCAATATCGAGGACGGCACCGTCATCAGTTCGCTGCACCGCCGGCACCGCGCCGCCGAGTTCAGGAAATTCCTCATCAAGATCGACAAGGCCGTCCCCGCGGAACTCGGCATCCACCTGATCTGCGACAACTATGCCACCCACAAGACCCCCGAGATCCAGGCATGGCTCGACCGCCACCCCCGCGTCAAAATTCACTTCACCCCGACCGGATCGTCGTGGATCAATCAGGTGGAACGGTGGTTCGGGTTCCTGACCGACAAGCTCATCCGCCGCGGCGTCCACACCAGCGTCCAGGCCCTCGAAGCAGACATCAGGAACTGGATCGACACGTGGAACCAGGACCCCAGACCTTTTGCCTGGACGAAGACCGCCGAGGAGATCCTGCATTCCCTCGCCGAGTACCTCGCCAAGATCTCTGTGCCGCCCACCGAGAAAACCATCGAACTTAGAGCGCAGATTTCAGGCGGAGGACACTAGTGTCCTCCGCCTGAAATGGGTTAGCTAAGTAAGTAGCCTGTGCGCATGTCGCAAACTGCTGCGCCGTTAATGCTGGCCGATGATAAGCAAGCTGCTGCGGATCTGCAGGTTGATCCGGCGACGACGAGTAAGTGGCGAAGGCGGTTCGCCGCGCGCCACCTGGCTGACGAGCCACGGCCAGCCCGGGCACCTTCAATCCTGCTGGACCGGGTGGAGGACGTCATCTCCGTCACCTTGGATCAGACCTTTTTTGTAAGTCACGAAGAACGATTCAGATACCGCCTTATCGTAGCAGATCCCAGTCCCTTCGAGGGCCGCCTGACCTTATTTCCCGCACAGTATGAGTCGAACGGCGATGAAGTACACTGGCAGTCGCTAAGGCCGGGCGAGAACCGGCCGGTCACCGCCAATGGTGGTCCGCTTCCGGGCTCGCGGGTGGCGTCTGCGCAGGCCAGCGGCCTGCGCAGACGATGGACGCGCTTATTCGCGACCAGGTGGCCCAGCGCCGCCAGGCCTGCGCGCATCCGGCGCACGCCAGGATTCCCCCCGCGTCCGCGTAAATCTTCTTCATCCCTACGATCAGCGCCGAGTCGTCCCGCGAGCGATGGGACGGCCCGGCGCCTCGCCAGGCGGAATAGCCAGGACCTGAAACTCCCGGCCAGGTATACATTCATGACACCGGGTAGGCGCCTGAATCAGCCCAGACCGCGGCGGCAGAATCTTACTGACTGCCTTTCACGAACCATTTCACTCATGTTTTACGAACTCCGCCTGCATCCGCAGTGTCCGTGGCCATGAGGAAGTGGCTCTGGCTCAATTGCGGTGATCGGTTCAGTCGGCGAGCAGGACGCGCTTGCGCAGCAAGTCGGGTTCGCCCGCCCGTACATCTGGCTTTTGATCATCTTTAAAGTTATGTGGGGTCTGGCCGGGTGATCATGTGGCTCGGCCGTGACGACGACACGCTGCTGCCGATGGTCGCCTGCCAGGTGTTCCTGCTCAACCGCAGCCCGCACTCGGAGGAGCTGACGACCGGGCTGTTGGAGCGGATCCGCCGCGAGCACCTGCTGCCCGAACTCCGCCTGAGCACCCTGCATGCCATGCAGCGTGCCGTCGCCGAAATGGGATTCTGTGACCCGCCACGGCGGATGACGGGCCGCCACCCCGCTCGGGCGGGAGGCGGATCGCAGGCCTGGGCGGCGTGGGCGGAGCGCGGGTACCACACCTCCACCCTCACACCCGGGGTCTGTGGCAGCGTCGGCGCGACGCTGTTCAAGGTCGGCAGGTGGGCAGAGGCGAGGCATCCGGAGGCGGCGATCCGACGGCCTGGACGCGGCAGACCTGCGCGGCCTGGATAGCCACGCTGGACCGGATGAACGTAGGCGACTATGCCCAGCGCACCGCCGGGCTCAAGGACCGCCTCGGCAAGCCGCTGGAAGCGTTCTGCAAGGCAGCTCAGCTCTCCGCACTGCGACATTCTTCCGGGACTGCCAGGAGTGGGAGTGGCTGCCGAGGCGCTTCGACCCGCAGCGCGTGCTGGGCACCCCCGCGCAGCATCACGGCCCTGCTCGGCCCGGACCCCGCGTGATCGCACGCCCGGCAGGCTGCCGCAGCATTGAAAGCTAGTGCCGAAGGTGCCAAGAGGCGTCTCCTCGCCGCTTGCCGATCCGCCGGAAGCCCCATCGGCTCAGGAGACGCACGCGCGACTTGACACGCCGCAACAAAGGAGAGAGCCGATGGCGCCCGCCGGAGTATACGACGACATCGCAGGCTGGTACGAAGAAGAGTTCCTCGGCGGGCGACGGACGGAGGCCCGGGCACGAGGCGGCAACCCCCTCGACCTCGGCCACGTCCTGCGCGACCTCCTCGGAGAGGGCAGCGAGCGCCTGCCTGGAGGTCGGGTGCGGCACCGGTGTCCACGCCGCCCAGATCCGCGAGCTGGGCTGGACCCCGGCCGGCGTCGACCTCTCCGCCGGGATGCTGCGGCGCGCCCGCGGCCGCCTTCCCATCGCGCAGGCCGACGCTGAGAGGCTGCCGGTTCGAGACGACTCCCTGCAAGCGGTTGTCGCGATGATGGCCCACACAGACATGCCGGGTACCCGGCGGTGCTGCAGGATGTGGCCAGGGTCCTGTGCCCCGCCATCCTGGACAGACCAAGGAGTGCGCGCCAAGGTCGGTGCCACCCATCACCCGCTGCCCGAGTTGATGCACGCTTTCCTCGACGCGGGCTTGAGGCTCGAAAGGTTCGCTGAAAGTGGCGAACGAACCCCCGTCGTGCTGGCCGTCAGGGCGCAGAAATATCCCCGGCAGGCTTGACAAGCCTGATTCCACAGAATGATGCGGTTGAGATGGCTTTCGACAATGCCGGAGATGTAGGGCATGGCGAGTCCGGCGGTGGCTGGCAGCCCAGCCCTTGCGGAGTCCCTTGGCGAAGCCGCGTAGCTCGCTGGCGGGGCTGTCCCTGGCCTGGCTGGCCCAGGCTTCGAGGTCTTGGCCGTGGCGGTGGCACAGCATGTCCGCGAAGTCCCGGACAAGGGCGCGGGTAGCGGCGAGTTCCTCGCAGCGGCCGGTGATCTGGGCCAGTGCTGCGCGGCGGTCGTCGGGGAGCTTGCCAGGCGGGATGAGGATCCAGCCTGCCACCTTTGGCGGGGGGCGGTGCTGGTGCCAGGGGACGGCGGTGTCCTGGCGCAGCCGGGCGGTGAGCCGGCGCAGGGTGCGCAGGCTTCCCCGGTAGCCGCGGCCGCAGAGTTTCTCGTGCAGCTGCTCGGTGCTGCCGCAGCCTTCGTCCCATCGCTGGCGCAAGCAGGGCAGGTGCGGATCGAGGAGCCAGCCGGGTGACCCGGGTGTCCGGAGGACCAGCTGGTCTGGCGTGGCGGCGCCGGTGTAGCTGCGCACTGTCTTGCGGTCCAGCCGTAAGGTGCGGCTGATCTCGGTGATGGACAGCCCGCGTGCGAGCCCGGCGTGGACGTCCCGTGCCGGGCCCGGGTCCGGACCGTCAGGGCACCCTGAAGAGCTGGCGGGGCCTCCGCCGCCCCGGCTCGGTTCGGGCCCAGGGGGCGGCGGCTGTTCTCGTAGGCACGACCAGTGGCGGTCCACCGCTCGCTTCACAGCCTCGGCCAGGTTGTGCCACAGATGCCATGCGTCAGCGACCTGCCAGCGGGGCGACCTCGGCCGCGTCTTCTAATGGCACCGCCGCGGGTCCCGGCAGATCACCCCTGCGTCCGGGTGGGCGTCCAGCGGGGTCTCTGGTGCGCTTCACCACTTGCCTGTCCGGGCCGAGGAGGTTCCCGTTCCGAGCTGTTCAGAGTGGCTTCGGTCTTCGGTCTTCGCTCTGCTGTCGGCTTGCCACCTGGGCTGTCCTGACGGACCGCCCGCCCCACTGAAGTGGCCGACATGCGCTGGGTGCTCGTTCTATCACAAAATAAGCAAACTGCCATCCTTTCTGTCCTCGGAGCAGTACCTTCCCTACACAGTGTTCCGCGTTAGAACGTGTCCGCACGATATGTGACACGTTACATACATTAGGTAAGCGTGAGGGCAGGGACGAGTCCCTGCAGGACCCTGACCGCAGACAGGTTCAGCCATGGATCACAGTGCAGTCACAAGTTGGGAGAGTCCTGCTGCCGTGCCGGGCCCACTGCGGGCCTCCGCCGGGCAGGACAGATCAGATTTCCGGGCGCTGTCTGCACTCCATAGCGAGGTCTGGATCTATTCAGCCACGACTCCGATGGTGAGTCTGGCGTCGTCCCCGCCGAGGATGTCAGTTTCCCCTTCACATGGGCTGCCTGGTGAATGGTCTATGCCTCGAACGACGACGAGAGATTCAGGATCAAGAAATTAGACCTAATTACGTCAACGGTTAAGTCTTAATAACTTGGGGGAGAACTGGATATGAAGTCGCCTTCGGTCTCCGTTGTGGTACCAGCACTCAACGAGGCTCAGAACATTCCTCATGTCTTCGCCCGGATGCCTCCTGACCTCCACGAGGTCGTCTTGGTCGACGGCTTCTCCGTGGACGGGACTGTGGCGGTCGCGCGCCAACTGAGACCGGATGTACGTGTAATCCGGCAGTCGCGTAAGGGTAAAGGGAATGCGCTAGCCTGCGGAATAGCAGTCGCAACCGGCGACGTCATTGCCTTGGTCGATGCCGACGGTTCGGCCGATCCAGGCGAGATCCCGCGGTTCGTAGAGGCGCTCATGAATGGTGCTGATTTTGCCAAGGGAACACGATTTGCTGACGGCGGTGGCAGCGCCGACATCACGCGCCTTCGCAGTTATGGAAATTATGCTCTGACGGCTTTTTTCAACGCCCGCTACGGCAGGAAGTACTCAGATCTTTGCTATGGTTTTAACGTTTTCTGGCGGCGACATGCGGCGGTTCTGGGCTTGGACGCCACTTCGCCGCAGAGACCTGGTGGTGACGGACGGCTTTGGGGTGACGGCTTCGAAGTCGAGACGCTCATTCATGTTCGTGTCGCCAACGCAGGCTTAATTGTCGCTGAGGTCCCTAGCTTCGAGCACTCGCGAATCCACGGAGTCAGTAACCTAAATGCCTTCCACGATGGTCGTCGCGTGCTGCGGACCATCCTGATTGAGCGTCGCCGACTGCATTACCAGATGGCGATCGCCGACCCTACGCCTGCGGCTACGCCCACGGCGTCGATTCCCGAGCTCCCCGCGCAAGTTATTCAGACATCACTTCCTATGACGGCAGTGGCGAGCGAGCGGGTGGTAGACCAACGCTGAAGGGGGGGAGCCTGGGTCGCGGTCCTTGGATGCTGGCGGCGGTGACCAGCACCGTCAGGAGCATGCCGCCGGTATCGAAGGCGATGTGGAGTTCGCGGCCGTTGATCTTCTTCCCCGCATCGTAACCGCGGCCGGTGCGCGCGACCATCTCGGAGCCCTTCACCGACTGCTGAGTCGCAGATGCTCCAAATGAGCCTGACGCAGGCAGGGCCTGTCGTCCAAGTCCATAGCGGCGAGCAGTGGGTCGGGTCCCCAGCCAGCTTGAGAATCATCTTTACCCAAAGAGCCCACTAGAGGCGGCCTCTGTCCATTAGGTTTGCTCTGGCTGCTCCGTCGCCAAGCACGATCTGGATTCAACCGTTACTTATTGTAATGATTCTACGTACTCGATGTGCAGAGTCCGGGGATAGCTCCCACGCGATAGGTGAGCCGTCCCATCGGCCGTCATATCGAAGATAGCGAACGAAAAGAAAGCTAGGCACGATGCGGTTGCCGGGTGAGAGCATGGAGAGTCCTAGTGATTGACAGTGGTGTAAAATTGACCAGTACTTCCGTGATCATCGCCGCGCACACATTCCAGCGCTGCGAGAGCCTCACTCAGGCCGTGGCTTCGGCGATGGAACAGGAACCGCGGCCTCATGAGGTGATCGTCGTTGTGGATAACAATGCCGATCTTTATGAGTGGGTGCGCACCCGGTTGCCGGACGTCGTCGCTGTGGACCACCGGGGCCCCAGCGGAGCATCTGCGACGCGCAACTCTGGTGCCCGGGCTGCTCGAGGCAGCATTCTAGCCTTTCTGGACGATGACGCCGTAGCCCGTCCAGGGTGGCTGCGGAGTTTGGTCGCAGCGCTGGCCCGACCCGATGTAGTAGGTGTGGGCGGCTACGTGGAGCCAGTATGGCTTGGGCCGGTACCCCACTGGATGCCGGAAGAGTTCCTATGGGTCGTAGGTGCTTCCTACCGAGGTATGCCGCTGACAGCCGGGCCAATCAGGAACGTGTGGTCGGAAAATATGGCGGTTAGTCGGGCCGACTTTCTGAAAATCGATGGATTCCGCGAGGGTTTTGGCAAGAGTGGCCTTGAGCCGCGCGGCGGGGAAGACACTGACTTCTGTATTCGGCTCGCCAGCGCCATCGAGGGTGGCACATGGTGGTACGAGCCCTCCGCCCGAGTCGGTCACAGTGTGCCGCCGGGCCGTAGTACCCTGCGATTCTTCATGGTGCGTTGTTACAACGAGGGCCAAACGAAGGCGGACATGGCCACGATGCTGGGAGCCCACGAGGGTCTTCAGGATGAGCGGCGACACGCCACGAAAACACTGCCCGCGGGAATGACTCGCGAGTTGCGGCAAGCAATTACGCGAAAAGAACTTATAGCGGCCCAACGCGCCTCGGCCATCGGTGTTGGACTGTGTGCAGCCAGCCTTGGCTACGTGGTTCGCCGAGCCCAGCGACGTGCAACAGTTTGAAGCTTACTGTAAAGGCATGACAGCCAGCTTCGCCGGTCCCCGGCACGGTCGTGCGATAGCCACTGTGACCGCGGCCGCGACGATGACAACGGCCCGATCACCAACCCGAGGTACTTCTTCGTAGCTGGCACCCTCCAGCGCCTGGACATTGGCAACCGTGAGCCTCGGCACGTAGCTCATGACGCAGGCCTGTCGTACCGCTGGGCGCCTCGACGAAACGCCGCGATTGCGCCGGCGTTAATGAGCCGCCAGTCCACGTTGTGGACGGAGTTGAACCAGACGAACCCGAGCAGACCGTAGAGGCGGACACCGGCGAACAGGTCGGCAATTTTCGCCGACTGGTTCGTGGTCGGTGCCGCGGAGGTCTCGGCTATGAGCATCGGGGCATGGGTGAACTGGCGTATGGCCGCGATCGTCGGCCCGAATAGGGGAGCGAACGTCCAGGACGGTTTGTAGTAGTAACCGTCCAAGCCCACCCATGTCACGTACTTACTGCCGGGCCACCAGGGTGCCGGCCGGGCAATGCTCCCACCTGTGTGTACGACGTTGACCGTCCACATCCACGTCACGTTCCGGGCTCCTAGCCCGCGGAACAGAGTCACGATGTGCCGCCAGGCGGCCACGAAGACCGCTGGAGAAGTGTGCCGGTAACCCCAGGAGTACCAGCTGCCGTTCATTTCGTGGCCGAAGCCGAGGATGACCGGGTGCTGGTAGGAGCGGACGGCGACTGCATAGGAGCTCAGGTAGCTGTCGTAGCGCCCGGATGCGATGGCGGCGAGGCTGACGTGCTTCGGGTTGATCTGCACAAGGGGCACCGCGCCATGCTTAGCCGCGGCCGTGGCGAAACTGGCCTTGAACGGCTCGAACCATCCGCTGTAGTAGACAACGAGCCGGGGTTTGATTCCCGTCTTGGCGGTGAATCTGGTGACCCCGGCATATGAGGCGGGTGCCCCCGACTCGTACATCCCGACGTAGGAGTCGGGCTTAACGGGCAGAGTCGTGCTCTGATGTGGCGGGCGGGGAGGCGCCGCGTGACCCCGGTAGGCTTCGATGCGCACTGCGAAGGTGAGACCAAGCGCTATGACTGCACCCACGGCAATAATCGTCGCGGCCAGCCTCACCCCGTGACGTCTCGGGGTAGGGGGAGGAGGGGACTGGCGGTGGCCACGCCGCGTGCCTTCATGGTCAACGAAAACCGTAATGCCTCCCGTCCTCGTGCTCTCGGCTGATGCTCAGCCCGGTCAGTCACAGTCAGGTGCTCATCCTCCCGGCCTGGTGTACGTGCTCGCGCCCTTACGGAATGCGGCCACGGCCGCGTGGCTGGTGAAACCGAAATGCTGGCCGATGGAGTTGGTGGAGTCGAAATATACGAAACCGAGCAGCCCATACTGGCGGATGCCGGCGAACAGGTCGGCGATCTTCGCCGGCTGGCCGGCGGCTGGCACAGCGCCTGTCTCGGCAACAAGGATTGGGTCGAGGGTGAGCTTCCGAACGGCGGCAATGGTGGGACCGAACAAGGGAGCGAACTCCCAGGATGGCTTGAGGTAGTAGCCGTCGATACCGACCCAGTTCACGTAGGAACTGCCTGGCCACCACTGGCCCGGGCGGGGGATGCTGCCGCCGTGA
>Ga0187883_10002240_pt1 | contig 11677 bp, 8 predicted proteins | sample June2016WEW_20_1_2_FD_132966 | JGI IMG/M metagenome (GOLD analysis project Ga0187883, IMG submission 132966) | Peatland microbial communities from SPRUCE experiment site at the Marcell Experimental Forest, Minnesota, USA - June2016WEW_20_10 | ecosystem: Environmental > Terrestrial > Soil >...
GTTGCAGCGCGTGGCAGGATCGCAGAATGACGCTGGGTCGGACATCAATCTCTCGAAGGGAAGAGTGACTCAATCCGGCATGGAATACCTCCGCCGGTATCGTGATCTCAAATATCAAGAGACTGTCTTCGAGTTGCTGGCGAAGGAGTTCGAAATCGCCAAACTCGACGAGGCGCGTGAGGGCTCAATCGTTCAGGTGGTGGACGATGCCGTACCGGCGGATAAGAAGTCCTCGCCGCATCGGACGCTGATTGTCCTTGGGGCTACGATTCTTGCTTTCTTTGTAGCTGTATTCTGGGTGTTTCTGCGAGATAGATCCGCTCGTGCTTTCGAGATACCGGAGAACCGGGAGCGCCTGGAAGCCATCAAACGACGTTGGAAGGCAAAACAAGATACGGTGTAGTCGGGTCTTGATTCCGGCGGCGGTATTCGGCGGCGTTTGGGGGTAAGCACTGCCGCTTTCCAGAACCTGAGGTCCATACCCTAGGGTAACCAAGATTGACAGATGAGGCCCTGGGATTTGCGGTAAGTCTGGTCCGCTTAAGATATACTCTACCGATGCGTGTCCTGTTTTTGAATCCACCCTTTCACCCGCGTTTTTCTCGCGAGCAGCGTAGCCCCGCCGTTACGAAGAGTGGAACGCTCTACTATCCGAAATGGTTGGCGACTGCGGCCGGAGTCGCGATCAAGAGTGGGCACGACGTAGATCTCGTCGATTCCCCGGCTGCCGGCTACACGGTGCAGGCGGTCATCGACCGCATCCGATCGAAAAACATCGACGCTGTGGTCTGCGACACCTCAACGCCCAGCATTCTTAACGACGTCAGCGTCATCGAATCTCTGGTTGCCGCGAAGCCGTCTCTCCATGTGCTGCTAGTTGGACGGCATGTGTCGTCTCTACCGAGCGAGACGCTAGCCATGTCATCTGCGCTGGAGTCTGTCGCGGTGCGCGAATACGAATATACGGTGCGCGACTGGCTGGCAGCGAAAGCCTGCGGGGCCGATCTCTCTACGGTCGAGGGCTTGGTATGGCGCCGGAGAGCGACGGGCGAGATCATCAGTAACAAGCAGCGCGAAGCGATTCAGAATCTCGACGAGCTGCCTTTCGTCTCCGAGGTGTACAAGCGGTTTCTGCATTCACCGGACTACTTTTATGGCCACTCGCTATGGCCGCTGGTGGTCTTCGATACCAGTCGCGGATGCCCCTATCATTGTTCGTTCTGTGTTTATCCGCAGACCTTCAGCGGACACAAAATGCGCTACCGCTCAGTGGCGAACGTGGCCGACGAATTCGACTTCGTGTCTCGCGAGATGCCCGAAGTGAAGACGGTCATGCTGGAGGACGATACGTTCATCATCAGCAAGCCCCGCACACTGGAGTTGGCCAACGAATTGATTCGCCGCGGCAACAAGCTGCCATTCGACGCGAACTGCCGCGCCGACATCGGCGCCGAAGGCGAATTGCTTTCGACGTTGCACAAGGCCGGGGCCCGGCTGTTCTGCGTCGGGTTTGAGAGCGGCGACGTGGAAGTTATCAATGGCATGAAGAAGAACAACGATGACCGCCGTGACGCGAAGTATCACGAAGAGGCCCATCGTTTTGTCCGCCGCTGCCGGGATTCAGGCATCATGGTACACGGCTGCTTCATGGTCGGAAACCTGAACGAGACGCCGGCCAGCATGGAAAAGACGCTGGGCTTTGCCAAGAAACTGCAGCCTGACACCGCCCAATTCTTCCCCATCATGGTGTATCCGGGCACAACTGCATATGAGGAAGCCAAGAAGCGGGACTACATTCAGATCGAAGACTGGGGGGCGTGGTTAACGAAGGACGGCCTTCACAACAGTGTCGTCACGCTGCCGAACATCACCCACGAGCAGTTGGTCAGCTTCTGCGACCGGGCGCGGCGCAGCTTTTATCTCAGTCCTTCCTATCTTCTCTACAAACTGAAACAGTCACTAAAAGATCGCCGCGAACTACAGCGCAACCTCAAAGGCTTCGTCACGCTTTCGAAGTATCTGTTGCGCGGCAGTCAGCACGAGAAGACCGCGGCGCCCAGGCAGGAGCCAGGGCGTGCTCGCATAACACCCGTCCCGAGTCCTCAAGGCGGCGACTAGAACGTTCTGATGAGACCGCTTCTAGTGTCGAAGGCGGTAAACGGGTATCCCATCGAAGCCACAACAGCATCGATCATCATTCCGACGTTTAATGGCGCCTCCCGCATTGGCCACTGTCTCGATGCGCTTCTGAACCAGACGTCGGGGAAAAACGTAGAAATTCTGGTTGTCAACGACGGTTCAACCGACAACACGGTAGGCGTGGTCGAACGCTCTTCCGGCGTTCGCCTCATCAGCCAGGCAAATGCCGGCCCGGCGGCGGCCCGCAATCGCGGTGCTCTGGAAGCTCGGGGTACGATTATCCTGTTCACCGACGATGATTGCGTCGCGACGCCAGACTGGCTGGACGCCATGCTTGAACCCTTTCAAGATCCAGAGGTCGTGGGAGCAAAGGGAGTCTACCGTACACGCCAAACGAGCCTGGTGGCTCGTTTCGTGCAGATCGAATACGAGGATCGTTATCGCCTGATGAGGAGTCAATCCTCGATCGACTTCATCGATACCTACTCGGCGGCGTTTCGGCGCGACCGGTTCTTGGCGATGAATGGTTACGATATCTCGTTTCCTGTGGCATGCGCCGAGGACATCGAACTCTCTTACCGAATGTCGGCGCGCGGCTGTAAGATGCAATTCGCCCCGAGGGCGATCGTTTATCACACGCATCCGTGCACTCTGGCGCAATACCTCAAGAAGAAATACAAGTTCGCGTTCTGGCGCGTACTCGCGGTGCGCAAAAATCCGCTCAAGGCGGTGAGGGACAGCCACACACCGCAGCTTATGAAACTCCAGCTGCTATTTGCGCCCGTGCTGCTGCTGGCCTTCGCCTGCGATCTGGCGCTGCGGCCGGCGTGGCCTGCATCGCTGCTTGTGCTAGCTGCGTTTCTGGTGAGCACGCTGCCCTTCACCCTCCGGGCGTTCAGGAAGGACGCAATCGTGGGATTGCTTTCCCCGGCACTGCTCGCCGCACGAGCCTGGGCGCAGCTGCTAGGAGTCGCAGCCGGACTGTTCTATGCCCGCCACAAGTCTGCCCAGATCCCGACCAAGTCGGCAGCCTGAACTGGTTAAAGCTCGCGCTCGTGCGGTGGCAAACAGCTGTTTTGTCAGCGGAATCTCTCCGGATTGCCAGTCGGCGCGGCTCTCTGCGGTCTTTCGCTTCTTTCGTTAACACCATCAGTCTGGGCAAAGGCCGTATAGGAAGGGGAGATTTGAAAAGCATCGTCGGGCGAATCTGCGGGGACGAAAGGACGCGGTGGACGCGGGAGCGAACTTGCCATCGGTTGAGGCTTGGTTGTACCTTGCGCGAAAATGTCGCCACCATTTTCCCCAAGAGATTAGAGTACAGATCTTTTGTATGGGCGACCACGAATGCGTCGGGATGATTTCGCCACCAGTTGGGTAGTTCTTCGAATGGGAACCGATGCAGCCACGGTACCGCCTCCTGCTCAGGTGCCACCCGTCGTCCAATCGAATTGCGCTTGAAAGCTTCGAAGACGCGATAAACCCGTTGCTCGGGTCCATGCGCAACGGTCTTTTGTGTCTTGAATAGGCTGGAGCCGGAGACGACCCCAGGCCGGAAAACCCTTTGCTTCGAACCAGCGGAGTGGAAGCGCCGGATCGCATTCCGTGCTTGCCGCTACCTCTGACCGACCGGAGTACATGCTTGGTGTATTCTTCTTATGATACCTGGCAGATGAGCGTCGAATACAAGGATTGACCGATCGATTCGCTTCCATGAACTTAAGCATGCTCTTCGTCAATAATGCCCCTTCCAAACCTCTGTCGCTTGCGCTTCGGATCAGGGCGCGGCGTCCTGCCAGGGCATTCTCAAGCGGGTCTGAACGAAGTCGCCGGATCCTTGGATGAGCGCGTTCCTGTTTTCTGCAGTTCGTCATGTGCAACTGGCTTTAGGGGTCGGCCAAGTCCAGGATCGCGTCCAGGGGCGCGACGTACGAATTGTGCGAGGCATTTTTTCCGGATTGGCTGGACGAGGGGTGGCGACCCTTGTCAGCTTCATCTCCGTTCCTCTAACCGTGAGATATCTCGGACCGGAGAGGTATGGCGCGTGGGTAACGATCAGTACGGTCATAGCCTGGGTGGCTCTTGCCGACTTCGGCTTGAGCAATAGCCTGACGAACGCGGTTTCCGAAGGGTATGCGAAGAACAGCCAGGATCTGGCGCAGAGTTATGTTTCTGCTGCATTCTGGTCCTTAACGGGGATTGCAACCGTACTGGCTCTTATATTTTTCTGCATTTGGCCGAGCGTGCCCTGGGACCGAGTCTTCAATGTGCAAACCGCACAGGCACGCAAGGAAGTGGGCCCGGCAGTGGCGATTGCCTTTGGGATTTTTGTAATGAATTTTCCCGTTTCAATCGTCACGAAAATCTACGGGGCATATCAAGAGGTCGCCAAAGGTAACGCATGGTCCGCGGCAGGCAACCTTCTCGGCCTGGCCGCCTTGATCACGGTTACGCAACTCAAAGGAGGCTTGGTCTCTTTGGTGATTGCCGTGTCCGGCGCGTTATGGCTTGTAAACGTGGCAAGCGCGGTTTGGTTGTTCGCGTGGTCGAAGCCCTGGCTCCGCCCCAGGCCGGACCGGGTGACGTTTCCCGCCATGCGAAAACTGACGTCGCTCGGAGGGATGTTCTTTGCCATTCAAATCGCCGCACTCGTTCTGTTCCAGACCGATAATCTTATTATTGCCCATTACCTGGGCGCGGCCGCTGTGACTCCTTATAGTGTGACCTGGAGACTGTTTACCTACACGGCGCTTTTCCAAATCGTGGCCAGTCCCTCGTATTGGCCAGCTTATGCGGAAGCATTTTCACGTGGCGACCGGGCCTGGGTGCGGCACAGATTTCGAATAAATCTCCGAATCTCTATCGGATCGACGCTGGCACTGGCGCTCCCGCTCGTCTTCTTTGGGCAGTGGATTATTCGGAAATGGGCCGGGAGTGTGGCAGTTCCTCCCGCAAGCCTTCTGCTGTGGATGGGAATCTGGAGCTTGATCTACAGCGCGATGAACTCCCAATCCTGTGTGCTCGCAAGCTCGGGCAGAGTTAAAATACAAGTGATTTATTCGATCGCAGCATCCGTCGTTAATCTCATTCTTTCGATTGTGTTGGTGCAAAGGCTTGGGCTCGTCGGTGTCATCATGGGAACAGTGGGCGCGTTCCTGATTTGTGTAGTGGTTCCGCAGACGGTTGAGGTCGAACGCAGTCTGCGCGAGTAATGGCTCCCTGACCGGGGAGACCTTTGAATAGGACAACGAGGATCGAACTTGCTGGATTCCGAGCCGTTGCGTCGCATCAGGTCCTACTTTACGCGGCAAGTTCACGCAACCACTGATGTCTCCCTTCTTTTGCTTGGGCGTATGGCGAGTCGGCAGGTTCGTTCGATGGCAGCCGTCCCCTCGCTGGATAAAGTCGAGTTTAAAGTTTTTTCCCAGTGGGGAGAGGACGGAATTGTTGACTGGCTGATCGAGCGAGCCGAGATTCCTCCGCATCTGCAGACTTTCATCGAATTTGGAGTTGAATCCTACGCGGAAGCCAATACCCGATTCCTCCTGCAGAATCGCAACTGGCGCGGACTCGTACTGGACGGCAATCCGCAGCAAATTGAACGCCTCCAGAAAGAGACGCAGCTGTTCTGGGGCTATGACTTGACTGCGAAATTTGCTTTCATCACGCGGGAAAACATAAATGATTTGTTCATTGAAGCTGGTTTCTCCGGAGAGATTGGACTGCTGAGCATCGACATCGACGGGAATGATTATTGGGTGTGGGACGCAATTAGCGTGGTTCGCCCGGTTATTTGCATCTGTGAGTACAATGCCGTTTTTGGCGACGTCTGGCCGATATCGATTCCCTACGAGCCGCATTTCGTTCGGACTCGCCCTGAATTCAGGGGCCTGTATTTTGGGGCGTCCATTTCGGCGCTCCAGTCCCTCGCTAGTCGCAAAGGATACCGATTTCTGGGCACGAATTCGGAAGGGGTGAATGCATTTTTTGTACGGGAGGACTATGCCTCTCGCTTTGACTCAGCGCTGACGAAACCGATGGCGTGGCCCTCCAGGTTCCGTGAGTCTCTGGATCAGTCCGGGCGGCTATGCTTTGCTCGAGGACTCGAACGTACGCATTTGATTCGCGACCTTCCTGTGGTTAACACTGAGACCATGGAGAAACACTCTATTGGAGGATTGACGCCCCTCTATAGCAATGATTGGCTGCACATCCTTGAACTAAAGGGGGTTCCAGGAAAGGGCTCGATGGTGCCTCCTCGATGAGAATTGCGGTTTGGCATAACTTACCGAGTGGGGGCGCCAAACGGGCTCTTTACGATCAGGTCCGAGGGCTCGTTGCACGAGGTCACGAAGTGGAAGCGTGGTGTCCGCCCACTGCGGATCAGGACTACTTACCCCTGGGCGACTTCGTGCGTGAGCATGTCGTGCCCTTGAGGCTGACGGTTCTTGCCGAGCAGGTTATTCCTCTTTCGCGGAAATTACGCCCGCTTTATTGGAGCACGCGGCTTCGCTTGAGAGCCATGGACCGACACTGTCTGGATTGTGCTCGGCAGATCCATGCCCAGGGATTTGATTTGTTGTTCGCCGCCTCTTGCATGTTCTTTCACACACCGCAAATCGCCCGACACGTCAGGATTCCCAGAGTCCTTTATTTGCAAGAGCCAAATCGGCCAGTTTACGAGTCTTCGCCCGAATTGCCTTGGGTGTCCATGTCGTGGACGGGAAGGGATTTGCTCGATTTTCATTTCTGGGAGAGGGCCGTGAAGCGAAAACTAAAGTTTCCCGGCATTCGGCTGCAAGCGCGGGAGGAGCGAATCAGCGCGATGGCATTTGACCGGATTCTGGTTAATTCTTTTTTTTCACGCGAGAGTGTCCTGAGAGCTTTCGGGGTTGACTCCAAAGTTTGTTATTTGGGGGTCGATACTGAACGGTTCGCCTGCCAAAACAGGAAGCGTGAAAGTTTTGTCGTCTGCGTGGCAGCGTTATTACCCAACAAAAATATTGAACTCCTTGTAGCCTCCTTAGCAGCAATTTCCTCGCCTCGTCGTCCCAAACTGGTCCTGATCTGTAACATGATCTCGCAACCCTATCTGAATCGAATACAAAACCTGGCCGACAAATCCGGTGTCGATTTCGAATTGAAACACAGAATCACAGACGCGGAACTGATTGACCTTCTTAATCGAGCGTGGATGATGCTTTACGCTCCCCGTTTAGAGCCATTCGGATACGCTCCACTCGAAGCCAATGCCTGCGGGCTCCCGGTCATAGCTGTTGCGGAAGGCGGAGTAAGAGAAACCATTCAGGACGGAATCAACGGCCTGTTGGTTGAACACGAGCCCCACAATATAGCTGAGGCAATTGAGCTCCTGCTGGCTGACGACGCACTTCACCAGCGCTTAAGTCATGGAGCCCGCCAGGTGGCTCAGTCGAAGTGGTCCCTCGACAGCTCTGTGGACCGTCTTGAACGTAGGCTGAAGGAGGAATTAAGCAGGTTACGCCCTGAAGTTCGGGGGGAAAACCACGTGGATTCCTTGTTGGTGCATCCTGCTCGAGTCCAGCCCTAGCATGGCCGTTAAACTCCGGGACTTACCAAATATCGAACCGAATACGTTTGGGGAGAACTTGGAGCGTTTCTCCGGCTTGCAGGATAGCTCCTTCAGGAGCACCACAAGTGCATGAGGCGGAACGATCGTTTCGCGGAACTGATTCAGGTTGACCCGAGGAGCCGTCGAAATGACAGCGCAATCTGTCTGCGCCGTGATCGTTACGTACCACCCGAGCGCTAGGATGCTGGAGAACCTCCCCCAGGTTCTCGCCCAGGTTCGGGGACTGGTTGTGATAGACAACGGCTCGAGCGTCGAGGAATTGGGCCCACTGCGGGAGAAAAAGCGCTTGCTCGGATTTCAATTAATCGAGAATGGGGAGAACCTCGGCATCGCCGAGGCCTTGAATCAAGGTGCACGCTGGGCTCACAGCCAGGGCTATTCCTGGGTGATTTTCTTTGATCAGGACAGCGGGATCACCGATGGTTTCATCCGCCATATGTTCGCGACCTGGGAGTCCCATCCTGACCGTGAACGGGTGGGTTCGATACACCCCAGGTATGTTGATCCGGCCACCGGTATCGAGGCAGCGGTTCCGCGCGCCAGCGACGGCAGCCCAGTCCTGCCCATGACTTCGGGATCGCTAATGCCGGCATGGATCTTTGACAAGATCGGATGGTTCGCCTCCGAGTACTTCATTGATGCTGTCGACTGGGAGTACTGTTTTCGCATCCGGGCAGCGGGTTATCTCATCGTCGATTCAAGGCAAGCCAAGCTGCTCCACTCTCCGGGCAGTCCCGCAAGAGTCACGATCCTTGGCCGGACTTTCCATCTCAGTCACCACAGTGCCATCCGACGCTATTACATTTCCCGTAATTCGATTGTCCTCTGCAGGAAATATTTCTTCTCATTTCCCGGCTGGATTCTGACTGTTCTCTACAGGCACTTGCATGAGACGATCGTGTGCCTGCTGGCGGAGGAGAACCGCGCCCGCAAGTTCCGCAACTTCCTGCTGGGAACCTGGGACGGCTTGTTCGGCAGAATAGGAAAACGAGAAGGGTTGTGAAGAGTGCGATCTGGTGCGAATCCGAGCAATCCAACAAGATCTCGATCTGGTTCTTTCGTCGACGTGAATGACAGGCTAGCACTGCAGTTCTAGGGAACGACATAACCCAGGAGCTCGTCCGTGGTCTTGCCCTCGCATTTCGAGTCTTGGCTAACGAAATGATCGTGCCCCGTGCTGCAGCGGTACAAGGCCACCGAATTGAGTCCGGAAGGCGGTTGGGCGAATGCATAGCCGTCCTTGCCGAGCATCCGCTGACCTTCGCAAGTCATATCTAGCGATACAAAGTAGTCTTCTTCTCCTGCCTTGCAGCCATAGAACGCGACCGTTGCCCCGTCCGATGGATTCGCATAGAGATAGCCAAGGATCTCCTGCCATTGAAACCCGCCATTCGGGTCAGTCCAACCCGTAGTAACTTCATGGACGATGCCATTGAAATACCGATTGAAGGGAATCGTTGCGCTCTGTGCCGGTGACCACTCCATGGGCATGAGGATCCAGTTTCCAACCCCACCCGAGACCCCTGCCTCAATCGGAGTCGCTTCCCAGTTCGGCGGGGGATAAGAGATGGAAGTGTACATCTGGATCGTGGGATAGGACCCCACATCGATGTTGCCGTAAAGGTCGCGCACGAAACCAGCGATGAAGTTTGATTCGAAGCCAGTTGCATTTGTGTCCATCGTGACTAACCGTTGCCACGGCGTGACTCCCGTTAAGAGCGCGTCCTGCGGGATCTTGTACAGCTCAATGCCGTATTGTCCGCGCTCCACTACGTCCCCGGTGGTCGATGGCGGGCGAAGGGGGCGATTGAAAACGGCGTACCATTCATCCGCTCTCGAGTCGTAGGACATGTCTCCCCAAGTGGCTTGGGGATCGTCAGCATCCAACCCGTAGGAGGTCAGCGTCCCTTGGACTGTGAAATGCACGCCATCGGTTGAAACCGCGGCTATGTGATGCTCTGTGGGATTGCTATCCTCATAAAACATACGGATTGCGGATCTCTGATCGGCGTTGTAAACAGCCGGCTGGCCCACGCCGTATCCGGCCTGGGAGGTTGAGGAGATAATCGGCTGTGGGTACTTCTTCCAGACCAGGCCATCTTTCGAAAAGGCGACACCGATACGATTGTTGGTCCCGTTCATCGCTCCGAAGCCTACGTAGTACATCGCGAAGCGATAAGTCTCTCCGTCGCCGAGAGGGTTCACGAAAACACCGCCAATTACCTTCGGATTGCAAGTGAAAACAGAATCCCATCCACCGGGAGTTTCGGCCAACACCAATACTGGCCCGAGGCTTGCGAGTGTCGACATATTGATGGCTTCAAAATAGATTGCATCTGACGCCTGGGAATTGTCATTGGGATTGACGCCCCAGCTACACCACCAGAACTGCCTTGTATCTCCGGTCTCAATCACCGAGGGTGAATAGTTATATCGGCCAATGTTACCGACCGCTCCCTTGGGAAGCGACGGAGAGGTCGAACAGCGAGTCGTCACCAGCAGGATACTCAGGAAAACTAAAATTGAGCACGTCGTGACAACGCGGTTCCTGGAAACACTCATGCCTGCCCTCCAGGGTTTTTGCGCATGTCGATTTGCGACTGAACGGACGGTTCGTCCGGCAGCAATGGGTGCGCATAGATAACTTGGTCTTGCGGGTAATGGAAATGCAGTTCCAGACGCGACGGATCCGACTTCGGGAACGCCGAACATTATATTAGATTGCCTTTTTCGCGCAAGGCTTCTCGCCCGACAAGCCCGACAGGATCAAAGGCTGCAAGTGTCAAGACTCGTTAGGACGCGTAAATAAATAAAGGTATCAACCATCCTTATCCTTCGACGATGTCGGGGCTAATGAGGTCTGATGACATAGTTCCATTCGCCATGAAACCTATCAGGTTGAAGATTGATGCCCTTCATCTCTTCTTTGGTGACTTTGCGGCCGGTTGGATATTTGCAACGGTCCAATCGGCATGTCACTTTCAGCCCTTTCGCAGTCGTCGTCTTAGCAATGAGATGGACGACGGTTTCGTAATCTCGCAGTGGTTCGCCACGCCAATTCGACGAGATGAAGGAAAAAAGGCGGTGCTCGATCTTGTTCCACTTGCTCGTCCCTGGGGGAAAATGACAGACCGAGATGGGCAGGCCAGTTTTATCCGCGAAGGTCTGCAACTCCAGTTTCCACAGGCGCAACCGCCAGCCATTGCTCCCCCCGCCGTCGGCGGTAATCAGGATCTTAGTTGCCGCCGGATAGAGCCGTTTGCCTTCCTGGCGCCACCATCCCCGGATGGACGCCACCGCAAACGCTCCGGTGTCGTGATCGGTCCCGACATTGACAAACCCCGTGTTGCGCCCGATGTCGTAGATGCCATAGGGATAGGCACGCGGCACGTCGGGCGTGGGAAAATCGTGCCCGCGAACCTTCCTCGGCCGTTTTGCTGGAAGCCATTGCTGGCCGGCGTTATTGTAGTTGCCGATGAGTTCTTTCTTCTTGGGATCCACCGAGATCACGGGGCTGCCCTGCGCCAGGCATCTTTTCACCGCGGCATTGATATACCGAAATTGCGCGTCGCGGTCGGGATGGTCTCGCCCCTCCTCCGTCTTCCGGTTGCTCTGGAGACTGTAGTTCAGGCCGTGCAGAAGCTGAGCGACCTTCGCATGGCTGACCGGATGTTTGTGCCGATCCAACTCTTTCGCAATCGCCCGCGTGCTCTTACAAATCCATCGCAGCGCCGATTCCGGGTCGCCCCGTGTTTGATGATCGATCATCTCTTCCAAGGTATCCACGAGCCGCGGGTCCGACACCGTAATGCGTTTGCGTCCAGCTCCGGGGCGGCGGATGCGGCCTTCCACCAACGCGGCACCCGCTTCGATATCACGGATGCCTTTGGCAATCGCCTTGCGCGACAGTCCGCACGCACGGCGGACCAA
>Ga0187883_10002242_pt1 | contig 11671 bp, 9 predicted proteins | sample June2016WEW_20_1_2_FD_132966 | JGI IMG/M metagenome (GOLD analysis project Ga0187883, IMG submission 132966) | Peatland microbial communities from SPRUCE experiment site at the Marcell Experimental Forest, Minnesota, USA - June2016WEW_20_10 | ecosystem: Environmental > Terrestrial > Soil >...
ATATTGAAGGTGTTGTGGAAATGATGATTGATACCACACAGTCATTTTCAAAACCTCTTACCAAACAACGTTTGTTTGATTGGCATGCTGCTTTATTTCCAACAGGGCGTAGTGGGATGCATTCAATTGTTGTTGGAGATTGGCGCAACGATAATGATGGCCCTATGCAAGTTGTTTCTGGGCCTATCGGACATGAAATAGTTCATTTTGAAGCGCCAAGTGCATACAGACTTAATAAGGAGATGAAGACATTTATTTCATGGTTTGAAAAACAAAACAATGTTGATTCAGTTTTAAAAGCTGGGATTTCTCATCTTTGGTTTGTTACTATTCATCCTTTTGAAGATGGGAATGGCCGTATTGCCAGAGCCATTTCTGATATGGCATTGGCTCGTGCGGACAACACAGCATATCGTTTTTATAGTCTTTCCTCGCAATTTGAATCTGAGCGTAAAGACTATTACAACCAGCTAGAAAGACAACAACAGAGCACACCTGAAATTACTGATTGGTTGGAATGGTTCTTGGATTGCCTTGGACGATCTATTTCTAGCGCAGAAGATACGTTGAGTAAGATAATGTTTAAAGCACAACTTTGGAACAAGATTAACCAAAATTCTGTTAATGAACGACAGCGTCTTATCATCAACCGTATGTTGGAAGATGATTTTAAAGGATATATGAACACATCAAAATATGCTAAATTAGCGAAATGTTCAAACGATACAGCTCTTAGAGATATTCAAGATCTAAAGAGCAGAGCAATTTTCATACAAAACTCTGGCAGAGGCAGAAGTACCAGTTACAGTTTGCCAAACAAAATTTAAGAAGTACTTATTAAAAATCTATGACATATATTTATAGCCTTAAAATGCAACAACAACTTAAAGACAGCCTAGAATTATTGAAAATAATTTTAGGCCCCGATCTTTTAGGCGTTTATCTTTATGGTTCATCTCTTGTGGGTGGGCTGCAAAAATACAGCGACATTGACTTGTTCGTTGTTATTAATCGTGTGACAACCTCAGAGGAAAAAACTAAATTAATTGCTAATCTTCTTCAAATCTCTGGTATTTACATGAAAAGTTCAAAATTACCTATTGAAATGACCATTGTTGAGCAGGCAGTAATTAATCCTTGGCAGTATCCACCTCACTTTGATTTTCAATATGGTGATTGGTTACGTAAATCTTTTGAAAATGGCATAATTGAACCATGGTTGACTTATGAAATGCCTGATCTTGCTCTAATTGTTACTCAAGTTTTATTAAAGAGCCAAACCTTATGGGGATTAGAACCTGAGCAGCTATTGGCGCATGTGCCGTACCATGATTTTATTAAAGCTATGATTCATGATTTAAATAGACTTGCTACGGATCTTGAGCATGATACTCGGAATGTTTTACTTACTTACGCGCGGATCTGGAGTACTTTGGAAACAAATGCGATAAGATCTAAACCTGCGGCGGCAGATTGGGTAATGAATCATTTACCTAAAATATATCAACCTGTGATGAAGCGGGCCAAATCGATTTGTATTGGTGTAGAAAATGAGTATTGGGATGATATCGAAGTGCTAATAAAGTCTTGTGCAGATTTTATGGTAGATAAAATCAATGCACAAATTTCATTGATAAATTTCGATGATCCCAACAAGTTAATAAAACTAGCTGAGGAACCATTTTCAGGAGATCCCGCATAATAATGTTGCGAATACATTGCCAAGAACCATGGTTTAGTAAAATTAGATCTGGACTCAAAAAGGTTGAAGGGCGCAAACATAATAATAAATATTTTCAGCTTAAGCCCGGGGATTTATTAGAATTCTATTGCGATGAAAAAAGCTTTTTAACAGAAGTAATTGAAGTAAAAGCTTATAAAACACTGGAAGAATATTTAGAAGTTGAAGGTTATCAAAACGTTTTGCCTGGAATTAACTGTTTTGAAGAAGCGGTTGCGATATATTTGCAATATAACAGCCGTGAAGAATTAAATAAAGCAGGTGGGTTTTTAGCGATACATATTAAAGTTAAATTCTGATTTAGTTATTTAATCTAACAAGATCTTTTGTTAGCATTAGTAGTTAAAGAAGGTTTCTCTCAGTCTGAAAGACTTAAGAAACTGAATGATACTGCTATCACTAAATTGCAATCTTTATCTGGTAATAATACTGTAAAAATTTTGTGTAAGATTGAATGAATAAAAATTGAACTAGGCATTATGTCGTATTTTTGCCATACTTTTATTTGAAAAATGTCGTATTTTTGTTATATACTAGTAGTAGTAATAAGAGGTAATTGGAAAGAAATGGTAAAGAAATCCCTAAAACAACAGATCCTAGAACAGATTTCTCGTTGCAAGAAGCGTAATGTATTTACACGTAATGACTTTAAAACATTAGGTGATTATGATCAAGTTGGTAGAACTCTCTTAATTTTAACTAGAGAAGGTAAGCTTGTTCGTATTGGTTATGGTTTGTATGCAAAAGCTCGAGTTAATCGTATTACTGGATCACCTATGATTGCAGCTATTGGTGGTTTTGAACAAGCTGCAAAAGAAGCTTTAAATTTGTTGAGGGTTGAATGGCAACCAAGTATTCCTGAACAAAATTATAATAATGGCTCTACGCAAATACCAGTCAATGCCCAAGTACTTATTAAGGGTAGATTTAATCGCACAATTGCCACAAATCAATGTAGTCTACGGATACAACGACATTGAAGCATTTTGATCCAACATTATTTGCCGATATTGCTGATTTTCTTAACATAGCAAGCCCAGCTTTTGTTGAAAAAGATTATTATGCTGTTCAATTGTTAAAAACTATTTCTTCAATTAAATTACCAGAAACAAAATTAATATTTGCTGGTAGCACATGTTTAACTAAAGTGCATTTACCTACATTTAGGATGTCAGAAGATCTAGATTTAAAATTTCTACCAAATAAAAATTTTTTTAATTTATCTAACAATAAAAAAAGAAAGTATAGAAGTAATTATGGTGATCTTGTTATCAAAACTATTGAAGACTCACATATATTTAAACTAAAAAATAAAGAATCAAAAAGTGAAGGAAAATATAGATGCTTTCATGTTAGTTACCCTAAGATGTACAAACACGATTCGCTAAGACCAGAATTAAAAGTAGAATTTACTGAAATTGATTCTCAATATTTATCGACAATAAAATCATCTATAGGTTCTATTTATTCTAGTATAACTAAACAACTACCAGAAATTCATTTATTAGCGTGTGATCCTATAGAAATGATATTGATCGAAAAATTTCTAGGTTTATTGAGGAGAGTTGCAGAAATACATAGAGGATATTCAGACAATGATGATGAAGCTTTGGTGCGACATATATATGATTTATATTTAATTTACCCTATAATTCATGATTTTAGTCAAATAAAAAAAGTATTTAAGCTAATTGTTAATCAAGACGTAATGCAGTTTGGAATAAGACATGCTGAATTTAAATATGATCCAATGAAAGAATTATTATATGGTTTAAATATACTAACTACTGATATTAAATATAAAAATAGATATAAAACATTTTTAGGACCACTAATCTATAATGCTAATCCACCATCGTGGGAACAAGGAATGAATACGCTACATTTACTATCTAAAATACTTTTAACTAAAATATACTGATTTAAAATGGAAACTTTTAATCAATATAAACCAATTATCACTTGGGCTAAACAAGCTTTACATGCTTATGGCTATAGTACCAAGGTTGATGCAGAGTTAGTTTTAGAAACACCATGGTCATGTGTTATTAAATTATTTAACCAAAAAGATTGCTTTTATCTTAAACAATGCCCAGTAGATTTATTAATCGAAGCTAAAGTTATTCAAATATTACGCCAATCATGTAACGTTACCAACATTCCATCAGTTATTGCTACTAATCCTGCTTTACATTGTTTTTTAATGACTGCTTGTGGAGATCAAACTCTACGTACTTTTTTTTCTGGAAAGTTACAACCTGAGTTATTAATTAATGGTATTACAATTTATAAGTCACTACAAAAAGCAACCTCTAGTTATATTGATAGGTTTATGGGCGCTGGCGTTCTAGATTGGCGGTTACAAAACTTTCCAACACTCTATCAAAAATTAATCTATGGTACGTATAAAAATATTCTACTTAAATCTAAGTTTCTAACCATTGAACAAATAGCAGAACTTCAAAAATTACAATCTGCTTTTAACGACACATGTAAAAAATTATCTGATTTTAAGATCCAAGATTGCCTAAATCACTCTGATTTTCATGATAATAATATATTAATTGATAACCTTACCAAAGAAATAGCAATTATTGATTTAGGTGAAGTTACTATTGGCAATCCGTTATTATCTTTGTCCACTTGTCTAAGAACAATAGCTGATCGATATCAACTCCAACCAAAAGATGAAGCTTATATCAAATTAAAATCCGCTGTTTTTGAAGACTGGGATATAGCTAACAAAGATTTACCTAAAATTTTAGAGCTTATTGCAAAAATCTTACCAATTTACTTTATTTTAAATGAACTTAGGTTAATTCAGGTTTGCCAAGATCCATCTTTTAGCCATACAAGATCCGATAAAATCCGTAATGCTTATAATATATTTTTATCCACAATGGAATATACAAACTAAGAATAACGGCAAGATCCTACTTATGAATTATTAATTTCTTAAATTTTATCATATAATTTACAATGTTATGCAAAGTGAATTACCAAAAACCCTAAATAGCTTTATTTGGAAACACCTAAAAAACAAAAAATGGTGTTTATTCGGATTTTTTATTGTGGCGCTATCTTGGGCAATACAAATGTCGTTAATTCCCTATTTGTTAAAAATAATTATAGATACTGTTGTTAAATATCAAAATTCAGCAACTCAAGCTAGCTTGATTAACGCCATATTAATACCAGTTATACTATATATTTCTATGAGCGTATTTGCCGGTCTACACGCTGGTTTATATAGTTATACTAATTTACGCCTATACCCGGCAATAAAAGCGTCTATATCTAAAGACATGTTTAGTTTTTTAATGAATAATTCTTATGATTTTTTTCAAAATCATTTTGCAGGAAGCATAACCCAACAAGTATTTAATATGATTAACAATGTAGAAATAATTATCCAAACCATTAATGAGTGGTTTTATCCTAGAGTTTTTGCCTTAATTATAGCTAGCACCATGTTATTTATTATGGTACCTCCTATATTTGGGATAATTATTATTGCCTGGGGTGCTTGTTTTGTTTATTTATCGTATATAGCATCAAAACCATTAAACATATTATCTCAAAAATTATCTGAAACTAATTCTAGATTTGCCGGAACAATTTCTGATTCCATATCTAATATTATGAATACTAAGCTTTTTACCAACATTGATTACGAAGTTATAAATATAGATCAGGTTCTTACAGAACTTACCAAGCAAGATCGCAATCTACGAAGGTATAGCTTAAATGTAACTTTTTTCCATGATGCAAGTGTTACTATATTTATAGGATGCATGTTAATAGCACTTGTTTATGCGCGTAGTAAAAACTTGGTAACGGTAGGTGATTTTAGTTTAGTATTGGGTATATCTATTTCTTTTACGCGGGCCGTTTTTGATATCGGCAAGCAAATGCAGCAGTTCGCTAGATCAGTCGGGATCTGTAATCAAGCGTTACAGTTTATAGTAGATCCATACGAAATTATAGATTTGCCAGCAGCACCTCCAATTTCTATTACTAACGGAGAAATTAAATTTAATAATGTTTGTTTTAGTTACAGAAATAATAAATCTTTATTTGTTGATCTTAATTTATCTATACGCCATGGAGAAAAAATAGGATTAGTAGGCTATTCTGGAGGTGGTAAATCGACATTAATTAAATTAATTTTACGTTTAATGGATTTACAGTCTGGAAATATTTTAATAGATAATCAAGATATAAAAACTGTAACTAAAAATTCTCTTAGAGAACAAACAACCGTTATACCGCAAGATCCAGAATTATTTCATCGATCGATTATGGACAATATTCGATTTGCAAAAATTAATGCTAGTGATGAAGAAGTAATTAATGCTGCCAAAGAAGCCGAATGTCATGATTTTATTATTAATTTGCCAGAAGGTTATCAATCTTTAGTTGGTGAACGAGGAATAAAATTATCCGGTGGGCAAAAACAAAGAATAGCTATGGCTCGCGCTTTTCTTAAAAACTCTTCTATTCTTTTAATGGACGAAGCAACTTCCTCTTTAGATTCAGCTACCGAAGAATATATACAGAAAAATTTGTATAAAATTATACAAAATAAAACTACTGTTGTGGTAGCGCATAGATTATCAACTCTAAAAAACATGGATAGAATAATTTTTTTAGAAAATGGCAAAATTATAGAAGATGGTTCTTTAGATGAATTACTTGCCAATCCTAATGGGCATTTTTATAAACTATGGCAAATGCAAGCTGGTGGATTTATAACAGCAAGTGTTAACAACAATGGTTAAAAACATTAAAGCAAAGATAAAACGGTTTAATTTTTAGTAACGATAAGATTTTCATAATTTTTTCTAGTTAATGGGGGATAAATAATTGCTACGTATTCATTGCCAAGAACCATGGTTTAGCAAAATAAGAGCAGGCATTAAGAAGATTGAGGGTCGTAAATGTTCCCCAAAATATGCAGATCTTAAGCCTGGAGATTTATTAGAATTTTATTGTAATGATCAAAGTTTTATTTCTAAGGTTATAGAGGTGAAAGTATATAACACACTAGAAGAGTATTTAGAAACTGAAGGCTATGAAAATGCTTTACCTGAAGTTGACTCGCTTCTAGATGCTGTAGATGTATATCTTCAATATAATAGTCGCGAAGAGTTGAATAATGCAGGCGGTTTTTTAGCTATACATATTCAGGTTAAATTTTGACCTGTAACGCGATGATGTCTCCACGGAGACGGACTCGAACCGATACATAATTGCTTGATTTTATTGACTTAAAATTCGTAAGGATTAAATCTTACCCAAAATCTTGCCCAACTTTGGACATTATACTGATGTGAATGGTTACGAACAATAGGAAATTATAAAAAAGAATTCACAAAAATACTCAAATAATAATCGCCGATCGAGTTTAATAAACAATCTAAGGTATTTTCATCAGTTAACTTGTCATTAGTCCATTTCGCTATAATTAAATTAGTTGCTGCAAAACTGCATTAATAAATCTCAAAGGGGCATGGTATAAGTACACAAGCGTCATAAGCAGCAATGAGGCTATGGAAATCACTTATCCCTCCCTCTTGAAGCATTGATATACAATGATTTTCAATTCGTGCAATTTATAAACATCCTCATTATTTCTGGAAGTTTTTGTACATATTTGGTAAAACTATCCCCTAAGAATAGAATTGGGGTTATAGAGTGAGATACTGTACAGGATTATTAAGCGCGCTCTTTGGAAATTCTTGGAATATTTCCACTGATAAAGACAGCTTTCTCTGCAAAAGACGTAGGGAAATCCATCAAATTGATTATTTCGATATTAGAGCCATAAGAAATGACGAAGGTATCATTTGGAACACAGTAACCGTCACCACACAAAAACTTACCCTTCACTTAAAGGGATTATCAGCAAAAATCGCAAAATCTCTCAGCAAGGATCTAGAGTCTAGCACCAAAAACACAATTATTTCTCATGTGCTACGTTACGAGAAACTGTTGTCCGAAATAGAAAACCAAACAAAGAAATTGCTCAAATCAGATCGGTATATCTCCCAGACCGATATTCGTAACTGGCTTTCCCGAATTCCGAATATCGATGAATATCTCTCTCATCCATTCTTTGATACTGAATTATTACCCAAACAAGACCAGTCTAACCTGAAATTATTTCGAGAAATTACGAAGCCGAACAGCAGTTATTTAAAACAGATTAATGAGCAGTTTGTAAATAAATCTATCCAACAATTTTCGCATTTATTTAAACGACTGGAGTATTTTCCATTAAGTGAAGAACAAATGCGTGCGGCGATCATTAATGAAGATCGTAATTTACTTATCGCAGCTGCTGGGTCTGGCAAAACATCTACAATTGTGGCTAAAGCAATCTACCTGATCTGTGCTGGCTTGGCCAAACCTGAAGAAATCCTCATTCTGGCTTATAACAAAGATACTCAAATTGAGTTAGAGGATCGTTTCATCAAGTTACTGGGCGTTGTACCAGAATACAAAGTACCATTGAAAGTTAAGACATTCCATAGTTATGGCTATGAAATTCTTTCTGAATTCAAAAATAGCAAGCCAAAAATTTCTGATTTTGCTATAGGAGGAAAAAAACGTCAGTTTCGCTTATTTACAAAGTTAATAAAAAATTTGTATGATAGCGATCCTTTATTCATGGTAGCGTGGAGAGAATTCTTGCTGGTGGGTAAGTATCCTACCCTTGATTTATTCAAAGTTAAATCAAAACAAGAGTATGAAGATTTTCTCCAGAAACTAGGTGCTAAACGTCACCAATTACCAGATGAATGCCAGTTTTTGATTCCAACAATCGATGGCAAGAAAGTTAGATCATTTGAGGAGGCTAGAATCGCAAATTGGTTAGCATTAAATGGAGTCGACTACGAGTATGAGAAGCGATATATTAATCCGAACAACCCTAATGGAAAACTCAACTATAACCCTGATTTTTATTACCTAAAGGCCAATCTGTACCATGAACATTTTGCGATTAACTCAGAGGGAAAAACACCACCATTTATAAGCGATGACTACCTAGAAAAAATTGACTGGAAAAGAAAAACACACCAAGAAAACAATACCAAGCTAATTGAAACACATTCAGCATATTTTCGAGATGGCACTGTGTTTGATCGATTAGAGAAGGAACTGATAGAAAATAATGTTCCGTTCAATCCGCTAGAAAAATCAGCAGCTGATAATCTAGTTAGTAAAGCTTTCGATCCTGAAATTGATTTGCTTCTGTTTATTTCATTTATTCATCATTTTAAAGCGAACAATATATCACTTGATCAAATCAGAAAAAAAGCACTTGTTCTGCTCGACCAGAAACGAGTGTCACTGTTCTTAAATATTTTTGAAACGATCTATAGAGAGTACTCAAGGCGTTTAAGAAAAGCGAACGAAATAGATTTTGAAGATCAAATAAATATGGCCTGCGATCTGCTTGAAAAAAAATTCCACCAACACCAATTCAAGTATGTACTGGTTGATGAGTTTCAGGATACTTCGCAAGACAGAAAACGAATGATTCAAGCACTACTTAATCAAAATAAAAACATCAAATTATTTGCAGTTGGCGATGACTGGCAATCAATTTACCGATTTGTAGGCGCTGATATAGAAATAATGACTCACTTCTCAAATCACTTTGGAGCCACATCGCAAAACCACTTAACGCAAACATATCGAAGTTTTCAGGGAATTGTCGATGTGGCTGCCACATTTATTCAACGAAACAAAGAGCAATTAAAGAAAAATGTCAAAGCTATAAAAAACATCAACAAAGATCAAGTCACCATTTTTGGTTATCAAGATGAGGCAGATCAAACAAAACAGCTTAACGATTTGTTAAATAAGCAGCAATTCTAAATTTGGCTTAATTTTTAGCATAATTAAAACTTAGCACTATCAAATTTTCTCTTTAATTTAAAATTTAAGTTATATATTGGTGTAGTTCAATTGTGTAATTACGATTTTTAAATTTTAATTTATATAATTTATTTTAAACCAATAAAAATAAAAAAATCATCCTTCTAGTTAATGTTTAACCATTTTTATGAAATCTATATTTTAATAATTTAACGCCACTAATAATTTTTTAAGAACTGTTAACAAGTAATAAATCGTCACCTAATTTTAAATTTTTAATAATGTATTCTATTAAATGCTTCCAACTGTTAAATATAAAATGCATTAATACTTGTCTAAAATATTCAAACAATCCTACTTTAGTACCTACATTTTTACGTATTTTTTGGTATATGTGGTTATATAATTCAAGAATTGAGTGGAATAAAAAAGCAATAATATTTAATGTTGCTAAAAACATTGAAAGGTACTGTTTTCCGTGCCCAAAATTATGCTCCAAGTGATAGCCTTTGGTTTTTAAAGAATTATTATTTTCGTTCTCCACCTTCCATCTACTTCTAGCAGCTATTGATAAATCAGCTACATTAGCATCGCTAATCTTATGACTAGTTATATATGTTCCATAAAATATTTTTTTGCCGTTACAATCTGTACTAGTAATTTCAAACCAATTTACTTTAAGCGAATCATCTCCTTTTTTTATAGGAACATTATTTAAATATCTATAAGTGTTAATAATTTCTTTTTTTTTAATTGTTGTAATTTCTTGTTTGTTACCAAACAATTCTGCAATTTGAGGAAAATTAATAAATTCATATAAAGATTTGTGCGAATCTTCTTTACAAGTAAAGATAAAATTTAATTTTTTATCTAGTATTTCAGCACATATTGGTTCACAAGCATACAAATCATCTCCTAAAATTGTTGAATTTAATTTTCCGTATTTATCACCATATTTATTTAACCATCTTTTGGCAGCATTACGTTCACAATCTTGTTTATCACCACCATCTAGATTAGTAATATGCTCAGGAGCTAAACTGATTACTTGAGAATGGTTTGGTGATGCTATTATTGGTGTTAGCATTGCATGATAATATTCGGTATCTAAGGTTACTTCCTTTTTTGACTCTTTTTTATTTACCTTTTTCTTAAGCGGAATAAATCCTTTGTATTCTTCTAATGCATTATTAATAAAACTGTAAATTTGTTCTGTATTTTGGGCCATATAAAGAATTTCATCGTTAAAATCTAACGTTAAAAATAATGTTGGATCTATAGTAAATTCTTCTATCCATTTAATTTTTTTTCTTCTAAAAATGACCTTTAATTGTTGTTTTGTTTTTACAACAGCTATTTCTTTCCCTTTTTTTATTGCATCTTTATTAATAGAAGTTTCATCTGATATTAAACGAATATACCCTTTTTTATGAACTTTTGTTAAACAAAAATCGCATTTAACTTTTGTTGAATGATGATAACAAGTACCATCTATTGGTATTAATAATTGTTTATCTAAAAATCTAAAATCTTCTAACCAACCAAAACTATTTAAACGATTAAAGATCGTTTCAAAAAAAACATCTATTTGTTCTGGGGGTATATTATCTAAAACATTTCTAATTTGGTTATCAGTAGGAATAGATTGTAACCCAAAAATAGTGTTAGCATTATTTGATTGATATTCTTTTTGCATACGCCTTTGAAACGCTAAAAAAGAAGGATCCTGAAGAAAAAACATAGCAAATGCAGACAAACAAATATCTTGAAATGAATAACTAGCATTAGACGCTCGTTGATCTTTTATATTAGATAAACATTCTTTAAACCAAGTTAGCACAACATCAAAATCTAATTTATCTTTTTTAAAAAAAATAGGTGAAAGCATAATTAAATCCAATTTTATTAATGTTAACAAACCAAAATAACATTATTTCATTGGTGACCTATATTTGGCAAGATAATTATTTAATAATTAAAAAGTGAAATTTTGGTGGTAAAATGATTTTTTTGATTAATTTTTTCCAAATTTAGAATTGCTGG
>Ga0187883_10002246_pt1 | contig 11665 bp, 9 predicted proteins | sample June2016WEW_20_1_2_FD_132966 | JGI IMG/M metagenome (GOLD analysis project Ga0187883, IMG submission 132966) | Peatland microbial communities from SPRUCE experiment site at the Marcell Experimental Forest, Minnesota, USA - June2016WEW_20_10 | ecosystem: Environmental > Terrestrial > Soil >...
AACACCTATCTCCAGGACAACGGCATCGAGGTGATCACGGTGCCGGGCGGCGAACTCGGCCGCGGCCGAGGCGGCCCGCGCTGCATGACCTGCCCGATCGAACGCGATCCCGCCTGATCCCTGGCGGGGGCCGCCCGGCTGGGTGCCTTTGCGCCCGGCCGGTCTTTTCCTGTCTCCTTTCCCGGTTCTCCTTTCCGGTCTTTCCTTTCAGGCGGAAATCAGGACCGGTGCCACGCTAGACTGATATCACAAACGGTGATCATGGTGTCACGTACTGGGGGGTAAGTGGCTATTCACACGCTGAACGGTGCTGCGGTCCAGGCGCTGAGCGAGGAGTTTCCCCGCTGGCGGATCTGGACGGATGAGAGCGGCTGGCATGCCTGCCGCCGCGGCCGGTACGTCCAGGAGTACCACAACGGCGCGCCGGCCTTTTCCGTGCACGCGCCAAGCCCGATGGAACTGGCCGCCCAGCTGCTCTGGCAGCAGGCCGTCGACGCGCACGCTCCGTCCGGCTGCTCCCGCAGGTGACGAGCCTGGTCCGGTAGCGAGCTCCGCTCGCTAGCCGCCGGGCCGGCGGTAGTGGCTGCTGGCGGGCTGGTCCGCTGGCATGCGCCGGGCCGGCCCGAGCCTGATCCGTTCGGTCCGCTCTGCCAGGACATAAGTCCCTTACCGGACTTGCCCGCGATGTAGCAGATTGGCCAGAGTAAGCCCAGAGTCAGCGCTGCATCCGCAGGCGCCCCGCCGCAGGCGCCCCGCCCGCATGTCGGCGTGCCGCGAGGGCAATCATGTACTGACCGCGTGCCGCTCGACCAGCCAGGAGCACGTATGGACCTGATAGGACGCAATCTGCTGAAGGAGACCGACCTGTCCGCGGATGAATTCCGTTACCTTGTCGACCTCGGCGGTCACCTCAAGATGCAGAAGCGGCTAGGCCAGCGAACCAGCAGGCTGGAAGGCCGCAGCATCGCGCTGATTTTCGAAAAGACCTCGACGCGGACCAGGTCCGCCTTTGAGGTCGCCGCGCACGATGAGGGCGGTCACGTCACCTACCTCGGACCTGACGATTCCCAGCTTGGCCGCAAGGAGTCGGTGAAGGACACCGCGCGGGTGCTTGGCCGGATGTTCGACGGAATCGAGTTCCGCGGGTTCTCCCAGGAGTCGGTTGAGATCCTGGGCGCTTTCGCTGGCGTGCCGGTCTGGAACGGGCTCACCGATCAGTGGCACCCGACGCAGATGCTCGCCGATGTGCTGACCATGCGTGATCATGCGGCCAAGCCGCTGTCCGCCGTCTCGTACTGCTATCTCGGGGATGGCAGGAACAACACGGCCAACTCGCTGCTGGTGACGGGGGCGCTGCTGGGACTCGATGTCCGTATCTGCGCGCCGGAGGAGCTATCGCCGTCGCCGGAGGTGCAGAACATCGCCAGGAGGCTGGCATCCGGATCAGGGGCCAGCCTGTCGGTGACCGCCGACGTGAAGGCGGCCGTAGCCGGCGCGGACTACCTGTACACCGATGTCTGGCTGTCGATGGGCGAGCCGGCCGGCGAGTGGGATGCGCGGATCGACCTGCTGCTGCCCTATCAGGTGAACGCCGAGGTGATGGCGGCCACCGGCAACCCGGCGGTGCAGTTCCTGCACTGCCTGCCCGCGCTGCACAACACGCAGACGCGGATCGGGCAGCAGATCTACGACAAGCGCGGGCTGACTGCTCTTGAGGTGACAGAAGAGGTCTTCGAGTCACCGGCGTCCCTCGTCTTCGACCAGGCGGAGAACCGGATGCACACGATCAAGGCGACCATGGTGGCCACGATCGGCGTGCAGGCATGAAGATCGTCGCGGCGCTCGGCAGGGACGGTCCGCACCGAGTGAGCCGCCCGGTGCCTTCTCGGGCGTCATCGCCGCGGCTTAGTGCACCGGCGTCATGGACGCTCCGGTGCTGGCCTGCTCGACCGACTCGCTGGCCAGCCGGCTGGGCCACCACATGTGCCGCCCGATGTCCAGGTTGAGGGCGGTCACCAGCACCGACCTGACAATGATGGTGTCGAGCAGCACGCCGAGCGCGACCGTGAATCCGATCTCGGTGAAGGTCACCAGCGGCAGCGTGCCGAGCATCGCGAAGGTACCTGCCAGCACCAGGCCCGCCGAGGTGATCACGCCGCCAGTAGCGGCCAGCCCGGTGAGCGCGCCGCGGCGGGTCCCAGTCCGCGCGGATTCCTCGCGGACCCTGGTCATCAGGAAGATGTTGTAGTCGATGCCCAGCGCGACCAGGAAGACAAACGCGAACAGCGGCACCGAGGTATCCGCCCCGGCGAACCCGAACAGGTACCTGAAAGCCAGCGCGGACAGGCCGAGCGCCGCGCCAAAGGAGAGCACCACGGTGCCGATGAGGATCACCGGCGCCACGATAGCCCGCAGCAGCAGGGCAAGGATGATCAGCACGACGAGCAGCACCAGCGGGATGATCACGTTGCGGTCGTGGGTGGCGTACCGCTCGACGTCCAGGGCAATCGCGCTCGCCCCGCCGACCTTGGCATCGGCGCCCTTGATCGCGCCGACGCTGGCTCTGACCCGGTCGACGGTGGCATAGGCCGCCTGGCTGTCCGGCTTGCTGGCCAGCGTGCCCTGCAGGTAGACAAGGCCGTCCTTGACCTGCGACGGGGCCACCGACGCGATACCCGAAGTCCGCGCCAGGGCGGCGCGCATCGGGGCGGCCGCGCTCGCGTTGCCGATGACCGCGACCGGCTCGCCCGCTCCGGCCGGGAAGTGCCTGGCCAGGACCTGCTCGCCGGCCACCGACGCGGGCGTGCCACGGTACGACTGCGCGGTGGTCAGCGGGCCGATCTTGAAGCCGATCAGGCCGAGCGCCGCGCAGGCGAGCAGCACCGCTGTGACGACCCACACCACCCGGGGCCGGATGGCGATCCGGCGGCCGATTCTGGCCCAGAAGCCTTCCTGGGTCGGCTCGGCCGTGCCGTACTTCGGCCGTACCGGCCAGAAGATCCACCGCCCGCAGATCACCAGCAGCGCGGGCAGCAGGGTGATCATGGCGAGCAGGGCGATGGCGATGCCGATCGCGGCGACCGGGCCGAGGCCGGAGATGTCCGCGGACTCCGCGACCAGCAGGCAGAGCATGCTCACGATGACGGTCGTCCCGCTCGCGATGATCGCGGGCCCGGCCCGTCGCAGTGCTTCGGCCATGGCCTCGTGCCGGTCTTCGTGCCTGCGCAGTTCCTCGCGGTAACGCGCCACAAGCAGCAGCGCGTAGTCGGTCCCCGCGCCGAGCACGAGCACCACCAGGATGCCGCCGCTCTGCCCGTTGACGGTCAGGTTCGCATGCTGCGTCAGCAGGTAGATGACCGCCTCCGCCGCGATCAGCGCGACACCGGCGGACACGATGGGCAGCAGCCACAGGACCGGGCTCCGGTAGGTCAGCAGGAGCAAGACGATGACCACCGCCAGGGTCGCGAACAGCAGCGTGGTATCGATGCCCTTGAAGATCTTGAGTTCGTCCGCGGCGCTGGCGGCCGGCCCGGTCACGTAGACAGATACTCCTGGATTGCCCGCGGCAGCGGTGGCCCGCAGGCCGTTGACGAATCCCTCGATGTTGGCGGTGTAGCCGAGATCCGAGCCGACGATGGTCTCGATCGCCCGGTGGTCGGGTGCCAGGATCGGGCCTGCTACCCGGCCGGCGACGGCCGGGAGGGCCGCGAACTGGCGCGCGTCGAAGGCGGCCCTGCGCAGGTCGGCGGCGGTGATGCCGGACGGCCGCTGGTAGATGACCACAGCCGGGTTGAGGTTCTTCGAGGTAAAACTGGCCTGCAGGTTCAGCTCCTGCGTCGAGTCAGCGCTCGCGGGGAGGTAGGACGAAGCATCATTCTTCTCCGCGCCCTGCAGCTTGCCCGCCAGCGACCCGGCGAGGGCCACGACCACGATCCAGAACACCACGACGAGATACTTGCTGCGCCTGCCGCAGGGCAGCGCGGCGATCCGGTGGGCCCTGCTCCCTGTCTTGCTCACGCGATCCTCCCAGCAGCGCGATCCTGTCCGAGCCGTGCCCGCGTAGGGCCGGACTACACGGTCCATCGCGTAGTCGCGGCCTGTCAAGTTATATCTTGATCGGGCCATGGCTGGGCGGCCGGGTCACGGCCGGGCGGCACCGATCGGGCCCGGCCGGCCGGCACCGATCGGGCCCGGCCGGCCGGCACCTTCGCTAGTCGGGCAGCTCCGAGGTCCACACGACGAGCCGGGTGCGGTCGCCGCGGAACAGATCGCGGGCGAACTCGAGCGGCAGCCCGGACCGGCTGTAGGCGATGCGCTCGACCAGCATCAGCGGCGCGCCCTGGGCCACGCCGAGTGCGCTGGCCTCACGGGGCCCGGCCGTCACCGGCTCGAGGCTTTCCCTGGCCCGGTGCGGCCGCTGGCCGTACTTCACGTCGAGCAGCTCATACAGTGAGCCGTCGAGGCACTCGTCCAGCAATCCGGGGAACACCGCGGCGGGGAACCTGGAGTGCTCGACAGCGATCGGCTTGCCGTCGGCGAGCCTGAGCCGTCGCACGCCGAAGACCGGGTCGCAGTCGGCGAGCCGCAGGGCCGCCGCGGCGGCCGGGCCTGCCGGGCGCTGCGCTGCGGACAGCAGCTGCGCCCCGGCCATCATCCCGGCCCGGCGCAGCTGCTCGGAGAAACCGGCCAGGGTGGTGAGATCCTGCTCCAGCTTGGCCGCGGCGATGAAGGTGCCGCCGTGGCGCCCGACCGCCTTGATCACCAGGCCGCGCCTGGCCAGCTCGCCGAGGGCGTGCCGGAGCGTCATCCTGCTGACACCGAACCAGGCGGCCAGATCCTGCTCGGCGGGCAGCCGGTCGCCTGACACCAGCTTGCCGACCGTGATCTCGCCCGCCAGCCAGTCCTCGATCTGCGCGTGCACCGTGGTTCCCGGTGCCCGCGAGATCGGCGGCGGCGTGCTGACGCGGGTCTGCAGCGCCGGCTGCCTGGCACCCGGGTCTCGCGGCATGGTGTCAGTCTGTCGCTGTACGGTGTCCGGCTGTGGCGGCATGGTCAGGATGCTAGGCGGTGAATGCCGCCCGGGCAGCCGGTCAGCGGTTCGGCGCCGCCGCGGCCGTCAGCGCCGGGTCACCCGGCCGGCGTAGCGTACGATTGGCCGGTACTAATTGTCCGGACCCTTTTCCGTGCTCGGTCCCAGGGGTGCGCCGATGGTCAATGCCGCTGCCGTCGACGCGCTGTTTGCGCAGGTGCCTAGCCTGTCCGGCGAGCCTCGCTCGGTGCAGGAACTGCCCGGCGGGCTGACCAACCGCAACTACAAGGTGACGACCCCGGACGGCGTGTTCGTAGCCAGGGTCTGCTCGGACGGCGGCGAGCTGCTCGCGATCGACAGGGACCACGAGTGCCGCAACTCGGTGACGGCAGCCGCGGCGGGGGTCGGCGCGCCAGTGATCGAGTACCTCCCGCTGCACGGTGTCCTGGTGCTGCGTTACATCGCCGGCCGTACCCTCAGCAACGCCGACGTTGGCGCCGAGGGAAACATCGCGCGGATCGCCGCTGCCTGCAGGCAGCTGCACGCGGGCGGCCGGTTCGCCGGCGACTTCGACATGTTCGACATCCAGCGCAGGTACCTGTCGGTGGCCAGGTCCCGCGGGATGCGGGTCCCGCGCGGCTACGACGATCAGGCGGGCCAGTTCGAGGCGATGCGCGGCGCGCTCGCGGTCCGCGCCACGGCGACGGTGCCGTGCAATAACGACCTGCTGGCGGGGAACTTCATCGACGACGGCGACCGGATCTGGCTGATCGACTACGAGTACTCGGGTAACAACGATCCCTGCTTCGAGCTCGGCAACATCTGGAGCGAATGCGGCCTTTCGCTGGACGGCCTGGCGGAACTGGTCACGGCCTACTACCGGCGGCCGCTGCGCAGCAAGATCGCCAGGGCCCGGCTGCTCGGGCTGGCGGCCAAGTACGGGTGGACGCTCTGGGGAGCCATCCAGCATGCGGTGAGCCCGATCGACTTCGACTTCTGGTCCTGGGCGATGGAGCGGTTCGAGGCGGCCGCGGCCGCGTTCGCGGCGCCCGGCTTCCCCGCGCTGCTCGAGGACGCGGTGCGCGATGACTGACGATCCGCGGCTCCGGCACGCATCGGGAGGCGGACGGCTCCGTGGCGCGTTCCGGTGACGCCGCCGCTGCCCGGCCGGGCCAGGGTCGTCATCATCGGCGGCGGCGTGATCGGAACCAGCGTCGCCTACCACCTCGCCAAGGCGGGCTGGGCCGACGTGCTGCTGCTGGAACAGGGCCAGCTGTCGTGCGGCACGACCTGGCATGCCGCGGGGCTGGTCGGCCAGCTGAGGGCAGCCGAGAGCGGCACGAGACTCGTGCAATATTCAACGGAGCTGTATGCCAGCCTGGAGGACGAGGTCGGCCTGTCGACGGGTTTCCGCCGCTGTGGCGGTGTCACCGTGGCGCGCAGCCGCGATCGGATGGTCCAGCTCCAGCGGGCCGCCGCGGCGGCGGAGGCGTTCGACCTGGAGTGCGAGCTGATCAGCCCGCGGCGGGCCGCCGAGCTATTCCCGATCATGGAGGCGGGCGACCTGACCGGCGCGATCTGGCTGCCAGGTGACGGCCGGGCCAACCCGACCGACCTGACGGCCGCGCTGGCCCGCGGTGCCCGCAGCGGTGGCGCCCTGGTACGCGAGCGCACCAGGGTGACCGGGATCCTGACCGCCGGCGGTGCCGTCGCAGGAGTGCGCACCGACGAGGGCGACGTCGAGGCCGAGGTGGTCGTCAACTGCGCGGGGCAATGGGCCAAGCAGCTCGGCGCGATGTGCGGGGTGACCGTCCCGCTGCACTCCGCCGAGCATTTCTACGTGGTCACCGAGCAGATCGAGGGCGCTCACCGCGACCTGCCGATCCTGCGCGACCCCGACGGCTACACCTATTTCAAGGAGGAGGTTGGCGGCCTTGTGGTCGGCGGCTTCGAGCCGCATGCCAAGCCGTGGGTCGCTCCGGACGCGCTGCCGCAGGAGTTCGAGTTCCAGCTGCTCGACGAGGACTGGGACCAGTTCTCGATCCTGATGGAGAATGCCCTGCTCCGGATCCCGGCGCTGCACGAGACCGGCATCAAGAAGTTCTACAACGGGCCGGAGAGCTTCACCCCGGACAATCAGTTCATCCTCGGCGAGGCCCCGGAACTACGGAATTTCTTCGTCGCGGCCGGTTTCAATTCCGTCGGGATCGCTTCTGCTGGCGGCGCCGGACGGGCCCTGGCAGAGTGGATCATCGAGGGGGACCCTGGGTGCGATCTGTCGGTCGTCGACATCAGGCGGTTCGCTCGTTTCAACGCTAATAACCGCTGGCTGCATGACCGGGTAGCGGAGATCCTGGGCCTGCACTACGCGGTGCCCTGGCCGAACCGCGAGCTCGATACGGCCCGGCCGCTGCGCCGGTCGCCGGTGTACCACCTGCTCGAGGGGGCGGGCGCCGGCTTCGGCAGCCGGATGGGCTGGGAACGGGCCAACTTCTTCGCGCCGGCCGGCCAGGTCCCTGAGATCAGCTACTCCTGGGGCAAGCAGAACTGGCAGCCCTGGTCATCGGCCGAGCAGCGAGCGGCCCGCAGTGGCGTGGCGCTGTTCGACCAGACCTCGTTCTCCAAGTACCTGCTGGCCGGGCCGGACGCCTGCCGGGCGCTGCAATGGCTGTGCACCGCGGACGTCGACGTGCGCCCTGGCCGCACCGTGTACACGGGGATGCTCAACCGGCGGGGCACCTACGAGGCCGACATCACCGTCACCCGGCTGTCGGACGAAGAGTTCCTGCTGGTCAGCAGCGCGGCTACGACCGAGCGAGACAAGGACCACATCCGCGGGCAGCTCCGGCCGGGCTGCCATGCCGTGCTCACCGACGTGACCTCCGCCTATGCCGTGTTCGGCGTGATGGGGCCGAGGTCACGGGACCTGCTGTCGGCGGTTTCCGCCAGCGACCTCAGCGACGCCGCGTTCGGTTTCGGGGCCAGCCGCGAGATCGACGTCGGATACGCCACCGTCCGGGCCACCCGCATCACCTATGTCGGCGAGCTCGGCTGGGAGCTCTACGTGCCCGCCGAGTTCGCGGTCGGCGTGTACGAGGAGCTCACCGCCGAAGGGCCGCGTTTCGGGCTGGTCAACGCCGGCTACTACGCGATCGAGTCGATGCGCCTGGAGAAGGGCTACCGGGCGTTCGGCCGCGAGCTGACCCCGGATTACGGGCCGGTCGAGGCCGGGCTGCTGTTCGCCTGCAAGCTCAACACCGGCATCTCCTTCCTCGGCCGGGAGGCGGTCGACAAGGTCAGGGCGGAAGGTGCTCGCCGCAAGCTGGTCTCGCTGGTGCTTGACGATCCGGATGCGCTGATCTGGGGCGGTGAGCTGGTGCTGCGGAACGGGACGGCGGTCGGCCAGGTGACCTCGGGAGCCTGGGGCGAGACCCTCGGCGCCTCGGTCGGACTTGGCTACCTGCGCCATCCGGGCGGTGCGGCCCTGACCGCGGACTTCCTGCGAGCCGGATCCTATGAGGTGAATGTGAGCGGCCGGCGGGTACCTGCGACTGTGCACCTGCGGCCGCCGTTTGACCCCTCAGGTGACCGGGTCAAGAGCCGTTGAGGCCATCAGCACGTCGTGCACGAAGTCGCCATCGCCTTCGGCACCTGGACACACTGATGAGACCATCAGCCCTATGACGGGCGGAGATGGCTACCTGCTGGACAACCAGCAGGCCGAGGCGGGGGAGCGGTTCGATGCCCTGTCAGCGATTTTCGATACTTCGACCTTCCGGCATATCGACAGCCTCGGGATCCGCTCCGGATGGCAGTGCTGGGAAGTGGGCGCGGGAGGGCCGTCGGTGCCCAGGTGGCTGGCCGGGCGGGTGGCCCCGGCGGGCCGGGTGCTCGCAACCGATATCGACGTCTCATGGACGCGGCAGGCGCAGCGCCCGCTGATCGAGATACGCCGCCACGATGTGGCGGCCGACGACCCGCCGGCCCAGGCATTCGACCTGGTGCACGCGCGGCTGGTCCTCGTCCACGTAGCCGACCGCGGCCGGGCGCTGCGGTCGATGATCAGCGTGCTGCGTCCCGGCGGCTGGCTGCTCGTCGAGGACGCCGACCCGGCGCTGCAGCCGCTGATCTGCCCGGACGAGTCAGGCCCCGCTCAGCAGCTGGCGAACAGGTTGCGCGCCGGCTTCAGGAAGATGCTGGCCCAGCGCGGCGCGGACCTCAGCTACGGCCGGAAGCTGCCACGGCTGCTGCGCGAAGCCGGCCTGGCCGAGGTGGCGGCGGACGCGTTCTTCCCGCTCGCCGCCCCGGCATGCACTGAGCTTGAGGCTGCCACCGTGCGCCAGATCCGCGCCGGGCTCATCGCGGGCGGCTATGCGACAGCGAACGAGATCGATCAGCATCTCGCCAACGTCGCGACCGGCGAGCTCGACCTGGCCACCGCGCCGATGATCTCGGCCTGGGGGCGCCGCCCGCCATAAGCCCGGCTTGCGGGCTGCCGGTCGGCTGAATGGCAACCAGGGCCAGCCGGCTAGCTGGCGGGAAGTGCGCCCGCCCGTGGGTTAGTAAAGATTCTATAACGGCATTGTCATGGCGCCATCCGTCCTGCCGGGCCCGCCGAATCAGGTGCGTGATAGTTGCGGACAGGTATCGGCCGGACCGGGGGAGACACGCCCGCCCGGGCTGCCGGCTGCCTGAAAACGGATCACCACGCCGGGCCAACTGGCCCCGGCGCTCAGCGCTGAGAGCGCGGCACCAGCCCTGCTCCGGAGAGGATGGCCATGTCAGCTAAGGATCACCCGGAGACGGCCGGAGAGCGCGGCGGATCATGCGACGGACGCGCGCAGGCTGATCCGTCCCGGCGCGCGGTACTGCGCGGCGCGGCAGGGGCAGGGGTAGCCGGTGTCGCGGCCGGTGCCCTGATCGGGCTGCCAGCCAGCCAGGCCCTCGCGTCGACCGCCCGGTCGGCGGCCCGCCCTGAGTCGGGGAAGCCCTCGGCCGAGCAGGCGGCTGACGCTGCCCGGCCGGCCCGAGACGTTGTCGTGCACCTGCGCGACGCCCGGTCCGGCGAGATGGACATCTTCTCCGGAACCAGCCAGACGCGGCTCCGTGACCCCGATCTTGCGAGCCGGCTGGTGCGGGCCATCCGGTGACCAAGGCAACCGTCGTCACGACCATCCAAGTGAGGTAAGCCATGTCATCGCATCGTGAGGCGCCGGAGATCTCCAAGGACCCGGTGGCCGACAGTACCGACGTCTATGCGTTCGTCAGCCCGGACCGTCCGGATACGGTAACGCTGATCGCCAACTACATCCCGCTGCAGGAGCCGGCCGGCGGCCCGAATTTCTACGAGTTCGGCGACGACGTGCTTTATGAGATCCACATCGACAACGACGCCGACGGTCAGGCCGATATCAGCTACCAGTTCCGCTTCCGGACCGTGCTGCGGGATGACGAGACATTCCTCTACAACGTCGGGCCGATCCTTTCGCTCGGCAGCGCGAACTGGAATCGCCGGCAGTTCTACTCGGTGACCCGGGTCGTCCAAGGCGCTGCTGAGCCGCTCGCCACCGGGCTGGCCTGCCCGCCGTGCAACATCGGCCCGCTGTCGACGCCGGACTACCCGGGCCTGGCGGCCGCCGCCGTGCACGAGCTGCCGTCCGGCCTGCGGGTGTTCGCTGGCCAGCGCGCTGAGGGCTTCTATGTGGATCTCGGGTCAATCTTCGACCTTGCCAACCTACGGCCGTTCCAGCAGTTGCACGATCAGTACGGAATGAGCGTCTTCACCAAACCAGCACCCGGCGTCAACGCCACGAACCAGCTGAACGTGCACTCCATCGCGATTCAGGTCCCCACCAGCCAGCTGGTCAGGCGCGGGGCGAGCGGTGAGTCGGACCCGCGCTCGGTGATCGGGGTCTGGACCACGGCCAGCCGCCAGCGGGTCCAGGTCTGGGACGCCGAGCGCGGCGTAGGCGTGGACAGCGGGCCCTTCCGGCAGGTGTCCCGCCTCGGTAACCCGCTGGTCAACGAGGTCATCATCCCGCTCGGCAAGAAAGATGCGTGGAATACGCTGCCGCCGTCGGACGACAAGCGCTTCGCCTCGTATGTCACAAGCCCGGAACTGGCCGCGCTGCTGCCCGCCCTGTACCCGGGGGTGTTCCCGAACCTGGCCGCGCTGGTCAGCTCGGGCAAGCCGCGAGCCGATCTGGAGGCCATCCTGCTCACCGGCATCCCGGCCGGCCTCATCAGCGGCTTCCAGAACAACACCGGCGCCGTGCTGTCAGACATGCTGCGGCTGAACACCGCCATCCCGCCCGCCAGCAAGCCGAATATCCTCGGCCTGCTCGGCCCCGACCTGGCCGGGTTCCCCAACGGGCGCAGGGTCTTCGATGACGTCGTCACGATCGAGCTCCGGGCGATCGCGGGAGTCACGTATCCGCTGATCGACAGCAGTTACACCCCGGACGCCGCGGCGAGCCTGGTCACCGATGGCCTGACTCCGGCCAGCGTCAACGCGCCGTACCTCGCTACCTTCCCGTATCTCGGGGTTCCCTACAGCGGGTACGACAACCCGTCCTGACCGTCGACCGGAAACCGTTGACCGCGCGTCAGGCGCGGCGCGCGGAATCCAGGACGCCG
>Ga0187883_10002248_pt1 | contig 11665 bp, 7 predicted proteins | sample June2016WEW_20_1_2_FD_132966 | JGI IMG/M metagenome (GOLD analysis project Ga0187883, IMG submission 132966) | Peatland microbial communities from SPRUCE experiment site at the Marcell Experimental Forest, Minnesota, USA - June2016WEW_20_10 | ecosystem: Environmental > Terrestrial > Soil >...
AATCAAGCAATAATGTCTTGGCCCACTCCGGCTATTTGCCAAACACAGCAGTTGTTCATGGTTCTGGGCACTCAGGTACATCCGCCACAGACAAGCAATGTATTCACGAATGTCGATTGGGTCCACGTGTATCACTAAGCACTTCTGACAACTCGTCAATTTGGGTTATATCTGATTCCCTGGTGACGGATGGGGCGGAGATGGTTCTGTGCGAGATCATCCTGGGTTTTTCGATGTCGATGATCGTTTGAAGCGGCTGAGTGATCTTGGCGATCAGCTGGAGGGGTTCCGTGCGGCGGTGGATTTCGAGATGTTCCGGCCCTGACCTGGACGCGGCGCTCGCTTATTCCGATGGCGCGCAAGGCGGGTGTCCGCCATTCGATCCTGTGACGATGTTCAAGGCTCTCGTCATTCAGACGACGAACAATCTCTCGGACGAACGCGCCGAGTTCCTGATCAACGATCGCTTGTCGTTCATGCCCTTCGCTGGATGAAGGATGGGTCACGTCAATGGGAGTGTTATCTGACTGACCGGCCGCGTCAAGGCGATGTGGCGAGTTCTCGGCAATGAGGTCCTCTTTCTGATGTCCAAAAACTTACCTCAGTGTGGCCCAGTTCAGGGAGGGGAAATCACCACGGGGAGCCGGTCATCATCGGCGTGAGCGAATAATACGACATAGAGTAAAAACGGATAGGGATTCAAATTCAAAAACCGATCGTTGAACACCCAAAGGATAGGAATAGCGCTTAGCCCGTACAGCCACTGTCGATTAGATCGATAAAGATCATAGTATAGATATATTATCATTCCGAAAATTAAAAACGATAACATTCCAAATTTGGTGAGGCCAAATAGGAAAAAATTATGCGGCTCAACACCAATCTCTCCATAATTTACGACGCCATTGCCGATCACAGGGCTTTGGAGAAAATAGTTCCAAGCGGTGCCCCAAAGTTCATCACGTCCGGTAAACCCAGTGCTTGTGCCACGATATTCGTCATCAATAAGAAACAATGCGTTAAAGTAAGCCGTAACAGCATCTGAGAAAAATAGATATAATACTAACCCCACAACAACAAGTATAGAAGTTGTGATCGCTCTCGTTTTTTGTCGCTCTATACCGAAATATAACTTTATTGCCAAGGATGCTATAGAAACAAAAAGGCCTGACCGACCCTGCATGAGGTTTATTGCATACAAGGAAGGCGCAGCAAAAATCAATAGGCGCGTGGGCGGCAGGACACAGGTCGCGAGGACAACCGACATCGCAATGATTTCAGAACCAAGATTGGGTTCTGTGTCGCCAAAGTAAGCAAACCGACCCCAAATAACCTGCACACCCCCGGTCTGCGCCACAACGATATAAAGCAACGTGCTGATGCCGATCGTACATACGCATGCCAAAACATAGGCAGGCAAATTGCTTCTTCTTATGAACATTAACGTGAACATTAGATTGGCAAAAAAGCCGATGACTGGTTTATAGTCATCAAGCGCCGCTCCTCCCACACCATACGAAATTAAGACAATTCCTGCTAAGCTATATAAAGAGAAGGCTGAGAGACGCCCAAGCCGAACCCCACTGCTCGAACGAATGCAGATGACGACCTTTATTCCCAACGCTATCTCCTGCCATAGTTCGGAGGGAACATGCAGGAAATAGGAAAAAGGAACTGAGGCATCAAGAAAGCCAAACAGGAGGACCGACGTCACGTTGGGGATGTCGAAAATCGTGTTCGAACGAGAGACTGTCCGTGGAGGGGCCGACGCCGCTACAATTGCCACACTCAACTCCGGTAAACGAAGACAAAAAGAAGAAAGATAGCACAGGCGGTGGTCGCAATAGAGAGGCTGGCCATCATTGCAAGGGCGCCATAAGCACTGCAGAAAAACGCACCAATCGCGATTGCCGTAGATGTGGCGACAAGGTTGCAAAAGCCATAAAACGCCGCGCGATGACCGCCGACATAAAATGGCGCTAGCAGGGACACGAGGCCGTGTCCATATCCAAATAGAGAACATAAGGTCAAATATAAAAAAGAAACGCTATGGATTTCTGGCGGAAGCGCGATCGACACAATTCGCGGAGTTAGTAGAAACGGCGGTATGAGGGCCATCAAGGCTCCACCCGCAGCTATTGCAGCGAGCGCCATTTTTAGGCCGCCGAGCCACTTTCGGTCTCTTTGGATTAGAGCATCAATATAGGCTGGCATCAGCGGGCGAGTAATCAGCGTAAGCGGGTTTATGAGCCTTGCGATATAAAGAATACTCGTATAATATAAAATATAAGCATTTCCAGTGCCCAAGAATAATACCAACATGCTTGACAGATAAATTTTCATATAGTCTACGCCAGGGATCAAGGCTAACGGAACGGCTTCGCGAAGTCTTTTCCTGAAGACAGCGAGCGTCATGACCTTCAGACGAAGATGAATGCGCTTCGTGAGCAAGAGATGAAAAAGAAGGATGATTTGTGAGAGAGCAGGGATTCCAAAATATAAAATACAGATGGTCTGGATACCCACAGAGCGGCTTGTCAATGCCAGCAATAACGAAACAAGAATTATATTTGCGGCAGTCTGTATGATATTTGTTACATAGTCCGATCGATTAGCGACCCTGTAGGCATCCGCCCAGCTTGCTGCCAACTGCAAAAGCGTGAGCGTAATCCCAATTACCATTGCAGTTTCAGTCACTGCAAACTTGGGGTATAGTAAAAGCAAACTCATAAAACAGCCCGAGAGTGCTATCGTAAGAAGAAGCTGCATCCCGAACGTATTCTGAATGGCCTGATCTAAATCGGCTTTCTCATTAACAAACGCGTGCGACAACTCCCTTGTCGTGAGGGTCATAAACGGCACAAACACGAGACCCACGACCGCAGCTACATTCATTGCCTTTAGGAACGCTTCATAGTCCGCGGGAGAAGCGCTATGAGCGATGACCGGCAAAGCAATGAACACCATCGCGGCGCCGCTCATTTTGGTGACGATTGCAAATGCGACCGAGCGAAAGATGAGGAAGTTGCGGCTAATTGCCATAGTGCTGGCTCGGTTTGTTTGGGCCGGGTCTCGTTTGCGATGTGGACTGCATGCGGGGTTCTGCTATCTGCAGTGCCGATTGAAGTAGGCCTGATCGCGGGTCTTGCGGTCAAGGCTTGAATGGGACTTCGTGTCTGACAAGGGAATGTAACGGCCGATTGAGACGCGGGCCTGTATCATTTCTCGTTAGCCTTGAGAGACTCCCTCGTATTTGATGGGTCGCCAAAGCCGCTCCACGAAGGCCTTTTCCGCCGGGAGCACTTACCGTTTATGCCCATAGCGATGCCGGCTTTGAGGACGTCTCCCTTGAAATCGAGCCGCGGCATATCACGAAGACCCAATGCGCCAAATCGATGAGGCGCCGGCATACGATAGCGGGTACAGCCGGAATCAGGCCATTCTACAGACCGGCTACGCTACCTGCCGCTGGTGATCGTCGAGAATGCTAAGGGCGCGTCTAGTTGCTCGCCGTACGCGAGACCATCGGGACCCTTGGCATAGAAGTGGAGAACCCAGTCGCGCGCGATCTGCCGCCCGACACCACCGATCCGCGTTGCGAAAATCTCGGCCAGCGCCAAAGAATGCCTGATCTAGTAGGGATCAGCCGATCCCTTCGCAAGCTTGATCGGCCTGATGAATGAGATCAGCCTCCATTCATTCCTTTGATGCCAACCCCAATGAACTGCCACAGATCATCAGATATAATATAACCAAATTAAGTCAACTTATGACACAACAATACTTAACAGTACAATTCGGAAGATTTTGTGATTTTGCCTTGCAATATTTGTATTGTTTTTTGTCTAGAATAAGGTATATTAGCGCCAGCCAGACGATGATGTGTGACATTTCTGACACCCAGGTACAACGGAACGTCTACTTCGGAAATTAAACTGTTATATTTTATTAGTGTTCATTTCCAGCTTCCGATGAGCTGAGCTCTTGGACGTTTCTTGTCTTCGCTACTGGTCATTATTTCACTTGTGGAGTAGATCTCCATGCCGTTGGCGCATTTGTCCTATCCAAGTACTGATCAAGTAGAGCAATTTTCCGGATCCGATTGGTCAGCCGATAGCGCAAGCGGCGGTAATCGCATATCGATACAGTATTGTGTGGTGATTTTTCTGCTTTTCGACCTTCTGACGATGGCTGGAGTTGGCTTTCTAGTCACCGAAGTCGGGGCGAGTTACGGTCTCTATCCGTCTACCGCTATAGACAATCAGGCGCTCACGATCGGAGTTGCCCTCTTTCTCTTTATTGTTCTGGCGTTCAGCGTGGGCGCTTATAAGAGTCGATGCATTCTCGATCTCAGATACTCTGTGGGAAGGATCATCATTGCGCTTTTTATCACCTTCCTGGTCCTGCTAACCCTAGATGCGGTGACAAAGACATCTCAAATTTATTCGCAAGTTTGGTTCCTTTCCTGGGCGGCCTTGGCTTGCGCGGTCCTTCCGGCATTCAGAGTCGCTGCCCGCGCCCATATCCGCGAGGAACTCGACAACAAAGGTGCTTTTGTTTTCCGCGCCCTCTCGGTCGGCATTTTCGGCGATCCTCTAAGCCGCGAGGAGATTTCTCGGCTAACCGACAATCAGGTGAAAACCGTCAATACGATGCGGCTAGAGGGCTTCGATCCGCTCGCGAAACTTTCTGACAGGATCGCGCGAGAAGACATCGACCGGATTTACGTCACCGTGTCTTGGATCGACGTGCCCACCACGCTGAAACATTTGCAGGTTCTGCGCAAATTTTCGGTGCAGGTCTTCGTTATTCCAAACAATGAGTGGGTTCGTTCGAACAAATGGGAGATGAGTCACCTCGGAGACCTCCTTTTTCTGAAGGCTGTTGACAGACAGATCGATGACTGGGGTCTATGGCTCAAGAGGGTGCAGGACATCGTCGTCGCCACGATCGCTATAGCCATCTTTTTGCCTATCCTATTGGCCGTGCCCCTGGCGATCAAACTCGAAAGCCGAGGTCCGATTATCTTTCGTCAAAAGCGGGTGGGCTTGAATGGATCGATCTTCGAAGTATGGAAATTCCGCTCCATGTACACTGAGCAGACTGATCCGAATGCAGCGCTCCAGACAGGCAAGGACGATCCACGGGTGACCCGGGTCGGCCGCCTTATTCGGCGCTCGAGCATTGACGAGCTGCCGCAGTTTTTCAACGTCTTGAAGGGGTCGATGTCCGTGGTCGGACCACGGCCTCACGCGCTTGGGACGCGAACGGAAGGACAACGTCTCGAGGAGCTCGTCGACAGTTACGCTGCCCGCCATCGTTACAAACCCGGTCTCACCGGGTGGGCGCAGATTAACGGATTGCGGGGCGAACTCGACACAGTCGAAAAATTGAAGCGGCTCGTCGAACACGATATTGAGTATATCGAAAATTGGTCGATATGGTTCGACCTGAAGATTATTCTGCGGACGCTCATGCTCGTAGTCTACGACCCTACCGCATATTGAAGCCGCGGCCTGGCACTCAATTTCGGTCATCAATCGCGAGATATGGTTTTGATAACCAAGAACCGGAATCGCCAGATCGACTGACGGCGTTGAACCATCCTCGCGCGGCTTGGCCTTGCGATTTTCGCTAAAGAATCGATGGTTTTGTCGCTCAGGTGGTGGAACCGTTGAAGACAAATCCCTATTGCAGTGACATTTTCATTTTTCCGCTCCAAACGTGCTGACAGGATCAAGTTGATCGCTTCGGCTGGAACCAGCAGGGACAAAGTCGCCCTTCGCTAGAGATGTCAAAGAAGGGAGCTCGGCATTCTATGCGATCGAAAAGAAAGACCGCGGGATAAAGGTCGAGCAACGCCGCGTCGTGCGGCAGATCGAAAAGATGCCGCTCATGGATACACTGCTAATGGCGATGAAGGATAGGCTAACGATGCAATTGCCGCTCAAATCCTACCCCAGATCCCCGACCATTGAGCGTCGTCAGGAGTGAACTCATCAACACACCATGCAAAATCATTTCCATCGGAACCCCCGAATGGGCCTATTGGTCGTGATGCGAAATGTATATTATATAACATCGTGTGGTACGTGAAACGGCCGACTCATGATTTCACCACATTGGCGGCATCGATCCCCAAGTTCAATGTGTTCTTTTTAGAAAATTTAAAAACATAGCTATTAACCGCGACTCTGTGCAACTGTATATTTTGTCTTATGGAACTCAGGCAGCGACGCCAGAACCGACGAAGCCGCTGCATGCATTTAGGGTAGATTGAGATTGATCTTGGCCGCCGGCGCTAGAGGGATTGACGACGATGCGTCACGGAACAGCAAATGATAGCGTACCTTGTTTTGAAAAAGCAGCAAAGGATGCGCCGATGCATGAAGGCTTATTAAACTCGAAGCGCCCCTCCTTGGATGCGTTGACAGGTGTCCGGTTTTTTGCCGCCTTCGCGGTCTTCATGTTTCATTACGGCGCCAGCTTTTCTGAACAGATTGGGGTGCCTAAGCCCCTGACGACCTTTCTTCACAATGGCTATTACGGCGTAAGCATGTTTTTCGTTCTTTCTGGCTTTATCATGACATATACTTATACTGGAAAACTATCTACAAAGATCGAGCTTTATGAATTTGCTGTGGCCCGTATTGCACGAATTTATCCCGTCTATCTGCTCGTTCTTGTCATTGCCCTGCCGGTCTTAACAAGTCCAATGGACTCACGTGGGGTTGTCGCTGTTCTCCTCATGCTTCAGTCCTGGACGCCGGCTGCATCAAATTTTGGCTACACCTGGGTAATGCAAGCATGGACACTCTCTGTCGAGATGTTTTTTTACGCTATTTTCCCACTTGTCCTTGCGATATGCGGAGGTCTGCAGTTGCGTGGCATCACAACCGCTATGATCCTCGTCGGAACTGCGATCGTCGCCTTTGGGCTCCCGACGATAACACCAGGAACGCAGAGCATCCCGCTTATTCCTAACGGCCTCGGCTTACCGTTGCCAGTGCTGCGCAGTTTCGAGTTCGTTTTCGGCCTGTTACTGTGCAGGTTTATGTTCATGGCGCCCCAAACAGCAAGGACACTTGCACGCGGGCCGATTACATTTTTTACCCTCACATTGATCGTCGCAATCCTCTCCTTTTCTGTGAACTCACAGATCACAGCCTTGGCGACAATCCTGTTTGGGCTTCTGATCATTCAGCTTGCCATCAGCAAGACCTGGCTCGTTACGTTTTTGTCGACACGAGTCATTCTCCTGCTTGGCGGCGCCAGCTATGCTCTCTACCTTGCCCAAGGCCCAATACGGGAATGGGTTCGCCTCCTAATCCCCGGGAAGTTGCTAGGTTCCGTTGTCAATCCTGTAGTCGCTCTCCTCGTCGCGATCGCAATTTTCATGTATTTTGAACGACCGTTCCGTCGCTTTGTCCGCGACGCCCTTATGATCCGGACGAAGCCTCCGGCGCAGGGTACGCGGCCAGTAAAAACAAATTCGTAAGCGGTAACTGTCCGCCATCTCGGGGGAACTGACACGACAGAAGTGGTCAAATTTTGAGGAGGTATTCCGGCGGATTCCCCCATGACAGATGAGGAGAGTGGCCATGAAGAGAAAGCAGTTTTAGGTCGAGCAGATCATCGTTGTGTTGAAGAAGGCGGAACCGGGTCTGCCGGTGGCGGGATCTGATTCGACAGGTGGAATTTCTGAGCAGACTTTCTACCTCTATAGACGGCTCTCCCTTTGTAATGCGATTTCGGAAAGATCCGCATTGGTCAGTTGCATACATCTATCCGCCGTCACCCGATGAGATCGGCAAGCCCAAATGGGGAATCCTCTCATGAATGCCTCTATTGCTAGTCGTCCTCAGAGGCCTCGGTAAGAATCAGGCTCCTAGCGCGCCGGTCCGACCTGGGCGTCTATTTTCTCACTCGTCTCATAAACTCCGGGCGGGTCTTCAGAAGGCAACGTCGAACGGTTCGCCCATTCAAAGCACGGCCCAGATGATCCTCGCGTTTTTGTTGGCAGCTGTCACCATGGCGCGGTTAAAGCCACGCCACTCCCGAAGCTGTTTGATCCACTGAATTCTTAGCTCGCTCATCTCTTATTTTAAGCCACAAGGTGTCCCGGAAACTCTGACGAGGGGCAGTCACGCCAAGACAAAAGAACCGGAACGATTCGCGGTAAACCCCACCCATCAAATGTCGGGACTAAATACCTAGGGGGCAGGCCCTCGATGATCCGAGTTCACGACGAAGAGAGCTTTCATGAGATCGTCAAGCTGCACTGCCGCCGTCGCGCGAAGTTGAAGAAACCGCGACTGAGTCTCAACCGATCGCTGTCTGCGACGATCGCCGTTCGTAACATGTTGTTCGAGTTGTTCAACAATTCTATCAGGCAGGCCCTCGTCGATGTCGAGGACGGTACCATCATCACCCACCAATTCTTTCACGTAGCCGCAATGCGTGGTGATGATCGGTAGCCCATAGCTCATCGCTTCGAGAATAACCATCGGCTGCGCTTCGTGTGGGTACAGCGAAGGGAAAAGGAACATATCGATCGTTTCAAAAAACGCCGCCTTAGCGGGGCCGCTGACCTTGCCAGGAATTTCCAGGAAATCGCCAAGAATGCGCTTTGCGCGAGAAAGGGCATTCTTCGCCTCAGCACCAACTGCGGGCCCCGCAAATACAAACGCAACGTCCAATCCGCGTTGGCGGCATTTAATGGCCACCTCGATGGCGATATTCAACCCTTTTTCTGTACAAAGATTGCTTAAATAACCAACCCGCACCCTGTCCGAATGCACAGGTGACCTGGTCATAATTTTGGGGATGCCAACATGGCACGCGTTGTGGCTAACGTGTACATAATTAACGAACGGATAGAGACTGCGCAAATTATGCGCCATTGCTTCGGACAAAAGTACATGCAGACAGTTAGGTCCGGCGACACGCGCAAGAACAACGAACCTCCACGAGCGCGATAGAGTGTGTTTTGATGTATGATGGTGGAGGACTATGCGACATCCAAGCATACGGGCCAAGCCGACGATCATAAGATTATATGCGATCCCAAAGCCTCGTTCGAAGACAGTGTAGAGCTGTTTGCCTGGCTTGGCTCCACGCTTTGTCAGCTCCGTGAGAGCTCCAAAGACACGGACAATCCGTGTCGCATGGTATCGAAATCCGCCTGTGTGCCGCCCGGGGCCGATATCGACGACCTGAAATTTGCTGGCACTCGCGAATTTTTCAGCGGCAGAGATCACTGATGCGGTCACCACAGACTGGCCGTGGACAGGGGGCGGCAGTAAAACAGCAAAAAGAGCCGATTTGGTACTGAGTGCCCGCCTAGTTTTTCGGAGCGTCAACACTTCCATTCGAGCTAACTTCCCTTGGCTACGACATGCGTTCGCCGAGGGCAGCTACCCCGGTGAAAAACCCGAGGCCGCGCTCAAGGAGAACGGCAAGTGGACCCACGAAATCATCAAACGATCCGACACCGCCAAAGGCTTCGTACTGCTTCCGCGCCGATGGGTCGTCAAGTGCACCTTTGCCTGACTCGGTCGCGAGACCGCCTACTGGCTCCGATCCGCTACCCTTAAGGCATTTTACCAGCAATATACCCGATTCCGTTTTTCGTGCTAGAGCCCGTAACAGAACGCGCGTTTTGGATCCTTGTCGCCGATGCCACGAGCGCTGCAAGACTCGCAAACAGCATCCAATTCAACACCTCGATGATCGGCCAGATCTCCGGCAAGAGCTTCGGGACACGGCCAATCCAAAGGAATGCCACGATCATCACCGGAAAAAATGTGTCTTTCCAATTTAGACTATCGTCATAGGTGCGGAGACCTATGGGAAGAACCCCTATCAGGAGAATTAACCGATAATCCCAGCTCGTCCCGAGCAAGAAGACGAAACAGAATGTAGCCGCGCAGGCGATAGCGAGGTCGTCGGCTGGTTGACCAAGCTCCACATGGGGCAGAGCATCGATCACGCGGTCAAGGCGGCCGAGCCAGATCAGAACGAAAATCGATAATCCGAGGCCTGCCGCCAGGCCGGACCCTGCAATCCGAAATGCAAGCAATTGATCGTTAGGGACGCCCAACATGTTAGCGGCCCTGAAAAACAAGGTACCAGATCCGAACGAAAGGTAGAATGATTGCGGTGTGTTCATAAAGATCTGGTGAAGGTGTCCGTCTACCGCAACAATGAAGACAGAAACTGAAAAAACCGCGACGGCTGTGGCGGTAGCCCAGCCGCGCCAGCCTCGCGCCAGCGAGAGCGTCGCGGCCACGGGAAAAAATTTGAGAACCGTCAGTGACGCGATCAGGATACTTACTAGCGGCAACCGCACGGCAGCTGGCGACCGCAGTAGCGCGTGCATGCCCAGAGCGAGAAGGGTAAAAACCACGAGATCGCCGTTGCCTCGCTCCAATCCGAGTAGAATGGATGGGGATAGCATCGCCGCGAATGCTAATATCCCGCTTAGCAACGTTCGCGTTCCCAGCAGCAGGTAAAACGAAGCGAAGACGGCCAGGATCAAAGAGAAACCAAGAACGTTCGTCCAGCTGGAGTTGATGCCTAGCTTGCCAAGGGCAAGCCAGACTGGCGGTTGGTTAAAGGGCCGGCCCCATGGGTCGCATCCCCAATCGACATAAGGGTCCCTCCCCTGTTCGACACAGTCGATCGAATGCGTAACGGATCGTAGGTCAGCGAAGGCCGGCGCCATGCTCGGGACTCCGATGCCACGCCAAGCACCACGAAGGTTTCCGGTGATTGCGTACCCGCACAAGATTAGCGCGAGCAATACGAAAAAGGCGGTAAAGACGGCCGCCCTTCGTGGTTCGGCGGAACGAACCGAAAGCCTGTTAAGAAGGGACACGCAATACCTCGTCTGTAGCCAATTAAATGTGGCCAATTAAATGTAGCCAATTAAAAAACGCCACTGATCTTCTCAGGCTGAAATGGTCTGGCGGCGTGCAGCGAACTTGTTCTGGGTCGCAATGATGATTCTGCTCGCCCCTCCGAGTTTTGCGAAAGCCGAGTGAAGTAACTCTGATAGGGCGTCCACGCAGCTCGAGACCTTTTTGCGTTTCCGCTACCATAGACGATGAAGAGTGAAGCATCAAGGGAGTGGGATATATCCGAGGGTCACGCAAGTCATGCAAGAGAGTATCTTTCGAGCCAAAATGCAGGACCGGTGATGGCGATGTCACGCTATCGAAAGTTGGATACGGCTTAGCTGGAATCTGCGGCTATAATCACACCCAGGCGACGACTTCGCGCCCGGTCCATAGAGTCGACGCCGTGAAGGGTCGGCGACGTCTCGGCGAGGTGAGATGGCGCTCGACGTTGGAGTTCTGGATTGCTGCAAGCACCGACCGAAATCTTTGTTCGGATTCCAAGCTTTTTTGCATGAAGATTCCTTCGTCAATTATATTATTGTCCATTTGATGGAGTTCCGTGGTGATCCATGTCACTTCCGCTTGGAGGTTGGGGTCGTTTGCTGAACAGCGAGGGCTGCATCGCCATTCATACGGTCCGGGTCTGTGACCCGGCAGCCAGTATGCCTATGCGCGAGGCTTCGACCCTGGTTGAATGTAACCCACCCGATAGGTGGGCAGCGTGAGCTCCAAATGAGGAAGACGGTCACATCTCCCGGGCTGCT
>Ga0187883_10002249_pt1 | contig 11664 bp, 10 predicted proteins | sample June2016WEW_20_1_2_FD_132966 | JGI IMG/M metagenome (GOLD analysis project Ga0187883, IMG submission 132966) | Peatland microbial communities from SPRUCE experiment site at the Marcell Experimental Forest, Minnesota, USA - June2016WEW_20_10 | ecosystem: Environmental > Terrestrial > Soil >...
ACTTGACCCACTTGGGATCAATCATTTTTTTTCAATCTCGCATTGACAAGGCGTTTCGGCTCCGCTAAAACCCGCTTCGTCCTTCGGGGCAACGGCGGGCCTCAAAGAAAAGGGCGCCGGTCGCAACGGAAGAATGCGCTTTAAGCGGGTGTAGCTCAGTTGGTTAGAGCGCCGGCCTGTCACGCCGGAGGTCGCGGGTTCAAGTCCCGTCTCTCTCGCCATTAAATCAACGCCGATTGACAGTTTGCAGCGAAGTGCCAACCGTTCCTCGCGATAGAGCTGGTAGGCCAAGTTCCTCCCAATCGTCCAGCCATAGCGCTTCAGCATGACATGGAGGCGCCGATAGCCGTAACGGCTCTTGTCTGCACGATCTCGTGTGTATACGGGGTTGAAACCAACCGGCTCCGCCGCTTCAGCCTGAGGAGAGCGAACCTTTCGCAGGGCTGAAAAAACCCTGCCGAAGCTGCTCGTCCAGATGAACGAGGGGATGCGAGCAGCACGCCTGCAACACTCCCTCACCATTAAACTGCGTAATGTCGTACTGGCAGACGATGGTGACGTCGGGGTATTCGTCAAGTAGCTTGTTCAGACGGCGCTCGTAGGCGTGGATCTCCTCCACCCCCGGCGTTCCGCTGAAGAACCAATCCATCTCGCCAGCCACCAGATGCTTCTGGAAACCGTCGGCGCGCAGGCGGACCATGATCAGCCGCATGAAAGAGATCATGAAGTCTGCGGAAAAGGCGCCCTGCCGCAGATAGGAATCCCGCGCCGGCACCAGCCGAAGCAGGCCACGGTTGATGGCCTCCTGCGGATCGATTCCCTCATCGTGCACCCGTTCCATAATGCGCTCACGACTCGAGGCACTGTGGAGATAGGTCGTCGGTAGCCCGGCCCTGTAATGATTGAGGAAATAGTGGCGGAAAGCTTCCCACTGCTCGATAGGGTTGCGGAAATAAAGGCAGACGTGCTTGTGGCAGCCGTCTTTGGCCTCTTGACACGTGGCATCGACGAACGAGGTATCGGACGTGGCGAGTGCCGGGACGGTGCTGCGGCGCAGCAGGAACTCGTCGAGCATCTTTTGATCAAAACGGCGTTCCGCGCGCACGCCGATGCGATGGCAGGAGAGCTGACCATCCGTAGTCCAGCGACGCAAGGAGGTCTTGCTGACGCCAAGAAATTGGGCAGCTTCCTCTAGGGTCAACATCCGCCTGTTATCACTCATTATGTTCTCACTTATCGCGTCTGCCAATCAATGGATAAACCCAATATTCGCACTGCAACAAAGCGTGCCTATGCAAATTCGCCACAGCTCGCAATAGCCTTCGCTTGACGGTGACAAGATAGAATAAGTTTGACACACTATGTATAAGTAAGATACGGTACGATAAATATCAAGCAAGGGCCAAAGAGCCCGATAAAGGGGTGGAAACCATGGAGATCAGAGGCAAAGAGATTCTGATTCCGACGAGCATGGTCGGGAACTACCCAAATCCGCGCTGGTGGGATGCGTCCTGGGGACGCCACTTCACCGGCGATCAGGAACCGCCGGATTCGATGAACCGGGAGGCCCTTGAAGATGTCATCGGCGCGATTGCGCTGGACCAGGAGAATGCAGGGCTTGATATCATCTCGGACGGCCGGGTCCATGGCGATAACTACGCCGATGCAGCGCTCTATTATTATCTGCGTCGCCTTGGCTATGACCTAAAGGGCGGCCATCTAGGCTTCCCTATCTATAGCCGCCTTCACGCCGGTACCATTGACCATGAGATCAAGCGTCACGGTGCGCTGATGGTCGAGCAGGCCAAGGCGTTGCGCCGGGCCACCAATAAGCCGACCAAGGTCCAATACACCGGCGTGCAAGTGCTGGCTCAATGCACCAACGATCTCTATTACAGCAACAGCCGTGACCGCGCGCTGGCCATTGCCAAGGCCATGAACCAGGACATTCTGGAGGTCGACGCGCTCGGGATCGATTTCATCCAGTTAGACGAGTTCACTTGGCCCTACTTCTACGAGGACTGGGCGATCGAAGCCTTCAACGTGGCCGTCCAGGGCGTGAAGAACGCCAAGATCATCGTCCATGTGTGCTGGGGCAACTGGGGTGGCACGCCAGCCTATTATCCGGACGACACCGCCAAGGCGGGCGAGATCTTCGACCTCACCAAGCGCAAGTCCGATGCCTCGGCACCCACAGCCACCAGCTCGGTTGTGCCGAAATCCTACGGCGCTCACATTGATGTGCTGAACCTCGAAAGTTGCGGGCGCCGGGACAACGACCTCTCCGGCTTGGATGCCTTCAAGGAGTTCCTGCTGCCTGAAAAAGTGGCCTTCTGGGCTGGCGTGATCGACGTGAAAAGCACCATCACCGAAACCGCCGAGCAGGTTGCTACTCGTATCCGTAAGCTGTTGCGCGTCATCCCGGCCGAACGGCTGGGGGTGACAACCGACTGCGGGCTGATCCTGCTGCAGCGCTACATTGCCAAGGACAAACTCCACGCCATGGTCGAGGGTGTGCAGATCGTCCGCGACGAGATCGTCAAGAGCAAGGCCGCCTGAGCAATTGCGCGGCGCGCAGCGTTACTCGGGCGGATTCATCTCTCCCTGGGACGAAGGAGAGGCCATGCCAGTCTACACTTTGCAATGTCCGGACTGTGACCATCGCTTCATGGGGATGGTCATGGCTCACACTAAGCCGCCGCATGAGTGGGTGTGTTCGATTTGTGGTGGCCGCCGCGCCCGGCCGGCACCCGGCACGAAGCCCCAGCCGCATCCCTGGGAGCAGCATCACTCCGGGGGCGGTTGTCTTTGCTGCGGCGTTAGCGGGCGGGTCAATTCCGGAAAAAAATAACCGGCCTAGCCGGAACAAGGGGACCGCGTGATTATGGACGGCAGAACGATTTGGGACGCCCGCGGCATGGCCTTGACCATCGAGCAGTGGTCGGCCCGGATCGAGGACGCGCTGACGGGTTCCGGCGGTTCCGAGGCCATTTTCAACATCGATTCCCATGACACCCGGGAGTTCGATGCCATCTTCATCGGTGGTGGCGCGGCGGGCCGCTTCGGTTCGGCCTATCTGCGGGCGATGGGTGGGCGGCAGCTCGTGATCGACCGCTGGCCTTTCCTGGGCGGCTCCTGCCCGCACAATGCATGTGTACCGCACCACCTGTTCTCCCAATGCGCCGCCGAGCTGATGCTGGCGCGCAGCTTCAGCGGCCAGTTCTGGTTTCCGAACCTGGACGGCGTGACAGTTTCCATGAAGGAAATCGTCGATTTATTCCGGCGTGGACGCACCGGCCCCCATGCCGTGATGAATTATCAGAGCAAGGAACAGCTCGACATCGAGTTCGTTTTGAACGCCCCGGCGCGCATCATCGATGCGCACACGGTGGAGGTGGCCGGGCAGCGGTTCAAAGCGCGCGCCATCGTTCTCGGGCTGGGCGCGCGGCCTCAGCGCCTGTCGGTGCCGGGCCTCGACCTCAAGGGAGTGTATGACTACACGAGCTTGGTCGAAACGCTCGACTACGAGCCCGGTCAGACCGCAGTGGTTGCGGGTGGTAGCAAGACAGCGGTGGAATACGGGTGTTTTTTCAACGCCACGGGCCGCCGCACAATCATGCTGGTACGCAACCGGTTGCTGAAGTTGATCCCCGACGCTGATACCCGGATCTATGTCATTGATCGCATGCGCGAGCAGGGGATCGAAATCATCGAGGGCGCCGAGCTCGTCCGGGTGACCGGCGATTTCAACGGCCGCGTGGCCAAGGTCGTCGCCCGCACTGAGGAAGGACCGCTGGAGATTGCCACCGATTTCCTCTTCCTCGGCCTCGGCGAGACGCCCAATTCAGAACCGGCGGTTGAGGCCCTTGGTATCGAGGTGGACCCCAAGACTGGTGCGGTAGTGGTGGACGACAGCCTTCAAACGTCGGTACCCGGAGTCTATGCCGTGGGCGACCTGATCGGCGCGCCCATGGAGATGTTCAAAGCGCGCAAGAGCGGCACCTATGCCGCGCGGACCATCATGGGTGAGAAGGTCTCCTACCGGCCCGCCGACTGGCCGGACTTCCTGCACACCCACTACGAGGTGACATGGCTAGGCTTGGGCGAAGAGGAAGCCCGCCAGCATTATGCCAACGTCGTCACCATCCGCATGCCGCCCAACAACCCCAACGGCATGGATATCGGTCTGCCTGCCTCCGACCGGGTGATGCTCTACGCCATGGCTAAGCCGCGCATGTCGGGGTTCCAAAAACTGGTGTTCGATGGCGACACCCGGCGGGTGCTGGGCGCCCACCACGTTGGCTACGGCGCGCGAGACGGCTTTCAGTATCTCAACGCCCTGGTCAAGCAGGGTCTGACCATCGACGAACTCGGCGATATGGACGAGTTGTTCCTCAACCCCACCCATTTCATCCAGCTCTCGCGACTGCGCGCCGGGCAGAAAAATCTGCGTGACCTATGAGCCGCATCGTCCTCGAGACGACCACTTCAAAGGCGCGGCGCTGCCGATGGACGGCGGATACATAGCGATCTGACTCACGAAGACGGAACATAGGATAGAGGAAGCAAAAAAATGTCCGATCGTTTGAAAAATGAAGTCATCGCCATCACGGGGGGCGGCGCTGGTATCGGGCTGGCTGTGGCCACGGCGGCATTGCGAGAGGGCGCCAAGGTGGCGGTGATCGATCTTGACGGGGCGTTGGCGGAGCGCTCGGCGGCGGTTTTGCGCGCAGCCGGAGGCGAGGCGGCGGGTTTCGGCGCCGATGTTACTAATGGCGCCAATATCGCCGCCGCGCTTCAGGCCACCGAGCAGGCTATCGGTCCACTGACGGGGCTGGTCAACAATGCCGGAATCGCGGGCTTCGGCTCAGTCCATGAGGCTGATCCGGTGGCTTGGGAACGGATTATGGCGGTCAACGTGACAGGAACCTTCCTGGCCTCCAAGGCTGTGCTCCCCGGCATGTTGGCGCGGGGCAGGGGCGCGATCGTCAATTTCGGCTCCGTCGCTGGGATGGTCGGCATCCCGACCATGGCGGCTTACTGCGCCGCCAAGGGCGCTGTCATCAATCTTACGCGCCAGATGGCGGCGGATTACTCGGGCAAGGGCGTGCGGGTGAATGCCGTTTGCCCCGGTACTGTCGCTTCGACCGGCATGGGCCAACAGTTGCTCGGTAGCGATACCAGCCCCGAGGTCAAGGCAAGGCGTCTGGCGAAATATCCGATGGGGCGTTTCGCTGTTCCCGAGGACATCGCCGAAGCCGTGATTTTCCTCCTGAGCAGTCAGGCGGCATTTGTTTCGGGTGCGACCTTCGCCGTGGATGGCGGGATGACGGCCATATGAGCGAGCAACACACTTCACCACGAGACTGGCATGACCGGCCGGACCGGGTCCAGACACGCGCCGACAAGCGGGTGCGGCTGGAAGACCTCGCCGGCATGGTCAACGATGGTGACGTGGTCGCCGTCGGCGGGGGCCTGTCCTCCCGCGAGCCTATGGCGATCCTGCGCGCCCTGCTGCGCCGGGGAGTGGGCAATCTGCGCGTCGTCGGTTCGGCCCACGGCATCGATATCGACCTGCTATGCGGCGGCGGAGCGGTTTCCTGCAGCAGCGAGAGTTACGTGGGCTTCGAGCAGGATTTCGGCATCGCCCCCAACTACCGGCGTGCCTGCGAGTCCGGCGCGGTTAGCGTCGACGATAGCTGTTGCTACACAGTGGTCCAGCAGCTGCGCGCCTCTGTGCTAGGTCTGCCGTTCATGCCCATGCGCTCGGCGCGGGGCACCAGCTTTCCGGCCCTGCACCCGGAATACAAAACCATGACCTGCCCCTATACCGGCGAGGAACTGCTACTGGTGCCGCAGCTCACGCCGGATGTGGCCATCCTGCATGCCCAATACGGCGATGCCCTGGGCAACTTGCGTATCGAGGGGCCACCCGTCCTTGATCTTCTGTTCGCCAAGGCCTCTCGTCTGGTTATCGCCTCTGTGGAGGAGATCGTTCCAACCGAGCGTTTGGTCGAATTGGGCGGCATCACCGTCCCTTATTTCTACGTCGCGGCCCTAGCCGAGGTGCCAATGGGGGCTCATCCGACCGCCTGCTACCCCTTCTATACGTACGACCGGCCCCACACGGCGCACTACTACACGGCGGCCCGAGGCGGAGCCGCATGTTTCGCCGCCGACTATCTGCAGCCCTTCGTCTACGGCTGCGCCGACCACGAGTCCTATCGCAAGCGCATCGGCGGCGAGGCGACCTATCAACGGCTCGCCGCTTGGTCGGCGGGAACGGAAGCCTGGATGTCCCTCTATCGCGAGGAGGCTACGCAGTGATCCACGATTGCAGCCTGGGCGAGATGATGATCGGTGCCATCGCCCGCACCATCGAGGATAGTACCTTGGCGTTCCACGGCTACGGCTCGCCGCTTGTTCAGCTCGCCCTGCATGTCGCCAAGCGCACCCATGCCCCCAACATGGTTCTGGTGGCGGGTGCCACCTATGGCCTCAATCCCACGCCGCCCTTCCTCAGCCCTACCTCCAACGATTGGGTGATGGACCGGGGCGCGGCCCATTCGCTTAATATAGAGGAACTGTTTGATCTCGCTGCCGCCGGGCGCATGGGGCGGATGTTCCTCTCGGGTCTCCAAATCGACAAATGGGGCAACTGCAACGTCACCAGTCTCGGAAAAAACAAACTGGCGATGAAGCTGCCGGGCGGGGGCGGCGGCTGCAACCTGTCGTGCGACGTCGAGAACTTGACTCTATGGACGACGGGCCATCGCTCGCCGCCTGATAGCAGCGGACGGCGGCGCTTGCGACTGGTGGAGCAATGCGATTTCGTCACCAGCCTTGGCCACCGCGCGGTGGACGGCCGGACCCGGCAGGCGCTGGGGTATCGCGGCAAGGGTCCGCAGTGGATCGTGACCGATCTCGGCCTGTTCGATTTCGACACCGAGGGTCATGCACGTTTGCGGGCCGTCTATCCCGATGTTTCTGTCGAAGAAGTCCGCGAGAACACCGGCTTCGAGCTTCGGCTGGCGGGGACGGTGGAGGCCGTGCCGCCACCGGATCACAAAACGCTCGCCCTGATCCGCCATTTGGACCCGCTGCACGTTCATGAACATGAGACGCGCGCCGAGGATCGTGGTCGCCGGTTCGAAGTGGCGTGATGGAACAGCGAGAACCTACCATGCCAACGCCGCCATCAAAGCGCGAGCAGCGCAATATGGTTGAATTACCCTACCGGGGCGTCAGCGTTCAGCCCTACGAAGGCGAGATGACCGAGGCCGCCATCACCGCCCATCTCATGGGCCGGGAAGCCTACCGGCGCACCAACGTGATCGTGCTGCGCGGGCCAGACGGTGCTTATGCGCTGGCCGCCATCAGGGCCCAGGACCGGGAGCCGCTGTTTGCGCCCATCGACGATGTGGAAGTAGTGGCGCTGCCCGATACCTGCCGCTTCATCGTTGACCCGGAAACCGATTGCGCCAACCGGTCGGCGCTGGCGCGGCTGGCGGAGCGGTACGGCATCGGTCCCGATGGCACGTTGATCTGCCAGGGAAAATACGACCATGTGAACTTCATCCACCACCCGGACCCGCTTGTAATCCGGGTTGTAGAAGTGAGTCCACCCGATCCGCCGAAATTGTACCACCTGATCGAGCATGTGCTGACCTATGCCGATTTGCCGCCGATCAAGATCGAGCTTGAACGCATAGATCTGCGGGACTTGGCCGCGCAGACCCATCCCAAGGCCTTTCTCGTCCCTTGCCGCTCCGGCGGCCTAGATGACCTGAACGCCCCAGTCTACTTCCTCGACGAGCGGCCAGCCGTTCGCGAGGACTGGGTGCTGATCGGTTGCGAGCGCAGTTTGCAGTTTCATCGCCACTACTATGGTGATGAGCCGCCGCGCATCGAGATGTGCCCGCGCGCCATCGCGGGCAAGCGCAACCACCTCACCATGCTCAAGTGCTGCTTGCTCGAGTTTGGCATCGAAAAAGACGGCGAGGTGATGGTCGTCCCCTGGGGATCGGACCTGGACACGATCGCGCAGGCTTTGAAGGAGATCGTCAGCCATGTGTAGGGACCGCCCGTGGCTCGGGGTCTTGGGCCTGGATGCCGCCATCGACCGCCGGCTGCCGCGTCCGCGCGAGCGCGGCATTACCATGGTGATCGACACCGGCCTCGGCTCAGTGGCGACCGCCGATATGCTGGAGATCGCCGCACCCCATGTTGATCACTGGAAGCTTGCCTTCGGCACATCGGCACTGATGCCCATCCATGTATTGCGCCACAAACTAGAGCTCCTGACCGAGCATGACATTCTCACCTATCCGGGCGGCACTCTGCTGGAGGCGGCCGTCGTCCAGCAGCATTGCCGCGTGTACATGCGCCGGGCGCGCGAGCTCGGCTTTCGGGCGGTGGAAATCTCGGACGGGACCATCAGCCTGACCGCCGAGCGCCGCCACCGGATGATCGACTGTGCCCACGACGCCGGTCTAGTCGCCATCACCGAGGTGGGCAAGAAGGACCCGGCGCACCAGCCCGAGGCTCGCGAGTTGGCCGAACAGGCGCTCAAGGACATCGAGTGGGGCGCGGCCTGGGTCATCGTGGAAGCGCGTGAATCCGGCCGGGGAGTCGGGATCTATGATGAGACCGGGGCGCTGCGCGGCGATTTCCTGGAGGAGATCGTGCGGCAACTCGGCGACAACACCAATCGCCTGATCTGGGAGGCCCCGCAGAAAGACCAGCAGGCGGCCCTGGTGCGGCGCTTTGGTGCCAACGTCTGCCTCGGCAATGTGGCGGCATGCGAGGTGTTGGCGCTCGAGGCGCTGCGCTCGGGCCTTCGGTATGAGACCCTGTCACCTATCGCCGAGCAGGAGCAGGCGGCAGGACACTGGAATCCGGCTGTACCGGAGCCCCCAGAGAAGCCTCTGGTGGAACAGCCCTCGGCACAGCCGTTGGCTGATCTGGTTGCGGCGCGGGGGGCCTCCAGCCATGGCTGAGATGCGGCGCGGGCCCGTGGAATCGGCGTTGGAGATTGGCAGCCGCCTATCCGAGGCGCCTTCGCAACGCCTGGTAGCGAGCGCCTTCGCCGAAGAGATTGCCGGCCAGAGCGAGCTGTTCGGGCCTCTCGGACTCGTCGATCTTGCCCACTGCATCACTTTGAACGAGCAGGGCGTCATTCCTTCCGAGGCGGCGTGTCCCTTGGTCGCTGCTTTGCTGGATCTCCGGCAAGACGGTGCCGCCCTTACCGCTGAGGCGGTCTATGGCGATCTTTACACCAACCGGGAGGCGCAGATCGCTGGGCGAACGTCGACAGCGGGCTGGCTTGGCACCTCGAGAGCGCGGCGCGAAGCCTTGACGACGGCCTATCACCTCCTACTGCGCGACCGTCTGCTCGAGCTCGGCATCCGGCTCTTGGAGTTCGGCCGGTCGGTTATTGCCGTCGCCTCGATTCACGTCGAGAGCCTGATGCCCGACTATACCTATCTCCAGGCGGCGCAGCCTACCAGCTTCGGGCACTACCTGTCCGGGTTCGCTTGGCCGGTATTGCGAGACCTCCAACGCCTGGAGGCCCTCTACGCCCGCGCGAACCTTTGCCCCGCCGGGTGCGGCAGCAGCAACGGCTCGGTCGCCTTCCAGGATCGCGCCTCATTGGCGCGCCGGCTGGGCTGCGCCGGACCGCTCGCCCATGCCCGCGACGCCATGTGGCAGGCTGATCTTGCGATCGAGGCGATGGGGTTGGCCGTTGCCGCTACCATTGGTCTCGACCGGCTGGCGGAGGACCTTATGGTTTTCGCCACGGCGGAATTCGGCTTCGTCCGGCTTTCCGACCGGCACGCCCGCGCCAGCAAGATCATGCCGCAGAAACGCAATCCCTTCGCCCTGGCCTTCGTGCGGGGCCTCGCCAACCGGCTGATAGGTGAGCAGGCGGGGGTGGCCGCCAGTGGACGCACGCCCTCAGGTCAGATGGACAGCCGCATGTTGCCTTACCAGGCCGTACCTGCGGCGCTACGGTCCGCCGGGCAGGCCGCCGCGCTGATGGCCGAGGTGGTAAGCGCGCTGAATTTTGATCGGGTTTGCGCTCGGGCGGCACTGGACGACGGCACCGCCTGCGCCAGTGATTTGGCGGAGCGTTTGTGCCTAGGACTCAAGCTCGACTATCGCCGGGCGCATGGTCTGGTGGCCCGGCTAATGGGTAGGCTGGAGGCGCAGGGGCGGACTTTGTCCAGCCTGACCGGCGAGGAACTAAAGGCCGCCTGCCGGGAGGCTGGTGGCGACCTGCCGCCGGTGCCCGATAAGGTCCTCCAATCAGCACTCGATCCCTGGTCCTGCCTAAAGGCGCGTGGCGACATTGGCGGAGCGGCGCCCGCGCAGGTGTTGCGCCAGACCCACGACCTTGCCGACTCGTTCGCGCGGCATGAGCAATGGCTCGAAGCGGCCCGGCGCCGGCATGCCACGGCCGAGGAGAATTTGTTGGCCGAGGCGTGGGCGCTTGCAGGGAGGTCCCCATGAGCGGCTGGTCGTTTGGTTCTCGGGTCTATGGCTGTGCTTGGGCGACCCCGGCGCTCCGCGCTATTTTCGACGATCTGCCGCGTACGCGCCGCTGGCTTGATATTCTAGCGGCGCTGGCGGAGGTGCAGGGCGAATTCGGCCTGATTCCGGCGGAAGGCAGTCGGGCGGTCGCGGCGGGCTGCCGTGAGGTGGTGCTGGACGATGCCTTTTTCGCCGAATTCCAGGCCGGCTATCAGGCTACCGGGCATTCGACGGCGGGGCTGATCGAGGCGATGCGCCGCCGGTGCCCGGACATCGCCGGAGAATGGATATATTTCGGCGCCACGGTGCAGGACATTACCGATAGTTGGCTGATGCTGGCGCTGGGCGAGGCGCGCGGGCACCTGCTTGCCGATCTGGAACGAGCCATCGCCGCAACGACGCGGCTGTGCCGGGAGCATCGCGACACAGTGATGCCGGGGCGTACTCACGGCCAGCAAGGGTTGCCGATCACCTTCGGCTTCAAGGTAGCGAGCTGGCTGACCGAGATGCTACGTCATCGCCAGCGCTTCAGCGAGATCGCCGCCCGCATGGGCGTCGGCCAATTGTGCGGCGGTGTGGGCAGCCTCTCAGCGCTGGGGCCAAGGGGCCTTGAGGTGCAGCGCGCCTTCTGCGCTCGCCTCGGGCTACGCCCACCGGACATGTCGTGGACAGTAAGCCGCGATGTGATCGTGGAATGGGCGCACCTCCTGGTGTTGGCCGCTGGCACGGCGGATCGCATCGGCCACGAGGTTTATTCCTTGCAACGCGATGAGATCCGCGAGGTGAGCGAAGGGACCGCCGGCGACCAAATCGGCAGCATCACCATGCCGCACAAGCGCAACCCGGAAATTTCGGAGCATCTCGGCACATTGTCACGGGTGGTGCGCGCCAATGCCTCGGCGCTGGCCGAGAGCTTGCCTCACGGCCATGAGCGCGATGGCCGTTCGTGGAAGGTCGAGTGGCACGCGGTGCCGGAACTGACCATTGCGGCGGGCAAGGCACTTAACCTGCTGGCCGAGATGCTCGAGAGCCTAGAGGTGCATGGTGAGCGGATGCGCCGCAATCTCGAGGCCTCTGGCGACCACATTTACTCGGAAGTGATCATGCTGGCGCTCGCCGCCAAGGTGGGCA
>Ga0187883_10002250_pt1 | contig 11664 bp, 5 predicted proteins | sample June2016WEW_20_1_2_FD_132966 | JGI IMG/M metagenome (GOLD analysis project Ga0187883, IMG submission 132966) | Peatland microbial communities from SPRUCE experiment site at the Marcell Experimental Forest, Minnesota, USA - June2016WEW_20_10 | ecosystem: Environmental > Terrestrial > Soil >...
ATGACCTACCTGATCTATCGCGAACTGCTCTACCCCCTCGGCGATTGGGCGGAAAAGGTGGCGGCCGTCCGCAATGCGTACGCTTCAGCCAACCATTTTCCGGAGCGAGACTTCAAGCTGAATTGGCAGGGGACCGGCGGCCCCGTGGTGCAGTCCGGCGGCGAGTGACGAAGTCAACTCAGGTGGGATGGACCGGAGCGGGTGATTTATCCAGAATTCCGAATTCGACCTACGCTCTCCCTGACCAACTCGCTGAAGCTGAATTGCCCGGGTTGACGCCCTGGAGAACAGAACGGGTGTCGAGATTCTCGGGAAGTGACCCCTCACCCGGCCCGCTCCGGCTGATGAATGCGCCGGCAGCGAGCCACCCTCTCCCCAAAGGAGAGGGCTGAGAACCAGCATCGCCGACGGCCCTCTCCCTCGGGGAGAGGGTGGCGAGAGTAGCGAGCCGGGTGAGGGGTTTCTCCCCATCGAGCCTTGCAACTTCGAAATTCGGGTTTATTTCGTGTCCATTATCCCCGGAAACCAATGCGCCGCGTTCGTGTGAAAAATCTTGCGGAGGACCGGCTCTGGCAGCGAGGATGGCAGCTTTCGACGGCCACTCCGGATGTGCGAACGCATACTCCCCGGGGTGGGCTTTGTAAAACTGGTAGTCGGGGCTGGAGGGATTCGGCGGCGCCCAGCAGGAATCGGGCTCCGCGATGTGGGCGACCACGGTTCGGTTGTGAGAAGCGATCAATCCCGAGAGGCGTCGATCGGCGCTTGCGATGGTCACTTCTGTGTGGTGGAAGAACAGTTGAGGTTTTATTTGCTTTCAAGACTTAGGCGTTGGAATTACTGCAGCTTTGCGTACTCCGCCTTAGCGTGCTTGAGGATGGGGATGTCGGGGTCGGCGTCTTTCCAGAGCGTGAGGAAGTCCTTGTAGGCGGCGCGGGCCTTGGCGGTGTTTCCGGAAAGCGCGTAGGCGCGGGCAAGGCCTAGATGGGCCAAAGCGCCGGTCGTACAATTCAACACCAAGCCAGGGTGGTCGATGATTCGCTGGAATTCGTTTGCGGCAGGGCCGCCCTGGCCTGCGGCCAAGTAGGCATCGCCGCGCGTGTACACCGGGTCGAGGCATACGTTTGGTTGGTCTTCAAGGGGTGAACCCAGGTCCAAGGGGGACGAGACGGTTTGGAGGCTTTCCAATGCCCCGGCCGAATTACCCCGCGCGAGCTCGAGGCGTGCATCGACCGTAGGAAGCCAATAAGAATTGATGAGGGTGTCCTGCGGATGTCGCTTCTTGAGCTCGGCTTCCAGCCTCCGCGCTCCTGCCTCATTCCCAGCCCAAGCATTGATCAATGCGGCCTGCGCTTCCACAGACGGGCTGTTCGGAGCGAGCCTCAGCGCTTCATTTGTTTCGCGGCGTGCCTCGGCAACGTTGCGGAGAGCTGCTTCCCGCCGGGCCGCCTGAATACGGCAAGCCGCGGCGCCCTCCAGGTTGGATGCACGTGCGGCGGAGTCCACTGCCCGTTTGGTCAGTTCACGCGCGCGGCGAAGGTGACCGCCAAACGCCTCGGCGTCAGCTTGATAGAAAAGTATTTCGAACTTGAAGTCAGGTTTACCCTCAAACCATGCCGCTTCGCTCTCCATCCCCTTCGCGTCACCGGCAACAAACGCCACGGCGTAAAGCCCTTCGCGCAACCAATCGTCGTCCATCTTGCGTGATAGCGCCTCTTGGAAGGTATGTTGCGCCTCGTCCATTCGACCCAACCCCATGAGACACCAACCTAGGTTTTCAATATCGATAACCGAATCGGGATTGAGTCCCAAACCTCGCCGCTCCAGGTCGACACACGCAGCGTAATCGCCAAATTTCATGCGATCGTCGGCCAGATGGGAGTATGGGGGATCGTCCCTGGGGTAAATGTCGGTCCATTGCTGGTAGATCTCATCAGCCTTCCGCAGGTCACCGGTCACCCAGTTGTGGTACAAGGCTGTGATGTCGAGCTTCTCCCACTCACTCGTATGCTCGCGTAATGAATAGGCCTTGGTAAAATACTCGCGGGCGCGCTCCAGTTGCCCTAAGTTCACCGAATGGACTCCCACCGAAGCGTAGGCTGAGGCGAAGGTGGAATCAATCTCGACTGCGCGCTGAAAATAAGGCAACGCCCCCGCCGAACCGCGTTTCAGCATGATCTTCCGCGCCACGCTGTAAGCTTTGAGAGCTTCCAAGGAAGAGGTGGTGGCCTGCTTGAGGGACGTGTCATACTGCTCTACCGACGATAGGGATTCTCCCAAATCCTTTCGCAGTTTGGACGCTTCCCTGCCCAGGACATCGATAACGTTGTCTTTGCCTGCGGTCGCCTGTTCCTCGGCCAGGGTTTCTGCGGTGGCGCAGGCGAGAGCTTTCAGGCCCAATACGTACCGGTCCCCCAAGGCAGCGATGGAGCCTGCGACGTAAACCCGACTGCCCGAGCGCTGGCAGACTTCGCGCGCCACTTCTCCGGTCACGGCCGTGCCCTCCGGGAGCTCCATCAATTTCAGTGTGGCAGCTACCCTGTTGTCAGGGAGCACACTCAGAAACGGCGACTCGCGCAGAGCCACTTCCAGGCCCTGTTTCAAGGTATCGTCGAAAAGCGGCTCACCCGTCTTGTTGGTAAAGTCAGCAAGGATCACCGTGTCCTTACTCGTAAGCGCGAAGGCGTGATGGAAGTGGACGAATGCGCCGGCAATCAGCCCCGCCAGCAATAGCGCCGCAGCCGTGGCCATGAGTTTCCAATGGCGGCGCACGCCTGCTCTCCCGGCCTCCCGTGCAGGCTCTGGCGCTACGGCCGCCGGTAGTACGCCGTCGTGTTTTCGATTTGGTCCGTGCCGCAACCGCACCAGGTCGGCGCGCATTTCCGAGGCGTGCTGATAGCGAATCTCCCGATCTTTCTCCAAGGCCTTGCGGATGATCTCTTCCAGCATGGCAGGCAGTTGGGGATTCAAATCGGTCGGTGAGGGGGGCAAGTGGTTAAGAATAGCATCGTGAATCACTGCCGCAGTGGAGCCGGAGAATGCCTGCCGCCCAGTCGCCATCTCATAGAGCACCAGGCCAAACGAGAAAAGGTCCGTCCGCACATCAAGGATATCGCCCCGGATTTGCTCCGGCGACATGTAGGCGGTCGTCCCCATGATTGCCCCCGGGCGGGTCAGTCGTGCGGCGTCAACCGAGAGAGTGGGCGCGTCCCCTGGGTCCGCAATGCGTTCCGCCCCGTTCACCGGGCGAGCGCTTCCAGCCTCCTCTTGCATTAATTTGGCCAGGCCGAAATCTAAGATCTTCGCGTGGCCGCGAGTGGTGGCGAAGATGTTCTCCGGCTTGAGATCGCGGTGGATGATGCCCTTGGAATGGGCAGCGTCCAGCCCGTCAGCAATTTGAATAGCCAAGTCCAGCGTCGTGTCCAACGGTAGGGGCGGTTCGCGAACCGCTCCTACGCCAATGCGCTCCCTCAGTGTCGTGCCCTCGAGATACTCCATCACCAGAAAGGTCTGCCCATTATGTACGTCGATGTCATGGATGGTGCAGATGTTGGGATGGTTGAGTGCGCTTGCGGCACGGGCCTCACGCTTCAAACGCGTCAAAGCCTGCGGATGCTGCGCCAGATCATCGGGCAGGAACTTCAGAGCTACCAGGCGGTCCAGCTCGAGGTCCTTGGCTTCATACACATCGCCCATTCCGCCGCGGCCCAGGAGTTGAACAATCCGGAAACGTCCCGAGAGGACTTCACCTGGCGAGAAGGCGAGATGGCCGGCGCTCGCCAGCGCAACGCCGATCTCGGAGGCAGCGTTTCCATCTAGAAAACTCCCGGCGCGCCGGTCGTGGTCGAGTAAAGCCTCGACTTCGGAGCGCAGCGCCGCGTCGTCTCCGCAGGCCTGCGTCAGGAACGAAGCGCGGCTTTCCGGTTTAAGCTCCTGCGCTTTTTCAAACACGGATTTGATCTGTGCCCAGCGCTGCCGGTCCATGTTCTTCACCGACTGATTTCCTTATGCAGCCAGGCGCGGGCCATCGTCCACTCGCGCTTTACGGTTCTCGGTGAAACGCGCAAGACCTCCGCAATCTCTTCCACACTCAGGCCTGCAAAGAATTTCATTTCCACAATCCGGCACTGGCGTTCATCGTTCTGCGCCAGACGGCCAAGAGCATCGTCGAGCGCTAGCAGTCCGGCCGACTTTTCGTTTGAGAAGGTAAGCGCTTCCTCAAGAGGGATTCTCTCCCCGGATCTGCCCCGTTTTGCCGCATGGTGCCGTCGAGCGTGGTCCACCAGAATCTGGCGCATCAGGCGGCTGGCGACGGCGAAGAAGTGGGCACGGTCCTGCCAAGCCGGTTGACCTCCCTCTGCCAGCCTCAAGAAAGCCTCATGGACCAATGCCGTCGGTGAGAGGGTGTGATCGGAGCGTTCGCGGGCAAGGCAGGCTCGCGCCTGACGCCGAAGCTCTCCGTAAACAAGCGGCAGCAGTTGCGATTCCGCCTCGCGGTCCCCCAGCCGGAATCGGGCCAGGAGCTGCGTGATTTCGCTGGCCTCTACCATGGACACACCTTTGTGATTTCCCTTGTGTCCGATTATAGCAGAATCCCTGTTTCTCAGCCGGTTACCCGCCCAATCGATAGTGTCCTAAATCTGGGTTGGTCATTGCCTGCGGTCTCTCAGCCCTGAAAGGGCGGCCCAGCACAGCCCAGGCCAGCGGAGGTGTGAAAGAATCGACGTTTGTTATCCTGAGCGAAGCGAAGGATCTCCGCAGTCTGGTGAGATTCAATGATTTACGAACAACTGCAGAGATCCTTCGCTGCGCTCAGGATGACACATTCCGAATTTCTTCACACCTCCGCTGGCCGGGGCTGTGCTGGGCCGCCCCTTCGGGGCTGCGCTAAGAATCGTGTCCCTTTTTGTGATGTTTCTTCGCATTACCTATTGAAGGGCTAAAACCTGATTTGGCGAACAGTACTACGCACCGTCGAAACAGGCAGGGATTACAAACCAAAATTTACATCTTAGGAGGACGACTCATGCAAAATCGATCGATTAACCGGGGCGCCGTCTTGGTGGTACTCCTGGCGGCTGCAGCGACTGCGGCCAGCGCGCTCGCGCAGGAGACAAAGTTCTCAACGCTCTACACGTTCGAAGCTCCAGCCGCTAATACCTCCACGAGCGCTCTGGGGTCTCAACCGGACACCACGCCGGCTGTGGGTCCGGACGGCGCCATTTACGGGATGACTACCGACGGTGGCCAGTATGGCACCGGCGTCATCTATCGGTTCGACCCGGACTCGCATCAGTACACCGTCCTGCATACCTTCAGCGCGACGGATGCGAATGGAGACAACGCGGACGGAGCCTCTCCGGGCAATGGACTGACGCGCGGTCCCGACGATGTGTTCTATGGTATGGCCTATGACGGAGGCCAGAACGGCACCGGCACGGTCTTCGAGATCACCGCGTCGGGAACGTTCACCGTGCTGCACACCTTCAGCGCCTTGGATGCGAACGGGCATAACGCTGACGGTGGGGCACCGCTGCGCACCATCGTAGTCGGCAGGGATGGTAATCTCTACGGCACCACTCGGCTGGGCGGAGAGAATAGTTGTGGCATCGCGCCGTTTGTGAAAGGGTGCGGCGTCGCCTGGGTGATGGATCGCTGGGGTAACAACTTCAAAGTCATCCATCAGTTCGTCCAAGGCGAGGGTCACGCAGCCTCGCTGCTGCAAGCGCAGGACGGATTCCTCTATGGTTGCGGGGTGTGGCCGGGCACGTCGACGCCCTCCGGCGCACCGCTGCCCTCCGGAATCTTGTTCCGGATGGCGACTTCGGGGAGCCCCTTCCAGGTGCTCTATACTTTCAGCCAGACAGACGCGAACGGCGAGAACACGGATGGCGCTGACTGCTACGAGCCACTGGTTGAGGCAGAACCTGGCGTCTTCTACGGTGCGGCGGGTTACGGCGGAAGCAATGGTAATGGCGTTGTGTTCCGCTATTCCCTGCGGGCGCCCGGGGTGGTCGACGTTGTGCACGACTTCAGCGCCACCACCGCCGGTGCGAATTGGGATGGGGCCGGTCCGGATGGCCCGCTAGCTCTCGGGCCGGACAGGACGCTCTACTCGAACGCCGATTACGGCGGGATGAACGGCAACGGTGTGATTTACAGCATCCGACCTGATGGATTCTTTGAGGTTCTGCACACTTTCAGTGCAACGAATCCTACAACGGGCGCCAATTGGGATGGCGTGAACCCCGATGACGGCGTGGTGCTGGACGGGAACAAGCTCATCGGAATAGCCATCTACGGAGGCAACGGCAGCCCCGCCGGTCTCGCCAACAGCGGCGGCACGTTGTACGAACTGAGGCTGTACGAGTCAGGGTATGGTGGTAAAGGTCAACCATGAATCCAGGGGGAAGTCGAAGGGGCACCTGGATCGGGGACTGAAGCCGGGGAATCGCAGACCTCGACGTCTGCGATTTTCCGGGAAAGCCCTGCAGGAGCATGTCGGACCTACTGAAAGCCTGTGCGTGACTTTACGCCGTTTGTGCAATGCCAACTCCGGTATGGCTCTGAAGTTATCTCCGGACTTCGCCCATTAGCCCTGCCTGGTCGCTAGCCTTGATCGGGAGTGACTCGGCCCAAAGGTGGAGGGCTGGGGCGATGCCGAATCGTGACGGGCTAAGTCACTCCCGATCAAGGCTAGCGACGAGGGAGGACCATTTCCTCGAACCACGTCTGGAGGGAGCCGGTTCTGCGGAAGCTGCGCTTGGGCAGTTCCATTTCAGTTCGTTGCGAATCAAGGTGACGGGACTACAAGTCATCTGAGACCTCAAGGGACCGCTTAACCTGCCGATAACACCTTGGTGGGACTATCGACGCTCGTCCCCAAATCGGGAGCGGTGTTCGCGTTGGAAATATGATCCTGCACCCAAAGCAAGAGCCATCTTGTCACGGAAACTCCATCGCGCTCACCTGAATGTCCCGGCGAAAGCAACAGCGATCGAAGGAATTCCCGGAGCCTTGGAGTCTGGATTTCAGAGCGTGTTCGGTGACCCTGCGGTCGATCTACACAAGGACGCACCAAAGTGGTATCCGCCCCTTGCCCCCGTCCGTTCGCTGGTCAAACCTTTCATACTCGCCGCCACCGCGGCGACCCTCTATGAGTTGACCAAAGCCTTAGCTTTCCCACATCAAACTCTATGGCAATCTCACGCAACGACGGTTGTGGTGATCAGCCTTGCCGCAACCGTTGCATTCTATGCCGCGGCGTGCAGCCGCTTCGAGGTGCTGGCGCGAACCGAGTGGCGCGCGGCGCTCAACCAGCGGGCCGAGGCGGAGAGAGTCAACTTGGCGGCGGCCATCGAGCAGGCCTCGGAAGCGGTCATGATCACGAACACCGAGGGAGTCATTCAATACGTTAATCCCGCCTTTACGCGCACGACCGGTTACCGCGGCGACGAGGTGATGGGTCAAAGCGCACGCCTTCTGAAATCCGGCAATCAGGAACCGGCCTTCTACCAGAACCTGTGGAAGACCATCGTCACCGGCCAGGCCTGGCGGGGGGAACTCATCAACCGGCGCAAAGATGGCTCCCTCTACCGGGAAGAGATGAGCATCACTCCCGTGCGGGACCCCCGCGGCGAAGTGACCAGCTTTATCGCCATCAAGCAGGATACGACGGACCGGAGGCGCGCCGAAGAAGCCCAGTGCGAGAGCGAAGAACGCTTCCGGACCGCCTTTGAGGAGGCTCCCTACGGAATGTGCCTGACCGCGCTCGATGGCCGCTTCTTGCAGGCGAATGCGGCACTCTGCGAAATGTTGGGCTACTCCCGGAAGGAATTGCTGGAGGGAGCGTGGCAGAACCTCACCCACCCTGACGACATGGAGCGCTCGCGACGCGCGATGAAACAGTTTATGCAAGAATCGGCTTCTTCCGTGGAATTGCAGAAGCGCTATGTGCACAAGAACGGGACCGCCATCTGGTTCCAATTGAAGATCTCGGTCGTGAAAAACGCACACGGCGCCCCCGCCCATTTCATCACCCACATGGAAGACATTACCGATCGCAAGCGGGCCGAGGAAGCCTTGCGCGCTTCGGAACGGCGCTATCGCCGATTTGTGGAGCGAAATTGGGCAGGGGTGTTACGCAACGATCTTGAGGGCCGGATTTTGGAATGCAACCAATCACTGGTTAACCTCCTCGGCTACACTTCCGCGGAAGAATTGAAAACCCAGCGAACGCAGGCACTTTACTTTACTCTGTCCGATCGACGCGAGATGACGCGTTTATTGCGGGAGCAAAAGGCACTCACGAATTATGAGATGCGCTTCCGGCGCAAGGATGGTACTCCCATTTGGGCGCTTGCCAACGTCACCCTGGTGGAAGCAAACGAGGAGGAAGGGGAGGTCATTGAGGGGACCATCGTTGACATAACCGATCGCAAAAGGGCGGAGGAGACCTTGCGAGCCAGCGAAGCCCGCTTCCGCGCGCTGGTCGAGAACAGTTCTGATGCGATACTCCTTCTGGACCATACCGGCACCGTCAAGTACGCCGCTTCATCCACCCCTCGGGTGCTGGGGTATTCCGAGGACGAACTGGAGGGCCGCAACATTTTCGAGCTGATGCACCCGGAATTCCTCGAAGCCACTCGGAAGTCACTGGCTGAAGCCCTGCGGCGGCCGGACTCCAAGGTCGAGGGCGAGTGCCGGTACCGGCACAAGGATGGCTCATGGCGGTGGTATGAGTTCACGGGACAGAATCTGCTAGGCAATCCCGCGGTTCAGGCGCTCGTCGTCAACGCCCGCGATATTGATGAACGTAAGCAGGTGATGGCCGAGTTGCAAAGGGCCACGGAGGCTGCCGAGGCCGCCAACCAGGCCAAGAGCGAGTTCCTCGCCAACATGAGTCATGAAATCCGGACACCCATGAACGGTGTTATCGGTATGACCGATCTGGCACTGGACACCAACCTGGACGCGGAGCAAAGAGAGTATTTAACTACCGCTAAAGCCTCTGCCGAATTACTGTTGGACGTGATCAACGACATCCTGGATTTCTCCAAAATTGAAGCGCGGAAACTGAGTCTCGAACGCGTCCCATTCAGCCTGAAGGACACCGTTGACGCCCTCACGAAGGTGTTGGCCGTCAGAGCCGCCGCGAAGTCCTTGCAACTCGGGTCCACTTTCGCGCCTGACCTTCCTGCCATGGTCCTTGGAGATCCTGGTCGGTTGCGCCAGATCCTCATGAATCTTATTGGAAACGCCATCAAGTTTACGGAAATGGGTGAGGTTGTGGTCAGGGTGGGGAAGCTGTCGGAGACGCCAGAGCAAATAACCCTGCACATTAGCGTCGAGGATACGGGGATTGGCATCCCCAAGGAGAAGCAGCGGACGATCTTTGAAGCTTTCGTCCAGGCGGATGCTTCCTCCACCCGGCAATACGGGGGAACGGGACTGGGATTAACCATCACCTCCCAACTCGTCAGCATGATGGGCGGGAAGGTCTGGGTGGAAAGTGAGTTGGGCAGGGGCAGCACTTTTCACCTTACGGTATGCCTGGGCGTGGTCCAGACGCCCGCGGATCGCCCGGAGCGCGCTCCCCTCGGCGCTCCCCCACCGCCCGCGGAAGGCAGACGCAGTCTGCGAGTGCTGGTCGTTGAGGACAATCCTGTGAACCGGCTCCTGGGAGTCCGCTTGGTCGAAAAGCACGGCCACGCGGTAGTGGCCGTCAGCAGCGGCCAGGCGGCGGTCGAGGTCCTAAGGAGAGATCGCTTCGACTTGGTGCTGATGGACGTGCAGATGCCGGGTATGGATGGATTCGAAACCACCTGCGCCATCCGTCGAGAGGAGACCCGGTCGGGGAAACACCTCCCCATTATTGCCGTGACGGCACACGCGATGAAGGGGGACCGGGAGCGCTGTTTACTAGCCGGCATGGACGGGTATATCTCCAAGCCGATTAATGGCAGCGAGCTCTGTGCAGCTATCGAAAATCTCGTGGGGGACCACCGCCCAGCTGTAACACCCTCCGTACTCTGAACCGCTTTTTCCCTACCAACTGTGAACGCTCGATAAAACTGCCTGGAACCTGCTGAATCCGCCGGGGCAATCTAAAGTTCGGGGTGAGCGACGGCGTGCTCGGAAGAGACTTTCTCACCATCACGCAGCGGACTGCCATGGGGCTGGATGAATCCCCGATTGTAAACGTGCAGCCCCTGACCCTCCCGTTCTCCCCTTTGAGGAAGTTGTGATGGCATTGCAGTTGCAGGATTGGTCGCGGATAATCCATGCCCAAGGTCGCGTTTTCCGCGAGGGGCGTTTTCCCAGCGGCTGGTACCGGAGGGACGCCTTTACGAGTACTTGGAAGTATCTCCGCGACGAAACCGCTGCCCACGCGGTCCGCTCCGAACGCTGGTGATATTGGGATATTGTCGCCTTCGGGATTCTTTGGAAACCCTGTGAAAGCCACATGCGGGCGATCATGATGATCCCCTGCCACGGTTCTGAATGTGGTCGGGGGTCAACGCTGAGCCGCCAATCGCATGAGCTTGCGAGCGAATTGCTCAGTACACCTCCGCCACAATGCAATCCTCCGCCAACATGATCGCCTGCTGTCGTCGTGGACAAAACGGCGATCCACACCTTATATCGCTCCGAGTTGGTTCGAGATAACCTTGCCACCCACCAGAGGGTAGTCTCCGGCTTAAGATGCGGTCAAGTCCCGGCCATTTGCGGGGACGCAGTAATTCACACCATCAAAGACGGATGGGAGCCCACGCCGAGGATCTACCTGTGGCGGGGCTGTTCCATATTGCACAGACAGTTCAAGTCTCAACCGGTTACCATTGAACCTGGATGATCGGGGAATTCACTGCCAGCTACCCAGGACGGGGAAAGAGCTAACCGCGGGCCCCCGTAAAAGCCGCACAGGAGTTGGCTTGAAATTGCGGCACCGACTTTCCCAACCCTCATGGAGGTCAGGCCATGTTGAGAAACCTAAACGTGTATTTGATCAAACCCACCCAGTATGATGATGATGGCTACGTTGTGCGACATTGGCGTGGCGTGCTGCCGAGCAATACGCTTGCTTGCCTGACGGCGCTGACGGAGGATGTGATCAAACAGAAGCGGCTTGGAGAATTCCTCCGGGTGAGAATTCACGTTCTTGACGAGACCGTGGACCGGGTTCCGGTGAAGCGGATCTGCCGTTCACAACGCGATCAGAGAACCAAAACCATCGTTTGCCTGGTAGGCGTTCAAACCAACCAGTTCCCGCGCGCTGCCGACTTGGCTCGGGTCTTCCGGCGTGCGGGTCTGACGGTCATGATCGGAGGGTTTCACGTCAGCGGTTATCTGGCTTTACTGCCGGCGATCCCGCCCGACATCCAGCAGCTTATGGACGAGGGCGTGACGATCGTAAAAGGGGAAGTGGAAGAAACCTGGGGTGACCTGCTTTGTGATGCCGTGGAGGGACGCCTGAGGCCACTGTATGATTTTCTCGCCGACAAACCAGACCTTTATGAAAAACCGACGCCCTCCATTCGCAATGAATACCTGCGTAAGTTTGTAGCTCCCAATTTTGGCACGATTGACTGCGGGCGTGGCTGTCCTTTCGAATGCACCTTTTGCACGATCATCAATGTGCAGGGCCGGAAAATGCGTTTTCGTTCC
>Ga0187883_10002251_pt1 | contig 11661 bp, 9 predicted proteins | sample June2016WEW_20_1_2_FD_132966 | JGI IMG/M metagenome (GOLD analysis project Ga0187883, IMG submission 132966) | Peatland microbial communities from SPRUCE experiment site at the Marcell Experimental Forest, Minnesota, USA - June2016WEW_20_10 | ecosystem: Environmental > Terrestrial > Soil >...
GCGCTCAAGAGTGTGCGCCGCGGCAAGCGCGCCAAAGCGCGCGTCACCTTCGAGGTCACGCCGCACCATTTCACGCTCACCGACGAGGACATGCGCGACTACGACAGCAATTACAAAATGAATCCCCCGCTGCGCTCGGCCTCCGATCTCGAAGCCATCCTGGCCGCGCTAGCCGACGGTACGGTGGACGCCATCGCCACCGATCACGCTCCCCACGCCGCCCACGAAAAGGATATGGAATTCGAACGCGCCGCGTTCGGCATCACCGGACTGGAAACCGCGCTAGCGCTGGCGATCACCCGGCTGCATCGCGGGAAGCGGATTCCGCTTGCGCGTATCGTGGAACTCTTCACCGCCGGCCCGGCGCGCTGTTTCGATCTGCGCGGCCGCGGTTCCCTGGTCCGCGGCTCATTTGCCGACGTTACCGTTTTCGATCCGAAAAAGAAGTGGACCTTCGACGCCGCCAAGTCCCGCTCGAAATCAAGGAACACCCCCTTCGATGGATGGCAACTGACGGGAAAAGTAGTAGCAACCATAGTCGGAGGAAGGATTGTGTACTCCGCCTAAATCAGTGTGAATCAGTGTGGGGACGGGGCTCTGCCCCGTCCAAGCCGAGCGAAGCTCGGCAGCGGCCTGTGGACAAAGCAACGCCTTCGCCGCGCTAGGCGCTCGTGATCAACGGATTCCCCGGAGAAACCAACCCGGCACGGTGCAGCTTGGCAGTAAGGCGGTCTTTATCATTGGAAGCGGAAGCAGCGGCAAGGCGCTTGCGCAGCTTCGCGATTTTTTCTGCGCGTGTGCGGCGCCGGCGAATTTCCGGACGACGGCTGGGTGCGGACATGAAGTCTCCTTGGTGCTCAGTGACGGCGTTCAGCGAGGCTGTTCAGCCATACGATCGCTGAAATCACGAGTCAGACACACAGCCGGCGCCGAGGACTCGTGCCCAAGTTCAATTATAGGATTGATCGCCGCGGCTGGCAAAGACATGACGCCCATTTCGGATGAGAGCGTCGAAACTGAGAGCGCCAGGCGTCCGACAGCTCGACCTGCGCCCACCAGACAGTCTACAGACCGGCCCGATGCTCCCATTCTCACCGCGAATCGTCTTTGACCTACGGGAGAATCAGGAGAGTAAAAAGTGGGAGGGGCTGCCCATTCGGATAAGTGGGATTGCCAGATTTAACCTCCGGTTCAATCGCGAAGGCAGCCTGGGTGGAACGCCGCCCCGGAGGGGCGACCCAGCTTAGCCCAGCGCTTCAGCGCTGGGGAAAAGCAGGGATGACCTAAGTCCCGGAGGGACGACCCAGCCCCACCCCCTCCTGGAGCAGAAGGCGAGGGGACTTGATCCCCACCCACCAGATAATGAGATTTGTAATAATTACAGTGTAATGATTACCCTGTTGTGCCTCTTTAACCACACCCAAACTTCCAGCGTTATCAACAACTTAGGACCCCACCGCGCGCGGCAGGAATTTTGTGCATCGTCATTATGCGCCCAATGTATGTATACACTTGTACGTATAATATCGCCGGTACAAAATGCTCCCCGTGAAACACTTTGTACTTACAAGGGTGTCCGGTCCTTACTGAGAACTGAGAACCGAGAACTGCCCCTCACTTCCCCTTCAACATCCGAACCACCCGATCAAAATCGTCGATCGTCGCATACTCGATCAAAATCCTTCCCCTACCGTTCCGATCCCGGATCCGCACCCTCATCCCGAGCACTTCCTCCAGCGTCCGCTGCGCCGCCTTCACATTCGGATCCACCCACCGCGCTCCGCCTCCCTTATTCTTCGCCGCGCCCTGTCCGATCGGCGTACTCACCCCGAACACCAGATCCTCCAGCTTCGCCACTGACATCTTTTCCTCAATTGCCTTTTTCGCGAGCGTCCAGATCCGGGCGTTGTCCCGTAGCTGCAACAGCACCCGCGCGTGGCTATACGTCAACCTTCCCATCTGCAGCGCCCCGATCACGCCTTCCGGCAGCGCCAGCAGCCGCATGTAATTCGACACCGTCTCCCGCGACACGCCCGCCCGCCCGCCAATCTCCTCCTGCGTAAGCTTGAACTGCGTGCTCAAGTTCGCGAACGCCTCCGCCTGCTCCACGCAATTCAGGTCCTGGCGCTGCAGGTTTTCCACCAGCGTCATCTCCGCCGCCTGCTGCTCCGAAACCCGCCTCACGATCGCCGGGATCGTCGTCGTCTCCGCCATCCTAGACGCGCGCAACCGCCGCTCGCCCAATATCAGGATGAACCGCCCGTCCTTCCCCGGACGCACCACCACCGGCTGTAACACTCCCTGCACCCTGATCGAATCGGCCAGTTCGGCGAGTAACTCCTCGTCAAACTCCCTCCGCGTCTGGTAAGGATTGGGGTCGATCTCATCAACCGCCAGAAGAAAAACCGTCTCCCCATCCGCAGTCCGCCCCGAGGCCACCGCTTGCAACTCGTCAACAGTCCCCGCCAAGCCACCCGCGAAATCGGCAGAAGAGGCAGAAGAAGAAAGCGACGAGCCGGGTTCCTGAGAACTGAGAACTGGGAACTGAGAACTAGCAGGTGCGGGTACCCCATCCTTCCGCGTACTTTGCGGAAGGGCGGGAGCCGCCGGCGCCGTCACCACGCGTGGCCCGGGCAGCAGAGACTCCAGTCCTCTCCCCAAAGCGCGCCGCTTCTCCGCCAGCTTCTCGCTAGCTTTCTCCGTCCCAGTCTTCTCCGCCGTCTTATCGGCAGCCGCATTCGATGTAGTCATCAAGTAGTCTCCCCGGCCTTGTCTATAGCCTTTTAATGTTTGTCATCCTGAGCGAAGCGAAGGACCTGCTTCTCGTCTGCGCTGTCGCGGAATCGCGCCATCTGTAAACATATCGACGTACATAAATATTTATGTACATCAATCTAAGCAGCTTCTCCCGGACCGCTCGCCGCTCTCGCCTGCCGGTCCAGGATCTCCTTCGCCAACCGTATGTAGCTCTCCGCTCCCCGCGATCGCACGTCATACATCAGCGCCGGCAGCCCGTGGCTCGGCGCCTCCGCCAGCCGTATGTTCCGCGGGATCGTGGTCGTGTACAGCTTCTCTCCGAAATATTTCTTCAGCTCCTCCGCCACCTGTTGCGCCAGGTTCGTCCGTTCATCGAACATGGTGATCACCACCCCCTCAACCACCAGCACCGGATTCAGCTCGGCCCGTATGCGCTCGATGGTATCGAGTAATTCTGAAACACCCTCGAGCGCAAAGTACTCCGCCTGCATCGGGATCAGCACCCCATCCGCGGCGACCAGCGCGTTCAACGTAAGCAGATCAAGCGCCGGCGGGCAGTCCAGCACGATGAACTGAAAGCGATCAAGCAAGCTTGCGAGCGCATCCCGCAAACGGTACTCCCGCCGCTCCGCCCGCACCAGTTCAATGTTCGCGCCGATCAGATTCTTATGCGAGGGGATCAGCCATAGCTGTTCCAGTGCGGTTAGCTGGAGTGCCTCTTCTGCTGAGGCGACTCCGGTGATCACGTCGTAGATGCTGATGCGTTCCGGATCTTTCACCAAGCCTAGGCCGCTGGTTGAGTTCGACTGCGGGTCGCAGTCCACCAGGAGGGTGTTGACCTCGGCAGCGGCGAGGGAGGCGGCTAGGTTGATGGCAGTCGTAGTCTTGCCGACGCCACCCTTCTGGTTGGCAACTGCGATGATGCGTCCCATGATTTTGTTTTCTGTGTGTTGCGCGCCAGAATATGCGAATGCATCGGGGAAATCAATGCCTGATTCTTGTGCAACTTAAGGAGTGTTCCACGTGGAACACTTCTCTGGATTTCGAACGTTGTGCGATGTGTTCCACGTGGAACACATCGATGGTTTGTGACTTGGTTGTTGGTCGAGGGCTTGCAGAAATTGAGAAGTGTTCCACGTGGAACACTTATTCTTGAATAATCTCATAATGAGATCATGGCATAAATGTACCACTTATGTTTTCCATTAAGGCGCAATAATTGGCGGTGCAGACCACTTTTGCATGTAATAGTTACCGTGTATTTGTTGCTTTACGCTTTGTACCCTAGTAGTAATACCCTTGAATGTGACTTTGGGACATTCGTTTGGGTGTGCCATTCTAGGTTGGTCAGGGTCAAGACTTGGGGGATCTGGGGGGTGGTTATTAACAGGGCCATGGTTCCTTTCGGGGCCAGGAAGGCTAGGGCTTGAGGGAGGATGGTTTCCAGGTGCTCTACGGCTCGGAGGGTTACTACGTCGGCTTGGGAACTGAGGCTTGGGGCGAGGTCTTGGGCTCGGTCGGTTAATACATTGATGTTGGTCAATGTTAGGGCTCGGGCCACCTCGCGGAGGAAGGCGGCCTTTTTGTGATTCGATTCAATCAGGGTGAGGTTGATTTGCGGGGCCCAAAGCTTCAGGGGTAGAGCGGGGAATCCGGCTCCGGAGCCGATGTCGAGGACGCGGGGAGGGCATTTGCCAGTGGCCAGTGGCCAGCGGCCAGTGGACGGCGGACGGGCGGGGACGCCCGTCGCTCCACCGGATGGGTTCAACTGCTGCATAGGGCGTTCGCCTTCCGCTTGCTCTGGGAAGAGATGGCGGGCCAGGAAGAAGGACTCGCCGAAGTGGCGGGTTACTATTTCTTCTTCTTGGCGGATGGCGGTCAGGTTGATGCGGGCGTTCCAGCGGAGTAGTAGATCGATGTATATCGATATTTGATCGAGATGGGATTGGGGAAGCGATTGCTCGAGGAAGGGTTCGAGGAGGGCGGCTATGCGGGCGGTGTCCATGGAGAACAGTGGGCTGTGGGCGGCACCCAGTCGAAGCCCACGCCACTGGCCAGCCATTCTACCGTGATTCGTTTCCGCGATTCTTCCGCTTCGTGCGATTTCATTACGCTCCTCTGTTCGGATTTCGTAACAAGAATCGCGCTACCCGCCCAATGATCCGGGAGGCATGTACCATTCACGTCGAGCGCGGCGTCTCGCACGCGGGCACGAAAGTTCTGGGATATAAGGCGACGGACCACCCCTCGGGTTCTGCGCGCCATCCCCACCCCGGTAACTTCTCGGACCGGTCGGTACCAATCCGACCCGCGCCATTTTTCTTCCCCCGAAAAGAGAGGCGCCCCACTGCGCCGTTTGGAGTCCCTGTAACGCCATTCACTGAAAGAGGTTGATGGTCAGCACCCATGAGACGCCCGATACTGTCAGGTTGACAAAACAGTAGCGGGGGCACAAGATTTTCGGAACTTCACAAAAAGCAACATCGGAGAGACTCCCAATGCGGGCCCGGACAGGAAGACCAGAACAACTACTGACAGCAGTGGTGATTTTGTGCGTGACCCTGTTGTTGGCAACAGAGGCAAGGGCACAACAGGCTACCGCAAAGATCGTGGGCACGATCACTGATCCGCAAGGATTGGTGGTGACCGGCGTCAAGATCACGGTCACGAATACCGCGACCAACGTCTCCACCGGAACAACCTCCGACAAGGATGGCTTTTACCAGGTGTTGAGCCTGCCGATTGGTACCTACCGGATTGTCGCCCGGCACGAAGGTTTTCGACCACTCGAAGTGCTTACAGCACCGCTCGAGATCAACCAGTCATTTCGGGCTGACTTAAAGCTACAGGTGGGCGCGCCCAATGAACAGGTGTTGGTGGAGTCGCAGGCAGGGGGAGTGGAGACGGTGAACCCGACGCTAGGCCAGTCCGTGACGAGCCGTCCCATCGTTAATATGCCCTTAAACGGACGCAACGTGCTGGATCTTGCTCTGCTGCAGCCTGGGGTCACCGAAGACAACCCGGATGACACCGGTGCGGGCCACTTCAACGTGGGTGGTGGACGCGCCGATTCCGTCACGTTCCTGCTGGATGGCGGCCTCAACAACGATCTTGTGAGTAACGGGGTGGTGTACAACCCAAATCCGGACTCGGTGGCCGAGTTCCGCATTCTTACCAGCAACTACACGGCAGAGTATGGCCGGAACGGCGCTGGAGTGATCAGTGTGGTAACCAAGTCGGGCTCAAACCAATTCCATGGCAGCGCCTTCGATTTCTTGCGCAATACCGACTTCGACGCCAACGCTTATTTCAACAATCAGTTCGGTATACCCAGAAACAATCTCAAACGCAATCAATTTGGGGGGACGTTTGGGGGCCCCATCGTCAAGAACCGGCTTTTCTTTTTTGCCGCCTACCAGGGACAGCGCCAGGTAGAGACCGACGTCCTACCGGAACAACAGACCTTCACGACAGCCGAACTGACGGGAGATTTTTCGCAGGCTGGCCCAAACGGCGGCCCGGATCCAAACGTGGTGGCATTCCTGCAGGCAAACCCGTATTTCGCGTTAAATGCCGCTGCCGCGCAAATTAATCCGGCCACGTTCGACCCTGGCGCGCAAGCTTACATCAATGCGAGGCTAGCGAATGGGCAACCGATGATTCCGTCGAGTGCGACGGGGGAGTTTTTACCCGCAGGGAGCAGCACGGACAACGCCAATGAGCTGACGGTTAAGATCGATTTCGACATCAGCTCCAAGGACAAGCTGACGGGCACGGTCGGCGGTAATCGAAATCCCGTGCTCTACCCTTTCGGAGGCTTCGTTTCTGAAACGGTACCCGGCTTCCCCAGCACAACCCAGACCAACAGCTACTTTCTCAACATCGCTTATACTCGAACCTTTTCGCCTACGATGCTGAACGAACTCCGTGGGACGGCGCAGCGCCACAGCAACCTGCAGGATAAGCCAGTTACCAACTTTCCCTCGATTCCGCAGTTCGGAATCCTGTCGGACATTTCCACTGGTCCACCGCTCATGACGTTCGACAATGGGTTGCAGTTCGGGCAAGACCCGTACGGTCCGACTACCTTTGCCGGCAACACGTTTGCGTTTGCGGATACGCTCACGTGGGTGAAGGGACGCAACACGTGGAAGTTGGGCGCGGGATTTTCCGCCTATCAACAAAATACGCTTTATGCTTTTTTTACCGACAGCAACTTCGACTTTGCCGGATATGCCGATTCCGGGGACGGCACGGGCAACAGTTTGGCCGACTTTCTGGTGGGAGCCCCCAACAACTTGTTTGAGGGGCCCAATGCGGCCAACGACATCCGCAGCAAGACAACCTACGCTTTCGCGCAGGACGAATGGCGGGTAAGACCGAACCTGACGTTGAGCCTGGGGCTGCGCTATGAGTACAGCACGCCCAAGCTCGATACGGCGGGGAGGACCTTTTCCATCGTGCCCGGGGACCAGTCTGTAAAATTTCCTAATGCGCCGCTCGGCCTAGTTTTCCCCGGAGACCCGGGCGCGCCTCGCGGCGTCAACTTTCCCGATAAGAAGAACTTTGGGCCGCGAATCGGGTTTGCCTGGAGTCCAGGGAGCAGCAGCAAGACCAGCCTCCGCGGAGGCTTCGGTATCTTCTACGACGTCCTGAAGGGCGAAGACAACCTGCAATTCAACGGCGCGCCACCGTTCTACAGCGAACCCTACGTCTATTTTCCGTGCATTCCAACCGGCAACAATCCAGATTGTCCCACCACCACCCCAGGCAACACGCCCCATAACTCGCCCCTGCCCTTTTACAGCGCGCCGTGGGCCAACTCCACCACCCCTTTTGCGCCCCCCTTTCCATCTCAACCAGTCAACTACGCTAACGCATTCAACCCCTGCCCAAACGCTGCAACCCCATTCACCTGCCCCTTCTACAACTTTCTCCCAGCTGCAGGGGGCTCGATCTATTTCGTGAACCCGCATCTCCATACGCCGTATACCTACCAGTACAACTTGAGCCTGCAGCATGAGCTGGCAAGAAATCTGATCGCTGAAGTTAACTACGTCGGCAGCAGCTCGAAGGGACTTACCTCGCTGGAGGACATCAACCCGTTCATTCTAAGCACGGTGAGCGGTCCCAACCCCACACGACGCTTGAATGCGAACCAGAACGCTAACCTCACCGCATATTGTGTGCCTCAAGGTGGCCCCGCCGATTGCCCTTTTGAAAACGTCGACGAGTTTGACAATATTAGCTTCGCCAACTTCAATAGTCTGGAAGCTTCCTTGACGAAACAGAATGGCGAGAACCGGATACTTGGCAACACCTACTTCACTCTTGCCTATACCTACGGCCACAGCATCGATAACGCATCCGGATTCCGCAACCGGGATTCGCAGGTGCCGTATTACAACACCGGCCAGTTCTACGCCTCCTCCAACTTCGACATTACGCAACGGCTCACTTTCAGTGGTGGATGGGATTTGCCTTTTGACCGGGCTTGGGCGTCGGGACCAAAGCGCCTAGTGAAGGGATGGAGCCTCTACCCCATCTTCAGCTGGCGGACTGGGTTCCCCCTCAGCATCAATTCGCAGCTGCTCACCTCCTTCAGTCCGACGGACCCGGGACCGTCGGGAGCTGGTGACGGCTACCTGGCCAACGTCAATTTCGCACCCGGGTTCAGCCACATTACAATTACGAACCCCAAAACGAATGGTAATTATTATTTCAACCCCGCAGCATTTGTGCCGATTCCTGATCTTCCAGGGAACGGCTACGGCACAACGGGGCGAGATTTCTTTCGCGGGCCGGGGCGCACCAACCTTGACTTGGCTCTGGCCAAAACCACCGCGATTACCGAGCGCGTGAACCTTGAATTCCGTGTGGAGGCTTTCAATGTGTTCAACCAAGTGGAATTCGCCAATCCGGACACTAACATTGATGATGCCACTTTCGGTCAAATTACCAGCACGACGATTGGGATTGTGCAAACCCAACGCATCCTGCAGCTCGCTGCGCGGCTAACGTTCTAACGGGCTCGGTGCAAACACTCCTGTGCAAGACAGAACGATTCGATGGTTGACATTGACAGTCGCTTGTCCTTCCGTATCTAATTGTTTGCTTTCAAACCAGTGCTGTTTCTGAGGCGGGCCACACCAACGGGAATGGGGCAAACTGCATGCAGCTGAAAAGCGGCGCTTGGGCGATGTTGGGCGTGATGCTGGTGGCGGGGGTTCACGGGCAGAGGGTTCAGGGGCAGACGGGCAACGTCGTCCACTACACCACTACCATCGACAACGTGAAGTATCTGTTCGCCACGGCCGAGCCGGTGGCGCGTCTGAAGTCGGGCGACATCCTGGATACCAACACGCTCGACTGCTTCGGGAACGCGCTCCGGAAGCCGGGCGACACGCTCAGCATGTCCAAGGGCGACAATCCGCTGGCCGGGCCATTTTTCGTCGAGGGGGCGGAGCCTGGGGACACGCTGGCGGCCAAGATTCTTGATCTGCAGGTCGATGGCGACACTGGAGTGGGCGCGTTCGCTCCCGGATTTGGCGCCATCAACGAGACCAACTACACTCCCATGCTGCATGCGCCGCTGCCCGAGCGCGTCTGGTTCTATCACATCGATCACGCCGCAAATACCGCCGCCTTCAAGGCGCTCGATTCTGATTTCTCGGTGAAGATTCCCCTGCATCCTTTCTTCGGCTGCATCGGAGTCGCGCCCGCCAATGGTGAGGCGCGCAGTTCGGTGGTGCCGGCGGAATTTGGCGGCAACATGGACTCGCCCGAAGCCAGCGTGGGCAACACCGTGTACTTTCCGGTGAATGTCAAGGGAGGATTGTTCTACATCGGCGACGGGCACGCCGCCATGGGCGATGGAGAAGTCGCCGGTACAGCCATCGAGGTTCCGCTGAAGGCGCGGGTGCAGTTGAGCGTGATCAAAGGCCGCACCATCGCCTGGCCCCAGTTCGAGAACGACGACGCGATCATGACGGTGGGCGCCTATCGTCCGCTGGATGATGCCGTGCGCATCGCTTTCACCGAACTGGTGCACTGGATCCACAGGGACTACGGTTTGTCGGAACTCGATGCTTATGAGCTGCTATCGCAAGTCGCGCGGATTCATCTCAACGAAATGGTGGACCCGAACTACGTGGTGGTGGCCTCTGTAGAGAAGAAATATTTGCCCGCCAAAAAGAAGTAGATGGAATGCGAGCGCGGGCGTCATTGGTAGACCATCCTTCCAAAACCTAGCTTGAGCGCGGTTACCAAGGTTCATCCCCAAGCGGGCGGAAGTACAACTCAAGGATGAACACACGTGACCACGGACCGCCACCGAAGGGCCATTCCTTGGTGCTGCCCATCTGCCTAAGATCGCGTTATGCCTGTGCAAGACATCCGGGACGGCCTTCTTGTTGCGCTCGTTCTCCGCTACGAACAGGATCGCGATCAGTTTGTGATCTTGTCCAAGCAAACTGTCGATTCCTCTTCTGCCCGTTTGGCAATCGCGGAGTTGAGGAATGAAGGACTGGTGGAAGAACAAGTTCGAGGAGTGATTCGACTGACCGCGCTGGGGTACCAGAAGTACAGGAACGCGCCGCTGCCATACGCTTATGCGGGCTGAACCGCTGTAGCGCCCGAGGGAGCAAACACGAACGGTCCGTTGCCCATGTTCGGATCGTACACGTGCCTCGGTAATCTCGCCTGACTCATCGACTCCGTAGCATTATTGCCCTGCATGGTGACCTCCCCCATATTGCCCTGCGCGCGGCGTCCCGTCCGAGTGCGACTTCCAGACATGCCTTCCGCAACGATACGGTTTGGAGACGGACAATGCTCATCCGCCAGACTGCAGACCATTTCTGTGACCGGCGGGTTGCTGCGAGTGCTCAAACCGCTCAGTTCAGGAGCAGTCGTGGAACTGCTGTTTTCGACGCACCTTGGACCTGTGCTCGCCATGGCTGAACTGCTCAGCCCCTGCTCAGCCGCTCCGATCGGTTTGCAGCCGTTTCGCTTCATCGCAATGGACAGTGCCGAGCTGCGAAAATTACGCGCTGCAATTGCGTCGTCCTGGAAGACGAGCAGAAAGCCCATCTGCGTCCCCTTGGCCGTAGCCGGCAACCCGGAGATGTGGCCTTCCTGACACTCCACCCAAGAGGCCATGAATCGGAGCTTTTTCATGATTTCGCAGGTGTACCTTTGCCCAGGAGGCTCCATGAAAAGCTTGCCAGCGGATCCTGGTCGAGTGACGGGCTTCTCTTACCTAACCCGGTAAGGTAAGGGTTACCGACCATCCGACCGGAAACGGCCCTACATGGTACGAGCGATCAACAAATATGCGTCGCCACGAAGATTGGATTTCGGTTGGTGTAACGGCGGTATTTCGCCAATAATCCCGCCGTGTTGAAACTTCGCTGACGAGCAGGGCACTCATTCACCGAGAATAAAAAGTGGTATCCTCCGCGCATTCAAGACCAGGGCGCTCCAGTAGCAACGGCCCGAGTGGTGCGCAGACTCCCAATAGATCGCTGGTTCTACATTGGGATGGCCATCTGCGGCATCATCGTGAGTGTCTTGGGGTTTGCACCTTCCCTCGTCAACGCCGCCGCGCGTCATGTGCCTCACTGAGAGGCACACACAAATCTAACAAGGAGAATATCCAATGAAACAAAACATGATGTTAACCATCGCGTCTCTGCTCTCGATCCTCTTGCTAACGCTTCACATAACGGACGACATCGTCCGTGGGATATCGAAGGCCGAGCCCTCAAACATTGCGTTGGCCGTTCTCGTGGTGTTGCTGTACGGGACGCTGGTGCTCGCCGAACGGAGATCGGGGTACGCCATCATGCTGCTCGTCGGGTTGTTCGCGGCAGCCACGCCCGTCATGCACATGAGGGGGGCACA
>Ga0187883_10002254_pt1 | contig 11660 bp, 9 predicted proteins | sample June2016WEW_20_1_2_FD_132966 | JGI IMG/M metagenome (GOLD analysis project Ga0187883, IMG submission 132966) | Peatland microbial communities from SPRUCE experiment site at the Marcell Experimental Forest, Minnesota, USA - June2016WEW_20_10 | ecosystem: Environmental > Terrestrial > Soil >...
CCAGCGAATGGCGCTACCGCGATCCCATTGTTGCTCCAGACACAATTACGCTTGTTATCTCTCAATCTGGCGAAACCGCCGACACCATTGCCGCTCAGCGCGAGGCGAAAGCCAAAGGCTCGCATACTCTCGCCATCTGCAACGTGGTGGGTTCGATGATTACCCGCGAAGCAGCGGGAACCATCTACACTCATGCGGGCCCTGAGATTGGCGTGGCATCTACCAAGGCCTTCACCTGCCAACTGACCGCTCTCTATTTGTTCGCTCTCTATCTCGCGCAAGTGCGGGGCGCGATGACCGCCGATAAGATCCGCACCGCAGCCGAGAACCTTACGCTCATCCCCGCCAAACTGGAAACGATCTTCACTCATGATGAAGCATGCGAGGACCTGGCCAAGCGTTTTCAGCGGGCTCAGGATTTCTTGTTTCTCGGCCGCGGAATTCACTATCCCATCGCTCTTGAAGGCGCGCTCAAGCTGAAGGAGATTTCCTATATCCATGCTGAGGGATACCCTGCCGGCGAGATGAAGCATGGCCCCAACGCTCTGATTGACGAAAACCTGCCCGTAGTCATCGTTGCCACACGCGACGCAAACGACCCCGAATCGATGTTGCGTTACGAGAAAACGATGTCAAATCTGAAGGAAGTCAAGGCACGCTCAGGCGTGGTCATCGCCCTGGCCACCGAAGGCGATGAAGAGATCAGGGAATCCGCCGACCACGTGCTCTACGTTCCGGCGGCGCCCGAAGAACTTTCGCCAATTCTCGAAATCGTTCCTCTACAGTTGCTCGCCTATCACATCGCGGTCCGCCGTGGGTGTGATGTCGATCAGCCGAGGAATCTGGCTAAGTCCGTCACGGTTGAGTAAGCTCAACCGTCCCTGCTTCGATACTTAGCGCGAGTCGAGCTCATCCGTATAATGGATGTTTCCATTTCAAACATTTAGTGCCCGCCTGGTGTGCTCCTCCACACTTTCTGAATTCACGAAGCACCTCGAATTTGAGGTCGTGGGGAAGAGCAGGTTTGGGTTTGGCGCGGGACTGGACAAAATGGTCAAAGCTAATCGCGAATTGCTGAAGTCGCAGGGCTGGGATAGAAAATCGATTCGCTACGAGAAGTATGACTGAAGCTCTTTCGCTGCATGAACAGGGAGTTTGTGACCAACCTTCCGGGCCGATCAGTTCAACCATCGAGCTGTGAATCAGCATCCGCCATGCTCAGGGTCTTTTGCAGACGAAATAAAAGCCAAATCAAGCCTGCAATTCCCGCCGCCCACACGGCAAACGCCGCATCCACCACCCACCTCGAGGCCGCTCCTGCCCTACGCAGTAGGAACGGCAGAAAATTCCATGTAGTAATGTGGACGTAATCCCAGGGGTCTTGCGCCATGGACTCGTTATTTAGTCCCCAGGCTTGCATCTTCCCCAGCGCAAATGCAGCGATGTTCTTGAAGCGCAGCGCAATCACGAACGTGGGATGGCCCAGCGTCTCCATCTGGTAGATCTCGAGCGGCAGCCAGAACGCGAGTGAAGGAATTTGGACAATAAGACTAACGGCGATGAGAGCGATTCCAGCGCGCCAGATCCATGCGCTCAAATCGGCGCGGTGGCGCAGCAATAAGGGAACAGCAAGCAGCGCCACCAATTCCACCGACGTCGAAACGTAACGGTCGCCCCATGCGAAATCTCCTGCCCAGTAGGTATATCGTGCATAGAAACTGATATAGCCGAGAAGCAGAAGGAGCGAAGTCACACCATAGGCGCGGACTGGCGGCGCGAGGCACGCCCATAATGCAAGCAAAAGCAAAATAGCCAGCACCAGCAGAGGATCGAAAAGAAAAATCGACTTTTCCGGCTTGAACAACGGCCCGAAAAAGCCCTCGACAAAGGGAGTGCTCCACGGAAAATTCACGGGAAGTGTTGGGTCCTGCAACCGCTGTTCCTTGGCGAAAAGCGATACATATGTGTTGGTGAAGGATCCGAAACGATAGAACTGATACAAACGATCAACCAGTAAGAAAAACGCGTATAGCGGAACTGCGACTCTACAGTACGCCAACAACCGCTGCCCAAGGTGGCGTCCGCGCACCTGTTCAAACCAGAGCACCAGTAGAATAAAAGCTCCCGCCGCCATCAGATCCAGACCGGTTGTAAGCCGCGTCAACAAGTTCAGCCCGAGCGCCGCGCTTCCCGCGAACAGTGCCCGCTGATTGCCCGTTCGCAGCCAATCATACTGAAAAGAAAAACCGGTCAGCGTGAGAAGCATGATGTAGTTGTTCTCCATCATGTTCTGCGTGTAGTGCAGGTGGGTCGTGCAAAACAGTAGAGCCAGCACGCCGAGCACGGACTCCCTCACGCTGAACCGCAACTGGCGAAGCAAGCGAAACCCGATCAATGCGGTCAGCACGTTTACGAGAATACTGGTGCTGTAACTTACCACGATGCTGCGCACAGCGGGATCGTCACCATAACCGGAGAAAACTTTCCAGCCGGCGATCCATGTGCCCACCCAATCGGCCGGCAGCATTAGGAGCGACTGTCCAACGCCATACCAGCTATAGAGTTGGCCCCCGCGACCGTGCAAGCCAAACTCGGGATACTCGTTGGGAAACACTTGGGGCTGGGATGTCCACAGCCAATGCGTGGTCTGCAGCCGGTGCATCGTGTCGGCGGTCCCTAGTTCACCAGACTGCACCACGAATGCAAGTACCCCTGCCACAAGACACAGCAGCACCAGCGGATCGGCCAGCCAGCGAGAAAGGCGCGAACTCATCGTCTGGATGGTAATACAGGATAGGCATCAGGTTTGGACATCGCCGATGAGTTTACGGGCGCCCGCACTTCTGGGAAGTGTTTTGCGTAGGGTCGAGCACCTCAGGACGAGGTGACTTTCGTGGGGGGGTGATGGCACGGACTAGCCATTTACCACGGCGCGGCTTCGGGTTAGTCTCCTGATTGAGCAGCACTTGGGGGAGGGCTGATCGACATGACGCTCCTGACTCGAATGAGTCTGGGGCGTTTTGTTTTGCGCCCTATCTTGTGACCGCGGGCGGCCATAGGGAATCGGCGGCTAAAGCCGTTCTCTTAGGGCAATCTCGATCGCAGCGCTGGAGGGCTGCGCCACCCAAAAATCATTTTTCCGAAAATGCCAAGGTCCTACTGTTTAATCTGGAAATTCTTCGGATCCAGGTCAAGGTTGTTAATAATCTTGTCTGCGGTCATATCCCACTCATTGACATTGGTCGATCCGTTCTGCAGTTCCTCGGTATACTGCAGGTCGTAACGCCGGGGCAGCGTGATTCCGTTGTCGGTTTGAAAGTCACTGAAGCGCTCTTCAATGGTATAGCGGATTTCCTGCTGATTGACGCTGTCGGTTATGCGATGGCTCATATTGGGTGACATTGCAACCGAATAGACCGTGACTACATGGCGGTACGTCTCGGGGTCGAAATACAGCTTGACGATCATGTCGGTGTTGCCCTTCGAGTAGTACTCGATGCCCTGCAGTTCGCGGCCGTCAACTTTCTTCAGGCCAATATAGTCAAGCCTGACCCGGCTCGGGTCCAGGTTCTGGAGGGCCCAGCCGGTGGAAAGCTCTCCGCCCAGCAAACCTTGTCTGACGATGAAATCCTGGCTGCTTACGAACCGTGCCAACACGCTCCACTTGTGGGTAGAGGTTGCGGCGGCAAAGGAGGTTCTGGCGCCGTCGAAGACGAATTGTTCCCCCCGCCAATCGCCGCCCGCAAACCTCATCACAAAGTTCGATTTGCGCTGCTCCGAAACTCTTCCCCAAGTGCCCGGAATGTCACCGCTGCCGCCGGTCAGCACTTTGAAGTGCAGAGTGCCTTGCACGGCGCGTGACGTGATGGCCGCACGAGCCTCGGCCGTTCCGATTGAATCGAGATGTTTCGCAACGATATCCTCCGGCCTCATATCCGCCGCGTGAGCCAAACCGAGAAATCCGGCAAGCGATAACGCAAGAATCCAATTGCTCCAGTTGCAGCGTCTTCTGCTCGACATAGTTAATCCACTCTTCTAGTGACTTGGCACTCACACCTGGGTCGTAACATCCTTGGTCGGGCGCTAACAAGATACGCCAGAGGGATGGGGCAAGTCAGGAGAATTCGATGTGGCATGTGGGGACGAGTATGCCGTGGAATCACCTGCTGCGCAAAATGCGCGAAGCATGGGGTACCGGTCTCGGTGGAGTGGGATGGAACAGCAGGTTCCTCGCCTTCTCCGTCGCTGGCGTTCCGCCTCCGGTCGCAATGACAATCTCTTGGATGGACCTTATCGGGAAAGAGTGAGGCCCCCAAAAACTAACCCGGGCCTTGCTTCGCTTGGACGGGGAGGGCGGCCCTCCCCGCACGGTCCAAATCGACGCAACTTCCTTCCTGCCAATGGCATCTAAACCTTGACAACATTTGACTCAGGTCTTAGCATGGGGCTGTTGGCAATCATAAGATTACTGATTACAAAGCACTTATTTACATCCAGAGGAGACGATTATGGCCAAGATTATTGGAATTGACCTTGGAACGACCAATTCTTGCGTGGCGGTGATGGAGGGAGGGGAACCCAAAGTTATCCCCAACGAAGAAGGAGGGCGAACCACGCCTTCCGTGGTGGGTTTTGCCAAGACAGGGGAACGCTTGGTGGGGCAGGTGGCGAAGCGCCAGGCGATCACCAATCCGGAGAACACGGTGTTTTCGATCAAGCGCTTTATGGGGCGGCGCTATGACGAGGTGCAGGAAGAAATCAAGATGGTCCCTTATAAGGTCGTAAAGTCGGGCGACCATGTCGCGGTGCTAGCACAAGGCAAGGAGTACACGCCTCAGCAGATTTCCGCGCTGATTTTGCAGAAGCTGAAGAAGGCGGCGGAAGACTATCTCGGCGAGAAAGTGACCGAGGCCGTGATCACCGTGCCGGCCTACTTTAATGACGCGCAGCGGCAGGCCACGAAAGATGCCGGGCAGATTGCCGGGCTCGACGTGAAGCGCATCATCAACGAGCCGACGGCGGCGGCGCTGGCCTACGGGCTCGACAAGACGAAAGACGAGCTAATCGCCGTCTACGACTTCGGCGGCGGAACGTTCGACATTTCGATTCTGGAAGTGGGCGAAGGCGTCATCGAGGTGAAGGCCACCAATGGCGATACGCACCTGGGCGGCGACAACATCGATCAGCGGTTGGTCGACTGGCTGATTGACGAGTTCAAGAAGGATGAAGGGCTCGACCTGCGCGTCAAAGGGAACGAAATGGCGCTGCAACGGTTGCGGGATGCGGCTGAGCGGGCCAAGATTGAGCTTTCGACCACGATGGAGACCGAAATCAACCTGCCGTTTATTACGGCGGATGCCAGCGGTCCCAAGCATCTGGTGAAGAAGCTGACACGGGCCAAGTTGGAGTCGATGATAGAAGACATCATTCAGCGCTCGGTGGGTCCGTGCAAGCAGTGCATGAAGGATGCCGGCGTGGATGCCAGCAAGATCCAGGAAGTGGTGCTGGTCGGCGGACAGACGCGCATGCCGCGAATTCAGGCGCTGGTGAAAGAACTGTTTGGCAAGGAAGGCCACAAGGGAGTGAATCCCGATGAAGTGGTGGCGATTGGCGCGGGGATTCAGGGCGGCGTGCTCGGCGGCGAAGTGAAAGATCTGCTGCTGCTGGACGTGACTCCGCTGTCACTCTCGATTGAAACGCTGGGCGGCGTGGCGACGCCGATGATTCCGCGCAACACGACGATTCCGACCAAGAAAACGGAGACGTTTTCGACGGCGGCGGATAATCAGACGTCGGTTGAAGTGCATGTGCTGCAGGGCGAGCGTCCGATGGCGGCGCAGAATCGGACTCTGGGCAAGTTCCACTTGACCGGGATTCCGACGGCTCCGCGTGGAGTACCGCAGATTGAGGTGACGTTCGACATCGACGCCAACGGCATCCTGAACGTGACCGCGAAGGACACGGCCACGGGCAAGGACCAGAAGATTACGATCACGTCGTCTTCGGGACTGTCGAAGGAAGAGGTCGAGCGGATGGCCAAGGAAGCCGATGCGCATGCGGCCGAAGACAAGGCAGCGCGCGAGTCGATTGAGGCCAAGAATCAGCTCGACAGCATGGTTTACAACGTCGAAAAGATGCTGCGGGAGAACGGGGATAAGATCTCCGGGTCCGAGCGTGGCGATGTGGAGAACGCTGTGGCTGACGCCAAGAAGGCGCTGGAGTCGAACGATAAGGCGCAGATGGATAAGGCTCGCGAGAGCCTCACCAAGGCTTCCCACAAGCTGGCGGAGGAAATGTATAAGTCGGCGCAGGCGAAGAGTCCGGCGGGCGACGCTGGGCCAACTTCTGGTGCGGCGGCGGGTGGCGACCACAGTGGCAATGGTCAAGCCAAGAAAGATGAAGGCGTGATCGATGCTGAGTATGTGGATGTGGAAGATAAGAAATAAGGTGGGAAGCCGCAAGCTTCTGGCTTCTAGCTTGGATCGTGTGGCGCGGGCCTAGCTCGCGCCACAGCATTTTAATGCGTGTGGAGTTTTCCCAGGGGAGAGTGGAATGGATTTTCAGGTAAATGATCAGACTTATTTCTTGAGTCTGGCTGAGGACGAGAGACGGTGGCGAGTGTTTGTTTCGACGCCCAGAGGGGCGTGGCGGATTCCGGTGTATGAGGATGCGGCTGAGACGGGGCCACTGGTCGTGGTACAAGAGGAGAAGCACAGGATACCGAACTAGGGAAACTAGGAATGAGGCTGGTCTTGTTCGCTTTACTTTTGAATCTGTGCTCTCCCGTGATAGTGCAAGACACCGAGGTTAAAGGTGTAGTTACGGATGCGAAGGGTCAGCCGATGTCGAATGTGGACGCGGTAGGGCTTCAACATTTCGCCGCCGGGGGATACATAAAAGTCGAGGCTAAGACGAACGAGCAAGGAAGATACGAGCTTAGCCGCGTGGGGAAGGTGGTCTTCTTTCGGAAGGCAAAATATCGGCCTGTCACAAAAGTTCGGGCCCTCGCTGAAGGAACCACCAATGCGGCCCTGGAAACAGAAGATTCCGGTTGGACGCTGCGAAGCAGCACTCCATCCGAACAATCGGAGAAAAGACGCTACGGCAACAACTTGCTTTTTATGGTCCCAACTGGGGTCATGGTGAAGAAAGGGAAGCCGGATGACGACACTTGGAGCGTCTTTGTGATTTTCCCTGGAAATCATACCGAACGAATGATGATTTGGTCAGGATCTACGATGGCTTGGGACCTTCCCGCAGCACCTGAAGCGTGGTACTTGGATGGTTCACGCACAGAAGAACGCGCCAATGCTTCGGCGGGCGCGATCGATATACGGGGTGAGATGCCCGGAGGAAAGCGTTGGCGTAGCCTTGAGTGGCCGTTCGACGTCGCTGAGTATCATGATGTATCGGAAGCTGCGGCTGGATTTTTCGACAAGATCATTTCTTCGGGCTGTCGGAGGACTTTCGGGGCAAACTAGAAGATCAACCCGGCAATGGCAAGCACAACCAAAAAAGAATATTACGAGATTCTGGGAGTGAAGAAGTCCGCGTCGGCGGAGGAGATTCGCAAGGCATTTCGCAAGCTGGCGCGCAAGTACCATCCCGACGTTAATCCTGGGGACAAGTCTGCGGAGGAGAAGTTTAAGGCGCTCTCCGAGGCAAACGACGTTCTCAGCGATCCCAAGAAGCGCAAGATCTACGACCAGGTCGGATTCTATTCGGACAATATCGACCCGGCGACGGCGGAGGCCTACGCGCGGGGCGGCGGGCAGGGCGGATTTGCCGGAGGCGCGCCGGGAGGATTTTCTGGCGGCACTGGCGGCGGGCAGGGTGTTCCCTTTGATTTCGGCGGGTTCGATTTTTCGGACCTCGCGGATAGCGCGGGCCGCGGCCGGCGAACCGGTGGCAGCGGCGGATTCCGCGACATCTTCTCCGGAATCTTCGGTGGCGGACGGGGAGCGGCAGCAACTGAGACTGGGCCCGAGCCGGGGAGCGATCTTGAATATCAGGTAAATGTGCCGTTTTGGACGGCCATCCGCGGTGGCGTGATGCGGCTCAACATTACCCGCCAGGACGTTTGCTCTAACTGCCACGGACAGGGCTACATCGAGGCGCCGGGAAAATGTCCGGAATGCAACGGAACCGGACAGATTACGCAGACGGGCGGGCGGATGAAGTTCAATGTAGCGTGCCCGCGGTGCCAGGGAACGGGCAAGAACATTTCTACTTGTCCCACTTGCCACGGCGAGGGCACGGTCAGCCGGACCGAGCCGCTGGAGGTGAGGATCAAGGCGGGGACGCGTGATGGACAGCGGATACGTTTAGCCGGCAAGGGGAATGCCGGAGTTCACGGCGGCGGGGCTGGGGACTTGTACGTGATCATCCGGATTGGAGAGCATCCCATATTTCGCCGTGATGGGGATGACATTTACCTCACGGTCCCGGTTAGCGTTACCGAGGCGGCGCTGGGAGCGAAGATTGAAGTGCCGACGATTGATGGGCGTGCGCTGCTGAAGATTCCGCCAGGCACGCAGTCAGGGCAGAAACTGCGGCTACGCGAGAAGGGCGTGGCTTCGGCCACGAAGGACGGCGTGCGCGGGGACGAGATTGTCGAGATCGCCATCACCGTGGCCATGCCCCGTGACGAGCGGACCAAAGAATTGCTGCGGGAGCTGGCCAAGCTGAATCCGGAGGATCCGCGGGAAGAACTGTGGAAAAAGGTTTAGCCTCGCGACTGTGACGTTACCGAATCCCCCGCCTTGCTAAGTTACAAGAGCCGACATCATCATTCACGCGGTGCAGACAGCCCTTCGCGCTGCGGTAATCACATCCTTACTGTGCTTCTTAATCGGGATCGGGATCAGGTCAGCAGGCAACCTGCGATTACTACACCTTGGAGCATCCCAGCCTTTGGTTTCCGGTAATTGGTCTCGAGTATGGATTCGTCCTCGGCTTGTTTATTGGGGCGATCAAAGCGTGGTTCTCTCGGCTTCGGAGGACCGACGTCGGATTTTTGCATATAGTTGACTTAGTCAACTATATATGGAGATAATTCCCGTATGGCTTCTTCCTCGGGTTCCCTTTCTCCATCGCCCGACCGTGTTGCTGCCGTCCGCCGTTTCAACCGGTTCTACACGCGTCACATCGGACTGCTCGATGAAGACCTGTTGGGCAGCGGGTTCTCCCTGACCCAGGTGCGGATCCTATACGAACTGGCAAACCGCCAAGAGTCAAGCGCCACAGAGCTGTGCGATGCCTTAAGCCTAGATCCGGGATACCTGAGCCGCATCCTCAGTCGCTTCGAGAAGAACGGACTGCTGGAAAAGAAAGAATCACCCAAGGACGCGCGCCAGACACTGCTGGCGCTCACCAAGAAGGGACGGCAGGTCTTTGAACCGCTGAATGCGAGGTCCGACGAACAAGTCAGCGGCCTCCTCAGCAGACTGTCCCCCGCCAAGCAGGATGATCTTCTGCACTCCATGCAGACGCTCGAGTCAGTTTTAAATCCCGAAGCGGTGCGTTCGAAGTCGTACGTTCTGCGGCAACATCGTCCCGGAGACATGGGGTGGGTGGTGTGGCGCCACGGACTGCTGTATTCGCAAGAGTATGGCTACAACGAGCGCTTCGAAGCTCTGGTGGCTAGCATCGTAGCGGAGTTTATCGAGAAGTTCGATCCCGCGTGCGAACGCTGCTGGATCGCCGAGCGGGATGGGAAAAATGTTGGATCAGTGTTCCTGGTGAGGAAGTCTCAGGTTGTGGCTAAGCTTCGCCTGCTGCTGGTCGAGCCTTCGGTGCGGGGATTGGGGATCGGGAAGCACCTGGTTTCCGAGTGCGTTCGATTCGCCCGGAGGGTGGGGTACGAGAAGATCCGGTTGTGGACGCAGAGTGAACTTGCCGCGGCGCGCAGCATTTACCAGAACGCCGGCTTCAAACTTCTTCGCGGAGAGAAGCACAGCAGTTGGAGCCGCAAGGACCTGGTTGCCGAGACCTGGGAACTGAAGCTGTGAGCCGAAAGGCGCGTTACGTCGGTACCCGACCGCTTGACAAAATTTTTCGAAATTCTTCCACATTTTTCTTGCATCGTTTGAAAAATGCCGTAATCTCTACACTGCGAACTAACTCCAGCGTGATTTCTGGAATCTAACCAAACCAGAAAGCTCGAGCAAAATCAGCCGCTGCGGAGTAGCTGAGAGTGAGTCGCTTGGGGAGGAAGACATCGAAATTGGCAACAGCTAGCGCCCCGCGTCAACAATCCGAGAACCCCCAACCACTCGCCGTCGTCCCCAACCGGAAAAAATTCGTTCGCCTCACGCTGTGGCCTCTGGTCGCCGCCACCTTCTTTATGGTGTCGGGCGGAACCTACGGTACGGAAGACATCGTGCATGGCGCCGGATACGGACGCGCGATTCTGATTCTGCTGCTCACGCCGCTGCTCTGGAGCCTGCCTACGGCCTTCATGATTGGCGAGCTTTCGAGTGCCCTGCCCTACGAAGGCGGCTACTATGCGTGGGTGCGGCGGGCTATGGGGAACTTCTGGGGATTTCAGGAAGCCTGGCTCTCGCTGGTGGCTTCCATTTTCGATATGGCGATTTATCCCACTCTGTTCGTGGCTTATTTGACCCGCATGTTCCCCTGGTTCCAGCAGGGAAATCGCGGATGGTGGGTAGCGCTGGCGGTTGTGATTGCCTGCGCGGTGCTAAATATCGCTGGCGTGAAAGTGGTTTCTCTCACGTCTCTGTGGCTGTTCTTCGCGCTGTCGGCGCCGTTTGTGGCGATCGTGCTTCTGGCGCCGTTCAAGCTGGGAGCACTCGCGAATGCCGTCACCAAGCCGACCACCTCGACCGTTGACATCCTCGGCGGGCTGCTCATCTGCATGTGGAATTACATGGGGTGGGACAACGCTTCGACCATCGCCACCGAAGTGGAGAAGCCGCAGCGGACGTATCCCCGGGCGATGCTGGTTGCGGTCTGCATCGTGGCCCTCAGCTACGTGCTGCCCTTCGCCGCCATGTGGATGACCGGCCTGAAAGCTACGGCGTGGGAGACTGGCTCGTGGGCGGACATCGCGGGATTGCTGGGCGGCCCGCTGCTGCGGATAGGGGTTGTGCTCGGCGGAGTGATCAGCGCGTTTGGCATGTTCAATGCCTTGGTAATGAGCTATTCGCGCCTGCCGTTGGCGATGGCCCAGGATGGCATGCTGCCCGGAATTTTTGCCAAACTGCATCCGAAATCACGGGCACCCTGGGTTGCAATCCTGGCGCTGGCGATGGGATGGGCGATGTGTCTGGGGTTGGGCTTTGCCCGGCTGGTGACGCTCGATATTCTACTTTACGGCTTCAGCCTGCTGCTGGAATTCATTGCGCTGGCCGTCTTGCGCTTCCGCGAGCCTGAACTGGCGCGCCCTTTTCGCGTTCCTGGCGGATTGTTTGGAGCAATTGCCATTGGGATCCCGCCCATGCTGCTGTTGGGCTTTTCGATCATCCGCAGCGAGCATGAGCAAGTGTGGAACATGAGTTCGTTCGAGTTCGGCATGATCCTGATTGCGGCGGGTTTTGTGGCGTATGCCGTGAATCATCTGCTCAGGCCGCAGGGATGGACTCCGGTTGGTCGCACCCAGAAGCCGCAGCCAGCCGCTTGATTTAGCCGAAGTTGAAGAA
>Ga0187883_10002259_pt1 | contig 11650 bp, 10 predicted proteins | sample June2016WEW_20_1_2_FD_132966 | JGI IMG/M metagenome (GOLD analysis project Ga0187883, IMG submission 132966) | Peatland microbial communities from SPRUCE experiment site at the Marcell Experimental Forest, Minnesota, USA - June2016WEW_20_10 | ecosystem: Environmental > Terrestrial > Soil >...
GCCCTAGCAACGCTGCCCTAGCGGCAGCGGTGGGTGTAGGGGTTCGGTGAAGATGCCGGTCCTAACGGTTAGTTGTCGGTGGCGATGCCGGTTGAGCCGGCTGCTTGTCGGTGGCGTGGGCCTCGATGAAGGCGGCGATCCGGTCGTTCAGCTCGTTGAATCCGGTTGAAGCCGCCGTGGCTGCCGGGGACGATGGCGACCTGGCACGCGTTGCGCCAGTGAGGTCCGGGAACGGTCAAGGGTGGCTGAGCCAGATGCCCGGCCGCCGTGGCCTCCTGCGGTCAGCCCGACGCGCTGGTCCGTTCGCGCATACCTGCTGTGGCGGGCGTCGATCACGGGACACGCACGGCCATCTCTGCATGCTTGCCCGTACCCGGCAATGCACGTGGACGCGTACGCCGACAGAAGTCGCCCGGCGGCGCTCCTAAGACGGTCGGAATGAGCTGAGAACGTTGCTATTCGATCGTTTGTTCGATAGAGTGTTGCTATGTAAAGGCGCTTAGAGAATCATCCGGAGGGTATGCGGGGTCATGGCTGATGACCGGCCTGCTGGGCGGGGCCAGAGTGCGAGCACACCGCCGGGTGGCGGCGCGCCCCGCGCGCGGTCCCCCCAGCCAGAGCCGCAGGCCGAGGCCCGGCAGCCCCGCCACCCCGGTAAGAGCGAGAGCCAGCCCCGCCACCCTGGTCGGCGCCAGCGCCGGCACCCCGGTCAGCGCCGACTCCGGTACCCGGCTCAGCGCCGACCGCAGTCCGGGCCCCGGTCGGAGCGCCGTCCCCGCACCGGGGACCTGCCGCATCAGTTGCTGCCGCACGCCCAGGCCCAGTCCGGCTCCCTCCCTCGGCCCGAGTTGGGCCCCCACCCTCGGCCCGCGCGGGAGACAGGAACGGACATAGCCGCAGGCGTGTCCCCGGCCGGTACCGGGGATGACTGGGATCAGGAGGCGTCACTTGCGGCGATGGTGGCCCAGATAGAAGCCGATCGGGCTGCTGGCCTGATCGACCCTGATGACCTGGACGAAGACGACAGTTTCCCGCTGTACGGCGATGACTGGCCGGACGAGGGTTTCGCGCGGCTTAGCGATGACTGGCCCGGCCAGGGCCCGACGGTCACGGTCGGCGAAGCCGATGTCAGCGCACCCGAGCACGCGCCGGTACCGGAAGGTGGACCACTACCCGAGCACGCGCCGGTACCGGGAGGTGGACCACTACCCGAGCACGCGCCGGTACCGGGAGGCCGATCACTATCGGAGCGCGCGCCCGTGGCGGCGGGCGCGCCGTCGCCGGAGGATTACCCGGTGCCGGAGGTCCTGGATGCTGGGTTTCTTTCCCGCGGCCGGGCCGCTGGCCGGTCCGGGACTCCCCCGGCTCCGGATGGACCAGCTGGGCCCGGATGGTTGCCGACCGGGAACCCTCCCGTTTCGGCCAGCGCGCCCGGGCCGGGACCGTCCGATAACAGGCCAGGTGCGGGGTTCGCGTCGGGGGAGGTGCTGGACGGTGGCCGCCCGGGCCCGGTGCTGGCCGCCGCCGCGGATGTGGCCGCCGGGCCGACCCGCGCCTACACCGGGGTCAGTGATGATGAGCTGGTCGGGGTCCTGACGGCCTGGCAGCGGACCGAATCGTGGGCAGCCGCGGGGCGGCTGTCGGCGGCGGCGGAGCTGATCCGGCGCCGTCCGGCCACCGGGCGTGCCCGTGCGGGGCGTGCCGGGGTGCCGCTACCGTGGGGCAAGTTCTGCGCAGATGAACTGGCCGCCGCGCTGGCGATCTCGCGCTGGGCGGCAGAAAAATTGACCGGCCTTGCCCATGACCTGGCCGCCCGGCTGCCGCTCACCCGCCAGGCCCTCCACGACGGGATCATCGACGCCTACAAAGCGCAGGTCATCGCGGAGGCCACCCGGTGCCTGGACGCCGCCGCGGCCGCCGCCGCGGAGGCGGCCATCGTCCCGGACCGGGTAACGGGAAAGACTCCCGGGCAGATCCGCGGCGAGATCGCCCGCGCCGTGCTGAAAGCCGACCCCGCCGCGGCCAGGCAGCGACGGGAGCAGGCGCAGAAAGATGCCCGGGTGGAGTTGTGGCGCGAAGACGCCGGCACCGCCGCGATCGTCAGTTTCGGGCTGCCCCCGGACGAGGCGCTGGCCGCGGACCAGCAGATCACCAGCCGCGCGATGGACCTCAAAGCGGCCGGGGTCCCCGGCAGCATGGACGCCCTGCGGGTCCGCGCCTACCTGGACGCCCTCCTCGGCCAGGACACCGCCGCCCGCTATCAGACCGCCCCCAGCCAGCACAACAGGCCCGAAAGCAATAGCCCCAGCAGCAACAGCCCCGGCAGTGATCCCCCCAGCAGCGACATCCCCGGCAGCAACAGTCCCGCAAGTGACAAGGCCAGCGGCAGCACCGGAAATAACAGTCGCGGCGACGGCAGTCCCGGCCGATGTGACAGCGGGGCCCCCAACCGCGGACAGGACGGCGAACCCGGCGCACCGGCCGTAGACAGCACCCCCGGCAGCGCGGCCTCCGACCCGGGCCCAGCCAGTGGGACCAGGCCGGACGGCCCTCCGCCCGCGTCGATCCGCCCCGCCGCGAAGGTCAACCTGACCATCCCCCTGGCCACCCTGCTCGGCCTGGCCGAACACCCCGGGCAGGTCACCGGGTTCGGCCCCATCGACCCCGCTCTCGCCCGCGCCCTGGCCGCCGAGGCCGCCGGCCACCCCGCCACCACCTGGTGCATCACCGTCACCGACCCCGACGGCCACCCCCTCGCTCACGGCTGTGCCCGAAAAGGCGGCCGCAAACGCAAAACTGGCCGGCGCACCAGGCCGCCCGCGCCCGGCAACCAGCCATCCGGCGGCACTGGGCCACCAGGCGGATACCGGACCTGGCGGCTGCGGTCAGACCGGCTAGGAAGGCTCAGCGGGGCCGGCCAGGCGGGCTTGCCGGAACTGACGGTTGACCTGGAACCCATCCCGGTCAGCAACTGCGATCACCGGCACCAGACCTCCGCCCACGACCCCAGCGATAAACTCCGCCACCTCGTCGAGATCCGGGACGGCACCTGCAATTGGCCGCCCTGCCAGCGCGACGCCGCCCGCTGCGACTACGAGCACACCATCGCATTCGAAAATGGCGGCCTGACCTGCGCCTGTAACGGCGGTCCCCGCTGTCGTCATCACCATCACGCGAAACAAGGTCACGGCTGGAAACTTGAGCAAAACCAGCCCGGCTATCACACCTGGATCACCCCCGCCGGGCGCAGGTACACCAGCGGCCCCAGCCAGTACCCCATCTAATGCCGTGGCCGGAACCGTTTGCCGGGTCACGGCACCTCGTCGGATCATGGGCCGCAGTTTCTGGCCCGTCCAGTCGGCCCTGCCATGTGGTCACCGGGCGCTGCTCGCCACGCGGTTACCCGCGTCAACCCGGGCGACGAGGTAGGCGACGCCGAACGGCGCGCCGGCGTACAGCACCTCCGTCACGGGCCGCCCAGGACCCAGCGCGCCGCACAGGACCTGCCAGGCCGGGCGCCCGGTCACCATCAGCTCGTGGGCCAGCCCGGGATCGAGCGCCGCGAGCGCGGCCAGGTCACCGTCCCGGACCGCGCGCACCACTTCGTCGTCGAACGGTACCGCCCGCTCGTCCAGGTGGCCGGGGGCGGACACGCTCCGGCGGGCGCTGCCGTCGCCCAGCACCAGCATCGCCGCCGGCTCACCGGCGGCCGCCAGGGCCGCGCCGAGCTGGGCACACTGGCGGGCCGGCTCGCCCTCCCCCACCGCCTGCAGCACGCGGGTCCCGGCGTAGCCGGCCTGATCCAGAAGCATCGCGCCGAGCCCGAGGGACAGCGGGAGGCCGGGCTTGCCGCCCTGGGCCAGGGCCGGGGCGAAAGCGGACAGGTCCAGCCGGCCGGCGGGGTCCCAGTCGCCCGTGGCCGGAGCCGGGCCGACCACGATGACCCGCCGCGGCCCGGGCCCGACGAGCCAGGCAACCGCCGCGGTACACGCCGCACGCAGCCCGGGCACAGCGGGGTCGCGCCCGGTGAGCTCGCGCGCCAGCAGCGGCGGGCTGGGGCACAGGACAGCGCGGCTGATCACCGCGGGACCTCAGGGCCGGGCATCCGCTACGCCAGCCCCCTGACGGTACGGGCCGGCTGCAGGTCGCCCTTGATCGCGGCCACCATGTCGAGCGCCTGCCGCGTCTGGACGATGTTGTGGGCGCGGAACACGCGCGCGCCCAGCCAGGCCGCCACCGAGGTCACCGCGAGCGTCCCGGCCAGCCGGTCCTCGAGGCCCGCGCCGAGCGTCTCGCCGACGAAATCCTTGTTCGACACCGAGACCAGCACTGGCCAGCCAGTCGCGGTCATCTCGCCGAGCCGCCGGCTGACCTCCAGCGAATGCCAGGTATTCTTGCCGAAGTCGTGCGCCGGGTCGATGAGGATCCGCGACGGGTCCACCCCGGTCTGCAGCGCGCGGGCGGCCAGGTCCAGCGTCCGGTCCAGGATGTCCGCCATGACGTCGGTGTAGGACACCCGGAACGGGCGGGTCCGCGGAGCCTGGCCGCCCGCGTGCGAGCACACCAGGCCGGCCCCGTATTCGGCGGCGACCTCGGCGAGCTTCGGGTCCCAGCCGCTCCAGCTGTCGTTCAGCAGGTCCGCGCCCGCCTCGCAGACCGCGCGCCCGACCTCGTTCCGCCAGGTGTCCACGCTGATGATCACATCGGGATGAGCCACACGGACCGCCGCGACGAACGGAACGGTTCGCTGGATCTCCTCATCGACGGAGACTTCCGTCCCGGGTTTGGCCGGCACGCCGCCGATGTCGATGATGTCCGCGCCCTCGGCCACCACCGTGTGCACGCGCTCCAGCGCGGCTCCCTCGTCCCAGGTGAGGCCAGGACGGTAGAAGGAGTCCGGCGTGCGGTTGACGATCGCCATGACGAGCAGCCGGCCCGGCGCGAACTCGGTGCGGCCCAGCCGCAACGGCGCCGGTGTTCTCCCTTGCGTTCCCGCCTGTGTTCCCGCCTGTGTTTTTCCCGGCGGCCTGCCCGGCGCGGCTTGTGCGCGGTCATCCATGCCCAGCGTCGGCTCCCTTCCCTCCCGACTTTATCCATGCCCCTGAGCCGCGCCGCACCGGTCCCGGGCTGGCCTCCCCGACTTTATCCATGCCCCTGAGCGGCGCCGCACCGGTCCCGGGCTGGCCTCGGGCCCGGGAGGATCCACGCTCCGGAGGTCTACGCCCGGCGGGGCCCGTACACCGGGATGTGTCCGCCGGAGACGACCTCAGAGGAGTCCTCGCACAGGAAGCGGATGACCCGGGCGATGCGCTCGGGCGCGACCCAGGTCGAGTAGTCGGCGGCCGGCTGGGCGGCCCGGTTGCCGGGCGTGTCGATGACGTCGGGCAGCACCGTGTTGACCCGGATGTTGTCCTTGCCGTACTCGACGGCCAGCGTGTCTGCCAGCGCCAGCACGGCGGCCTTACTGGTCACGTATCCGGCTCCGCCGGAGAACGGGCGGAGGGCGGAGCGGCTGGACACGCACACCACCGATCCCCCGCCGGCGGCCATCAGCTCCACCAGCGCCGCCTGGGTCGTCACATAGAGCGGGCGCAGATTTACCTGCAGCTGCTGCTCGAACTCCTCGACCGGCGTCTCGTGCACCCGGCCGCCGCTCGCGAACCCGCCGACCAGGTTGACCAGGGCGCGCAAGGGGGCCCTGGGCGACCCGGCGGCCAGGGCGACCGCTTCCTGGGCCGACACCGGGTCGGACAGGTTGGCCTGCGTGGTGACCAGGTGGGGCGCCTCGGGCAGCCGCTTCAGCTCCTCTTCCGCGACCCACGGCACGACAACCCGCCAGCCCGCGGAAAGGAACTCCCCTACCACCGCGGTACCCAGGCCGCCGGTGCCACCGGTGATTATCGCTGTCGCATTCATGATCAAGGATGCTATCGGCCCCGGCGAGGAGCGCCCTGAATTAGTCCCGTTTTTTCATGATCAATGTCGCAAAGCCGCAGGTCAGCTGCTTGTTCCCTGATCGCAAACACGGTCATTCAGTGGCCTCGTAGCCCGCAGCGCGGCGCAGCGCCCGGGCGATGACCATGCGCTGGATCTGGTTTGTACCCTCGAAGATCTGCGGCACCTTGGCTTCCCGCATGTACCGCTCGACCGGGAAGTCCTGGGTGTAGCCGGCGCCGCCGAGCACCTGGACCGCATCGGTGGTCACGCGCATGGCCATGTCGGTGGCGACCAGCTTGGCGATCGACGCCTGCCGGTGAAAGGACAGCCCGCGGTCCCGCCGGCGGGACGCTTCCAGGTAGGTGGCCCGCGCCGACTCCACCCCGGCGGCCATGTCGGCCAGCATGAACTCCAGGCCCTGGAACTCGATGATCGGCCGGCCGAACTGGGTCCGCCCCGCCGCGTAGGCCACCGCCTCATCGAGGGCCGCCTGGGCCAGCCCGACGGCGCACGCGGCGATGCCAAGCCGCCCGGAGTCCAGCGCCTCCAGCGCGATCTTGAGGCCCTGCCCCTCGTCCCCCACGCGGCGGGCCACCGGGATCCGGGCCCCGTCGAAGAGGAGCTGGGCGGTGGGCGAGCCGGTCAGCCCCATCTTGTGCTCCAGCGGCGCGATCGAGAAGCCCGGCACAGGTGGCTCGATCAGCAGGCAGCTCACCCCGCGCCCGCCATCGTCGCTGGTGCGCACCATCACCGTGTAGAAATCCGCCTGCCCGGCGTGCGTGACCCAGGCTTTCGTCCCGCTGACCACGTAGTCGCCCGAGTACTTGTCGCCGTCCCGCACGGCTCGGGTGGACAGCGCCGCGGCGTCCGAGCCGGCCTGCGGCTCCGACAGCGCGTAACCGCCGAGCAGGTCACCGCCCAGCATGGCGGGCAGCCATTCCGCCCGCTGCTCGTCGGTGCCGAGCCGGTCCAGCGGGTAGCAGGACATGGTGTGCACGGACAGCCCGACCCCGACCGTCATCCAGGCCGCGGCCAGCTCTTCCAGGACCTGCAGGTAGACCTCGTAGCTGACCCCGCCGCCGCCCCAGCGTTCCGCGTACGGCAGGCCCAGCAGCCCGCTCTTGCCCAGCAGGCGGAACTTCTCCCGCGGGAACCGGCTCTCGGCCTCGTACCGGCCGGCGATGGGCTTCAGCTCGGACTCAGCGATCTCGTGGGCCAGGGCCACCAGATCCTCGGCCTCGGCGCTGGGCAGCATCCGTTCTACGGGCATGCGGTCACGCTAGCCCGGGGGGACGACCACCCGGAACCCCCCGAATGCGCTTCGCGCCCGCGCGGTGGTACTTCGCCGACACACCGGCCGCTCACCGGCCCTGACGGCCCGGTTCGTTAGGCCGGTAACGAGCGTCTCGCCCTAGCCGGGCGGGCCCACGACGGACCGGACCCGGCGGAGCACCTCGCCGGTCCCGAGTGCCCCGGCCACGGCGGCCAGGTCGGGGCTGCGATTTGTCCCGGTCAGTAGCACCCGGATGATCTGGGACGCGTCCCGGATGGAGCCGCGGTAGGCGTCCGGGTCTTTCTTGTAGGCCTTCTGGTTGGGCGCGAACCCCAGGCGGTCGGCCAGCTCCCGGACCTGCCCGAACCATTCGGTCTCCGGTGCGGGCGGCTGGTACCCGTCCGCGAAGCCGGCCGCCACCAGGCGCACCAGTTCGGGGTCCAGGCCGCTGAACCGGTCATCCCCCGCGTCCGTCACCGGGGCAAACAGCTGCGGGAAGAAGTACCCGTACACGGTCCGGAAGTCGGCCCACTTCCGCAGGTCCTTGCGCGGGTTGGGCACCCCCTCGCGCTCGATGCCCAGCGCCCCCAGCGCCAGCTCCGGCGCGGCGGCGAGCACCTCGGCCAGCGGCGGGTCGAAGGCCTGGGCCCAGGTGGTGACGTGGGCCAGGATGACGTCGGCGGGCAGCGTGGCGACGTAGTCCGCGCTGATGTCGTCCAGCTTGACCAGGTCGACGAGCGGCCCGGCCACGCCAAAGCCGGACAGCTGGATCGGGGCGGCCAGCGCCTCGGACAGCGGCAGCTCGGCCAGCCGGCCGTTGGCCAGGCCGCGCAGGTAGTACTGCACCGCCTCGGCGGGGTAGCCCTGCTCGATGAAGAAGCCGACACTGGCTTCCGGGTCCTTGCGCTTGGACAGCTTGCGCCGGCTGCCGGCGTCCTGCTTCATCAGCGGCGCGACGTGCGCGTAGCGCACCCGGGGGAAACCGAGCGCGTCGAACAGCTGCAGGTGCAGCGGCACTGAGGACAGCCACTCCTCGCCCCGGACGACCAGGGTGATCCGCATCAGGTGATCGTCGACGGCGTGCGCGAAGTGGTACGTCGGCAAGCGCAGCGGCCCGGTGCTGCTCTTCAGGATGACGGCGTCGTTGCGGTTGTCGTCCGCGGACAGCTCGCCGCGGATCTCGTCGGTGAAGCTGACCCGGCCCGCGGCCAGCCCCGGCGAGCGGAACCGGACCACGTACGGGTCTCCGGCCGCGAGGCGCGCCTCGACCTGCTCGGGCGGGGCGTCCCGCCAGATGGCCCACTTGCCGTAGTAGCCGGGCAGCGCGCCGGCCGCCCGCTGCCGGGCGGTGTTGTCCTCCAGCTCGGCCTTGGTCGCGAAGCACAGGTAGGCCTTGTCCTGCCGGAGCAGTTCGCGGACGTAGGTCAGGTAGATCTCCGCGCGGCTGGACTGCACGTACGAGCCGTAGTGGCCGTTCAGGTCGTCTTCCATCGGGCTGATCGAGAAGTACGTCAGCGCGTCGGCGAACTGGTCGACGGCGCCCTCGGTGACCCGGGCCTGATCGGTGTCCTCGATCCGCAGCAGGTACGTGCCGCCGGAGTGCTGGGCGAGGTCGGCGTCGACGATGGCCACGTAGACCCCGCCGATGTGCAGGTAACCGGTGGGGCTGGGCGAGAACCGGGTGACTTCGGCCCCGGGGGGCAGGTCGCGCGGCGGGTACCGGTTCTCCCAGGCCTCCGGGCCGGGCAGGCCTTCGGGAAACAGGGAATCGATCACAGCGTGGCTGAGCATGGGCAGACGGCTCCATCAGAAACGGACGACAGGCCACCCTACCGTGCGGCCCGGCACGCGCTGGGTTCCCAGCCGCCCCCAGCCGGCCGGACCTGGGCGAGTAAAGCGGTACTCCCGCCCAGGTTCCGTTACGGCATGGCCAGGATGCGCCGGTCCAGCGCCTCGACCTGGGAGACGGTCTCGTCCAGGTCGCCCTGGGTGGCCATCTTGTAGGGCACGGTGCCCATCTGGTCCGCGATGTCCACGATGATGATGTCCGCGCCCTCACGGGCGGACGTGACCGCGTGTGCGCGGCCCTGGCCTCGGGAACCGCCGGTGATCAGGGCGACTTTGCCGTCGAGCATTCCCATGCCTGTGCCTGCCTTTCGGTTGATAGCTAGAGCTGACCGCCGGCGTCCACGACGTGCGTTATGCCGGTGACGTACCGGCCAGCGTCGCTGACCAGGTAGAGGATGGCGTTGGAGATGTCGGACGGCTCGATCGCCGCGATCGGCAGCTTGTTCAGCCTGCGCCCAGCGACCTCGAAGTCCTCCCGCGTCGGGTGCTCCAGGTCCGGCCGGAACAGCCGGTACGTGGGCTCGTTGAGGATCATCGGCGTGGCCACCAAGGTGGGGTGCACGGTGTTCACCCGGATGCTGACCGGCGCGAGCTCCTTGGCCAGTACCTTCATGAACCCGACCAGGCCGGCCTTGGCCGCCGAGTAATGGGCGGTGTTCTCGTTGGCGTAGATCGCGGCCAGCGAGCTGGTGATGACCACGGCCCCGCCGCGGCCGCCCCTGATGATGTGCGGGACGGTGGCCTTGACGGTCTTCCACGCCCCGGTCAGGTTGACCTCGATCATCTCGTCCCAGGTCGCCTCGTCCATCTCCAGCGTCGGCACCGGGCTGGAGATCCCCGCGTTGGCCAGCACGATGTCGAGCCGGCCCAGCTCGGCGACCCCCTGGTCGGCGGCGGCCTTGAGTGCGGCGAAGTCCCGGATGTCGACCTGGCTGGCGATGATCCGCCGGTCCAGCTCCTCGACCTCCTTGACCGTCTGGGCGAGGTCTTCCGGCGTCGCCATCGGGTACGGCACGGTCGGCGCCTGCGCGCACACGTCGACCGCGATGATGTCGGCACCCTCGCGGGCCAGCGTCAGCGCGTGGCTGCGCCCCTGCCCGCGGGCCGCTCCGGTGATGAAGGCGACCTTGCCTTCGAGCTGTCCCATATCGTTCGCGTCCTTCCTCGCAGGTGAGTTTCTGATTCGCTCTGAACGAGCCCGGGCGCACCCGGTCAGTCCGTGAGGAACCACCCCGGCAGGCACTGGATCAGCGCCTCGACCAGCTCGTCGCTGGTCGGCGGCAGGGGGTGATCGTCGTCGCTGGTCAGCGGGGAACGCTCGGTCTCTTCGGCCAGCCAGGCGCCGATGACGCCCAGCACGCCGCCCGCTAGGAACTGCGCGGTGATCTTCGGGTCTGCGCTGGCGGGGCGGGTGTCCATTCGTCCCAGGGACACCATGGTGTGCTCGGTGAAGGCCTCCGCCACCGCCCGCATCAGCTGCGGGGCCGCACCGGGGCCGAGCAGCCGCACGTAGGAGGCACGGCGTTCGGCGATGAAGCGGACGATCTCCCGCAGTGCCTGCCGGCTCGCCTGCACCCCGGTCACCCGGTGCTCGGCACGCAGCACGATGTCGGCCTCGCCCACCACGTCGAACAGCTCGCTGATCGCGTGGATCGCGAGGTCTTCGGGCGAGGAGAAGTGGCCGTAGAACGAGGTGCGGTTGACGCCCGCGGCCCGGGTCAGCGCGCTGACCGACATCGTCCGCGGGTCGGCGTCGCGGATCGCCTCGTGAAAGGCCCCGATGAGCTTCTCGCGGGTCCGGACGGCACGCGGGTCCCGATTGCCGACCATCGACCGGCGTCGCTCCGGGCTCTCCGGGGTTGCCGGGGTTGCCAGCTCCCCAGGGTCCTGAGCAGCAAATACGTCGGTCATAGCCGTACGCTATCTCTAACGGACACCTGTCGTCCAATTGTTGAAATCGATACTAGACGGAGTCCTCAGTCAATACGGTTGAGCCTGGCGCAGCGGAGAAGCTGCGGCCGCGGGCACCGCACAACAGCTGAGGTAGGTGAGCCGGATGAGCGGTCGGGTAGCAGGCAAGGTCGCGCTGGTGACGGGGGCGGCCCGCGGACAGGGCCGGGCGGACGCGCTGCGCCACGCCGAAGAGGGAGCTGATGTCATCGTCGTGGACGTGTGCGCGCCGCTGCCGAGCGTGCCCGTACGACTCGGCCACGCCCGAGGACCTGGTCAAGGCCCTGGCCCTGGGCGCGAAGGCCGTGATGATCGGCCGCGCCTACCTGTGGGGCATGGCCGCGAGCGGCGAGCGCGGCGTCACCAACGTGCCGGAGATCCTGCGGCAAGACATCAGCGAGACGCTGCTCGGCCTGAGCAAGGCGTCGGTGCACGACCTGTCGCCGGAGGACATCATCGTGCCCGATGGGTTCGCCGTGGATCAGGATGCAGAGCGCGGCGGCTGCGGAAATCATCGTCAAACTGCGACTTAAAGCGGCATGTCGGTGATTGTGCGGCTGCCTCGGAGCGGGCAAGGTGACCTCAGAACCCGTCGCGGAGGACGGATGCACGTCCGCACTAGCGAACACAGGAAGCAGAGCA
>Ga0187883_10002269_pt1 | contig 11624 bp, 10 predicted proteins | sample June2016WEW_20_1_2_FD_132966 | JGI IMG/M metagenome (GOLD analysis project Ga0187883, IMG submission 132966) | Peatland microbial communities from SPRUCE experiment site at the Marcell Experimental Forest, Minnesota, USA - June2016WEW_20_10 | ecosystem: Environmental > Terrestrial > Soil >...
CAACACGCGGTCCGGCCACGGCCAGTACCGGGACCCTTCACTGGTCAGTCCGCCCAGTGGAAAGATGCTCAGAAAACTGCCGCCGGCAAATAGCACCACCAGCAGGATTGCCAGCAGGAAGCCTGGCAAGGCGTAGCCGACCAAAACCGCGGCGCTGGTTGCCACATCGAACCGGCTACCGTCATGCACCGCTTTGCGAATGCCAAGCGGAATGGAGATCAGGTAGATCAGCACAGTCGACCACAGACCGAGCGAAAGTGACACCGGCAACTTCTCAAATATCAGGCCCAGTACGCTCTTGTCGCGAAAGAAACTCCGGCCGAAGTCGAAATGCAAATATCCCCACACCATGTCGACGAAGCGCGTCAGTGGCGGCTTATCGAAACCGAACGTTTTCCTGATGTCTGCAATTACGTGCGGGTCCAGTCCCTGTGCACCGCGATACGCGCCCGCCGAGCCGATGTCCGAAGTCGCCGAGCCCAGGCGGCTGGATAATCCGCCCTTGCCTCGCAATTCCGCAAGCGCTTGCTCAACCGGGCCGCCCGGGGCGAACTGTATGATCACGAAATTGATCGCGATGATACCGAATAATGTTGGAATAACCAGAATCAGGCGACGAATTAAGTAGGCCGCCATGTCAACGCCGTGCCTGGTCGTTCTTCACGGCTTTTTGTTGGTCGACCCACCAGGTATCGAAATTGAAACCTTCGCGGATCGGAATGCCAGGATCACCAAATCGATCCCAGTAGGCGATGTGGATATTCTGAGTGTACCAATTTGGCACCATATACCAGCCCCACAACAGCAGCCGATCCAACGCTCGCGCCGCCGTGCGCAGCGTGTCCCGGTCCGGGGCCGCGATTACCTTTTCAATCATGCTATCGATCGCTGGGCTGCAAATACCCGGAACATTGAAGCTGCCGGTTGATTTGCCAGCCGCGCACGACCAGTAATCGCGCAACTCGCTGCCTGGAATATCGGATCCCGGGTAGATCATCATGGTCATGTCGAAATCGAAGTCATCAGTCAGATGCTGGTATTGTGCGGGATCAACCGTGCGAACCTGCACGTCGAAACCGAGCTTCCGTAAATTCTGCACGTACGGCAACGCAACCCGCTCCAGGCTTGGATCGTCCAGCAGGATCGTAAACGCGGCAGGCTGACCATTGGCCTGGATCAGCTTGCGGTCCTTCACTTGCCAGCCGGCCGCTTGCAGCAGCTTCAGTGCCTGTAGCAGTTGCTCACGATTGTTGCCGCTGCCATCAGTCACCGGCAGTGTGAAGGGTTTGGTCAGCAGCCCGTCCGGCAGACTGTCCTTATAGGGCTCCAGCAACTGCAGTTCCGCGGGCGATGGTAGTCCGGTAGCAGCGAGCGGCGTGTTGCTGAAATAGCTCAAGGTTCGTTTGTACGCGGAATAAAACAGGTTCTTGTTGGTCCACTCAAAATCAAAAGCCCAGGTGATCGCCTGCCTGACCCGCGGGTCGGCGAAAATCGGACGGCGGGTATTCATTGCGTAACCTTGAATGCCGGTGGGCAGTTCATGGGTATACTCGCGCTTGATCACCGCGCCGTTTTGGACAGCAGGAAAATCGTAGGCAGTAGCCCAGTTTTTGGAGATGTTCTCACTGCGGATGTCGACCTTGCCGGCTTTAAAGGCTTCCATTGCGACGGTTAGGTCACGAAAATATTCGTAGCGCACTGTATCGAAATTATTGGTGCCGCGGCCGGTCGGCAGGTTCGCCGCCCACCAGTTTGGATCGCGGGAATAGGTGACCGAACGGCCCAGTTCGAAATTGGTGATGCGATAGGGGCCGGAGCCAATGGGTGCGTCCGTCAGCGGTTTGGTAAAGTCACGGCCTTCGAAAAAGTGCTTCGGCAAAACCGGCAGCCCGCCCACAATCAGCGGCAATTCCCGATTTTGTGTGGTTTTGAAATCGAAGCGCACGCGGCGCGGCCCCTCTACCACCACGTCCTTTACGTCAGCCAATTGGATGCGGAGCGACGGGCGGCCCTGCTCGATCAATGTGCGATAGGTCCAGGCCACATCTTCGGCGGTTACCGGAACGCCGTCGGAGAATTTCGCTTCGGGACGCAAATTGAAAGCAACCCAGGTTTTGTCGGGCGGTACCTCGATCGATTCCGCCAAATGGCAATAACCGGTTGCTATCTCGTCGGCCGATGGCGTCAGCAGGCTTTCCCACACATGTCCGACAGACGAGCCGGACCCGGAACCGCCGGGCAACGTGATCCATGGAGCGACCCCATGCGATTCCGGGGTGCCGCGCAGGATGAACGGATTGAAGCTATCGAACGTGCCGATGTCGGCAAGGTGAACCTCGCCACCCTTCGGGGCGTTCACGTTGACGTAAGGAAAGGCCTTGAAATCGGGGGGGAGCGCTGGTTCGCCAAGCACCGTGAAGCCGTGCTGCGGTCGCACTGCCGACTCACTTTGCGCCCGTGCAGTCGCGGTTAAAAGAAGCAGCGAAAACATTAAGGTAAGGAATCGCACGGGGCTGTCCCAGGTTGGTTTGCTGAAGCGTGGCAGTGCGTTCAGGCAGAGGCAACCGCAGAATAATTAAGTTCCCGCAGGATCGCGGGCAGCAGCGCTTTATCTCCTACCGACAGCACGCGCCCGTCGCCTTCAGGTTGCAACGCCTGCCCCTGCCAATCCGTGACGCAGCCGCCGGCGCCCTCAATCACCGGCACCAAAGGACCCCAGTCCCATACTTTCATGTCGGATTCGGCGATGATGTCGATCTGGCCAAGCGCCACCAGGCCATGCGCATAACAATCGCCGCCCCAATAATTGCGGCGAACCGCACGGCGCAACCTTTCCCAGCGCGGCGTATCGGCACCAAGCATCTCTGGGCTTGTGCAAGACAGTTCGGCATTGGACAAAAACGGGCACCGACGGCAGCCGGCCACGCCGCCGAAAGGTCCGTCGAAAACGGTCGCGCGTCCCTCGGCGCCGATCCAGCGTTCGCCGGTTACCGGCTGGTCAATGATCCCAATGATTGGTCGGTCATCCTGGAACAGGGCGATCAACGTGCCGAAGGTTGGACGGCCGGTGATGAATGCTCTGGTGCCATCGATCGGGTCGAGCACCCAACGCATCGTCGCAGCGGGCCGGTCGAGGCCGAACTCCTCGCCCAGAATGCCATGGGCGGGAAACCGCTCGGCCAGCACGGCGCGCATCGCCTGCTCCGCGGTGCGGTCGGCGATGGTAACCGGGGACCGGTCGGCCTTTGCGTCCGTCACAATTCCGGCCCGAAAGAAGGGGCGGATCACCGCACCCGCAACGTCTGCCGCGGCGCAAGCGGCAGAGATCAGAGAGTCGGTGTCGGGGATCACTTCGGCGCAGGCGGCGTCGCCGGCTGAGGTGCGGCGGCCGGCGCTGGTGGAGCGGCAGGTGCAGGCGCAGCCGCTGGCGGTGGCGCAACAGCCGGTGCGGCGGCCGGTGCCGGCGCAGCAGCGGGCGGTGCAGCGGCTGGTGCGGCTGCCGGCACCGGGGTGGCAGCGGGCAGTGGGACCGGGTTCGGCGACAAACTACGCAAATAGGCAATCACGTTCGCCCGTATCTTGTCGTTGCTGATCCCCGCAAAGGTCATCCGGGTGCCTGGCGCATAGGACGACGGCTTATGCAGCCACTCGTTCAACTCATCAAAGGTCCACGGTCCGGTCTTCGCCTTCAATGCGGCGGAGTAATTGAACCCCTCCATATGCGCATGTGGACCGCCAACCACATTATACAGGTTCGGCCCCACGCCGGCCTTCCCGCCCTGGTCCGCGGTGTGGCAAACCGAACAAACCTGTTTGAAGTAGGCGCCACCCGCGGCCGGATCGGCAGACGCCAGCAACGGCCCGATCGGCGCGAGTTTTTCCTCCGGCGGCGGCGCGGTGGAGGCCGCCTCGGGTGCCGCGCCCTTGATCTCAATAGCCGGTTTCGCCGGCTTTTCCGGGTGGACGATACTGGCACCGATCCAGCCGGAGATGAAAAAGGCAATGCCCGCGACCAAGACCGCAGTGGAAACCTTGGTGACTTCGATACTGTCCATACTGCGTCGCGTCCTCGTCATCGCGCCCTGGGCGCGTCGGTCAGTGCGCCCGAGGGCGCGGGTTATCATTGCCGCGCCATTCGACGCAGCTTGAACACGCCTGAGGGCGCGGGAGCCATGCTCGCCTCGCGGCGGCATTGCGCGCCGCGCGGCGCATCCATAAGTTGGCCGCACCATAGGGATATGGCCCGGCCCCATCAACCCACTGAAATGCCCAGATGAACCCAATCGTCGTCATTCCTGCCCGCATGGCGTCATCCCGTTTGCCGGGCAAACCGCTGGCGGAGATCAATGGCAAGCCAATGATCCTGCATACGCTCGATCGAGGACGCGAAGCGGGAATCGGCCCAGTGGCAGTGGCGTGCGGAGATCGTGAAATCGCCGATGCGGTGCGTGCCGCCGGTGGGCGGGCGGTGTTGACTGATCCCGCGCTGCCGTCCGGCTCCGATCGGGTGCACGCCGCGCTCGCCGAACTTGATCCAGGCGGCGTGCACGACGTGGTGGTGAACCTGCAAGGCGATTTGCCGACATTGGACCCGGAAGCTCTCCGCCTGGTCGTGATGCCACTGGCCGATCCGAACGTGGATATTGGCACCCTCGTCGTGCCGATCCGCGACGAGATCGAAGCTGGCACTGCGTCCTTCGTGAAGGCAGCCTGCGCATTCCAGGAAGGTCAGACCATCGCGTGCGTGCTGTATTTCTCTCGTCAGGCGATCCCGTGGGGCGTAGGCCCGCGCTGGCATCACCTGGGGATTTACGCGTATCGGCGTGCGGCCTTGGATCGTTACATCTCGCTGCCGCCAAGTCCACTGGAACTGCGCGAGCAACTGGAACAATTGCGGGCGCTGGAGGACGGGATGCGAATTTCCTGCGTGCGTATGGAACACGGTCCGTTCGGAGTTGACACAGCGGAAGATCTGGAACGCGCCCGCACGATTCTGGCCGCAGCATGAGCGGTCTGATCGCCTTCCAGGGAGTACCGGGCGCCTATTCCGACCTCGCCTGCCGCGCTGCGTACCCTGGTATGACCACGCTACCCTGCGAGTCCTTTGAGACCGCTATCGATGCCGTGAAAGAAGGCCGTGCGGCGTTAGCCATGCTGCCGTGCGAAAACAGTCTCGCCGGCCGTGTGCCGGACATTCATCATTTGCTGCCGCAATCCGGCCTGTTCGTGATCGCGGAGCAGTTCCAACGGGTGGAACATTGTCTTCTGGGCGTGCGTGGCGCCACCCTGGGCGACCTCAAACGAGCGCACTCTCACACGGTCGCGCTTGGCCAGGTTCGGCGGATTTTGCGCGATATGGGGCTGCAGCCGGTGGTCGAAGCCGATACGGCCGGCGCCGCCGAACTGGTGGCACGCTGGAACGATAAGGCCGAAGCAGCTGTCGCATCGTCCTTGGCGGCAGAGATTTACGGGCTCGATGTGCTGAAGGCTAACGTCGAGGATGCGGCGCATAACACAACGCGGTTTTATGTCATGTCGCCGCGACCGATCACGCCCGATCCGGCAACGCCAAACTTAATGACAACGTTTGTATTCCGTGTCCGCAACGTCCCGGCGGCTTTGTACAAAGCGCTGGGTGGCTTCGCGACCAACGGCGTCAACATGACCAAGCTGGAAAGCTACATGATGGACGGGGAGTTCGCCGCGACCCAGTTCATGTGCGACGTCGATGGGCATCCGGAACAGCCGGCATTGCGGCTGGCGTTGGAGGAGTTGCAGTTCTTTTCATCAGAAGTGCGAGTATTGGGGGTTTACCCGGCGGCATCGTTCCGGTTGCGGCAGGGGTAGTACCCACTATCATTGAAACGGGGGGCCTGCGAAGCCCCCCAGGTTGTCGCGAGCGCTGCGACGCAATCCAGGCATCGGAGCCCAAGAAGAGGTTTGTCGACGCCGGTATAGCGGCCCACCGCATCATAGGGCGGGTCGCATACCTCACACTCGGTCGAATGGTGTCGAATGGTGTCGAATGGTTGTAAGCATCCGGCGAATTGTCTATACTCGTTGAAAATAGTCGGCCGAAAAGGAAATGTCCGCTGGGTTGGGGGACACCGATGTTATTGTTTCGACAGATGTTTGATCCGCAATCGTCGACCTACACCTATCTGCTCGGTGATGGACGCGGTGGCGAGGCGGTGCTGATCGATCCGGTATTCGAGCAGGTACGGCGCGACGCGGCGTTGATCGGTGAGCTTGACCTCAAGCTGGTCGCGACCCTGGAAACCCATGTCCATGCCGATCACGTAACCGGTGCGTGGCTGCTCAGGCAGCGGACCGGCAGCAAAATCATGTTGTCGGCGGCGAGCGGCGCCGAGGGGGCCGACCGCTGTCTGGTGCAGGACGATGTGATCGCCTTTGGCGCAAGGCGGCTTCTGGTTCGCGCGACACCGGGTCATACCAACGGCTGCCTGACCTTCGTGCTGGACGACAGCAGTATGGCGTTCACCGGCGATTGTCTGCTGATCCGCGGCAGCGGCCGAACCGATTTCCAACAGGGCGACCCGGCTGCGATGTATCGCTCGGTGCACGATTGCATCTTCAGCCTGCCAAACGACTGCCTGCTCTACCCGGCGCATGATTACCGCGGCCTCACGGTGACCAGCGTCGCCGAGGAACGCCGCTTCAACCCGCGGCTCGGCGGTGAGATCGCGGTCGGCGATTTCGCCGGCTACATGAAGAACATGCGGCTCGCTCATCCAAAGCTGATCGATGTCGCGGTGCCGGCCAATCTGCGTTGCGGCCGCCCCGAGAACGAGACAGGACCCGCCGCCGCCGACCCCATCTGGGCCCCACTGCATTATAGTTTCGCGGGCGTATGGGAGATCGATCCGCACACGCTTGAAGAGCACGTGGCGGACGTGCAAATTCTCGATGTGCGGGAACCTGACGAATTCACTGGCCCGCTTGGCCATATCGCGGGCGCGATACTGATCCCATTGGGCGAGCTGGCCGGACGCGTCGGCGAATTGCGCCACGATCAGCCGATCATTGCCGTTTGCCGGGCGGGCAGCCGTTCGGCCCAGGCCATTTCGACCTTGCAACAGAACGGCTTCACGGAAATCGCCAATCTGACCGGAGGTATGTTGCGCTGGCGCGCAGAAGCCCACCCGGTCGAAGGCGGCAGCAGTTAGTCACGATCCGGCGTCCACCGGGCCGCCGGCCAACTCATACGGAGCGTGGAACGAGGAGGGACAGCAAATGGCGGGATATCTGCTTATCGAATCGAGAGATCCATTCGAGTCGAACGACGTTGGGTACTACTACGGGCTGGCCCGCGGGCTGATGGGAGTCGGCAACCAGGTCACTCTGTTCCTGGTGCAGAACGCGGTGCTCGCAGCGCGGCCGTCAGCCCAGGCGCCGCAACTTCGGGAATTGATCGATTCCGGGATCAAAGTGCTGGCCGACGACTTCGCGCTGAAGGAGCGGGGGATTACCAAACTTCTCGACGGCGTCGAAATCGCGCCAATCGAGACGGTGGTCAACCACCTCGAAGCCGGCCACAAGACTCTTTGGCATTAGGGGACTGACATGTCGCAAAAAACTTTCGCCATCGCGTTAATGGATCCGCCCTATGAGTCGGAGAACCTGACGACCGCGTTCCGCATTCTCGGCACCATGGCGCAACGCGGGCACAACATCAACGTGTTCGCCTACGAAGGGGCCGCCGGCCTGGCCTTCGCGGCGCAGGCGCCGCATCCGAACCCGGTGCATGGCAAGAGCCTCGCTGAAGAAAACCATCCCACGACCAAGGATCAGGTCGCGGCGCTGCTGGCGTTCGCCGAGGCGAACGGTGGCAAGATCGACTGGGTGAACTGCGGTATGTGCGTCGACGAACGCGGCGTCCGTGAGTTCGTCGCCGGACGACGCGGCTCGCCTGCCGATTTCCATGCATTCTGCGAGGCGTCCGACAACGTGCTCGCCATTCCGTCGAAATGAGGCATTCCATGGCCAAGAAAACATTGAACATTGTCGAGTCAGCCTATCGCGCCGTCATGGAAGAACAGGACGACACGATCCTCTGGCTGCTCGCCGCGATGCAGGCCGCCGGGGCCGAGCACACCGTGGTGCTGCGCGGAAATGCCGTGAACTACGCGGTCGCTGGCCAGGGCGCTCCTGGGCTTTCCATTGGCGGATGGAAGCAGACCATGGCGCCGCGGATGGACAACGATGTCCTCGATCTGATCGAGAAACGTAAGATCCCGGTGTTCGTCATCGAGGAGGATTTGGCCATGCGAGGCATCGACCCCGGTGAACTGGTCCCCGGGGTCAAGCTAATGAGTTCGGCGATGCTGCCGAAGCGCATGGCCGAGTACGAAATCGTCTCGCATTGGTAAGTGGTCGCGCCCGGCTCTTCCGGTGCTCTGCCGAACCTGGTTGTGAATCGGCGCATCGCGATTCCCTTGCGGTCGTCGATGCACCGACACAGTCATCGTGTCCGAAGGGTTGTGGCGCACGGCGATCAATAAATGGTCGCGCTTTGGGACGGCAACAGTATCACAATGGATCGGTCCATCTTTCTTTCGCCGCAGGATGATCGTCAGGCAACCGATCCCCCGCACCAAACAGCTTCTGCCGATAGGTTCCCAGCGCATAGGCCGTCTTGAAGGCACCCCGGTCCTGCAGCGCCGGCACGATCAAATCAATGAAATCCTCCAGACATTCGGGGATGACGGTCCGCGACAGGTTGAACCCATCGACGCCCGCGTCCGCCACCCAACGCTGCAACGCATCCGCGACCTGAGAGGGCGACCCCACGATCGGCGTTTGCCGGCTGCCCAAAATGAAACGGTCGATTAACATGCGCTTCGTCCAGCCCGTGCCGAGTGAAGCCGTGATCGATGCAATGTTGGACTGAATCGCCTGGCTGTCGCTGGCATCGATCGGTTCATCCATTTCAAATCGGGCAAAATCGATCCCAAGCGAGGCCGCGGCATGCGCCAACGCTCCCTCGGTGTTGGTGTGGCGTCGGTATTCTTCCAGCCGGTCGCGCGCCTCAGCCTCGGTCGCGGCGGTAACGACCGTGGCGCCGGCGAATACCTGGATAGGCCGAGACCCGGCGCGCGCCCGCAGATCGGCGGTGACCCGGGCAGCGTGGCCAAGGTTGGTGCCATTGACGAACACGCACTCTGCGTGGCGCCCGGCGAAAATACGGCCGCGATCCGAGGCGCCGGCCTGGTACAATACCGGCGTGCGTTGCGGTGACGGTTCCCACAACGGCAGCGCATCGAGCTGGTATTGCTTACCCACGTGGTGGATCGGCCGGACCCGGCTCGGCTCGGTGTAAACCCGACGCACCCGATCCCGCACCACGGCGTCGTCGCGCCAGCCGCCTTCCCACAATGCGTAAACCACGCGCATGTATTCTTCCGCAAGATCGTAGCGATCGTCATGCGCCATTTGCTCGCGCAGCCCCATCGCCCGTGCGGCGCTGTCGAGGTAGCCGGTCACAATGTTCCACCCGATTCGCCCGCCACTCAGATGATCGAGCGTCGCCATCCGTCGTGCGAACAGATACGGCGGCTCATAGGCGAGGTTGCAGGTCACGCCGAATCCCAGATGCGACGTGGCATGCGCCATCGCGGGCACCAGCGCCATGGGGTCCAGCAATGGGATCTGCACACTGGCGCGCAACGACGGATCGGGCTTCCCCTCCAGCACATCGTAGACGCCCAGAATGTCAGCGAGGAACAGGCCGTCGAACAGCCCGCGTTCCAGTGTTCGAGCCAGCGACACCCAGTGGTCCAGCGAGGTATAGTCCGCAGAATGGTCGCGCGGATGCGTCCACATGCCGTGCTGGATGTGGCCGACACAGGCCATGTCGAAGGCGTTGAGGCGAATTTGCTTTTTGGTGGGCGGTTTTCCCATGGCGAGCCTGCTTTCTTGCGGCATTCGCTTGCGTCTCGACAGGCCATTCCCGCCGCCGCATCCTGCCCCCTCGCCGCTGATCGGGATTGTCACCATGAATGAGCGCCGGATCAATCTGCATCTCGTCTCGGAAGCCACCGGGGAGACGTTGAATACGCTCGCCCGCGCGACCACGGCGCAGTTCGACACAGCCCGGATCGTGACGCATCGCTGGAGCCTGATCCGCACCAGCTTCCAATTGCACCGCGTCCTCAGGGCATTGAGGCCGAGCCTGGGCCGGTGCTGTCCACCCTGGTCGACCAGGCGCTGCGCGGCGAGCTGGAAACGATGTGTATGCGGACCAATCTGCCGGTGGTGAATGTGCTCGATCCGGTGATGAACATGTTGCAGGAGTATATTGGCGAGGAAGCGACGCATCGGCCCGGTCGGCAATACGTTATGAACGCAGATTATTTCAAGCGCATCGACGCCATGCACTACGTGCTGCAGCACGACGATGGCCAGGCCCAGGTCGGACTGGCCGAAGCGGACGTGATACTTGTTGGAGTATCGCGAAGTTCGAAGACTCCAACGTGCTTCTTTCTCGCCAATCGAGGCATCAAAGCAGCCAACGTGCCACTGGTGCCGCACGCCGGTCTGCCGGAGGGGCTGGAGCACGCGCATTGTCCCGTCGTTGGCCTGGCGATCGAAGCGCAGGCGTTGATTGACATCAGGCGGCATCGATTGCGGCTGATCGGAAGCGGTGGTCATGCCGGGGTGATTCGCCAGAGCGAAACCGATTACGTCGATGAAGAGGCAGTGAAAGCTGAATTGCTCTGGGCTCGGCGGCTTTGTAATCGGCATGGGTGGCCGGTCATCGACGTCACACGTCGCTCGATCGAGGAAACCGCCGCGACGGTACTGCAATTGATGGAAGCGTGGCATGAAAGGCGGAGAAAGCAGGACGCGGCTCCAAAGGGATGAAGCCTCACTGCAGGGGCATCTCGCATGCCATGCCTTTTAGCGCCACCCCCGCAACCGTTCCGCCGCCTCGCGCATATCCGCCTCCGGCCCGCAATAACTGAATCGTACGAAGCGACTGCCGCGCGTCCGATCGAAATCCACACCAGGGGAACAGGCCACGCCCGCTTCATTCAACATCCGCGTGCAGAACGCGACACTATCGTTCGACCGGTCGCCAATATCTGCGAACAAATAGAACGCTCCCTCGGCCGGAGACAGATGTGGAAACCCCGCATTCGGCAGCGTCGCCAGCAAGTGATCGCGAGATCGGCGATAGCGCGCGACGTTGGCGCGCAGTTCATCGTGACAATCGAATGCCGCCTCTGCCGCGACCTGCGAGATATACGGCGCGCTGATGAACAAATTCTGTGCCAGGCATTCCACCGGCCGGATCAAATCCTCCGGCAGCACCATCCAGCCGATCCGCCAACCGGTCATGGAAAAATACTTAGAAAAACTGTTCACTACGATGGCATTCGGACTGTACGCGGCGGCGGTCGCGATGGGACTTTCGTAATTCAAACCATGATAAATTTCGTCGCTGATCAGCCGCACGCCGTTCCCGTCGCACCAACCGGCAATCTCTGCCAGTTCGTCCCGGTGCAGCATTGTTCCGGCCGGGTTGCAAGGGCTTGCCACCACCAACCCATCCGGCCGCGGGTCCAGTCGCTCCAGCATCGCCGTACTGGGCTGAAACCTGG